>Ga0209512_1000353_pt1 | contig 81661 bp, 80 predicted proteins | sample frozenSSSSmetaG_FD_184142 | JGI IMG/M metagenome (GOLD analysis project Ga0209512, IMG submission 184142) | Glacier valley bacterial and archeal communities from Borup Fiord, Nunavut, Canada, to study Microbial Dark Matter (Phase II) -... | ecosystem: Environmental > Aquatic > Freshwater > Ice >...
CGGCGGCCTCCAAAGAATCACAATTTAACAAAATGCGCGGAATGTAGTGCCAGAAGCACTCTTTCAACTGGCGTAAAATGCTGAATATGTGCAACATACGATTCAAGGTGCTAAAGATGGGTTGAGTTTTCCGGCGGCGTGGAGGCAGGCAAGTTTCGCGCTGGTGCCGGTACCACAGGGCGAGCGGTCGTAGGCTTTTCCGGGGCAGAGCACGAAGTTGCGGCTGTCTGCGATGGCAGGATCCGCTGGCGGGCCGAAGACTTCGATGTGGTCGATTTCCATCCCGTCATCGCCGGTGATACCTTGTTTCTCAAGCTCCTGGCGTACGGACCAAGTGAAGGAGATGAGCGCTTCAATTTTTTTGAAATCCACCGCCGGGCGGTGTTCTTCGATGAGAAAAACCAGTTTCCGCCCCATGCGATGTCGCCACGGACAACGCCCCAACCGGGGACTTCCACCGGAATCGCGGCGGCTTTCCGATAGCTCGGCACATTCGCAACTTCCACCGATCCGTCGTCACGCAGCTCTGCGGAAATCACTCCGATAGACGTGTCGATGCGGTGGATGCCCGCCCGGATTTTCCCCATGTGGGCCAGCGTAACGACCAAGCCGATGGTGCCGTGGATGCACATGTACAGCGTGGAAACGTTGTTGAAAAAGATCACGCCACAGCAGCAATCTGGCTCGTTAGGTTCGCAAAGAAGCGCTCCCACCATCGCCTCGTGTCCACGGGGTTCTTTGCAAACCGCGCTGCGCAACCAGTCGTGTTCCTCACGCAAAATCCGTGCCCGATCCGCCAGCGGACCGTTGCCCAAATCCGGTGCACCGGAACCCACGATCCGGGTGGGTTCGCCTTCCGTGTGGGAATCGATGACATGCAAGTTTGCTTGGTCCATGTGCTGCTATGTTTTACCATGAAGGTCTTGGCGAATGCTCTAGCGGGCACTTCCCAATTCGTATAGGACGGTTCTGCCATTGAAAACCAACATGAAAAGGGCTGCCATACTCAGCCAGAATTTCTATGAATCGCTCGAAGGTCTGCTCCCTGTGGACCGGCTTTTCGACGAGGTTCCGGACATCGTTTTTTCGTCAAGGATGCGCAGGGCCGCTATATGGCCGTGAACAACACACTCGCCTCCCGCTGCGGTCTGGTAGATAAGGACGATGCGATCGGCCTGACCGCCGGCGAGCTTTTCCCGCCGCCACTCGGCAACGCCTTCGCCCTCCAGGACCAGGAAATCCTGCGCAGCGGCCGGGCCATCCATGATCGCTTGGAACTCCACCTCTACCCCGGCGGCCGCAGCGGTTGGTGCCTCACTTTCAAGGAACCCGTCTTCGGGAAAAACGGCCAAATTGCCGGAATTTGCGGCATTTCGCGCGACCTTGATTCGCCCGGCGAGCAGGGTGAGAACTTCGCCGCCATGTCTGCCGCGATCGAATACATCCACCGCCACTACGACGAAGCGCTCCGTCTTCCCGGCCTTGCCAAAATGGCCGCACTCTCCGTTTATCAGTTCGATCAGCGCATCCGCTCGCTCTTCCATGTCACCGCAGGACAGTATCTCGTGAAGGTCCGCATCGACGCCGCCTGCCAGCGACTTTCCCGCACCGAAGAGCCCATCGCCCAGATCGCTCTCTCCTGCGGCTACTCCGATCAATCCGCCTTTTCGCGCCAGTTCAAGCAGGCGGTCGGCATCAGCCCGATGGCGTATCGGAAGAAAATCAAGGCCTGAAGTGGCACGATTTTCGGGGATTTGGCATATTTTACTGGCATGATTGGATTAAACGTGCCACAAAACCGAGTGGATAGGCGCGATTGCGTTAAATCGCGCCACAAAACCCCAGAAATCGTGCCACTTCAAATTCCAGCTCAAGAGTTCGACAAACTCCGCCGCATCATCGCGGCGAGAGCGTACGGCGCGTCTGTAAAAGAACTTTTGGAGCTTCCTGAACTCCGATTTCCGAAACGCACCCTGCAACGGAGGCTCGACCAACTCGTTTCTGAAAAACAGCTCGAACCCCGTGGCGAAGGACGCGCCCGGCGCTACGTCGTTCCAAAAGAAAAACCGTTCCCCGTCTCTTCCGTCGTTCGCGAAGATCCTCCGGCTTTCAAGGTTAAGCATGACTGGCTTACGACCGAAGCGCTCGACATCCGCGCGATTATCCAGCTTCCGCTCGCCCAGCGAACGCCGGTGAACTATCGAGGATTGTTCCTTGATGCCTACCAGCCCAACAGGACCTTCTACCTTCCGGAAAACCTGCGGAAGGAGCTTGGTGAAATTGGCCAGGTCGGCATGGGCGAGTTGCCCGCCGGAACCTATTTCCGGCAGGTGATGGACCGCCTGCTCATCGATCTCTCGTGGAACTCCAGCCGCCTCGAAGGCAACACCTACTCGCTGCTGGAAACCCAGCGCCTGCTGGAACTCGGCGAAGATACGGAGGGAAAGGGCGTGCAGGAAACGCAGATGATCCTCAACCACAAGGCTGCCATCGAGATGCTGGCGGACGACGCCGGCGAACTCGATTTCAACCGCTACACCATCTGCAATCTCCACGCGCTGCTGTCCGACAACCTGCTGTCCGATCCGGGAGCCTGCGGCCGCCTGCGCTCGCTGCGGGTGGGCATCAGCGGCACGGTCTATCATCCGTTGGGGAATCCGCAGCAGATCGAGGATCACTTCGAGGAAATCCTGCTGAAGGCTTCCGCCGTGCGGGATCCCTTCGAGCAGGCGTTCTTCGCGATGGTGCATCTGCCTTATTTGCAGCCCTTTGAGGACGTGAACAAGCGCGTCTCGCGTCTCGCTGCGAACATCCCGCTCATCCGCCACAACCTCTGTCCGCTGTCGTTCGTGGATGTGGAATCGCGCGAATACATCGGCGGTTTGTTAGGCGTTTACGAGCTGAACCGCGTCGAGTATCTGCGGGATGTTTTCGCGAGGGCCTACCGGCGTTCGTGCGCGCGCTACTCGACGGTCCGACAGACCTTGGGGGATCCGGACCAGTTCCGTCTGCGCCACCGGGCGGTGATCGCGACATTCGTCAAGGCGGTCGTACTTGGCGGCATGGACAAGCGCGCAGCCGCCCGATGGATCGCCCGGCAGGCGGGGGAGGAGATTTCGGCGGACGAGCGCGCGAAGTTCATCGAGGTGGTGGAAACCGAGCTGGGCTGCCTGCACGGCGGAAACATCGCGCGCTACCGGCTGCGGCCTTCGGAATTCGAGGACTGGAGCAGGACTTGGAAGTGAAAACTAACCGAACCGGCCCACGTCCATCGCATCGATCGGCCGAAACGGTGGGTCTCCGGCGAGGAGATCCGCCACCAGCCGGCCGCTCACGGGAGCGAGGCTGAGGCCCATCATCGCGTGACCGCTGGCGGCTATCAGATTTGAAACACCGCGCACTTTTCCGAGATACGGAATGCCATCAGGGGAAACCGGGCGGAGTCCAGCCCACGGCTTGACACCTTCGAAATCACACTCGGAAAATTTCGGAAAATACGCATGCACCGACTTCGCGATACCGCGCACTCGAGCCGGATTGATCGAGAGATCGAGCCCGCTCGCTCCCATGGTACCGCCGAAACGCAGGCTGTTGCCCATCGGAGTGATGGCGACTTTCGCCTCGGCGAAAATCGAACAAAGCTGCGGCAGTTCCGGCGGCGCGGGCAGCGTGAGCGAACAACCTTTGCCAGCCTGGAGCGGCAGTTTCACACCAACCAACGCCAGCAGCGCCGGCGTCCATGAGCCACCTGCCAGAACAAACTGCTTTCCTTCGAATTTCCGGCCATTTCCACTAACAATAACCACCTCGCCATTCCTGGTCTCGATACCCTCGATCTCCACGCCGCTTTCGAAAACCCCACCGAGATCCGAGACACGTTGCCGCATCGCCGCCATGAAACGGGCGGGATCGAGATGGCAGTCCTCGGGAAAATATACCGCGCCGGCGATGTCCATCGTGACCGAGGGATCGAGCTTCGCGGCGGTTGCGGCATCAATGACTTGCGCCTTGAGCCCGATTTCGTTAGCTGCTTTGGAAACCTCCGCTTCCTCATGCAGGCCCTTCGCCGTTTTGCAAAGCATCAGCAGGCCGCGCATCGCAAGACCGTAGTTTCCTTCATCCGAGAGCTCCGCAAACAAACGCCGGCTTTCAAAATTCAAATCCCGCAACAGTTCGCGGCTCGCAGCGACGTGGCGCTCGGTGGAGTGCCGATAGAAAAGCCAGCCCCAGCGCATCAGATCCAGGTTCACGCGCGGCCTGACATAGAACGGGCTCTCCGGATTGGACATCCAGCGCAGGCCTTTGGAAATCATGCCCGGCGCGGCCAGCGGCGTGAAATGGCTGGGAACGATCATGCCCGCGTTTCCTATCGAGCCGTTGTCGCCGCCCGCGGCTTCGCGCTCGATCACGGTGACGGAAAAACCCCGTTTCAGCGCATAATAGGCCGAGCAAAGCCCAATGACTCCGCCGCCCACGATGACCACCTGATCCTTCTTCATTTCTTCTAACCTACACCGTGCGTCTTGCCCTAGAGTGGAGAAAACCCTGACGAAAGCGCAATGTGAGCGCAATGTTTGAGATGAAATGGGCGGCTATCCCTGTCGCGGGGTCGCGGAAGCGGCGGTATCCTAGCCCACAAGCCTCCATCCCCATGAATTTGTTCTCCGCGCAGGCGCAACTGCAGTTTCTACCGAAGTCGGTCATCGCGTTGCGGGACTACAGTTTGAAAAAATTCCGCGACGACCTGATAGCAGGCATCACCGTCGGCCTGGTCGCGCTGCCGCTGGCGATGGCCTTTGCGATCTCGTCCGGCGTGCCACCACAGGCCGGACTGTATGGCGCGATCGTCGCCGGATTCATCATCTCGGCGCTCGGCGGATCGATGACCCAGATCGGCGGGCCGACCGGGGCCTTCGTGGTGGTGATCTCGGGAATCGTCGCGAAGCACGGGATCGACGGGCTTTTCATGTGCACGATGATGGCAGGCGTGATCCTGATGCTGCTTGGGCTAACAGGACTCGGGACTGCGGTGAAATACACGCCGCGTCCGGTGGTGATCGGTTTCACCAACGGCATCGCGGTGCTGATCGCCAGCACCCAGATCAAGGACTTCTTCGGGCTTCAGATAGAAAAGGTGCCGGGGAGTTTCCTACCGCGGCTGCAAACGATCGGCGCGCATTTCAACACGCTTTCCGCCACCGCCACGACGATGTCGGTGGTGGTCCTGCTGCTATTGCTTTTCATGCGGAGGAAATCGCAGAGGATTCCCGGCAGCATCATCGTTCTCTTGTTAGGAACGGCGGTGGCGTGGGGATTTCATCTTTCGCTGGAGACGATCGACACCCGTTTCGGCGGGATTCCGCAGGGGCTGCCGAAGTTCTCGATCCCTGTTTTCCGCTTCGACCTGATCGAGCCGCTGCTGCTGTCCGCAGTGACGGTGGCGATGCTTGGTGCGATCGAGTCGCTTCTATCAGCAGTCGTCGCGGACCGGATGAGCGGGGACAAACACAACCCGAACGTGGAGCTCTTCGCGCAAGGCGTGGCGAACATTTGCTCGCCGCTGGTCGGCGGGCTGCCTGCCACCGGAGCGATCGCGCGCACGGCTACGAACATCCGAGCGGGCGCAAAAACGCCAGTTTCCGGCATGATCCACGCGCTCACGCTGCTGGCGGTGGTGATGTTCGCCGCGCCACTGGCGAAACATATCCCGCTGTGTTTGCTCTCATCGATCCTGATGATGGTGGCTTACAACATGGGCGAGTGGGCGGAAATTCCCTCCATACTCAAGCTCGGAAAAGCGGATGCCTCGGTCTGGCTGCTCACTTTCATGCTCACCGTCTTCGCCGATCTATCAGCCGCCGTGGCCATCGGCATGATGCTCGCCGCGCTGCTCTATATCCGCCGAGTGACGACGACCACCACCGTCGCCGAGGTCACACCGGAATACATCCGCAAGGGTGCCGCACACAGCCTGCAAACCCATCTGATGCCGGAAGGTGTGGCGGTTTTCCGCATCCACGGGCCGTTCCTCTTCGGCGCCACAGACAAGATCTCGATGATCGAGGATCGCATCGACAGCCTGCCGAAAGTCGTCGCCCTGCGCCTGCGGAACATGAACGCCATCGACGGTACCGGCCTGCACGCACTGGAGCACCTCGCCGGAAAACTCAAGGCCGCCGGGAAAACCCTGATCCTCTGCGGCATGCGCGACCAACCAGCCACTCTCATTGCCCGCGCCGATTTCCACCGCCACATCGGCGAGGAAAACATCCAGCCCACCCTCGAAGCAGCGGTGAACCGAGCGAAGGAATTGTTAGTGGAACAATAAGCCTCAGTGCCGTCGCTTGCGCTCCTTCTTCGGCTCGAAGCTCACGGTCTTCGCGTCGAACGCCTCCGGATCGTAGCCCGGATGCGCCCACTCGATTTCGCCGTGGAGCGCCTGCATGTATTGGAAGGTGCCGCCGAAGTCTTCCGGCGGACAGGCGCGCGCGCCGTCGAGCACTTCCGGTCCGCCCTCGCCAGCCGCCCATTTTTCGAAAACGATCTCATGGATCCACTCGTCGGCGAAATCGTAGCGGTAAAGGATGCGGATCGGCAGGCGGCGTTTCCCGAGGAACTCCTTCACCGTTAGAACCGCCTCGTCCTGGAACTCGCCCGCCGTCTGGTCTTCCAGGCCGATCGGCCCGATCACGTCGGTCAGGCGCTTGCCCTTGCCGTGGCGGAACTCGTGCGGGCTCTTGTTATCCCAGCCCATCACGGCCTGCACCGCATCGCTGAACTGGATGAACGTCACCTCTGAGGAAATCGAAAACCGCCGCCATATCTGCGGCTGGATCCCATAGAGAAACACCTTCACCATCACCCGGTTTTCGTCCTTCGCTTTCGCCATGCCGGAGCTTGTGAACGCTGCGCGGAAAAAATCAAATGGGAATTGCCACACCCGGCACCGCTCGACCGGCACCCGATGTCTGAATCTGCCCCGCGCGGCTCCGATGTCCGCTTCACGGTAGGGTTTTGCCCCATGGTGATTCTCCGATTGCATGGCACATTCACCCCGCAAGGAAGAATCCATCGCCGCCACCCATCCCATGAAACCATCACTCCTCTCACCCAACCGCTTTTTTAAAACCGGCACCCTCGCCATGATCTGCCTGATGACCCTGCCTCAGCTCGCAGACGCCAAAGGGCCAAAGGATTTCAAACACGGCAAGAGCAAGGGATCGCAAAAACACGATTCCCGAGACAACGACCATAATGATCACGACCGCCAGACTTACATCTCGCGTCCGCGCTCCACCTTCGTGCTCACTCTGGGAAACGGCTACGCCGGGCGCGGCTATTACTACGGACCGTCCGATTCGGCGTATTATTACGAGCGGTCCGACGTCCGCTATTACGCCACCCGCGAGGCGGCACCGCGCGAGTATTATGGAAACGACGGCTACGACCGCAACTCCACCGACGCCTCCGTCCAGCGCGCGCTTTCCCGCCTTGGCTATTACAACGGATCCATCGATGGCGCAATCGGCCCTCAGTCACGGCGCTCGATCGCCCGTTATCAGCGCGACAACGGCCTGCGCTCTTCCGGCAGCATCGACAGCAGCCTGCTCCGTTCATTGGGTTTACAATGACCTGCGACCGCGCGATGGGTCACGCCCCGATGTAAGACCACCGCCGCTTTCCCGGAACCCATGGGCTTGACGGTGCTGGGAATTGTCGCGCTCGTCGGCATTTCGCCGGACTTCTAGCAAAGCCGGTCTTCAAGGCATGAAGGACTTGTCCTTTCCGAAATGCACGCTCTCGACCGCAGCATCCTGAAATTGGCAATCACAAAAGTTTTAGGCGGAATCGTCTGCTGATAGATCCCGCAGTTTGTCGAGATAGGCGTTCTTCGGCCTGGGTCTTACCGGGCGCGGCGTCTCTTCCAACATGCCGGTGACGCGGGTTTTGCTTCCTTCGATGAGTTCCTCGATGAGATCGGCTTCTGGCAGGTTTTTCCAATACCTCTTGGGCATTTCCTGCTTCATCATCTTTACCTTCAGCCGCGCGGGGTTGAAGATGCTGCGGTAGTACGTGCGCCAGGCATCTTCGAGCGCGTCGGGGTTTTCGACCGGGTTCTCAGCGATACCGACGGTGATCATCAGTTGTCGGCCGTTCCAGTGCGCGCAGCCTTTCGGCGTGAAAATGCTCCAGTCCATGTTGGCGAAGCGGTTGCGGAAAAACGGCGAGGCCGCTTCAACGATGAAGTGATCCGGCTCAAACCACGCTGCGTAGCGCTCGCGGCTGGCCGCATCCGCATCGATCAGCTTGAAGCGGACGAAGGCGTGCATCTTGTGGATCTCACGGCGCACGTTCTTTTCCAACAGCCGTGCCCTCGCCATGTCCGGATCGCTGGCGATAGAGAGCAGGTGCCGCTCGCCGCCGCGGATGACGCGCCAGAGAATTTGATAGAGCAGGCCCCACCGCTGCGGATCGCAATGGCAGGCGACGGTCTGCGCGAGCTCCACGAATGCGGCGGGGACTTTCAATTTCACCGGCGGCTCCTCGCGAAGCACCGCCTGGGCGAACAACCCGCGCTCCACTTCCCACAGGATTTCCTGCGGCGGAACATTTTCTCCTAACATTCTCCGCGCGGCCTCTCGCCACGAATCGAAACCGTCGCCCGGATCAACGGATCTCATGCGGCGGGAAAAGTTCGAGTTGCTGCGGCTTCGGCAGGAAACGGGCGCGCAGGCGGTCCGAGTCCAATAGATAGGCGGATGGATTGTGATCCACCGTCATGAGGAAGGGCTGGACCTTCGGCAGTGAAACGCGGAGCCGCACGAGATCGGCCAGACGGATCCGCGTGAAGCGGCGGATGTGCAAAATGCGGTCCACATTCCGCACGCCGAGACCGGGGACTCGCAGCAAGTTCTCGCGGCTGGCGGTCTGCACGTCCACCGGGAAATCCTGGCGGTTGCGCAGCGCCCACGCGAGTTTCGGGTCCAGCTCCAGATCGAGGTTCGGCGTTTCCGGCGTGAGGATTTCCGTGGTCTTGAAGCCGTAAAAACGCATCAGCCAGTCCGCCTGATAGAGCCGGTGCTCGCGCACCAGCGGCGGCGATTTGAGCGGCAGGATGCTGGATGGCTCCGGGATCGGGCTGAAGGCGGAGTAGTAAACACGGCGCATCTTGTAGTTCCCGTAAAGGTCGTCGGAACGGGCGAGGAAATCGGCATCCGTGGAGGCGTCCGCGCCGACGATGACCTGCGTGCTCTGGCCGGTGGCGTGGCGGAGTTTTTTGTCGCCGTCTTTCCGGCGGTCGTGCGCCTCGTCCAGCTTGTTGCGGATGTGGCCCATGGCGAGTTGCGTGCGTTTGATGTTTTTCTCCGGCGCTAACAAGTCGAGGCTCTGTTGGGTGGGCAGCTCCAGATTGATGCTGATCCTGTCGGCATAACGCGCGGCGGTTTCGATCAATCCGGGAGACGCCTCGGGGATGGTTTTCAAATGAATGTAGCCGCGGAAGTCGTGGACCTCGCGCAAGGTCCTCGCGACGTCGATGACCATTTCCATCGTGTGATCGGCGCTGCGGATGATGCCGGAGCTGAGGAAGAGCCCTTCGATGTAATTGCGTTTGTAGAAATCCAACGTCAGCCTAACAACTTCGTCCGCCGTAAACGCCGCGCGGCGGACGTTGCTGGAGCGGCGGTTGATGCAGTAGTGGCAGTCGTAGATGCAGACGTTGGTGAGAAGAAGCTTCAGGAGGGAGATGCAGCGGCCGTCCGGCGCGTAGCTGTGGCATATCCCCGCGCCACCGGTGGAGCCCACGCCTTTTCCGTTACGTGAATTCCCGCGCACGGCTCCCGAGCTGGCGCATGAGGCGTCGTATTTCGCGGCGTCGGCGAGGATTGAGAGTTTCGATTGCAGCTCCATCGGTTCGGATGAACACTAGAATACTTGCGCTGGAAGACCAGAGGCAATCTCGGAAAAATCACCGCATTCTTTGCTCGCTCATCCACGTGTAGAGCATGACCCACAGCGAAAGCGCGAGGCCGAAAAGCGGGATCTGGAGCAGCGATGGCAGCGAGTAGAGGATAGCCACGATAGGAATCCACACGCCCCAAGTCGCGAACAGGGTCGGCAGGATGTGGTCGCGATAGTAGGCGGCGGTGAAAAATTTCCCGAGGCCGACCTTGGAGTAGCCGCAGTTTTTCCACTCGTAAAGCCACGTCGTCACCGGCGCGGCGAAAAGCGTGTTATAGAGGAACTGATCGACGATGACTTTTTTCACCACCACGGGAAACGTCGCATCCGCGCCGAACCATCCGGCCTGGCAGCGATAGAAAAAATCCACGACGACACCCATGGAGCACCAGAACGGCAAGGTGAAAAGCAGGTTGGCGTAATTTGCGCGACGGATGGCCCCTTTCTGGAAAACGAGGATCCGCAACAGCTCCGGAATGAGCGCCCCGGCGACAATCGCATTGATCGCCGAGTAGCCGTAGCTCCAGCGCGACTTGATTTCTGCCAGAGCGTCCAGCCAGCCCCGTGTAGGCGGATAGAAATAGTAGGCCAGCAGCATCGTGAGCATCAGAGCCTGGACGATGAGGCCGGGCACCACGTTCGCCCGGGCCGCGCGCAGTCCGGCCATCCACGGTGGATCGCGGCGCGTGATTGCGGAAGAGGAAGAGTCAGGTGGCAAGACGGCGGACCGTGTTGCTTGGAGCCCGAATCTTCAAGCGGGTATTTGCTTACGGTTTCTTTTGGGGGTTCTATGGAACGACCGTTACCTCGACCAGATAGAATCGCTTCCCCGCAGCGGACGGCGGGGAGCCGGTGGTCGTGCCATCGTCCGTCCACTGCATGGTCGCGCCGGTGCCGGCGATCGCGGGCGAGGCGGGCTGCCATGAGAGCAGGTCGCCGCTGTATTTGACGCGGTAGGTCCGGCCCGCGTTCGTCTGAAAGGTGACGGTATTGGTCCCGGTGACGGCATTGTATTGAGTGCTGAACGCGTAACGGTCCGGAGAGTTGGATGCAGTGGAGAAAATGTATTCATTGAGATTCGTCACACCGTCACCGTCACTGTCGAGCGCGGCATCGGCGGCGCTGAACCGGTTGAGCCCGTGGGCGATTTCATATTCGTCGGAAATCCCGTCTTTATCGCTATCAGAAGCGCCCTGTTTGATGATGGTGAATGTATCCGGTGTGGTGCTGTTTTTCCGGAGGAAGGTGGCGTCGAGACGCGTGCCGTTGATATCGAGCACGAGCGAGCCGAGGGTGAGCAGGGAGGCGAACATCGCGGGATGCGGAGTCGGATTGACTGCGGCCGTGCTGCCGCCGGTCCAGTTGGTGGCCTGGCCTGCGGAACCCGCCACGGCATAGACCGTGCCGAAGTGGTCTCTTGGCCCGGTCAGGGGTTTGACATACGCACCGTTTCCCGCCAGGCGTCCGTCACCGGCGTTCTTTTTCATGGCGGCGGTGAGCGAGGTCGAGAGTCCGTAGTGTTTATCCAACAGATAGGAGCGCTCGTAGCAGTGGCTGTGGCCGCCGAGCACGAGGTCCACGCCGCCGGCTTCGAGAATGGGGAGGATGTTCTGCCGCATTTGGATGAGTTCGGTTTCGGTATCCGAGTTGTGGGAGCCTTTGGTGTAGGGTGGGTGGTGGAAAAAGCAGATGATCCAGGTGGCGGTGGTGCTTGATAGATCGGACTGGAGCCACGTCGCCATCGCGCCTGCGGGAGAACGGTCCGCAGTCATCGAATCGAGAGAGATGAAATGGACGTTTCCGTAATTGAATGAGTAGTAGTGCTCGGTGCCGGAAGCCACTCCGCCGCACTCGCCGGCAGTGGGAAGAGTGTAGATGTCGAAATACGGATAGGTATCGACGTAGGCGGTCGCTTGGGCGGTTTCATGATTTCCGAGGCAGGACCAGAACGGCGTTTTCCGCAGCATGGTGGGATAAATGTTGAACATCCCTGAGGTGAAATTGGCGTCGGAGCCGGTGTTGTAGGCATTGTCGCCCAGTTGAAGCACGAGGTTGGGTGTGCGGGTTCCGGTCCAGGTGTAAAACGCATCGCGCACCGCAGTCTGGTTGGCGGTCGCCGTGCCCGCGTCACCGAGGACCCAGACGCGCGTGTTCGTGGCGGTGCCGGAAACCGGCGGAGTGGTGAAGGTAAAGTCGGAACCACTGGCCAACGTTCCCGAAGCCGAGCCCACGCTGTAATAGTAAGTCGTGGCGGCGGAGAGTCCGGTGAGGGTGATTACATGATCGTATGGCGATGCGGGAGCAGCGGACTCGTCCGAAGACTGATAGAGATTGCCGGCGTCCGTGCCGTAGCGGACCCGTCCCACCGCACTCACGTCGGTGCGCCAGCGGATCGTCATTTGCGCGGGCGCGGCCTTTTGCAGATAGGGGCCGCGCGTAAGAGCGGCGGAGCTGCTATTGATAGAAATCAGTTGGCTGGCGAAAAAAGCGATGGTCAAATGTTTCACGGTGCGGGTGGCGGTGGGGAAATATCCTGTTGGCTGGCAAGCGATGCGAGTGCCTGCCGTGATTCTTCGATGAGGGTGCTCATCGCATGCGAGCCACGCTCGGCTGCGGGCAGCGCGGCCAGATGTTTGATCAGTTCCTGCCACGCCGCACGCGAATCCCCGATGTGACCTTGTTGGGCAAGGATGGACGCCCGCCGGGCCATCCACGGTTCCGGACGCGGGGCGGACTGGCGCATCACCTCGACGCGGGCCAGCGCGGCGTTGAAATCCTTCGCCCCGATCTCCAGATCGATCAACCGCAGGACGAACGCGGGAACGGCTCCGAGCTTTTCGACACCCGCTTCCAAAACCCGCACGGCCTCCGCCTCGCAGCCTTGCCCGGCTAGGGCATCAGCCGCTTCAAGCACCAGGTCCGGCTCGGGCAGTCGCGTTCGTTTCAAAGCCTCGCGATAATCGGACAAGGCCTCGGACGGTCGGCCAAGTTTCATCAAAACCCGCGCGCGGCACACCAAAGCCCGCGGATCATCCGGGTGCCGGTGAAGAAAGCCGTTCAGCAAAACCAGTGAACTCTGCGCATGACCGGATTCCAGCAAAACCCGCCCGCGCAGCAGGCCGGTGTCCAAGTCCGGTTCCAGCTTCGCTGCCGCATCACAGTCGCCGAGGGCCGCCGTCCACTCTCCATGCTGGCGGTGCAGTTCCGCACGCTCCAACCGCAGCCGCGCGTCTTGAGGCGATGCGGCAATTTGTGCGGTAAGTGCCACGATCCGCTCTTGGATGTCCCCGTGGGAGAAAACCACGCCTATCGCGAGAAACCACGTCGCCAGGCAAACGTGGCTGCAGGAAAGTCGGCTGCATTTCAGATTCAAGGCCACACATTCGCACTCAGGATACCTCAAGTCAACGCGCCGGGCTGAAGGGTAAAATCCTTTCTCGCACGGAGGGTTGTGATCCCCCGATCACCTGCTATTTTCCGCCAGGCCGATGAATGCAAGTTTTCCAACACCGCCTGTTTCCACGGGAGTCGTCTTCGAGGCGCGGGATGTGCGCAAGGTTTACCACACCGGCGAGCTCGACGTGGTGGCACTCCACGGAGTGAATATCGAGCTGAATGCCGGCGAGCTCGTCTGCTTGTTAGGTGCATCCGGCAGCGGGAAATCGACACTGCTCAACATCCTAGGCGGGCTCGACGTGCCGACCTCCGGCGAGCTGATCTACAAAGGCTGGGCGCTCGACGGCGCGGAGGAAAACACACTCACGCTCTTCCGCCGGAACTGCGTGGGCTTCGTTTTCCAGTTCTACAACCTGATCCCCAGCCTCACCGCCCGTGAAAACGTCGCGCTCATCACCGGCATCTCCCGCGATCCGATGACGCCGGAGGAGGCGCTGGAAATGGTGGGCCTCACCGCACGGATGGACCACTTCCCCTCGCAGCTATCAGGCGGCGAGCAGCAGCGCGTCGCCATCGCCCGCGCCATCGCGAAACGGCCCGAAGTCCTGCTCTGCGACGAGCCGACTGGCGCGCTCGACATCACCACCGGCATCACCGTGCTGGAAGCCGTGGAGCGCATCAACCGCGAGCTCGGCACCCTTACCGTGATCATCACCCACAACGCCGCCATGGCGGAAATGGCGGACCGCGTGCTGCACCTTTCTGATGGAAAAATCGTGAAATCCTACACAAACGAAACCCGGCTGCCGGCCGCGAAACTGGAATGGTGAGGAAGAAAATTGAGAGTCCTGAGTTGAGAGTTGAGAGAAAGATGAAAAGCCAGGCTTTGACATCAGCTCTTCTCTTCACTCTCAACTCTCAACCATCAACTCTCAAATTCTTCCCCGAATGATCTCCCCTCTCGACCGCAAGCTGCTGCGTGATCTGGGCAGGATGAAGGGCCAGATCATCGCCGTCAGCCTGGTGATGGCCTGCGGGCTGGCGATGATGATCATGACCCGCAGCCTGATCATGACGCTGGAGACGACGCGCTCCGCCTACTATCTGAAATACGCGATGGCGGACATCTTCGCCAACCTGAAGCGCGCGCCGCTGGCCGTGGAGGACGAGCTGAACACGCTGCCCGGCGTCGCCACCGTCGAGACCCGCGTGGCGGTGGATGTCACGCTCGACCTGCCGGGACTATCAGAACCAGCGACCGGCCACATCATCTCGCTCCCGGAGGACGGCGGCCCGCAGAAGCTGAACCGCCTGTTTCTCCGCAAGGGGCGTTTTCCCCGCTCGGACGAACGGCGGGAAGTCGTGTTAGGTGAATCGTTTGCCAATGAAAACGGACTGGAGCCGGGCGACTCGCTCATCGCGGTGATCAACGGCCGCCGCGAGACCTTGAAAATCTGCGGGATCGGCCTTTCGCCCGAATATGTCTTCGAAGCCCGTGCCGGGGAAACGCTGCCGAACCACAAGCTCTTCAGCGTGATCTGGATGAACTACCGCGCGCTGGCCGTGGCCTACAATCTCGACGGCGCGTTCAACAACGTCTGCGTCGATCTCGCACCCGGCGCCTCCGCCGAGCCGGTGATCGAGGCGATGGACCGCATCCTCGCTCCCTACGGCGCGGGCGGCGCGTTCATGCGGAAGGAACAACCGTCCGCCCAGCGTCTCGACGACGAACTGCGTGTCCTCACTTCTCTATCAGTCGCCTACCCGCTCGTTTTCCTCAGCGTGGCGGCATTCATGGTGAATGCGGTGCTGTCCCGCATCGTGCGGCTGCAGCGCGAGCAGATCGCACAGTTGAAGGCGCTCGGCTATTCGTCGCGGCAGGTCGGCGTGCATTATCTGAAATACGTGCTGGTCATCGGAATCCTCGGCACGGCCATCGGCGCGGTGGGCGGGCGTTTCCTCGGCGCGGGTCTGGTGAACATGTACACGATGTTTTTCCGCTTTCCCTCGCTGGTTTTCCAGATGGACTACAGCGCGCTGGGCCTCGCGCTCTTTGTCAGCCTGGGGGCATCGGCGCTCGGCGTTCTAACGGTCGTTTGGCAGGCGGTGAAACTTCCCCCTGCGGAGGCGATGCGGCCGGAACCACCGGCGGATTTCTCACCGTCGTTGTTCGAGCGTATCGGCCTGACGCGGTTTTTCAGCCCTACCTTCCGGATGGCCCTGCGCAACATCGAGCGGCGGCCATGGCAGGCGGTTTTCACCTCCAGCGGGCTCGCCCTTGCCACCGGTCTGATGGTCCTGCCCGGCGCGATGGCGGACAGCATCGACTACCTGCTCACCTTCCAGTGGAACAGCCAGCAGCGCCAGGACGTCTCCGTTTTCCTAACCGAGCCAGGCTCGGGAAGAGGCTTCCACGATCTCGAACACCTTCCCGGCGTCATCCGCGCGGAACCGATCCGCAGCGTGCAGGCGCGGCTCGTTTACGGCCACCGCCACCGGAAACTCTCCGTCACCGGCATCGCTCCGGGCACGAACCTCAACCGTCTGTTGGATGATAACAGCCAGCCCATCGTCATGCCGGAGCAAGGCCTGCTGATGTCGAAAAAACTCGCCGAAGTGATCGGCGCGCGCATTGGCGACGAGGTGGAGGTGCAGGTCCTCGAAGGCCGGCGGCCGGTCCTTCACATCCCGATCCGCGGGCTCGTCACCGATTTCGCGGGCGTGGCCGCCTACATGGACATTTCCGCACTGCGGCGCGAGATGAAGGAAGGCAATACGATCAACGGTGCCTACCTCGCGCTGGACCACAGCCGTTGGGACGAGTTCATGCGCGAGCTCAAGGACACGCCGCAGGCAGCGGTGGTGATGGTGAAACGCGACCAGCTAAAGGCCTTCCGTGAAACGACTGGCAAGAGCATCGGCATCCTGCGCACGCTTTATTTCGTGCTGGCGACGATCGTGGCCTTCGGCGTGGTTTATAACAGCGCGCGCATCGCTCTATCGGAGAGAAGCCGCGAGCTTGCCACCCTGCGCGTCGTCGGTTTCTCGCTGGCGGAAGTACGCGGTGTGCTGGTTGGCGAGCTGGCGATCCTCGTTTTGTTAGCGCTTCCGTTCGGCCTCCTTTTCGGCCGCGGGCTGGCGCTGTTCATCATGTCCTCCTTCAGCACGGAAACCGTGCGCCTGCCCATCGTCATCGAACCGCACACGTATTCCATCGCGATCCTAGTGGTGTTGACGGCGTCTGTCCTGTCATTCACCCTCGTCAGCCGCATGATCGGGAAACTGAACATGGTAGGCGTGCTGAAAGCGCGGGATTGATTTCAATAGAGCGAAAAAATTAGCTTTTCAGGGAATAGAAATTCATCGGCGGTGCCTCCCATCGCCATGAAAGGAATGTTCCTGTTGCCCCTTTTCGCCGCGATGGCCGCCTGTCAGCCGGTCGGCATCGCCGATCAGGCGAAACTCAGCCGACCCATCTTTGAGTTCACCGCGTCCGGACCGCGTTCGATGGAATGCGGTCTCACCAGCCAGCTTGAAACCGGCCGCGCCTCCTCCTCCAACGTGGCCGCCGGCGGGTGCGCCTCATGCCGCTAGAACATCATGAAAAAAACCCTCACATGCCTTTCCCTCGCCCTCGCCCCGCTTGCCTCCACTTCCGGCGGCTGGTTCACCGGAGCTCAGGAAGCCGAGTTCACCGGTGAAGCGATTTCCGCAGATGACATCCTGGTCCAAACCTATCAACTTGCTTATTCGGGGACGGAAGGCCCATGGACATTCGATCTCGGGATGGGATGGACCGAATATGATCTGGACTACTCGCCGGTGCTTTTCGGAACCGCTGAACAGCTCTCGGAAAACACCCGGAGTCTGAATCTCAGCCTGACGCACAAGTGGAATCAGGAATGGTCCGGTACGCTGCGTCTCAATGCGTACGAGGGATATTCCGACTATCGGTCGATCTGGATCGCGGAGTTTTACAACCAGTTTTACGGAGCATTTCCCGACTACTACGATCCTGATCCCCATGGCCGGTCCGCCGGACTAACTGCCGAATGGAACTATCTTCCAAACTCGGGAAAAGCAACTTTCTCGTTCGATTTCGGACGGGACGAAATCGCGCCCGGCTGGAGTTTCGATTCGGCGGCCGGCAAGCCCGCGCCTAGCAGGGAATCCCTCGATACGGCCTCGGGCGGCATCCGCGTGGAGCAGTCGCTCAATGGCTGGCTGAAAAGCGAGTTGGACCTGACCGTCCGCCAAACCTCCGCGCGTGAACCGCGATACGGCATCCGGAATTCGTGGGTCGCGGCGGCTGGCCCGGTCGCACTCCGACTCACCGCCGGATACACCGAGGAATCGCCATCGTTCGACGCGACCTATGGCAGCGCCCTAGCCGAGTGGGCTTTCATGCCGCAATGGTCGGCGCATGTCGGCTATCGGATCTATGCGGACAGTGGAGAGATCGAATCATCCGGTTTCAACGCGCTCGCGCCCGCTCTCGATTCCACCGAGATTTTCGCCGGCCTGCTCTGGGACCGCGGCGATCTCGCCATCAGCGGTGGTGTGGGATTCCTCGAGACCGACTATGAGCCGCTTTCCGAGGACAATAAATTTTTCGGCAACCTTTACCGCGACCGCGAATGGTGGACCTTCCGCCTTGCGGCATCCTTCAGATTCTAACCAATATTTTCCCATGAAAATACCAGCATGTCTCATTCTGCTTCTTGCACCGCTGGCAGTCCTACCCGCCGCGCAGATCCCGGTCGGCAATGTCGCTGACAACCTTTCGTTCGCCGTTCGCAACGGTGCAAGATTCGACAACGTGAACTTCAGTGACTACGAGGGAAAAATCCTCGTGATCATGATGATGACCCCGTGCTGTCCCACCTGCCAGAGCAATGCCAGCGCGGTCGGCGACGGGCTGCTGGATTTTTTCTACGCCAGCTCCCGCGGCACCCTCCGCGGAAAAAACGCCAACGGCATCCCAATCGTGAACATCCTCCTGTCCACCGAGGAGGCCGATTCATGCGACGGCGTGAACGCGTCTTTCGCATCCACCAACGGTTACGCCGACTGGGGACTGGATGCCACCGCGGCGCGCAACAACCCCCGGAAACTGCTAGGTTATTTCCGCGGCGGCTTCATCGCCTCCACCGACCTTCACGACTGGGGGAACGACCGCCGCCGCCTTGTCGTCCTGAACATGGTGAGAAACTCGGAGTCGCATTCCTATCGGGAAATTGTCATCAATCAGAATTCCTACAGCTCCACCGACAACACCGCCGCCCGTGCCGCCATCAACGCCATCCGGCCCGTGGCACCCGTCACCGCCCCGGTCATCACCACCCAGCCGGCCGCGATCACCATCAACAGCGGGGGGACCGCCACGTTCAGAGTCGCCGCATCCGGTACCTCGCCCAGCTTCCAATGGTATCTCGGAGCCTCCGGCGTCACGACCAACCCGGTCAGCGGGGCGACCGCCGCCACCTACACCACCCCGGCACTCACCTCCGGCAGAAGCTACTGGGTGAGGGCGTTGAACGCTTCCGGCAGCGACAACTCATCAGCAGCAGCTATACTCCCGCGCCTCATGTTTTGGGGAAACTCCCCGGGGCATTTTCCACAAATTGTCATGCGCGGCAGTATATCACGGTCATCCCGCCGCCACCCGTGACGACCTCGTTCGCGCAATGGCAGACGGCTTACTCATTTCCACCGTCGGAATCGGGAGCCAGCGACGATCCGGACCGCGACGGCGTACAAAATCTGTAGGAGTATTTCCATGGCACCCACCCGCTGCAAACGGGCTCGAGTTACCCAGGTCCGTCATTTTCACCCACTACTTCTGGGTTGAAACTCACCTACCGGCGGGCGAAAAACCTCAGCGGCTACAGCCTGCAACACCAGTATTCCGACGATGTGAAAACCTGGCTGCTCATTCCGGAATCCAGTCTGAGTTATACCGTCATCGACCGCGGAAACTACGATGACGTTTCCGTCACCCTCCCCGGCTCCACCAGTGAGAAGCGTTACTACCGCCTCGGCGTCACCAGTCCGTAATTGCCAACACTAACAGACTGCTAGAATTAAATTGATCGCTACACTCGTGTTCCTTGCCACCGCCGCCGCCTCACTGGCTGCCGAGCGCCCCGCCGGATCCACTTCGAAAAACATTTCGTTCGCAGTCCGGGAAGGCGATGGATTCAGGAAATCCAACCTCAGCGCCTACGAAGGAAAAATCGTCGTGATCATGATGATGACCCCTTGGTGTCCCATTTGCCAGAGTCATGCAAGTGCGGTGGGTGATGGGCTGTTGGACTATTTTTACGCTGCATCCCGGAACAAGCTGCGAGGGAAAAACGCCCGCGGCATCCCTATCGAAAACATTCTGCTGTCCACCGAGGAGGCCGCGCAGTGGGACCCTGTGAATACCAGTTTCTCGGCTAAAAACGGCTTCAGGCGATGGGGCCTTGACGCGAACCCGGAGCGGTCAAGTCCTCGCACGCTTCTCGGTTATTTCCGTGGCGGCTTCATCAATTCTTCGAATCTCTATGACTGGGGCGACGACCGCAGGCGGCTCGTCGTCATCAATCTGGTCCGCAACTCACCCACGCACAGCTATCGTGAAATCATTATCAACCGTAACACGTTCAGCTCACGGGATTTCGCCCGTGCCCGTGCGGCGATCAACGCCGTCAAGCCTGCTCCGGCGGCGTTCCCGGCCTCATTCAAGCGATACTAGGTTGGTTTCTTGAATCCCGAGGAATGCTGGGCTATCAACAGCCCAAGCATTCATGGACAAGTCCGCCAACGCCAACGCTCCCTGGGATTCAAAACGCAATCCGACCGGCAGCCACCTGCTCCGCCGCTCGATTCCCTGGCTGGGTGGCGCGGCACTACTTTCGCTGGTGGCTTGGGGATTGTGGCCGAAGCTGGTGCTCGTCGAAACCGGCGTGGTCACCCGTGGTCCGCTAACGGTGCGGGTTTCCGAAGAGGGGAAAACCCGCGTACGAAACCGCTACGTGGTCGCCGCGCCAGTGGCGGGGAAAATGCGCCGCGTGCCTTTCAAACCGGGCGACGAGGTGAAAGCCGGAACAACATTGCTCACGGCCATCGAGCCGGTCGTTGCCCCGCTGCTCGATCCCCGTGCGCGGGCGCAGGCCGAGGCCGTCGTTTCCATGCGGGAAGCCTCGCGTAAACAGGCGGCCGAGGCACTCGACGCCAACAAGGCCGCTTCGAAAATGGCGGAATCCGAGCTGGAGCGCGTGCGATCCGTCACCCGCGCCGGCACAATGTCGCAATCTGATAGAGACCGGGTGGAAATGGAATCCTCGATGCGGGCTGCCGAAGTCCGTGCGGCGGAGTTCGCCCTGCAAGTGGCCGACTACGAACTCGCGCAGGCCCGCGCTGCGCTGGAGCGGCCTGAATCCAGCACGGCGGGAAATCTCGTCGAAGTGAAATCGCCGGTGTCCGGCCGCGTGCTCAAAGTGATGTTGGAGAGTGAAACGGTGGTCACTCCCGGGACCCCGATCCTCGAAGTGGGCGATCCCGCGGACATCGAGATCGAAGCGGAAATCCTCTCCCGCGACGCAGTGACGATCCATCCCGGCGACTCCGCAGAGATCGACCAATGGGGCGGCGAGAATCCGCTCAAAGGCCGCGTCCGCCGCGTGGAACCGGCGGCGTTCACGAAAATTTCCGCGCTCGGAGTGGAAGAGCAGCGCGTTATCGTGCTCAGCGATCTGGTCGATCCACCGGAAGCCGCCAAGGCGCTGGGCGACCGCTACCGGGTGGAGGTCCGCGTGGCGGTGTGGCATGCGGAGGATGTGCTGATTGTTCCGGCCGGTTCGCTATTCCGCGAGGGGAATGCGTGGAAGACCTATGTATTCCGCAACGGAAACGCGCAACTAACGGCCATCGGGGCGGGTCATTCGGACGGTCGTTTCACGGAAATTCTAACCGGGGTGAACGCGGGGGAAGAAGTGCTGCTGCATCCGCCGGACACGGTGAAAGACGGCACGGCGGTGACGAAACGGAAGGAGTGAGGAAATTATGCCGCCCGCCCTGTCTCTCAGCCAGCTCGACGCCCGCCGTTTCGCGCGCCGGGCGGTGGGGCTGGATGTGCCGTTTCCCGACATCGCTACCGCACTCCGGCATCACGGCTACATCCAGATCGATCCGATCAACGTCTGCGGCCGCATGCACGACCTCATCCTGCGCAACCGGGTGGAGAACTATCAGGCAGGCGGGCTGATGCGGCACATCCACGGCGATGGTGAGACCCTCATGGCCGAGCAGCGCACCGCCTTTGAGCATCATCTGCCAGACTCCGCGATCCTCACCGCGTTCCCGCTGGATGCCTGGCCGCATCTGCTTGCCGCGATGCATCATCGCACCCTGCGCGACGGTGCCTGGTCGGGTCGGCTTACCCCGGATGAAACCGCTCTATCAAAAAACATCCTTACCGAACTCGCGATCCGCGGCCCGCTTTCCTCCAGCCACATCGAAGACAAGCGAGGCAGCGGCCCCGGCGTCTGGGGAACGGCGACGCTGGCGAAATCCACCTTGCAGAAACTCTTCTTCCACGGTCGCGTGCTCATCGCCCGCCGCGATGGAAACCGACGGTTGTATGATCTGCCAGAGCGGGTTCTACCCGCCGAAACACTCGCAGCAAAAGAACCGGACGCTGTTGAAACCGCCCGCTGGCTCGCACTGGTGAAACTGCGCCAGCGGCGTCTCGCCACTCTGAAACGCGGGGAGCTTTCCCTGATTTCCGACGATGTCCAAGCCGTCACACTCAACGACGCGGACGCTCCGACGCTATACTGTCTTCGCGAGGAGGTTGCCTTGTTGGATCGGGCTGTGATTCCGGCACCGGAAGCCATCTTGTTAGCCCCGCTCGACCCGCTCATCTACGACCGTCGGGTGACGTCGGCGCTGTGGGGTTTTGACTATACTTGGGAGGTTTATACGCCGGCGCACAAGCGCGTGCGGGGTTACTATGCGTTGCCGGTTCTATCAGGTCACGAGATCGTCGGCCATGTGGATCCCAAGGCGGATACGAAGGCGGGGAAACTACAGGTCGTTTCGCGTTCGGTCCGCCGGGGGCATTCGGTAGCGCCTGCGGTGAAGACGCTGGCGGAATTTCTCGGCCTGCGGTGAGGTGGCAGCCACGTTCATGGGCCGCTCATTCGCTGGCGGAATGAATTCCGCGGTCCTATCGAAGGACAGAAATCAAGGGGAGGCGGATTCCGGTGGTCACTTGGCACCGAGCCGTCGCTTCAGTTGTGCCTGATAGAGATTCTCGGGTTCGATGCGGGCGGGCGGGATGGCTTCGAACCAGCGACTGTTAGGCTCGGTCACTGAGGTCTCCGTCGTTTGGAGTGCGACGAGATTCATCGACGCGGGTCCGAAGTTTTCCGGGTATTTCTGTCTCTTCGCCGCCCGGATGTTCCAGAAGGTGCCGTGCGCCGCGCAATTCCGTCCGAGGTCCGCACCGCCGCCGGATTTCCACATGCGGGTGCCGGCGCCGAGATCGATGTCGGTGAAGACGTTGTCGTAGGGCGCGCGCTTGTGGTGGTCGAAACTCAGGTCGGTGCCCGAGCCGGAGCACGCGACGTTTCCCGCGCCGCGCTCGACGGTGATGTCGTGGACGAAGCGCTGGCGGATTTCGAAGCGGGTGAGCAGGTTGTCGTTGCCTGATAGATCGATTCCGTGATGGCCGAAGACGCCGCCGCTTTCGACCACTTTGACCATCTGGCAGCGCACGTTCTCGACGGTGCAGAAACGGCCGCCGGCGAAAACCCCGCTGTCGGAATTGGTGATGATCAGATCGCGGGCCCAGCAATCGGCGACGTTGGTGAAGGCGACGGCATTGAAACCCAGCTCGCTGAAATGCCCTTGGTATTTGCGTTCGGGAAATTCGAAGCCGATGTGTTCAATGCCGCTGTTAGTCACGGTGGGGAGCCACGTCGAGATTTCCGGGTTCCACTCGGGGCGGATGTCGGTGCGCAGGGGACGTTCGAGGGTCAGGATCTGTCCGTTGATTTTGGTGACGCGGGTGACAAAGGAAGTCGCGTGCTTGGACGCCCTGATTTTTGACAGGCCTCCCGGATCGCCGGAATACAGGTAGGTGAGCAGCGAGCGTTCGGCATCATCGCGAATGGCAATTTCTATCCAGTCGCCCGGGGAAAGCCGCGAGGCATCACCTTCGACCTTCAGCTCGTGGCCGCCCCGTTTCGCGGGAGTGGGGCAGCGCCCGATCCGTTTACCCGGATTGCCGCCCTTGAACGAAACGATGCCGCCGGACCATGAGTAGTTCGAGGTCCGCTCTCCGGTCGTGGTCGCGCCCCAGTCGGGCTTGATGTCGTTGAGTGGCACCGGACAAACGAGGATGGATCGTTCGGGACCTTCGCCGCGGAGGATGAGGCCGGGTTTGGTGATTTCGATGAATTTTGTGATCCGGTAGCGGCCTGCGGGAACGATCACCGCACCTTGTTTCACTTTTCCGATGGCTGCTAGAAAAGCATCGGTATCGTCGGTGGTGCCATCGCCTTTCGCGCCGAAATCCCGGACGTTGGCCACCTCGGCGACGTCGGGGATCGGTCGCTCGCCACAGGCATAGCCGGCGAAGGAAACATCCGGCAAACGACCCGCAGGATCCCACGCCTCACCGTTGCGGCCCCATAAAAGGGAGTTCCCGGCATGTGCGAAAACAGCCAATGAGGCCGAGATCATGAGCGTAGGGAAGGGGGTTTTGGGCATCCCGTGGATACGGCACGAGGCACCGGTGACCTATCAAGAATCCCGCAGCGGATCAGTTCGTTGGAAAGACGATCGGCTCGCGCGTGTCGCCGTGGCCGAAGCCATCGCCGATGTCCTTGCTGGTGACGAAGAGCATGAGCGAAATGAGGGCGAGGGCACAGACGGTCTGGAGGATTTCAAGGGGCTTGGCCTTGACGGGGCGGCCGAAGATTTTTTCCAGGATGGCGAGGGTGATGTGGCCGCCGTCGAGCACGGGGAAGGGCATCATGTTGAGGACGGCGAGGTTCACGTTGAAGAGCACCATGAAGGCGAGAATGCGACGCCAGCCGTTTTCCATTTGAAGCAGGGTGTATTGCATTTTCGCAATACCGACGGGGCCGCTGAGGTGGCCGACGCCGATGCTGGAATCCGGTGCGATGACGCTGGTGATGGTGGTCCACATCATGCGCAGGCTGTCGGCGACTTGCTTGATAGGGCCGGGATGGACGATGCCCTGGTTCTGATAGGGCGCGCCGTAGAAGCCGAGCCCGAGCATGGGGCCCTTGCCTGCGGGTGAGGCCGGGACCTGGGGCGTGGCGGAGAGCTTAAGTGTCTCGCCTTCGCGGGTGATTTCGAATTCGATGGGTTTCGCGCCAGTCTGTTTGATGAATGCGACGGCGGCGGCGTCATCGGTGAATTTTTGGCCGTTCATGGAGATGAGGCGGTCGCCGTCCTTGAAACCGGCCTTTTCCGCCGGGCTGCCCTTGATGATGGAGCCGAGCTCGATGTGGTCGATTTCCGGGCCGATGCCGACTTGGCGCAGGCCTGGTCGCTGGAACCACTGGGTTTTTTCGGTCTTAAACTGGGAGATGAGTGTCATCGCTTTGGGTTCTCCCGGGCGCTCGACGGTGAATTCGATTTGCTTGCCTTTGCTGAGGATGATGCCCTCGGTGATGCTTTCGAGCGATCCGGCGAATCCGCTCACGGGCTTGCCGTTGATGGCGATGATCTTGTCACCCACGTGGATGCCGGCGGCTTCCGCAGGGCTGCCCTCGGCGATTTCACCGACGATCTGGGTGGGGATGAAATCCTTCGGTTTGCCAACGCCCCAGACGGCGACACCGGCCAACAGGGCGAGCAGCATCGAAAAAAGCGGACCGGCGATGGCGACGATGATCTTGTCGAGAGGGGTGATGGCGGGAAGCGGCTTGGCGGGTTTCTCACCACCTTCGAGTGCCTCCATCGGGGCCATCTGCGGCAGGGCGACGAAGCCGCCGGCGGGGATCCAGCCGAGGCCGTATTGCACGCCGTTGATCTCTTTTTTCCAGATCGGAGTGCCGAACCAGATTTGGAAACGGTCGATCTGTAAGCCGCGCCATTTGGCGGCGAGGAAGTGGCCGAGTTCGTGGACAAAGATGATGAGGTTGAAGCTCATCACCACGGCGAAGATCAGCAAGATCACCTGAAAAATTGAGGAAACGGTGGACATGGATGGGGAAAGAACTGCGAAAACTTAGCGATGCCGGACTTTACGGCAAGTTCATTAAATTTTTCCAAAAAACTCGCACGTGTGTGTAAGGTGAGGTGGTCAAAACTTCGCGCCCCGACTCGGTCAGAAAGCAACCGCTTCCATCCATTTCCCGCTTGACCTGTTCATCTGATTAGCTTTCTCATGTTTGCATGAACTTGCGATCCTTGTCCGGCTGCCTGAAGCAGACTTTCGGCTACGATGAATTCCGGCCGCTGCAGCGGGAGATCATGGAAACATCACTGGCCGGAAGGGACGCGCTGGCGATCCTGCCGACCGGTGCCGGAAAGAGCCTTTGCTATCAACTCCCGGCGCTGGTGCGGGAAGGGCTCACCATCGTGGTTTCGCCGTTGATCGCGCTGATGAAGGATCAGGTGGACCAGTTGCAGGCCAGCGGGGTGAACGCCACTTTTCTGAACTCGACGCTGGATCCCACCGAGGCGCGGGAGCGGTTGGACGGGCTCGGGCGGGGCGATTATCAGCTTCTCTACGTCGCGCCGGAACGCCTGATGCTGGCGGATTTCCTGCCATTGCTGAAGGGCTGGAAAGTTTCCGCGCTCGCGGTGGACGAGGCGCACTGTATCAGCGAGTGGGGTCACGATTTCCGGCCGGAATACCGCCGCCTGCGGGAGGTCCGGCAGTGGACCGGGGAAATCCCGATCCTCGCCCTTACCGCCACCGCCACCGAGCGGGTGCGCGAGGACATCGTGAAACAACTGGAGTTGAAAAACCCCGCGCGTTTTCTCGCCAGTTTCAACCGCCCGAACCTGAAATACCAAGTTATCGCCAAGGCCGGAGCGGCGGCCCAAGTCTGCAACTTCGCCAGCGGCCGGCCCGACGACTCGGGAATCGTTTACTGCCAGTCTCGCAAAAACACCGAAGCGCTCGCCGCCACCCTGCGCGCGCACGGATTTTCCGCCGTCGCCTATCATGCTGGTCTCGATCCAGCCGAGCGCGCGAAAAACCAGGACGCCTTCCTCCGCGACGAGGCGAAGATCGTCTGCGCCACCGTCGCTTTTGGCATGGGAATCAACAAACCGAACGTCCGCTACGTCATCCACGCGGACATGCCGAAGAACATCGAGGGCTACTATCAGGAAACCGGTCGCGCCGGACGCGATGGTCTGCCTGCCGACTGCCTGCTGCTTTTCTCGCGCGGCGACTTCATGAAATACCTTAAGTTTCTCGACGATATTCCGGACGAACACGCGCGCAAGGTGGCGCACCAGCAGCTCGACCAGATGACGCACTTCGCCGAGAACGAAGCCTGCCGCCGCGTCGGTCTGCTAGGTTACTTCGGAGAAACATGGGCCACTGAAAACTGCGGCGGCTGCGACCATTGCCTCCAGCCACGCGAAAAATGGGACGCCACCATTGACGTTCAGAAGCTCCTGAGCTGCGTCCTGCGCATCCGCCAGGCGGGGAATTTCAGCGTCGGACTCAACCACGTCGCCGAAGTCCTGACCGGCGGAATGTCGGAGAAAATCCAGCGCTGGAAACACGACCAGCTCAAGACCCACGGCATCGGCAAGGACCAGCCGCGCCCCTACTGGGTGGATCTCGGCCGCCAGTTGCTGCGGGTCGGATTGTTAGCCGCGAGCGAGGATCAGTTTCCCACCGTTTCAGTCAGGCAGGAGGGCATCGATATTCTGAAAAGCCGCTCCACCGTGATGCTGACGCGCCAACTGACGACCCACCGCTCGCAGCCGGCCGTCCGCGCGGGCGACATTCCCTGCGACACCGGCCTGTTCGACCGTCTCCGCGCCCTGCGCAAGGAACTCGCCGACGCCCGTAATGTTCCACCCTACGTGGTTTTCTCCGACGTCACGTTGCGCCACTTCAGCCGCGACTATCCCCGCGACCAACGGACTCTTCTGAATATTCCAGGAGTTGGTGAGAAAAAGCTGGAGGACTATGGCAACGCTTTTCTAACGGTCATCTGCGGCTGGCTGGAAAACAATCCGCCACAGGAATTCACCCCATTGCCATCCAATGCCTCCCAATCACCAGCACGGAAACCCGCAGCTGCCACGGAGGGCCTCAGCGATACCGCCCATGAAAGCTTCACGCTTCTGAAACTTGGAAAAACCATTTCCGAAATCGCTTCTATCAGAGGTCTCAAGGAAAACACCATCGAGGGGCACCTTGCCGAAGCCATTCTGTCAGGCGAAACCATCGATTCCCGTGCCTTGTATTCCGTTGCCGAAGAACAGGAAATGCAGGCAGCGCTGGAAGGATACGAGGATGTTTCCCTGAAGCCGGTTTACGAACAGCTAGAAGGCCGGATCAGCTACGGAAAACTCAGGCTCTTCCGCGCGGTTTCGTCACGCCTGGCGGTATCGGGCTGAACGTCCGGAAAACCCCGGTATCCAACAAAAAAGGACCGGAAGCAACGCCTCCGGTCCTTGCGGTTTTCAATCGGTTTGAACGTCAGGCAGGCTTGTTCGCGCCGGCGTTGCGGATTTGTTCGAAGGTGCCTTCGATGAGCTGCTTGCCCTGCTCGCCGATGTTGTGATAGATGGTGGTCATCGTCTGGATGGTGCTGGCGGCAGGACCGGCGAAGGTGAATTCGCAGTTGGTCACTTCACAGGCGTTCAGCGAGAAAGGCCCGTAGCCGAGCACGACGAAGCGGCAGTTGGTGAAATTGCAGGCTTCGTATTCATGGAAATCGAGCACGACTTCTTCGTTGGCGAAATTGTTTTTTGAGATTTTCATCGGTGTTTTTATGAGGTGATAGATTTTGTCGGATGAACGTCCGAGGGTTCGAACATTCGGGGACGCGAAGTAGAAACACTTCCCGGAGATTGTGCAACCCTGATAAAACGGAGGAATTTCAGGAAATCCGGCTGTCGAGCTGGAACACCTGGCCTGAGGTGTGTGGCAGGTCGTGATGGAGATGGCGAATGAACTTTCCGACTTCGGCTGGAGTGTTGAAGCGGTGGAGAAGGTGGGAATCCCGGACCTCGTCGCGGCGCTGGTCCGTGACATTTTCCGTCATGCGCGACTCGATGAAACCGGGCAGGACCGCATTCACCCGGATGTTCTGCCTGCCATGTGCAAGGGCGATGTCCCGGGTGAGGCCGAGGAGTGCGGCCTTGGCGGTGGCGTAGGCGGCTTGTCCGACCGGCGGGTGAAGGGCGGAGAAACTTGAGATGAAAATGATTTGCCCGACGCAGTTGCGGATCATTTCAGGGAGGACGGCTTTCGCGCAGGCCGCCGCTCCTTTGAAATTCACCGCAAAAACATCGTCCCACGAATCACCAGTCATCCGGAGCAAAGGGACATCACGGACGATGCCAGCGGCGCAGATCAGAAGTTCCGTCGGATTCTGTTGGAAAAAGCGTTGGATTGAGGTTTGGTCGCGCACATCCAATTCGGTGCTCGATGGGGTGAGAACCTTCCAGCCGGGACCTTCCAGAGCAGCGGCGATGGCACTGCCAAGAGTGCCGTTGCCGCCTGTGATCACCGCCTGTTTCATTTGGACGATCATGAGGAAGCGGTCCGTTTCCGCAAGCTCCGGGACATTTTCCAAGAACCTCGGAAAAGCCTGGGAATAACATCGGAACGGATGGGCAGAAACAACGGAGGCTTTTTGAAAAGGCCATTCATTCAGAAACGATACAGCTTGTTGCCCAACTTGTTCCTGCCGTGGAACCCCTTTGGTTGAGCCGTGGAACACTTCTTTTCCATGTTTGTTCACACTATGAAGAAGAAGATCTTATAGGTTCAAAAAACAAGAAATCATCAAGAAAAGGGAGAAAAGCGTTAGGGTGGAATACATTGGGGAAACGGATTGTAAGAGATCCACCCTGTTACGAATCAAGCCTCCCAACGGTGTGCTGGAAGGCTTGGAACGTTTCGTTGGGCCTTGGACCCGTGGGAAAGGCGGGAAGCCTCAGAGCAGCATCAGGGCGGGCTGTTCGAGGAGCTTCTTGATTTCCGAGAGGAACTGCGCGCCGACGGCTCCGTCGATCACGCGGTGGTCGCAGGAGAGGCCGAGGTTCATGCGCAGGCCGGGAACGATTTGGCCGTTCTTGACGACAGGCTTCTCGATCGCCGCACCGACTGATAGAATGGCGGCTTGCGGCGGATTGACGATGGCATCGAAGGATTCGATTCCCCAAGCGCCGAGGTTGGAAACGGTGATGGTGCCGCCGTCGAACTCGTCGGGCTTGAGTTTCTTGTCCTTGGCCCGCACGGCGAAGTCCTTGACGGCACGCGATATGGCGAGGAGCGACTTTGTTTCGGCCTGTTTGATGACCGGAGTGACGAGTCCGTCCTCCACGGCGATGGCGACGGAGAGTCCGACGTGTTTGAATTTCACGATGTGCTCGCCGGCGAAGGAGGCGTTCACGGCGGGCACGGATACCGCAGCATTGATGACGGCCTTGAGGATGAAATCGTTGACGGAGTATTTGTTGCCGTGGGTTTTCTCGGCCTGGTCGTTGACCTGTTTGCGCAGGGCCATCAGCGGAGCAGCATCCACGTCCACGTGCAGATAAAAGTGTGGGATGGTGGTCTTGGATGTGAGCAGGCGCGAGGCGATGATCTTGCGCATCGAGCTGAGCTGGACGATCTCGTCTCCATCTTTTGCGACCGGAACGATGGCCTGCGGTGCTGGAGCGGCGGCGGGTGCCGGTGCGGCTGATTTGCTTTTGATAGAAGTTGCGAGAGCGGCGGCGGCGGCGGCTTCGGAAGAAGGGGCGGGTGCGGCTTTGGCGGGTGAGCTGCCGGAGCCTTCGACGTCGTTTTTGAGGATGCGTCCTCCCGGGCCGGTGCCGGTAACGGCTGCAAGATCGACGCCGAGATCGGATGCAACCTTGCGGGCGAGAGGGGAGGATTTCACGCGCTCGCCATCGGTCCTGACCGGTGCGGGTGCTGCAACTGCAGGAGCCGCGGCAGCGACAGGGGTTTGCTGCGTCGGCGTGGCGGCTGCCGCCGGCTGAGGGGCAGCAGGAGCGGAGGCGTTATCGAACTCACTGCCGAGGATGGCGAGAACACTTCCGATAGCTGCTTTTTCGCCTTCCTTGATGAGAATTTCGGTGATGACCCCGTCATCAAATGCTTCCATTTCCATGGTCGCCTTGTCGGTTTCCACTTCCGCGAGGATGTCGCCGATTTCGACGGTATCGCCGACTTGTTTGTGCCATTTGATGAGAGTGCCCTCGGTCATGGTATCCGAGAGTTTTGGCATTTCGATGTTCACAGACATGGTATTTGTAGGGAGTGGAGTCGCAGGGAGAATGGTAAATAATCAGGGTATTTCCAGCCTTTTTACTGACGGATGTGGAAACAAAAAAGCGCAGGGAGCATTGATCTCCTCCGCGCTTTGGAAAGGGTGGGAACTACCGGCTCAGGGAGCGATCGGTTTCATCGTCGGGATGAGGCCGATGTTCGGGCTGCCGACGGAACCTTGCGCACTGGCGAGGTTGCGGGTGGCCTCGGAAGTGGTGCCGCAATGGTCTTTGGTAGGGCAGTAGTAGCGGGCGCATGCACTACCGTGGACTGCGACTTGTTTGGTCACGGTCTTGTAACGGGGAACCTTCTTCTCGATGGTTTGCACCATTCCGCCCTTGCCGCTCTTCGAGTCGCCGGGGACGATCACTTCTTCGGTGACGATGTCGTAGCCGCAAGTCTTCACTTGCTTGGTGACGGTGCGGTATCCGTCGGTTTGCGACGTGTTGCCGAACATCGAACAGCAGGAGGAGAAGCCGAGCGAGGCGGTTACCACGGTGGCAAGAAGAACAAGGTTTTTCATGATAGGTTCAGTTTTGATAGGTAGAGGAAAACGCGGGATGTTACATGCAGCAGCAGGAGCTCAGGGAGAGAGCGACGGCGGTTGCAGCGATGATGGTCGTTAGACGCAGGAACATATTGAGGATGCTAGAAAGGATGGCGGTGTTGGCAATAAAAAAGACAGCTCCCGGAAAACCCTGATCAGGCGATGGTCAGGACCTTCTCGACGATCCGTCTTGGATTCGGAAGTTGTTCATGCTCAATGTGTGGCGAATAAATTGCGGGGGCATCGATGGAGCAAACGCGTTTGATTGGGGCGTCGAGGTAATCGAAGGCGTGATCCTGGATGAGCATGGCGACCATGGCCGACACGCCACCGAACGGTTTGGACTCGTCGACGAGCACCACGCGGTTGGTTTTCATGACGGACTTGAGAATGGCATCCTGGTCGAGAGGGCGGATCGAACGGAGGTCGAGAACGTCGCAACTGATGCCGTGTTCGCTCTGAAGAATTTCCGCGGCGGCCAGGGAATGGATGACGGAGCGGCCGTGGGCGATGAGTGAGATGTCCGAGCCTTCGCGCTTCAGATCGGCGACGCCGAGGGGAACGACGTGGTCGCCATCGGCCGGATCCGGGACCTCACCAGTGCTGCCGTAGAGAAGGGTGTTTTCCATGACATAGACCGGATCGTTGTCGCGGATGGCGGCTTTGATCAGGCCCTTGGCATCGGCCGGGGTGGCGGGAGCACAAACTTTCAAGCCAGGGAAAGCGGCGAAAAGTCCTTCAGGAATGTGCGAGTGGGTGGCGCCGACACCGGTTCCGCCGTTGGCCGGGCCGCGGACGACGATCGGGCAGTTGCAAAGACCGCCGGACATGTAGCGGACGCAGGCGGCGTTGCTGACGAGTTGGTCGAAAGCGACGGAATGGAAGGACCAGAACATCAGCTCCATGACCGGGCGCACGCCGAGCATGGAAGCACCAATTCCCATACCGATGAAGCCGGCTTCGGAAATCGGCGTATCGACCACGCGCTTGTCGCCCCATTTTTTCCAGAGGCCTTCGGTGACTTTGTAAGCGCCGTTGTATTGGGCGACCTCTTCGCCCATCAGGACGACGTTCGGATCGCGGGCGAGTTCCTCATCGAGGCCTTCACGGAGGGCTTCACGGTAGCTGAGAATGCGGGACATAGTGTTTCTGAAAAGCGGTGGTCGGTAAATGGAAATAGGGAGGCGACGGGGAAGTCTGCGGCGATCAATCGTTGAAGAAGTGGCGGCCGATCTTCGAGGCAGGGGTGTTGTTGTCGGATTCCCAATAAACGTCCGTGCTGATGTCCGCGATGGTCGGAGCGGGGGATTCCTCTGCGAATTTGACGGAGGCAGCGGCTTCTTCGGCAGCGGTCTTGTTGATCGCAGCGGCGGTTTCCTCAGTGAAAACCCCTTCGGCGATGAGCTTGCGGCGGAAGACGGAAATGGGATCGTGGTTCTGCTTGTAGTTCTCGATCTCTTCCGGCGTGCGGTATTTTTTGTGATTCGCGTCGGCGATGCTGTGGCCGTAGTAGCGGTAGGTGTCGATTTCCAGAACGGTGGGTTTGCTCTGCTTTTTCGCACGCTCCATGGCGATTTGGGTCTTGGCGCGGACTTCGTAAATGTCGGATCCGTCGATCACGTCCCACTCGATGGCGTAGGCTTCGGCGCGCTGGGCGAGGCAGCCGCTGTAGGAAGACGAGCGTTCCTGCGAGGTGCCCATCGAGTAGCCGTTGTTTTCGATCACGTAAATGACGGGGATTTCGAAAAGCGCGGCGATGTTGAGCGACTCATGGAAGGCACCTTGGTTGACCGCGCCGTCGCCGAGATAGCAGAGGCAGCAGCCCTCGCGGCCGAGGTATTTCAAACCGTAAGCCAGACCGAGGCCGAGCGGGGTTTGTCCGGCGACGATGCCGTGTCCGCCCCAGAAGTTCTTATCCGGTGCGAAGAAGTGCATCGAGCCGCCCTTGCCCTTCGAGCAACCGGTCTGCTTGCCATACATTTCCGCCATGCACTCGTTCATGTTCATGCCGAGCGCCAGCGCGTGGCCGTGGTCACGATAGGCGGTGATGTAGTGGTCGTCCGGTCCGCGCAGCGAGGTGGTGCCGACGGCGACCGCTTCCTGACCGATATAAAGATGGAGAAAGCCGCCGATTTTTCCCGCTTGGTAGTATTTCAGGCCCGCCTGCTCAAAACGGCGGATGCGGACCATTTGCGAGAAGAGCTCGATTTTTCGCTCGGAAGTGAGCGACTGGTTGATCGGTGAGCTGGCGAAATCGAGTGGGGAGGGGCTTGCGCTGGTCATGGGGCGGGCGTTGAGAAATGGAATCAGGAAACGGGTTGGTTTCGGCTTAGCGGGACTTGGCGAGAGCAGGAGTAGGGATCGTGAGAGCCGGTCTCGGCAAGCGGAACTGGGCGAGGACGATGATACCTGTGAAGAGCACGTTCGCTGCTGTCATGTTCCGGAGAAATACCCACGAAGCAATCGGCGAGCCAACCGGACCGGTCCAAAGGGACTGCCACAGGCCGGTGAGTGTCTTGGCATAAAGCGGATCACCGAGCCAAGCGGCGGTGTTGGTGACGAAATGGAAGATCAGGGCGGAGGCGACCGAACCGAGAAGAAGGGTGGGGATGCCTTTGTTGACCAACGATTTTCCGAGAAGGAATACGAGACCGAGCGCAAGAAGCGTGGTTGCGAAAACGGATGGATCATTGGACAGGTGTCCGACGCCGAGCGGGTAGGTGATGGCCCATGCGGCGAAGGGAATGGCGAAACCACGCCAGTCGGAGGCCAGCAGGGCACCGCAGAAAAACACCGCGGCGAGTGGTTGGAAGTTCGGCAGGGTCTCCGGAAAAGCACTCCCCAGTGCGCGGAATGCGATAAGAAGACCTGCGACCAATACGAGCGGGAGATAGCGTTGCATGACGGAAACAGGATTGAGGATTTTTGCGGGCGCGGCTAGACCAAAATCTTGGTTTAGAAAAGGTTTTTTATGTTCCTGAAACGAGGGAATAGGCGTAGCGTGCAAACATGGATTGGGATACTTTGGTAGCGGCAGCGTGGCAGGCACGGGACATGGCCTACGCGCCTTATTCGAATTTCCACGTCGGTGCGGCGCTGCTGGCAGAGGATGGCAGGGTATTTTCCGGCTGCAACGTGGAGAACATTTCCTACGGCCTCACCAACTGCGCCGAACGCGTGGCCATCGGCGCGGCGGTCGCGGCCGGAGTGCGGAAATTCCTCGCGGTGGCCGTGGTGGCGGACACCGCGGTGCCCATCTCGCCGTGTGGCGCGTGCCGTCAAGTTCTTGCGGAGTTCGGCGTGCCCGTGGTGATGCTGGCGAACCGGACCGCCCGAGAGGAATTCCGTCTGGAGGAGCTGCTCCCGCGGGCCTCCGCCGGGATTCTGGATCGGGCGGAGTGAAATTGTTCCACGTGGAACAATCACGCCGGGTCATTTTGTTTCCATGCTTGAGCCCGGTGCGCTTCCGGCTATGTTGCCCGTCCTGCGATGTTTCGATACCCCAAGTGTTACGATGTGATTGTGATCGGTGCCGGCCATGCCGGTGTTGAAGCTGCGATGGCTGCCGCGCGACTCGGTGCCCAAGTGGCGGTGCTGACCCAGAATCTGGACACCATCGGCCAGATGTCGTGTAACCCTGCCATCGGCGGACTCGCCAAAGGCCACATGGTCCGCGAAATCGATGCACTCGGCGGCATCATGGGACTCAACACCGACGCCACCGGCATCCAATGGCGGATGCTCAACGCCTCGAAAGGTCCCTCGGTCCGCGCCCCCCGCGCCCAGTGCGACAAGAAGGCCTACCAATTCCGGATAAAGCGCGAGCTCGAAGCCATGCCCGGCGTCGAGATCCACCAAGGAAACGTCGCCGAACTCCTCGTGGAAAACGACCACGTCACTGGCATCGCCACCTCGCTCGGCATGGAGATCACCGGGAAATCCGTCATCCTGAGTGCCGGCACCTTCATGGGCGGCTTGATGCACGTCGGCCTCCGCAATGAAAAAGGCGGTAGGATGGGGGATGCCACCTCCCATGTTTCCGAATCCCTCAAGCGCCTCGGCTTCGAGGTGGAACGCTTCAAAACCGGCACCCCGTGCCGCCTCAACGCCCGCTCCATCGACTTTTCCAAATGTGAACGCCAGGACGGCGACACCCCGGTCCCCAAGTTCAGCTTCATGGCCGACACCCTGCAAAAGGGCGAAAACGACCTCTTCACTCTGAACCCATGGGGCGACCCGATGTTCCACGTGGAACAAATGCCCTGTTGGATCACCTACACCAACCCCCGCACTCATGAGATCATCGCCGGGAACCTCCACCAGTCACCGATGTATTGCGGTGTGATTGAGGGCGTCGGCCCGCGTTACTGCCCGTCCATCGAGGACAAGGTCGTCCGCTTCGCCGAAAAGGACCGCCATCAGATCTTCCTCGAACCTGAAGGCCGCCACACGCTGGAATACTACGTCAACGGCGTTTCCACCTCCTTGCCCTACGGCGTGCAGCTCGACTTCCTCCGATCCATCGTCGGCCTCGAAAAGTGCGAAATCCTGCGCCCTGGCTACGCCGTGGAGTATGACTACTGCCCGCCCACCCAGCTCAAGCCCACTCTGGAGACCAAAAGGGTCGAAGGCCTCTACTTCGCAGGCCAGATCAACGGCACCTCCGGCTACGAGGAAGCGGCAGGGCAGGGGCTCATCGCCGGAGTCAATGCCGCCCTCAAAGCCCTCGGCCAGCCAGAATTCATCCTCGGCCGTGACGAAGCCTACCTCGGTGTCATGGTGGACGACCTCGTCACCCGCGGCTGCACCGAGCCTTACCGCATGTTCACCAGCCGGGCCGAATACCGCCTGCTGCTCCGCCAAGACAACGCCGACCTCCGTCTCACCCCCAAAGCCGCCGAAATCGGCCTTGCCAGCGGCGAACGCGTCCGCCGGGTGGAGGAAAAGCTCGCCGCTCTCGCACGGGCCGACCTGTTCGTCCGTGAGACGGCCCACGATGGTGTGAAACTCGACCAATGGTTCCGCCGCACCGAAAACTCATGGGAAACCCTACCTTCGCAACTCCTCAAAATGTTCCACGTGGAACTTTGGCCACTCATTGAGACGAATTTCAAATACGAAGGCCACCTCGGTCGTCAGCAGATGCAGATTAACCGCATGGCCCGCCAGGAAAGTAAACGCCTGCCTGCCGACCTCGATTACACCACCATCCGCGGCCTCAAGAAGGAAGCCCAGCTCCGTTTCACCGAAATTCGCCCCACCACCCTCGGCCAAGCCGGTCGCATCCCCGGCATCACCCCCGCGGACGTTACCATGCTCGTCATTTGGGTGGAAAAACTCGAACGCGAGGCGGCTGGCGGAGTTACGAAGCGCTGAAGGCGGAGGTTCTTCATCACACCGGTTCGACGACTCGTTGACACTTGATAAACATCAAAACTCGTTGGTATGTAACGAATTGTGGCAAGTGTTGCACCGTTTTTGAATCTTCGCGGATTTTCCAGGCCAGATCCAGAATCGGGCTGCCGCTGTGCCCTGTTCGGTTGCGGGCATGGTGTTGGATGATGTGTTCCTCCGCGATATCCGTGTTCGGTGATGGTCCCCGGCCGCCGGTGTTTCCGGTGATGACGATTTTTTCCGTTCTCTCGCGTTTTCGGTCGTCAGTGGCACGGAGCCATGGACAGGGCTCTGTCTCGGAGTCAGACCGGACTCCGTCAACACAGGAATCACGGAAGAACTGACGGCCTGATATCACAATCAGGCAGATCCCATCGTCGCGGAAAGGAAGCCGCTGTCACCGTTGGTCGTATCACCAGCCGAACTGCGGGATCAGGCGGGTCTTGTAAAGGTGCTCGTTATTGAATTGGAACGAGTAATAGGCGGATTTCCCGTTCGGTGCGGTGAGTAGGATCGGCTGGGTGGCGAAGGCGACTTCTTCATTTCCCGAGCCGTAGGTCTGTACCTTCTGGCCCATGACAGTGACGAACTCCTGATCCTGCGTGTCGATCCGAGGGTTGTCCTTCCCCTGATAGAAAACCTCCACCACGTCCTGAGGCGAACCGTCTTTGACATACCCGACGCGGCTGTAGCCGGTGACGTCGAGCAAGGGCTTGCCATCGCCCTGCACGTGCCAGCCCGGAGTGATCACGCGCGGCAGCGTGGCTGTGGCGGCTTCTTTTTCACGATCCAACACGGCGTTCTGTTGGGTGGCGGCGGGATCGGTTGCCTTGCAGGAAACGACGCACAGACCGGCTGCCACTGATAGAACGAGAAGGGCGTGGGTTTTCATGGGGTCCGGGCTGGGTGTTTCGTGAGCAGGGGCGCTGCGCGGACTATTTCGTTTCGGTACTTGGGAGCGGATGGATGCTGGAATCAGGCGCGGTCGTGTCTGCCGGAATCGCGGAGAAATCTCCCGGGATGACCTCAGGGGCGTTCTTTTTCGCACTCCAATAGATCGTGGTCAGTGTTCCGGATTTCTTTTCCTTCACAGTGTAGCGCTTGTTCAGGTCATCCTCGGCGACCAGCTCCATGGTTCCGACGCTCGCTGAGACCATCATGGTCGCCGTTGCGCGGGTAGGGTTCTTCTGTGCGTCTTCAGCGAATTTCTTCACCTTCCCCGCAGCCATCACGCCTGCGATGATGAGACCGATGATGATGATGAGAACAAGTCCGCCGCATCCGATGCCGATCTTGGCACCTGTGCCGAGTCCTTTCTTCTGAATTGGAGCGGAAGGCGATGATACGGGCGGTTGCGTTGTTTCCATAAGAACGCAGTCACTAGCAAGTCCGCGGGACGTTGGCAAGCAACGTTTCGGACGGACGCCGGGCTGATGTCGCTCACCTCGATTTCCGGCTTGCCGCCTCCCAAGGCGTGCCATCCCGGGCTGATCACCCGTGGGAAAACGGCGCCCTTGGTTTCCTTTTCCAGCTTGGAAACCACCTCCTGATAGGTGGGCGTGGGGTTTTGTGTTTCACAGGAAACGGCAAGTAGGCTGAAAGCGGAGGATAGAAGTAGCAGCTTGGGATTTTTCATAATGTGATTTGATAGAGTGTTGTTTGAGAGATTGGTGTCCGGAGTCAGCTACCGGGCAGTTCCGGTTGTTCAGGTGCTTCGGAGAGATCACCATGGACGCCGCGGGTGATGATGTCGCGGGTGGCTTCGTCCAAATAAGTGTGGAGGAGCATGGAAAGTTCGAGAAACTGCGGCCAGAGCACCTGGTCCACCATTGGCCGGGGCACGCGGACCATGACGGTGGCGGCCCGCTGACGCGGCAGGCGGTAGGGATGGAGATTGTTGCGGCGGCAGAGGGCGAGGAAGAGCTGGCGCTTCCATGGATCGTCGATCTTGAACTTGTATTCGACGGCAGGCTCGGGGGCACCCTTGAGCTGTGCTTGGAGCCGCTCCAAGGCGCTGCGGGCTGCTTGCTTTTCCCCCGGTGAATCAGTGCCGCTGAACAGAGCCTCGACCTTGCGGATTTTCTCTATCAGTTCTTTGCGGGTCATGGATTGTTTAATAGGCGGTTGAGAGCGGGGTGAGCATGCGGGAATCTCTCCATCCTATCAAGCTAACGGCGCGAGCAGATGTGAAAGTGTTTCCGGATCGATGCGCAGGCTGGTGGTTTCCTCCGAGAGCAGGGCTTTGACGAGGGCGGACTTGTGTTTCTGGAGATCGAGGATGCGATCCTCGATGCTGCCGCGGCAGACGAGTTTGTGGACGAAGACGGGTTTGTTCTGACCGATGCGGTGGGCGCGATCGGTGGCTTGGTTTTCGGCGGCGGGATTCCACCAGGGATCGTAGTGGATGACAGTGTCAGCGGCGGTTAGATTAAGGCCGGTGCCACCGGCTTTGAGGGAGATGAGGAAAATGGGAACCTCGCCGGACTGGAAACGGGTGACAAGTGACGCGCGGTCTTTTGTCTGACCAGTTAGCTTGAGGAAGGGAATGTCATGTTTCTCCAGATGCGCCTCGATGAGGGCGAGCATGGAGGTGAACTGGGAGAAGAGCAGGATGCGGCGGCCTTCCTCCAGCAATTGAGGCAGCAGTTCTTCTGTTAGAAAGTGGAGCTTGGCGGACTCGGTGACTTTTTGGGCAGCCGGAGTTTTGAGCAGCACGGGGTGGCAGCAGATCTGGCGGAGCTTTAGCAGGGCATCGAGCACGATGATGTGCGACTTGGCGAGGCCCTTGGCGGCGATGGCCTCGCGCACGCGCTTGTCCATGGTGGCGCGGACGGATTCGTAGAGGTCGATCTGCTTTTTGGTGAGATCGATGTGGTGGATGAGTTCGGTTTTGGGCGGCAGGTCGGTGGCGACCTGATCCTTGGTGCGGCGGAGGATAAGTGGGGAAACGCGGCGGTTGAGCGCGAGCTGGGCGGCGCTGGAGCGATCACGCTCGATGGGCTTGCGGATGGCGGAGTTGAAGGCTTTTTCGTCGGGCAGATAGCCGGGCATGAGGAAACGCAGAAGGCTCCAGAGTTCACCGAGGTGGTTTTCCATCGGCGTGCCGGAGAGGCAGATGCGGTGGGCGGCGTCCAGCGTGCAGGCGGCTTGAGCGGTGATGGATTTGGGGTTCTTGATGTGCTGGGCTTCGTCGAGAATCACGCAGTGCCATGGTTGTTCCGCCAAATGGCTGATGTCGCGGTGGAGCAACGGATAGGAAGTGATGACGACGTCCGCGGAGGGAATTTCCCCGAAAGCTGATAGGCGATCCGGTCCGTGGAGGGTGAGGATCTTGAGGTGCGGGGTGAACTTGGCGGCCTCGGCGGCCCAGTTCGGCACGACGGAGGTCGGGGCGACGACGAGCGAAGGCTTGCCGGGTTTCGCCGCGTGCTCGGCGGCGAGGTGGGTAAGGGTTTGCAGGGTTTTGCCGAGGCCCATGTCGTCGGCGAGAATTCCGTGCAAGCCGTGTTTCGCGAGGAAGCGCAGCCAGCGGAATCCCTCGTGCTGATAGGGACGCAGGGTGGCTTTCACGCTCTTCGGGATGTCCTCCTGCGGCAGCTCGCGGATGTCCTTGAGCGCGCGCCCGAGTTCGGCAAGTGCGCGGGTGGTGTTGCTGCTGCGGAGCGCGAAATTGTCCGCGATGCCGGCCGCCGCGAGGCGATCTAGCACAAATCCACCTTTACCGGGTTCGCGGCCGTGGAAGAGATGACGGACTTGATCGACGATTTCGAGAAACCGCCGCGCGGGCAGGCGGATGAAGCCGTCCGCAGGATTCTCGCAGGGAAGGGTGATCCACTCGGGCAGGTCCGGCGCGGTGGAGGGCGGGAAGTTTTTTTCGATGGCTTGCGCGATGAGTGGAATGAGCGAGCGCTTCACGCCATCGGCCTCGAAGGATACATCGAAGCGGAACCAGTCGATGCCGTGATCGGTTTCCGCGTCGATGGCGGGAAAAAACTCACCGGCATCGTGGGCGGTTAGTCCGGCCTTGGGATCAATGGTGACGATCCAACCATCGTTGCGCAGGGCTTCCATTTTCGGGCTGCTGAGACAGCGCAACCAGGCGAGGGCGGGACTGGGCTGCGGATCGATGGGAACGAAGGAAGATCGCAACGAGAGATGAAGGAGATGCGGGGAGATGATACTCGCGAAAGGTAACAAGCCAGTGGCGGCGAGTTTTTTATCTAGCGCGGATTCGAGGGCCGCATCGCGTTTCCATACGATGCGCGTGCCATTTCTCATCTCAGCATGCTCGCTTGGGACGCGATCATGCATCTGATGGGGGAGCAACTGACTGTCGCCATATTGAAACGTTAGATGACCGGTGACGTATTCCGCGGGCTTGCCGGCGAGGCTCGCGGACAGCCGGTTCACCGTGAAATGAGGAACCGGCGGAAGACCCGTGCGGACCTCGGTGGGGATCGAAACGGGCGCGGGAATCCGGCTTCCCGGGATGGAAGCGATTCGTGCGGAAACCTGATCGACGATCGCGGCGGACACTTCAGGGCCACGTTCCCAGTGCTTGAGCAGATGAAATGGCTGCGAGCATGCCAGCGGACCGAGAATTTCCTGATGGGTGTCCAGGTACACCGGCGGGTCCACTGCCAGGATGTGCATCCCGACGGCAAGCCCGCGGAGCACCGGTTTCGCATTTCCCGACGGCAGGATTTCCCATCCCGGTTCCACGGTGAGTGGAGGGCCTTGAGTGATCGGGGTGGAACCATCCGAGGGCCGGGAGGACTTTGAATTGCCGACAAAATAGAAGCGTCCGGTGGCTGACGCCATCTCGATCAAACGCCCGCCTTCGCGACCCTCCGGAATCACACAGGAAGACCACCCGTCGGAAATTCTCGCGTGCCGCCGGTAAGCGGCGCAGAGAGGCAGGTCTTCGTCGGCGATGTATCTTGGCGGGTTGCTCAAATCCGCGCGCGGTTCGGTGGATTCGATCTTCGCGTTTCCGTTTTTCAGACGGCTGGCCGGATGCAGGACGAAGCGAATGTTTCCGCCCCGGAATGAACTCCATTCCAAGCAGTAGGCGAGAAATTTCTCCTGCTGGGGGGGTCGGGTCGGCTTGGGTTCTTCGGGCGCGGCTTCGGTTGCAAGTGCGTGCAACCAGTCGCTGACTTTCTTCGGAATCCGTGGAACCCCAGCGCCGCCACGTCCGCCATTTGCTTCCTGTTGGGCAATGGTGGTCAGCTGCATCATCAGAGCAGCACCGTGCTTGCAACTATATCCGACCGGACAACTGCATTCGGACACGATGTTCCACCCATCGTCCTCATGGTAAAAGAAATCCACCGATGTGCTGTATGGCTTTCGTTTCGACCCGGCGATTTTAGCGGTGACGGTGACGTCATCTTTGGCGCATTCATCATCATAGTCGTCATCACAGTCGTCGTAATCCAGTGGCCCGGCATCGATCCGGGTGATGATTCCCGGTGCGAGGTATTCTTGGGCGCGTTTGATCGTGTCTGCGGAAAACTCTTCGAGCAGGTCGCAACCGATGATAAAATCCAGCAGGCTCGGCTGATCAAGAAGGAAATCGAGTGATTCGGTCATGCCTCTATCAGTTTGCGACGATGTTGAAGATTTTGCCGGGGATGAAGACGATCTTGCGGATGGTCTTGCCGTCGAGATGTTCGTTGACCCTGGCGCTGGCGAAGGCCGCGGCTTTCGCGCCTTCCTCGTCGATGTCCTTGGAAACCATCAGGCGGTCGCGGAGCTTGCCGTTCACCTGCACGACGAGTTCGATCTCGTTTCTAACCAGCGCGGCTTCGTCATAGGCGGGCCAGGTCATTTCCGACAGCATCGTAATGCCGCCGAGGCGGGAATTGACCTCTTCGGCCAAGTGCGGAGCGAAAGGATTCAAGACCGTTAGGAATTGCTTGAACTCCTTCATGGGCACGACTTCGGCCTGGGTGAAGGCGTTGGTGCAGATCATCATCTGCGAGATCGCGGTGTTGAAGCTGAGTTTCTCGATGTCCTCGCCGACTTTCTTGATCGTTTCGTGAACGACGCGGAGCAGTTCTTTGTCGGTGCACGGAACGTCCTGGATTTTGGAGGAAATTTTTGTTTCCGTTTCCGTTTCTTCGAATGCCACGCGCCAGACGCGGGCAAGGAAACGGGAAACGCCCTCGACGCCCTTCATCTGCCATGGCTTCACCTGTTCGAGCGGACCCATGAACATTTCATAGAGGCGCAATGCATCGGCTCCGTATTCGGAAACCACGTCGTCCGGGTTCACCACGTTGCCGCGGGATTTGGACATTTTCTGGCCGTCCTCGCCGAGGATGAGACCTTGGTTGACGAGTTTCTGGAAGGGCTCGGGAGTTCTAACGTGGCCGAGGTCGAAGAGGACCTTGTGCCAGAAACGGGCGTAGAGGAGGTGAAGTACGGCGTGTTCCGTGCCGCCGACGTAGAGATCGACCATGCCGGGTTTTTCATCCGTCCAGTAGTCTTCGGCTTCGTTAGAAATGAAACGGCCGGTGTTCGTTGGATCGCAATAACGCAGGTAATACCAGCACGAGCCGGCCCATTGCGGCATGGTGTTGGTCTCGCGGATGGAGCCGTCGGGCAGTTCGACCCAGGCGGTGGCCTTGGTCAGGATCGGTTCGGGCGTGCCGCTGGGTTTGTAGTCGTCCAGCGGTGGTGCGAGCAACGGCAGTTCGCTTTCGGAAATCGCGTGGTGGTGGCCGTCTTTCCAAATGATCGGGAATGGCTCGCCCCAGTAGCGTTGGCGGGAGAACAGCCAGTCGCGGAGCTTGAACTGGATGCGGCGATTGCCTTTGGAGTTGGATTCCAGCCAAGCGATCATCTTCGCTTTTGCTTCGACGGTGGGGAGATCGTCGAGGAAGCCGGAGTTGGTGGCGATGCCGATTTCGGTGAATGCTTCAAGGAGTGTGGGCGTCTCGCCCACAAGTCCAGTCGCTACCAAACTTGTGGGCGAGACGCCCACACTCCTTGAGTAGAGAACGAAAGTTCCAGCCTTCAAGTTTGCACGTTCCGGATTCTTCCTAATGTAGTTCAGAATGTTAGCGCGGTGATCCGCGTCTCTCACCATTCGGTCCCAGTAATCGCGCTGCCAAAGAGTGCCTTCTTGCCCTAGAGCCTGGTTGATGCACTTCGATGTAAAACTTTTCCAGGACTGCATCACGTCCTCCAGCTTGCTTCCCGGAGCCAAGCGGAACATCGCGTGAACGTGATTCGGCATCACCACGAAAGACTCCATCAGATAGCGATTGCCATCGAAATGAAGCAGTGCGTCCGAGACAATCTTCGCGATGGCGGGGTCTTTCAAAATGCATTCGCCGCTTCCTGCATCGAGCCACTGGTCGATGGTTTTGGAAAAATGATCGTGGTATTCCTGTTCGATCTCTGTGCTCCACGGCTCTGGATGTGTTGCGATCCACTCGTCGCGTTCGTCTTTCCATTGCTGGACTTTTTCGGCGGGGAGGCTGTCGGCGAGACGCCAGGTGACGAAAAAGAGTTTGGAATCCTGGTGCCAGTGGGGCAGCAGGAAGGGTTTTGTTTTTTCGAGGTCTTTTTCAGGGTTGAGATAGGGACTTGTGGGCGAGACGCCCACACTCCTTGAGACGACCTGCCGGATCGGAAGGTCGAAGCGTTTTGCAAACTCCCAATCCCGCTCGTCATGCGCTGGCACCGCCATGATGGCGCCTGTCCCATAACCCATCATCACATAGTCCGCGATCCACACCGGGATCTGCTCGCCGTTTACCGGATTCGTCGCGAATGCACCGGTGAAGACGCCGGACTTGTCTTTGTTCAGGTCGCCGCGGTCCATGTCGGACTTGGAGGAAATCGCTTTCTGATAGGCTTCGACGGTTTCCTTCTGCTCGGCGGTCGTGATTTCCGGAACGAACGGATGCTCTGGCGCGAGCACCATGTAGGTCGCGCCGAACAAGGTGTCCGGACGGGTCGTGAAGACTTCAATTTCAAATTTGAGATCTGAAATTTCAAATTTAACAGACGCCCCCTCACTCCGGCCGATCCAGTTTTTCTGCAACAGCTTAATGCCCTCCGGCCAATCGAGCGTGTCGAGTTCGTCGATCAGGCGCTGGGCGTATTTCGTGATCCGCAGCATCCATTGGCGCAGCGGGCGGCGTTCGACGGTGTGGCCTTTACCTTTCCACTCCTCGACTTCCTCGTTGGCGAGCACGGTGCCGAGATCGGGCGACCACCAGACCGGCGTGTTCGCGACGTAGGCCAGGCGGACGTCGTCGATCTGATCGCGGGTCCAGCCCTTCGTTTCGAGCACGGAAACAGGCTTCGCCTTGCACGTTTCCTCGCAGTAGTAGGACCCGTAAAGCTGGAGGAAAATCCACTGCGTCCAGCGCACGTATTCCGGATCGGTCGTGGCGATCTCGCGGTCCCAATCGTAGCCGAATCCGAGCGATTTCAACTGCCTGCGGAAATTCTCGATGTTCGCCGCCGTGGTGATCGCCGGGTGCTGGCCGGTCTTGATCGCGTATTGCTCCGCCGGCAGGCCGAACGAGTCATAGCCCATCGGATGCAGCACGTTGAAACCCTTCATCCGCTTGTAGCGGCCGATGATGTCCGTGGCGGTGTAACCTTCCGGATGCCCCACGTGCAGCCCCGCGCCGCTGGGGTAAGGAAACATGTCGAGCACGTAGTATTTCGGCTTCGTGGCATCGAAATCCGCATCGCCCGGTCCCGGGGTACGGAAGGTTTTTTCATCCTCCCAGCGCTGTTGCCATTGGGGCTCGAAATCGCGGAAAGGGAATGGTTTGCGGGCGTCTGACATGGTCGGGAAGGGGCGGGGAACGTGGCGGATCTCGTTCACAATGAAAAGAAAAACCCTGAAACGGAACCTTGGACCCTACCGGGAAAGTGGCGGTGTTGGGCCGCAGAAAGGCTGCGTTCCGTCGTGTCCGCCCCCGACAAACTCCTCGCCGGAGGCCAACGAGGCGTGTAGGGTGACCCCATGACGCTTACAGAGATTCAGATGGGCGCTCTCAATCTTCCGGAAGACCAACAGGGCAGCCTTGGCTGCGGAGTTGCTGAGCTCGCTTCCAGCGGTGCTATCCGACTTCGATGACGGGTCTGAAGAGGCTGGCCGCCGGATCACCGAGATGAAGGAGGACCCTGCATCACGGAGAACTTGGGATCAGGTGAAAGCCGAGCTTGGACGGTAAAAATGGAGGTGATCTATCACCGCCTCGTCGTCCGGGATCTAAGGGTGGCGCTGGACTACTACGAGTTGGAAGGCGGGACCAAGCTGGCGGATCGATTCTTTGCGAAAATCATTTCGCAACCGACAGGGCAGCACTTTTCAGACGGCGGCTATCGTCGCAAGGCGCTCCATTCGTTTCCCTATCATATTCTTTATGATGTTGATTCTCTGGGAATCTGGATCGGAATTTTGAGGCACGACCGACGACACCCGAGCTATGGATTGCGTCGGAAGCGTCGGGAGTAGCACATTCCAGGAGGAGAAGGTGCTTGGGAAATCCGGACAGTTAGCGGCAAGGGGAGGGGTCACTTCATCGGGAAATGCAGCACGGTGAGGAGCTCGTCTTCGGGGACGGTGGTGGGGTCGTTCTGGTAGATTTCGAAGGAGTCGATCTTGTTGTTCGCTGCGTAAATCTTCGCGCGGCCGCGCATGACGCCGGCGGCCCAGGCATTGCCGAGGTAGCGGTAGGGGCCGGTGTGGCAGATGGTGTAGGTCCGGCAGGCGGGAATTTCTCCGGTGACGAAGCCGCTGGGCGGTGCGGCGGGCGGCGAGCTGATGGGGATGGCGATGATGTACTCGGTGGTGCACTTCACGTGGTCCCACTTGTGGCAGATGTTGAAGGGCTGGCCGGTCGGCGCGGTGCCGGTGGTGGCGAGCCAGTCGGTGAGTTTTTTCATGTCGCGCGGGATGTTCGCGGGGAGATCGGCGACGGGGCAGTAGGTCGTGACGCCGATGTAGCGGCAGCCGGAAAACTCCTGCGGACCGGTGAAATCCAGCCGCGAGCGGACGGCTCCGGTTTCCAGGAAATCCTTCATGAGCATGAGCCCGCGTTCGAAGTCGGCACCGATGTAGGAGCCGATCACGGTTCCCGCCCAGAACATGAAAAACGGCAGCTTGCCCACCATCGCCCATGTCACCTCGGTGCCGCCGTCGTTTTCTTCGAAGGTGAAGCGGGCGGTGTTTACGGATTTCCAGGGCTTGAGAAAAGTAAGCTGATAGTCGATGGAGTGCGGGGCATCTTCCCCGGTGACGGCCATTTCTCCGGAGCCGGTGATTTTACCGGTCCAGCCATAGCGCTTGCCATCGGCGGAGAATTCGAGCGGGCAGTCCGGTTCGCTGATGAGCCAAGACGACCAGGCGGGCCACTGTCGGAAATCGCGGACGAAGGCATGGACCCGTGCGACGGGAGCTGCGATGTGGATGGACTTGCGGACGTGGAATTTCGGCATGGCGGCGGCGGGTTGGGAAAAGCTGCCATTGACCTAGCGGGCGGTGGCGGGTTTTGCGAGCGGTTTCCGTGCCGGCCTGGCGCTCATCCAGAAAGCCAACCGGAAATGGACGCCAAGGGAAAAGCCCGGCGCGCCGCCACGGATAGAATGCCCCCTTGCGTGCCCGGTTCCTTCGCCTACGCTGGGGAAAGTCATGGGACGGAGAAGTGCGATAGTAAAAGCGGTGTTGGTGCTGGCCGTTGTTTGGGGAATCGTCTGGGGCATCCGAGCCTATGCCGGATCCCGGAAAATCACCGCGGAGCGCGTGAACCGCCAAGTGGCGGCGGCACATTTCGCCGACTGGTCGCAAAGCATCGGAGACGTGGCCGAGGCGAAACGCCGCGAGAAGGCGCTGCGTGACATCGCCGGACTCGTCAACCGCCTCGATTTCCAAGAGCGCGAGAAAAACCGCGACAACCGCACGGGCGAGAATTTCTTCCGCCTGCTCAGCCCGTCGGAAAAGGGCCTGTTCGTCGAGCTGACCGTCGCCGAGTCGATGAACAGCTTCATGAAAGCGCTCGACGCGATGAAGCCGGAGCAGCGGAAAAAATTCGTAGAGCAGGGCATGCGGGAGATCCAGAACGGCCGCACCAAGGAGGACATGGCGCGCGCCGACGAGATGAGCGGCGAGCTGTTGGAAAAAATCAGCCAGGAAGGCATGCGCGCTTATTTCGAAAAATCCAACTCCGATACCAAGCTCGACCTCGCGCCGCTGATGGACGCGATGAACGAAACCATGCAAGGCCTCCGCGGCAATGAATTCGGCCCACGCCAATGATGAAAAAACGCGGCTTCACCCTGATCGAGCTGCTGGTGGTCATCGCCATCATCGGCCTACTTGCGGGGATCGCCTGGCCGATTTCGCAATCGATGATCGGCAAATCCCGCGAGGCGTCCTGCCTGAACAACCTGCGTTCGCTCGGTGTCGGCCTGCAAACCTACATTCAGGAGCACAACAACCGCCTGCCGGCTCTCGCAGCCGGCCGGAAATCGAAGACCGAGGAAATCCCCGTGTTGGAAACCGCGCTGCTTTCCTACTTCGAATCGCCTGAAGCCTTCAAGTGCCCGGCCGATAGCAAACTCTACGACGCCAGCGGCTCCAGCTACCTCTGGAACTCCACCCAAAGCGGGCTGCTTCTGTCGGAACTCGCCTTCTTCGGCATCAAGGACCGGCCCGACAAAATCCCGCTCATCACCGACAAGGAAGCGTGGCATCTCGGCAAGGTGAATTTCCTCTACGCCGATCTATCAAGCGCCAACAAGCAGCGCTTCGTCGCTGGCAACTAACAACCCATCAACATGCTAGAAGCCACCGGCCTCCACAAATCCTTCGGCGGGAAACCCGCGCTCGACGACGTTTCCTTCCATGTGAAACGCGGTGAGATCTACGGCATGCTCGGCCACAACGGCGCGGGAAAAAGCACCTTGCTCGGCATCATTCTCGGCATGGTCATGCCGGATGCCGGAGACGTGACCATCGGCGGAGTGTCCGTGCTCGAGGATCGCTCGAAGGCCTTGCACAAGGTCGGCGCGGTGTTCGAAGCGCCCGCGTTCTACGACTACCTGAGCGGCTGGGAGAATTTGAGAATCCTGATGAGCTACTCGTCCGGCTTCGACGCGAAGGCGGCCAACGACGTCATCGAACAGGTAGGGCTGAGCAAACGCGTGCACTCGAAAGTCCGCACCTACAGCCACGGCATGCGCCAGCGCCTCGCTCTCGCCCAGGCGCTGCTGCCCGCACCCGAAGTGCTTCTGTTGGACGAGCCTACCGACGGCCTCGACCCCGAGGGCATCAAGTGGTTCCGCGATTTCGTGCTCCGCCTCCGCGACGAGCGTGGCATGACCGTGCTTTTCAACTCCCATTTGTTAGCCGAGGTCGAGCTCATGTGCGACCGCGTCGCCATCCTGCGGGAAGGCAAGCGCGTGTTCGAGGGCCCGGTCGGCGGTCTGCATGACGACTCGCTGGTTTTCGAAGTCGATCTCGAACCGTGGGGCACTGCCTGCGGCCTGATTTCCAGTACCGGCGGCGAGATCCTCGGCCCCAACCGGATCTGTCTGCGCCACGGCTCCGATCCCGCAGCGCTGGTGGAAACCCTCGTCCGCGCCGGTGTGCGTGTGCGCGCGTTTGCACCGATCCGCCGCTCGCTGGAGGATTTCTACATGGAGCTCCTCGGCGGCGCGGGAAGCCCTAACTAAAATTTATGCTGTTCCTCCAACAACTCCGCGGCGAGCTCCGCAAACTCTTCGCCCGGCCCCGGACCTGGATGGGATACGGCGCCTTCCTCGTGATGGAGGCGGTCATCCTGTTCGTTTACAAACTGGACAAGGTGAAGCACTACAACCAAGGGATCGTCGAGCGCAACGGCCTCGATTTCAGCACCTATTACAGTTCTCTAACGATCACTTTCACGATCATGCTGCTGAGCATGTTCGTGCTCGGCTCGGTGTATTTCGCGCTCGTCGCCGGGGACATCGTGGCGAAGGAAAACGAGGACGGCAACCTGCGCCTGGTCTTTGCCCGCCCGATTTCCCGGCTTCGACTTTTGTTAGTGAAATACAGCGCGATCTGTCTCTACACGTTTTCGTTCGTCTTTTTCGTCGGCATTTCCGGCTACCTGATGGCGGTCGCAGCGATCGGCTGGGAAGGCGGACTGTTTGTGATGGAGCCGAAGATGAAAGTGTTCGCGGCATTTCCAGACTGGTCGGAAGGCGCGTTCCGGCTCGGTCTCTGTGCGGCGGGCATCGGGCTGAGCATGATCACGCTCTCGTCCATCGCCTTCATGTTTTCCTGTTTCAAGATCAAGCCGGCCGCCGCCACCATCATCACGCTGAGCATTCTCTTCGTGGACATGATTTTGCAGAATTTCCCGTTCTTCAAACCCTACGAGGCGTGGTTCGTCACCTGGCGGATGAGTGCGTGGGTGTTTCTGGCGGAGCAGCAGATCTCGTGGCCGAAAATCATCGAGTCTTACGCCTTCCTCGGCGGGCTCAACATCACGCTGTTCACCATCGGCTGGCTGTCGTTCCAGATGCGGGATTTCAAGACTTGAAACGTGTCCCGGCTGCCTCAGCCGGGCTTGGAAGCGATGAACCCGGCTGAGACAGCCGGGACACTTTTGGGGGGAAGCTCCTTCCCTCAGCCCTGCCAGTTCACATTCTGGCCGCGGCTGTCGATGTGCGTGAAATCCGAGTAGCCACCCACGCCCCCGCGGAAAAGCCCGAGGTCGCGCAGCTCGCGGGCGGTCTTGGTGACCTGGGAGGCAGCGATGGGAAATTTCACATCCACGGCGACATTCGCTTGATGCCATGAGCCATACTTTGCGCCTTCGCAATGGGAATTGTAGGCCGGGCAGCGGTAGGCGGAGACGACCTCCACTTGGCGCACGCCCATTTCCATGGCGATCCGGTCCGCCACGCGGAGGGTGTATCCCATGCGGGCCCACCAGACTTTCGGCGGGAGAACGTTCCAGACGGAGCTCTTCGACTTCGCGTGAGCCTCGATGACCTGCGCCGCAGAAATATTCCGGAGCTTCAGCGTGGAAAGGTAGCGGGCGTATTCAGGAAGCAGCGATCCTTGGCTGTGCGCCCACTCCGGCGGCAGTTCCGTGAGGTCGATCCGGCCAGCCGGTTGCACTAACGGCTGCGCGGTGCGGGACGTCGTCTGCACGTTCACCCGTGGTGCGCTGTCGGCTTTCGCTGAAATGGAGGAAGTTACGAGGCCGAGACCGGCCAGGCCGAGAGTGCCGATCACGCGCCGACGGTCGGTCGGCAGCGGTGAGAAAGGAGTCGTGGTGGCGGGCTCGTTTGGGAAAAGCATGTCAGGAAAATGGAATGGGTTGGTTGGCGACCAGCGGTTTGCGTGCCGGAAACCGGAATTTTTGCGAATCCGGCTTTCCCGAATTCCCGCCGACCAAACCACACTCACCCGATGCGGCAAGTAAAAAAGGCCTTGTCGGGCAAATTGCCAGATGGCGATTAAAGGAGGTTCAGCCCGCCACCTGTGAAACCAAGAGCGGATAAAACTCCCGGAAATCACCGTCGAAATCTTCATATCGGGCCAAAAGCAGGTCCACGGCGGGAGCAAGATCCACCGGCCTGCGCAGCCTCCCGCTGATCCGTTCCAAGGCCCACCGGATCCCTTCGATCTCCCGGTAAGACAGCAGCAACCCCTCGTCCCGGATCCCCGCCAGCCGTTCATACGCCTGCTCGGGAAGCCGATCCTGGAAACCGTCGATGCTCGCGTGAAACTCGTGCACGAACTCCTTTAACGGCACGGCGGAAAAATCCTCCCAGTGGCGGGCCAGGAAATGATCGTAAAACACGTCCACCAGGATCGCCCCATACCGTCGCAGCGGCGGATCGATCCGGCGCGTGCTCCTGCGGAAAACCGGATGGCTGTCGGTGAACGCGTCGATCGCCCGATGGTGGCGGATCCCAGCGGTGAAAATTTCCGGCACCAAAGAAAGCTCCGGACCACGGAGAATGTCGGGCAGCAGGTTTCCGATCCGCGCCGCCGGCGAGGGATCGGACAAATGGAGGTGGGCGAGCCAGTTCATGTGCGGTGGTCCGGCCCCATCCGCGTCGATTTCATGACGACAGGTGCGCAGATCGGCTTCCTCACCCCTTCCCTGCCAGCATCCCGCGCTGCCATTCGACGTAGCGGATGATGCCCTCGCGGATCGGGGTCATCGGGTGGTAGCCGAGGAGTTTTTCCGCTTTCGCCACGTCGGCGAAGGTGCGGGGGACGTCGCCGGGTTGGTCGGGGAGGTCGTTGATCACTGCTTTTTTGCCGACAGCGGATTCCACTAGGCCGATCAGTTCGTTGAGCGTGGTGGTGGCCGCGCCGCCGAGGTTGAAGATTTCAAACGGCGACTGTTCGGTGTAAATCGCCGCCGCGAGGATGCCGCGGACGATGTCGTCAACGTAGGTGTAGTCCCGCGCGGTGCTGCCGTTGCCGTAGCGGTCGATGGAACGATCATGCAGGAGGGCCGAGGTGAACTTGGAAATCGCCAGATCCGGCCGCTGCCGTGGGCCGTAAACCGTGAAAAACCGCAGGCAGGCGCAGCGCAGGCCGAAGAGGTGTGAGTAGTTCGAGCACATCTGCTCGCCCGCCAGCTTGGTCGCCGCGTAGGGCGAGATGGTGCGCTCGATGGGGTCCGTTTCCGCGAACGGCACCTTCTGGTTCACGCCATAAACCGAGGACGATGAGGCGAATACGAAAAACTTCACGCTGTTGTGGCGGCAGGCTTCCAGCAAATTAAGCGTGCCATCCATGTTCGTGCTGAAATACAGCCGCGGGTTCGCGATCGATGGCCGCACGCCCGCCCGGGCCGCGAGGTGGAACACTCCGTCGAAGTGATGGCGCTCGACCACCTCGACCACCACCGCGTCGTCGCTGATGTCGCCGCGGACGATTTCCACCTTCCCGCGCAGGCTGGCGAGGTTGTTCTCCTTCACCGCCGGATCGTAGTAATCGTTGAAATCGTCAAGGATCACCACGTCATGACCCGCTGCCACCAGGGCCTCGCTCAGGTGGGAGCCGATGAAGCCCGCGCCTCCGGTGACGAGGATCTTTTTGGGAGAATTTTGGATGCTCAAGGGACGGAAAACCTACCAAGCACCCATCCTTTGGCAACACCATTCACGATGGTGGGAAGGCTGGAAGAGTTTACCGCGGAGGCGCAAAGGTCGCGGAGGAACGCAGAGAAGAGTGCGTCATTTCCACATCAAAATTCTTCCTTTGCGACCCTTTGCGAACTCCGCGTCTTTGCGGTAAATCCAAATCCTACCGATCCACCCGTTCCACGAGCTGTTTCAGGATCGCTTCAATTTCGTCCTCGGCATCCACCGGCATCACGCCGACGACGGAATTCAAATCGCTGACGTAGCCTTTGATTTGCTGGCGGACGCAGCTTTTGATGCGATCCAGAGTGACACCGGCGGCGATGATTTCGTCCTCCGTGGCATTGGTTTTCTGCGGGAGCTGGTTGATGTCCTCGATCTGGATGCCGGCCGTTTCGCTCGATGGACCGAAGAGTTGATAGGAAAAGTTCCGCACGTAACAAATTCCCAGCGGCTTCGGGCCGAGACCGGCGGCGTGCAGGCGGGAGGCGGAAATGTAGTTCTCGGCGGCTCGGCGGCGCGTGCTTTTGGTGAGTGCCTGCTTCCAATCATCGGCGGAATAGCGGCCGATTTTTTCTTCGTCGAGCGCGCCGGACATCAGCTTGTCGAACGCCGGAGTGACCGGGCGCAGGCAGTGGATGTTGCCGTTTTTCGGATAGGCCAGCTTCAGGTTGAGCGCGGGAACGTAGAAATTCCATGCTCCGGCCATCGCTTTCATCATCCTGCCGTCACAGAAGAACCAGCCCATGAAGAGCCGCGCTTTTTCGAAGGAATGGATGGGGATTTCCATCAGCGGATGGTTTCGTTATGGGGGGAGCACACGCGCCTCGCGTGTTGTCTTTGGCGCCCTCGTCGAAGACGGGCGTCGAAGGTCATTCAACACGGTTTCCGGCGAGGGCGCCGAAAACCACACGCGGGGGCGCGTGTGCTCCCCGAAGAATGGAAGATAAATGCAGATAGTCATTAGAAGTTAGTTGGCGCGTTCGCGGGCGATCTCGGCGATGCGGTCGAAGGCTGCCTCGACGCGGCCTTTCGCCTCGGTGGCGAACTTGCGGATTTCGTCGGGAAAAACGGTCGGCACGTTCTCCTTCGCCGCCTTGTAGGAATCGAAGTGCAGGTGCGGCACGCCCATGTCCTTCATCATCGCTTCCGTTTTCCAGGTGTTTGAATCCCAAGTAGCGTAAGGGATTTCCAACACCGAGCTGGCGACCGCCGCGTGGAAGCGGCCGATGCAGAGGCGGCGGTAGGAACAGAGTTTGTTCAGGTAGCCGGAAACGGTCGGATAGCGCGTGGTGAAACCGATTTTCCAACGCACTTTCAGCGGGCCGACGTTGACGTATTGGCGCAGCACGTTGTCAGTCTCGCCGTATTCCTCGGTTGGCGCGGGCTTCTGGAAGGAGCGCAAAAACGACGATGCAAACATCGCGTCCGGCACGGTGATGCACTTGCCACCGGCGGCATTCGCTGCAGCGGTGCTGGCGGTTTCGCGGGCGGAGATGAAGAGGAATTTCTCCAGATCCGGGTGCGGCGAGTTTTCCTGATAGACACAGTTCATCAAGACGGAGGGGAATTTCCCAGCCAGATCGACGAGGTGGCGGTGCTTGTCGTGATGGATCGAACCCTCGCCGTTGATGACCACCAGATCGACGCCTTCAAGCTGCTTCTGATAGTCCGCGACGTTGAAATCCCGCTTCAGCGAGACCTTGAGTTCCAGCCCGGTGCGTGCGAACTGCTCGCGGAAGGTCTGACACACCAGCCGGCAGCCGAAGTGCGACTGATAGATGCTGGTGTCGTTGATGAGGGCGACCGTGGGCTTTTTCATGATACCTAAAAATGATGTCAGTGGATCGCGATCCCCATGGATTCGATCACCTGCCGCTCGGACGCACCGACGTGCGGCATGCGCCGTTTGCGCCAGAACCGCCAGCGAATGCCATGATAAAACGTCCGGGTCTCGAAAAAATCGAAGCCGTAGAGGTCCACCGCCGCCGCGCCGCACTTCTGGAAAACGAGGCTGCTGGCGATCAGACCGGACGACGGACGGCCGGGCGCGGTCTTCACGGCGAGTTCTTCCGCGACGGTTTCCGGCGTGCGGAAAAGCGGGATGGCGTGCGGCTGGGAGAGGTTTTCCGAAAGCGGTTTCGGCGTCAGCCAGATGGCGGTGCGCGGGTGGAAATTCGTTTCGATGTAGGGCCAATCGATGCGGGCGTCGGAGAGGCCGTAAACATCGGTGCGGCTGCCTTGGTCGCGTGGGGATTTGATTTCGCCGTAGTTGAAGCGCATCACCACGTCGTGCGCGTCGATCTCCGCACCGTGGTTTTTGCCGAAAATGCTCTGCGCATTGCCGACGAGGGCGACGCGCTTGCCGGCGAAAATGGGCTGGAACTCGTTGAAATCCATCATGTCACGTCCAGTTCAGCCGTTGGCACAGTTGCTCTGCCATGACCTCGGTGACCTTGATCGTAGGCCGCAGGTTTTTCAGGAAATCCCGGTTCACCTCGGTCAAGCGGGCGATCGGGAGGCGGGAGATCAGGCCGATTGATTCAAGATTTGAGAGATAGCCCGGCATGAAGCTGGTGGCCGGAAACGGCGTGTGCGCGGGCTGGATCACGACCACAGGCTTATTGGTCGCGACCGCTTCTGTCACCATGGAAACGCTGTCCTGCGTCACCCAGATCGCCTCCGCCGCGCCGAGGTAGGCGGGGAATTTTTTCTCCGGCTGATGGCACCACCAGACGGCATCGGCAATGATTTCCGGCGGAAGGAGGTCGCGGAGTTTTGCTTCGACGTCCTTTCCCGTCCGGCGGGAGGTGGTGACGAGCCAGCGGATGCCCTCAGATTTCGCGAGAGAGGTCATGCCTTCGGCGAGTTTCTGCCAATCGGCGTCCTGGAAATCATGGCTGCGCGACTTGCCGCCGATGAGCATGCTCCAGAGCCGACCAGTCGGTTTGTTTTTCCAATCCGCCGCCGCTTGATGGACTTGCTCGGGGGTGATCTTGGTGGGAATGACGTCCATGCGGACGTCGTTTTCGGCGGTCTCCAGCGAGGACGGCGTGAAAACCGTGTGGAACCACTCCGGCGGGTAGGGTTTCCGCTCGCCGAGGAAAACGAAGGGCACGCCGAATTTCGCCGCCAGCGTGCGGGCGGCGAACACACTGCGGCCGCCGCTGGAAATGATCAGGTCAGGCGCGGGTTCTTCGGGTTTCGGGCGTTCCAGACCGATCGGTCCGTAAAGCAGGGAATACGGCAGCGGCCGGCCGTTTTTCCTCATTCCGAGCAGCCGGATCAGGTGACGGACGAAGCCGTTGATCTTCGGGCGGCACTCGAACTGGCGGGTCTCCACGGGGAATTTTTCCGCGAGGGCGGCGGCGAGACCTGTGGATTGGCTGAGGTGGCCGGGGCTGCCTTCGCTGATGATCCAGATGGTGCGTGCGGCGCTCATGATTTAATTGGAGCGCGGAATTTATTCCGCAAGTCGAGTCGGCAACAATACTGGCGGAATGAATTCCGCGCTCCAGTTGGTGGCGACTTGCGCGTCATGGCTTGAAGGAAATTTCACTCGCGCCAGTTGTCGGCCACCCACTTCGCGGGCATGAGGTAGCGGGAAATGTGGCGGCGCCAGCGGCGGTCGGTTTTGCGCTGGCTGAGCACCCACTTGAGGTGCTCCAGGCGCGGGCGGTGCGGTTTTTCCTCGGACCATTGGCCGAGTGCGCCATCGGGTGGCTTCGGATGGCCGGGGAAGGTGACGATTTTCACGCCTTCCGGCATGACCGGCGGACGCAGATAGCGCAGCGGCCAGACGCCCATGCAGTGTTTGCTGAAATGTTTGGTCCAGGATTCCGGCCAGAAATTGATGCCACTCTTCACGTTCGCGGTGACGTAATTCTGCTCGAACCGGTATTTCCGCGAGATCACGGCCGAGTCCGCTTGGAGATTTTCCAGCATGTAGGGGTTTTTTCCGATCGGGAAACGGAAGACGGAGGTCTGGCCGTGTTTGCCGAACAGGCGCACCCAGTTCCGCGCCACGTAAACGTCGTCGGGATTTCCGTAGGTGAAATAGTCGTCGATGTTCGAGACGATGACTGAGTCCAGATCGATGAAAAGCGCGGTGCCGGTGAGGCCGGCGAGGTCGCGGCCCCAGAGCGCGATTTTCGGCCATTTTCCCGGGACGTCGGGCGGGATTTCGCAACCGAGCGACGGCAGAGGCAGGCATTTCACCTCGGAGCGGACGCCGGTAGTGTCGTCGGTGAAGCAGATCAGCGTGAAATCTCCGGTCACGTTCCGGCGGCACATCGCCCACATGATGTTCACGTATTCCGGCCCGTAAGCCGTGCCCCATTTCATGCAGATGACTTGTTTCATGACTCTGTGATGGGGAGCACACGCGCCTCGCGTGTTGTCTTTGGCGCCCTCGCCGAAGACGGGCGTCGAAGGACATTCAACGAAGTTTCCGGCGAGGGCGCCGAAAACCACCTGCGAGGGCGCAGGTGCTCCCCGGAGATTGTGAGATGACCTTTCATGAGCGGCTAGGAGCGGGGTTTGGCGAGGAGGGTCTGGTAAACATCGAAGGTCGATTCGAGCATGCGTCGGAGCGTGAAAGCCTCGATGGACAAAGGGCAGGGGCGACTTTTCAGAATTTCGCGGGTCAAGTCAATGGCCCGGTCCACATCGCCGGTTTTCACGAGACCTTGGGGAAAAATCGCCCGTAACTGCTCCGCGACGCCGCCGTGGTCGTAGCCGATGACCGGTTTTCCCAAGGCCAGCGCCTCCAGCGAAACGCGGCCGAATGCCTCGGGATCCAGCGACAGCGAATAGACGACCGTGGAAACCGCCATGATTTCCTTCAGGTCGGTGCGGTGGCCGAGAAAGGAAATGCGGTCGGCGATGCCGAGGCTGGCGGCGAGTGCTTTCAGTTCGTCGAGAAACGCCACTTTCTTCGGATGCGGGCCGCCGACGATCAGGCCGTGCACCGGTTCGCCGAGCGCGACCAATTTCGCGACCATCTTGATGAAATCCTGCTGGCCCTTCCAGCGCGTCAGCCGGCCCGGGAGCAGCAGCGGAATCCGGCCTGCCCGCTCGGGCTGCGCGGATTTCCATGCCGCCAGCCATTCCTCCGACGGGACGAATCCCACCGGATAGAGCGCCTCGTCCACGCCGCGGTGGATCACGCGGAGTTTCGTGGAATCGGTGGCGGGGTAGTTTTTCAGAATGTAATCCCGCACACTTTCGGACACGGCGATGACCGACTCGCCCTTGGTCATGACCGCCGAGTAGGCGTTCACGGAATAGAAACCGTGCACGGTGGTGACGAGTCGCGGCCGGGTGCGTTTGTCCAAAGTTTTCCAAGCTAGGTAGGCCAGCCACGCTGGCATCCGCGAGCGGAGGTGAATGAGGTCCGGTTTCTCCTCGAGGAACACTTTCCGCAGCTTGGAAATCTGCGCCAGCGACGCCAGCGCCTTGCGGTGGACCGGCATCGTGAGGTGGCGCGATCCGGTTTTTTCCAGCTCCGCCACCATGGTCCCGCCGTTGGAAATGACGATCGATTGGTGGCCGTTTTTTATCAGATAATCAGCGACTTCCAAAGTGCCGCGCTCAACGCCGCCGGCATTCAGTTCGGGAAGAATTTGGATGACTTTCATGGCAGTGAAATGAGCGGAATGCCTTCGCGTTGAGCGGCTTTGACGAGGGCCTTGGGGGCGTTGCGGGTGAGGATGAAGTCGATGGGCAGCGGTTTGGCGCGGTCAATTTCGGCGATGAATTTCTGGAGCGAATCACGGTCGCTGCCGGGGAGTTTTGTGTCGCCCGGGATGATCTCGTAAGGCACGTCCGGGTGCGTCCAGTTTTCCGGCACCTTCCAGTCCGGCGGCGTCCCGGGCAACCACAGCAGCGCCCGGTGCGGCGTGCCTTCGCCGTGGGCATCCGGACCGAGCCAATCCGTGAGTGGCCAGCGGTCCTTGATGTAAAGTTTCCAGCGGTCCTGCAGCCAGAACACGTCCAGCGGGCTGGCTTTCATTGCTTTTTCCAGCGCCTTCATGCAGTTCTCGGTGGAAATCGGCCCGTCCAGCGCGTGGTAGCGGATCTTCCATTTCCCCGGCCCCACCGTGATCACGGACATCGAGAAAACCTGACTTTTGCTCCGCCGCGCGATCAAACTCGGCAGCGGACTCGCCCGCGTGAGCCGGCCGAAAAAGCGCACCAGCTCGCCGCTTCCGCCCACCCGCTGGTCCGCCAGGATTCCCACGATTCCGCCGTCCCGGATGAAGCCGGTGACAAGGTGGAAACTGTCGCGTTTGGAAAACAACCGCGTGCCGTCCGACTCGCGCTGGGCGAGGAGTTGTTCGTCGAGGATAGGGTTGTTCAGCGGCCGGTAAAATGCCCCGCTCGCATGCCCCGGCGGAAAAAACCGGTTCATCCGCGTCAGGATTTCCCAGTTCCCCATGTGCGGCGGCATCAGGACCAGACCTTTTCCTCCAGCCACCGCATCCTCAATCAGTTCCGGGTTTTCCACCGACAAAATTTCACCGATTTTCTCCATCGGCAGCCGCGCCGTGTGAGCGGCGGAAAGAAGGTTCGCGCCGGTCCGTCGGAATGACTCGTAGGCCATTTTTTCCAGCGTCGGTAGGCCGTATTCGCCATGCAGGGCGATCCGGAGATTCCGCAAAACGATCCGGCGGCGGCTTTTCATGAAATGCCACGCCAGTCCGCCCATCGCCTCACCCAGCCGGAAAGCCACCGGCCCGGGCAACAAGCTCACCGCCTTTTCCATCCCCGTCTGCGCAAGCCACTCCAGCCGCCATTTCCAGCGTTTCGGGTGGTGTGTCAGGGATTCGTCAGCCACGGAAGCCGATTTCTAAAGACTCCGGCCCGAAGGTGCAAGACCGGCGGCACGGCGGAAAATCCTTTGCCCTCAACGACCGACGATTCGCCTCCGGGGGGAAATGGATGCGCCCGCCGGACCAATGAATCCCCACGCGAGGGAAGCGATTCTCCATGGAGGGGCAACGATTCCCTTTGAAACGTCTGCAATGCCGTTCCAAAGGCCACCATTTCTCCCGGAGGGACCAAATTTGCCCTTTCAAAGACCAAATTATCTTTCGCGACGGCCAAATGATCCCTGTCCGGGCGACTCACAGCCCTTTCGTGGCAGCAAATATCCCCCGCGGAGAGCAAAGTTTCTCCCGCAGAGGGAGTGATTTCCTCACCGGTCGATGCTGCAATGCAGCACGAAAAACTCGGCAGGCAGGTGGGCGAGGGGCTCGCGCAGCTTGTCGATTTCCGCAGCGGGGCCGTGGAACTGGAGCTGGATGAGGTCAGCGATTTTTTCCATCCGGCCGAGCAACTCGCCGACGTTTTCCAAGTGGGCAAATACCCCGGCCGCGCCTTCGTAGCCTTCACGGCAGAACGCGCGGTCTTCGAGAATGGTGAATTCGTAGAAGTAGCAGGTCTCCTCCGAGCGGGTCTTTTCCACGAACTCCTTCATCAGAGCGTGAAACTCTTCAATTTTCCCGGCATGGGCTTTGAAATATGGGTTGATGGTGACGAGGTCTGACGAAGAGGTCATGGCTGGGAAAGTGGCGGGTTTCCAGAGGCGGACAAGGCGAAATCTATTGGACCACCCACGAGTGCTCGTCCCAGAACTTGTGCAGGTCGTCGAGATCGCCGTTGAAGGCGTTGTGTTCGAGCGGGCGGTCCATGGTGCCGAAGTAGGTGGGGGATTTCCACGGGCCGTGGTGGTAGTGTTTGGAAACGGAGCGGCCGGACCACTCGACGCCGGCGTATTGCCACATCGCCCAATCGTCCCAGACTCCGTAGGCGTCCATCAGTTTTTCCGGAGTTTCGAAACTGCCTGTGGGACCGTAGAGCGCGATCCAGTAGGGACACTGGCGGATGCGGTTTTTCTCGGAGGACGAGGCGCAGCAGAGCGTGTTGCGGAGGCGGTCGCTGTTTTCCAGATAGATGACGGGCAGCACGCCGGTGCGCTGCTCGACGCGGTTGATGAAGGCGACGAGATCGGCGGGGCTGGACTTGGTATCGAAATCACCGACGAGCAGGACTTTTCTACCGGGCGCGATCTGGCGGAGGCGGTCGATGTATTGATCCGCCTGGGCGACGGGGCTGGAGGTTTTCAGGACGTAATAATAGGTGCCGAGCATCATGCCCTCGCGGCTGGCGGAGCTGAGAAAATCCGCGCATTTGTCATCAAGGACGAGGCCCTTGCCGCAGCGGGCGATCAGGCCGTGGGCACCGTTGCGCCGCAGGGCGGAGACGTCGGTAGGGGAAAAGGAGTCGCCGGAGCGCTGCTTTTCCTTGGGATCGTAGGAGGAAACATTGACGATTTTCGGCGCGGCATTGAGGCCCACGCGGCCGTATCCGCCACCGCAACTGATGAGGAGGAGCGGAAGGAGAACTGTTGGGAGGATAAAGCGCATGGGGTAGTGAAGCGTAAATGATCCGCCGGATCAAGAAGTCGCTTGGGAAAGTGGCGTGATACAGGCATTCCTGCCTGTTCTTCGGGCGGGTGCTTGTGAAAGAACAGACAGGAATGTCTGTGTCACGTCAGGGCTTTGAGACGGTGATGTTGACAGGCGAGTGATCGGAGATGCCCTCGGGCACGGGGATCATCACTGCCGGTGTCGGATTCGTCGCGGGCTTTTCCTTACGAAGCGCGGGACGTGCCAATTACGGAAATAGCCGGGTTGCCCGGGCGGTGAGAAAACGCCGATTTGACATTCGTATCCGCCGTGATGGAAGACATGAGCAATTTCTCGTCCGTTCTCCTCCTGATCGTAATATTCTTGGTGCTGCCATGAAGACAATCAATGTCCACGAGGCGAAGACCCAACTGTCCGCCTTGCTTGCCAAAGTGGAGAGTGACGGCGAGTCGTTTTTGATTTGTCGGTATGGAAAGCCGATCGGCGAGTTGCGGCCTGCTGCCCGCCACGCCGGATGCGACCCTCTTGCCGTTCATCCGGAGCTGGCCGGAAAAATCCTCTACGACCCGACCGAGGCGGCGGAGGAAAACGAGTGGCCGGAGGAAAACCGATGATCCTGCTCGATACCTGCGCCTTGCTTTGGCTGACTCTGGATCAGTCCGGATTGAGCGAGCGAGCGAAACTCTGTCTGCAAGAGCACGCCGGCCAGCTTCACGTTTCAGCGATTTCCGCCCTCGAGATCGGCCAGAAGGCAGCTTCGGGGAAACTCAAGTTGAAGCTGAAACCCGCGGTGTGGTTTCCCCGGGCCTGCGAACTTCATGGATTGGAGGTGATTCCGCTGTCCGCGGAAGCGGCCCTGACAGCAGCCGCTCTGCCACCTTTGCACAAGGACCCGTTCGACCGCCTTTTGATCGCCACGGCATTTTCCCAAGGTTTTACCCTTCTCACCCCGGACGAGAAAATCCGCCAGTATCCCAAGCTCAGGTTTGTCTGGTAGGGCCGGATCAAAGAAGTTCCTGCCGCCAGTCGCGGTGGTCGTCGGGAAGGTTTTCTTTCGCCGGTTTTTTCGAGATCCGCCGGAGGTGGCGGCGGAGCAGATGCACGATCAGATCCGGTAGAGCGATTTTCTCCTCATCGACGGAGCGGAGCAGATCGGGCGGGAGATCGATGGTGGTTTTCATCGGTTGTAGGGATTCCGCGAGCTGTCAGCAGGCGCGGCCGGGGCTGGCGCGGTTTCCGCCTGATTCGCACTCGGGAGCGAGGTGCCGAAGGTGTCGTACCAATGCTGCATGAAGAACTTTTTCTCCTGAGTGAGCCGGACGTCCGAGCGGCCGAGGATGGGGCGGAGCGAGGTGGTCATCTGCAAGGTGACGAGCAGGAAAACGACGCTCCAGATGAACAGCGGCCCTCTCTGCGTGCCGCCGGTTGCAAAGATGACGGCTTTCAAAAACCGCAGGGCGAAGAAGACCGCGACGATCCACGAGCCGATCGCCAGCGAGCCCATGAAGCCGAGAGAATCCGTCGATTCCGCGAAAATCCACACGGCGGGCGCGAACCCGAGCAGCAGCAATCCGGCCAGCGCCAGCGCCCCGGCAAGGCAGGCGGCGAGCTGGGAAATGCTGACCCGCGCGCCGGCCAGCGTGGAGAAGATGTAGAGGCTGGGGAAACAAATCAGCCCGGAGAAAACGAGCCCCGCCGTGATTTTTGCGGGAGCGGCCCAGAGTTGTTCGTGTTTCGCAAAGCAGCCGAGCACGAAGCCGAAGAGCGCGATGGAAACGACGGCCATCAGCGCGAACCGTCCGGTGGCGTGGTGGTTCGCCTCGGCAAGGCGGGCGACGAGCGCGTGCGGCCGGCGGAGGAGCGCTTCGAAGAGGGTTTTCAGGTCGAGTTTTTCCGGAAGCGGAGCTTCGAGCGGCGGTGGTTGGATATCAGGTGTGTTCATGGTCGTGGGGTGGTTTTATGGTTTTGTAGGATGGCATGGCAGATCGGTCCGATGAGAAGGATGAGGATGACCAAAAGAGCGGGAAAACCGTTACCGCCGGTGGCCCTGTCGATGGATTTCCAGATCGTGACGTAGAAATTTCCGTTCAGTGGATCAGGGCGGAGAAATTCGACTTTCAGCGACGGGCTGCCGAAAAACGGCCGCAGGATCCAAGAGAACTGCGCGCCGAGAAATCCGTTTCCTCCCAGCCAGGCGAGCAAGGTGGCCGTGGCGGCGGCGGGCGTGGGAGCCTTCGCGGCCAGCAACTTGTGGAGATGGAGATTTGCGGTGATGCCCGCGAAGCCGATCAGGAACGTGTGGGTGACGAGGTAGGCTGCATGGGCGGTGGTCGCGCCGGGCGATGTCGGTGACGGTGCGTTCCAAGCGAGGAAAAACGTGATCGGCGCGAGCGAGCCGAGGATCAGCGCGGCGAGGGCGAACGAACTCAGCAAGGCCAGCAGCGATTGCCGGAAACCCAGCCCTGTCCCGAGCAGCAATCCGAGCAACCCGTTCAACAAGCCATTGCACCCCAGCGTGAGCAGCACGAGCAACGGCATTTTCACCGCCACATAAAATCCCATAAGCGGATCGCGCCAGTAGCCGACGCTGAATCCGTAAAACGCCAGCCCGACGAAAGCCGTCACCGCCACTCCAACAACCCGCTGCGGCGTCGGGGCATCCAGCCAATCAGCTTCAGGCTGGATGAGTGGGTGGAGGTTCATGTGGGAGAGGAGATCACGGGTTTATGAACACATGATGCGGATTACATGAGATTCGCATGAATCCTGCCACGCAGATGGCGCTTGAATGTTGCCGCCCGCCGCCGTAGTTCCGGGGCCGCATGGATCTGATGCACCCTTATCAAACCTTGTCCCTCTTCACCACGGGCTTGGTGCTGGCCGTTCTCCTCATCGCCAGCCACGCGTTCATGCTGGCGAAACCGAAGGAAGCTCAGGATTTCCTGAAACGATTCCCGCGCAACCAGTTTCTCGGCCAGATCCTGCTAGGCATCGGCCTCGCCTGGTTCTGGCTGCTCATCGCGCCCACCGGTATGGGCAAGCTCAGCGCCCTTGCCATGGACCTCGGTGAGTTTAACGCCGCGAAAGGCCTGCTGCGCATCGCCGTCCCGGTATCCCTCGTCCTCGTCACTATCAGCGTGCGGGATTTCCTCGCCGTCCGCGCGCTCGGGCTCGTCGGGCTGATGGCCGCCGCCCCATTGTTAGGCGCAGCGTTTCTGAAGGACCCGCAATCACGCCTGCTGGTCCCGATCTACGCCTACACCATGCTCACCGCCTCGCTGTTTTTCGTCGGCATGCCCTATCTTTTCCGCGACGCGGTCACCTGGGTGACGGCGGAACAAAAGCGCTGGACGATGCTTTCAGGAGCCGGCCTCGCCTACGGAGTCGCGGTTCTCGTCTGCGCCTTCGCCTACTGGCGGGCGTATTGAGCTGAAATTTCAGAAAACCGGCGTTCTCCCGTGATTCACGAGAGAGCGCCTTTTTCCTGAAAGCGGTTAGTAAACCGGTGCGCCGGAAGTGTCGCCACCACCACCGCCGCCGGAGCCTTTGGTGGCGGTTTTTTCCATCGCCTCGCCGCCGAGGCGCATGTCACGGCCGAGGCCGATGAAGGTGTTGCAGGAGCTGAGCAGCATTCCGGCGGTGGCAATGGTGAGCAAGAAGGTAAGTTTCATCGAGAGTCTGGATACCGTAAATTGCCGAGCCTGCAAGTGGATTTTGTAAACTTTTCTTAATTACCGCTGCCTTCGCACGCCAGTCTGGAAAACGAAGTTCACTTCATGAAATTCCCACCCGGCGGCACGGGTATCCAAAATCCAATGCATCCAAAAACCCCGCGCGCTCTCCCGATCACCGGCCTGTCGTTGCTCCTGTCGGTAATTTCGTATGGTGCCCTGACCGTCCTCCCCTCCAAGCCGGACGGAATTTACGCCAAGGGCGAGGCCATCACATGGAAGGCCACCCTAACCGATCCTCCGTCCGAAAAGATCACGAACGCCAGCTACACCATCAAACAGGACGGCGACCAGACCGTGCGCCAAGGAACCGTCGATCTGAAAGACGGAACCTCCGAAATCACCGTCACTTCCGACGCGCCCGGCGTCCTGCTGGTGGAGCTGAACGCCGGCGGTGGCGACCAACCGAAACTCAAAGCCGCCAGCGGGGCCGCCGTCGAGCCGGACAAGATTCCACGCTCGGCACCACGCCCGGCGGATTTTGACGCGTTTTGGAAATCCCATCTCGACGAGCTCGCCAACACTCCCGCCAATCCCGTGCTCACCGAGGGAACCAAAGAAGGCCCCGGCGTCCTTCACTGGCAGGTCGCGATGGACCTTCCGCGGGGCCAGAAAATGCTCGCGCAGCTCGCCCGCCCCGAGAAGGAGGGCAAGCTGCCCGCCATGATCGTTTTCCAATACGCCGGTGTCTATCAACTCCCGCCGGCCAACGTGCTTTCCAGAGCCGCACAAGGCTGGCTGGTGCTCAACGTCAACCCACACGAACTGCCCCTGAACGAGCCCCCCGATTTCTACAAGCAACAAGCGGAAGGCCCGCTCAAGGACTACACCGCCATCGGCAATGACGACCGGGAAAAGAGCTATTTCCTCCGCATGTTCCTCGCCTGTTCGCGCGCCGTGGACTACCTCGCCAGCCGCCCGGATTGGGACGGCCGCACCCTTGTCGTCACCGGCACCAGCCAGGGCGGATTGCAGTCGATCATCGCCGCCGGCCTGAACCCGAAAGTCACTGCCATGGTCGTCAACGTCCCTGCCGGCTGCGATGACACCGCGCCGCTGGCCGGGCGTGGCATGCCGTGGCCTTATTGGTTGAAGGAAATTCCCGGAAAAAACCGCGATTCACTCATCCGGACCTGCGGCTATTTCGACGCGGTGAACTTCGCCTCACGCATCAAGTGCCCGTCCATGGTCGCCTACGGTCTGCTAGATCGCACCGCCACCGCTTCCGGAGTCAGCGTGATGATGAACGAACTCGGCGGCCCGGTGGAGAGAGTCATGATGCCGGAATCCGACCACAAGGGCAACGGAGGAAAACAGGCCCCGTTTCAAGAACGCTCGAAAGCCTGGTTAGAAGCATTGTTGAAAACCGGCAAGCCTCCCGCCGACACCCGCTGATCGGTAGTTTTTTCTAACGCATCGCGCCGAACGAGGGCCGGTCCTTGTTAGTGACCACCGCCCGGTAACGCAGCAGCGCCTCAAGGTAATAGTAGTCCGCGTAGTTCAGCGGCACGTTGATCTCGGATTTCCCCGGCAGGTGACCCGTGGAATGGGCCAGCAGGAAGCCGCCGTTCGTGCCCGGCTCTGCGAGGTAGGCGGGAGTGGAAAGGCTGAGCATCTGTGTGCGTGCGAATTCGAGAAACTTCGCGCCTTTTTCCCCACCGGCGAGCTGACTCAGTTCAACCAGCGCCGAGGCCATCACCGCAGCCGACGAGGCGTCACGCGGCGTCGATTCACCCGCTGCCGCGCCGAAATCCCAATACGGCACCTTGTCCGAGGGCAGGTTCGCATGCGCCATGACGACTTCCGCCACGGCGACGGCCTTGTCCAGATACTCCGCTTTCTTCGTCTCGCGGTGCATCATGGTGAACCCATAAATCGCCCAAGCCTGCCCGCGTGCCCAAGCGGTGCGGACGTCCGCTCCCTGGTTGGCGTGGATCGCGCGGATCGCACCGGTTTCCGGATCGTAGTCCACAACGTGATAGGCGGTGCCATCCGGGCGGAAATGGTTTTTCAGCGTGTGGTCCGCATGACTGATGGCGATCTCGCGCAGCTTCGGATCGCCGCCGTTTTTCGCCGCCCAGGTGAGCAGTTCGAGGTTCATCATGTTGTCGATGATGACCGGGCAGAGATACGGCTTGGAATCCCACGAGCGGATCATGCCGATGTTCGGATTGTAGCGTTTGGCCAGAGCTTCGGCACCGTCGCGCAGCACGGCGCGGGCGGAGTCGTCCGGACTCAGGCGAAGGGCGTTGCCATAACTACACCCTAACATGAACCCGGTGTCGTGGTGGCCTGAAAAGTGGCGGATGCCATCCAGGCGGTTCGTGTAATCCACGGCCTGCTTTTTCCAACTGTCGGAGCCTCCGTATTCATAGAGAAACCACAGCGAGCCTGGAAAGAACCCGCTGGTCCAATCCTCCGGCTTCACCGTCACCAGCGAGCCGTCCGGTTTGATCGTGCGCGGAAACTCCGGGTTGTTTCCCAGCGTTTTCAACATGCCGGTGTATTGCGTTTCCGCCCGCTCGAAGACTTTCGGGATGCGGTCGAGCAGTTCATCCCCCAGCGCGGAAAACGAGGCGGAAAAAACGCTGGCGAGAGTCAGCAGATGGCAGGTGGCTTTCATGAAGGAGGATCGACAGGGGTTAACAGAGCTTCGGAGGTTAAATTTCACGGAATAGCGATTCCGCTCTCATGGCGGACCGTCCGGGAACCGTTGCTGAAAATCCCGCTTTCGATCAACCTTTTCAAGGTCCCCTACCCTAATTGGCCGACGCGCCCTGACAACACCCGTCTTCGCTCCGATGTCCGCCGGGGTTTTTCTTTCCATCAAGCCCGTCCGCTTCCAAAGTCGCGCCCCGCCCTTCCGGCATTTTCCGCAAGCCGCCCCTTCATGGATCCCTCAGAAACCATCATCGCGAACTTTCCGGGCTTGGCTGACTACCTGACGAAAAACACCTGGCAGCGCCTGTTCAGCCGCCTGACTCTGGAGCGCGGCGGCAGTTACGCCAATCCTCGTTTCGTCACCCGGATCCAGCAGACAGATCCGGTCGGACAAGCGTTACTCGGCCTGAAAGCCCGGGTCCGGGGAACCCGGGCGGCGGATTACGAAACGCTGCTTTTCTTCTTTTTCAAAGACCACCAATGGCGGGTGGAAACCGGCTGCTCCTGCCCCGTCGGCTATCTTTGCAAACACGCCAGCGCTTTTCTCAAGCTGCTTTCCAGCGATCTGGCGGAAATCGCGAAAGGCCCGCTGGCCGCTTCCCTATCCGCCCAGTCCCAGCTCGATCCGTTCACCAGCGCGTGGCTGCGCGAGCTGGAAATCGCCGTCCGCGCGCAGGCGGCTCCGGTGAAAAAAGCCACTCCGAGCCTGAAATTTCTCGCCTACTGCATCGAGTCCAACAGCTACGAAAACTCGTTGCCTCCCAGCCTCATCCTGCGCGTCGGCAACCGGAACAAGGACGGCAGCATCACCATCGAGAGCTCCACCGCCGCTGCGGACATCACCAAGCCGCCGAAATACATGGACGATGCCGACCTCCGCCTCGTCACGCTCTACCGCCAGATCGAGCGCAAACAGGGCGGCTACTACGGTGTGAAAATCCGCGGCCCCGGCATGGAGGAGTTTCTCAACGGCGCGCTCGCCGAGGGTCGGCTTTTCCACGTGAAACGCGGGCAGGGCTACAGTAACGTCACCATCACCCATCTCGCCTCCGGCCCGGCGGAAAAAATCGAAGCCGCCTGGCAATCCCAGCCCGACGACTCCACCCGCCCGGTCCTCAGATTTTCCCGCGAGCACCTCCTGCTCCTGCCGCTCCAACCGCCGTGGTATCTCGACCTCCCGTCCGCCCTGATCGGCCCGGTCGAGAGCGAGCTGTCCGCCGCCGTGCTGGCCGCTTGGGAAAAAGGCCCCGCCATCCGCCCGGACAAGATCCCGCTGCTCATGGGGCGGCTCGGTTCCATTTCGGAAAAACCGCTGCCCACCCCCGTCGCCACCACCTCGGAATCCCGACCCGCCCACGCTCCCGTTCCCACCCTCCACATTTCGCGGAGAAAAATCGGCCCGGCTTTCGTGCTGGATGAAGTCATCATCGGTCTGCCCACCTTCCGTTATGGCGATAGCCCGGCGCTCCCGCCGCTCGCCTCGAAGGCCACTCCGGTCCATACCCTCATCCGGGAAAACACCCGCATCACCTGGCCGCGCGATGCGAAACAGGAAGCCCGCCACCTTCAGAAGCTGCTGAAATCCGGCCTGATCCCGCTCTCGGACGTCATCCCCACCGCCTACCTCGACACCACCACGCGCCTCGCCGTCACGCTGCCGGAAAATTTCTCCCACCCGGAACTCAGCTGGCTCGCCTTCCTCGACAGCACCGCCGCCACCACCCTCCGCGATGCTGGCTGGGCCATCGAGATCGACCCCAAGGCCGGCCTCACCGCCCACGACGCCGGCGCGTTTTTCTCCGCCATCGAAGCGGATCCGGACCACGGCATCGACTGGTTCCGCTTCGACATGCAGTTCGAGATGGACGGGAAAAAATTCAGCCTGATTCCCGTCATCGCCGAGATGATCCGCCGCGGTTTTCCGCCCTCTGATTCTCCCGAGGTGCCAGAATCCATCATCGTCCCCTGCGAGAATCCTGAAGCCGGCTTCATCCGCTTTCCCGGGCGCAGGCTGTTGGAAATCGTCGAGCAGGTCTGCCACCTTTTCCACGGCAACGAAACCGCCGCCGGCCCGCTCCGTGTGGACCGCCTCGCCGCAGCGGGAGTCGCGGACTCGTTGGCCATCGACACTTCCGAGACCACCCGCGCGCTCGCCAACCTCGGCCGCAGCCTGAAAAACATCACCGCCCTTCCCCCTGCGGAAATTCCTGAAACCGTGCTCGCCGAGCTCCGGCCCTATCAGCTCGACGGCTTCCGCTGGCTTGCTTTCCTCGCCACCCACAGCCTCCACGGCATCCTCGCCGATGACATGGGCCTCGGCAAAACCATCCAGACGCTCGTCCACCTCGCCGCCGAATACGCGAAATCCCCCGGCCGCCCGTCGCTCGTCATCGCCCCCACCTCCGTCGTCCCGAACTGGACCGCCGAAGCGGAAAAATTCACCCCGCACCTGAAAATCCTCACGCTCCAAGGCAAGGACCGGGCCGAGAATTTCGCGGGAATCGTGGACGCCGATATCGTAATCACCTCCTACCCGCTCGTCACCCGGGACTTCGAAATTTTCAGGAAACAGCAGTGGCACGTAATCGTGCTCGACGAGGCCCAGTATATCAAAAATCCCAAGGCCATCGTCGCCCAGAATGTCTGCAAATTGAAATCCGCCCACCGCCTCTGCCTTTCCGGCACGCCGATGGAAAACCACCTCGGCGAGCTCTGGAGCCTGATGCGTTTCCTGATGCCCGGCTTCCTCGGCGACGAAAAATCCTTCAATTCCCAGCTCCGCAAACCCATCGAGCGCGACCGTTCGCGCGACGCCCAGCTCGCCCTCAACCGTCGCATTTCCCCGCTCATCCTCCGCCGCACGAAGGACCAGGTGGCCACCGATCTGCCGGAAAAAACCGAGCTGATCCATCACATCGACCTGAACAAGAAACAAACCGATCTGTATGAATCAGTCCGCGCTTCGATGGACAAGCGCGTGCGCGACGCCATCGCTTCCCAAGGACTTGCGAAGTCACATATCATCGTGCTCGATGCGTTGCTGAAACTCCGCCAGATCTGCTGCCATCCGCGGCTTTTGAAACTGCCCGCTTCACAGGAGGTCGCCGAGTCCGCGAAGCTCGAATACCTGACCACCGAGCTGCTGCCGCCGCTGTTGGAGGAAGGCCGGCGCATCCTGCTTTTTTCCCAGTTCACCTCCATGCTCGCGCTGATCGAGGCGCATCTGGAGAAGGAAGAAATCCCTTATCTCAAGCTCACCGGCCAGACCCAGGACCGGGCGACTTTGGTGAAAAGGTTCCAAACCGGCGAGGTCCCGATTTTCCTGATTTCCCTCAAAGCCGGCGGGACCGGGCTCAACCTGACCGCCGCCGACACGGTGATTCATTACGACCCTTGGTGGAACCCCGCCGCCGAAAACCAGGCGACCGACCGCGCCCACCGGATCGGCCAGACGAAGCCGGTTTTTGTCCACAAGCTCGTCTGCTCCGGCACCATCGAAGACCGGATTCTCGATCTCCAGAAACACAAGTCCGCGCTCGTCGAGGCGCTGCTTTCTGAAGACACCACGAAGCTCAAGATCGACGCCGAAACCCTCTCCCATCTGCTCGCGCCGCTGCCCTGATCACGCGATCATTGCCGCAGACCCATTTGTCGTTTATCGTTTTCGAAGAAATGAACCACCCGCTGCGCTACTGCCCCGATCTGCTGAGTTATTCCCGCCGAGTCACCCGCGAGGTGATGGTCGGAAACGTCGGCGTGGGTGGAGAAAACCCGATCCGCGTGCAGTCGATGATCACCTCGGACACCCGCGACACCCCGGCCTGCGTCGCCGAAGTGCTCGGCCTGGCGGAGGCCGGTTGTGAGATCGTGCGGATCACCGCGCAGACAAAAATTTACGCCGCCAATCTGGAAAACATCGCCCGCGAGGTGCGTGCCGCCGGTTGCAATGTGCCGCTCGTCGCGGACATCCATTTCAAGCCGGACGCCGCGATGGAGGCGGCGAAGTGGGTGGAGAAAGTCCGCGTGAATCCGGGGAATTTCGTCGATAAGAAGAAGTTCGAGATCCGCGAATACAGCGACGAGCAATACGCCGAGGAGTTGGAACGGATCCGCGAGGAATTCACGCCGCTGGTGCACCTTTGCCAGGACCTCGGCCGCGCGATGCGGATCGGCACGAACCACGGTTCTCTATCCGACCGCATCATGAATCGCTACGGCGACACGCCGCTCGGGATGTGTGAGAGCGCGTTGGAGTTCGCAAGGATCGCGCGCGACAACGGCTATCACAATTTCCTGTTCTCGATGAAGGCCTCGAATCCCAAAGTGATGATCGAGGCCTACCGCCTGCTCGTCGCCCGCCTCGAAGCGGAAGGCCCGGACTGGAACTACCCGATCCACCTCGGCGTCACCGAAGCGGGCGACGGCGAGGACGGCCGCATCAAGAGCGCCATCGGCATCGGCTCGTTGTTGGCCGACGGCATCGGCGACACCATCCGCGTCTCGCTAACCGAAGACTCCATCCACGAAATCCCGGTGGCACAAGCGCTGGCCGGCATCTTCAACGAGCGAAGCAATGTTGAAAGTGGCTGGGGCGTCTCGCCCCAGGCCGTTGCAGGGGCGTCTCGCCCCGATCTTCAACAACACGCCACCAGAATCCGCCCCGACTGGGACCAACTCACTAGAAACTCTTCCACCTACCTGCCTCACTGGCGCATTCCCGGCGCAACCTACGCGGTCACCTTCCGTCTCAAGGACTCCTTGCCTTCATCTATCCGGAAGGAATTCCAACAGCAGAAAGAAATTCTTACCGGCCGCCTCGATGATCTGATCTCCAGAAAGGAATCCCGTAGCCTGAAGGAGGAACTGATCGCCATCCGCACGGAGATCGCCGGACTTCAGGAAACCGTTTTGGAATCCGCTTTAAATGAATGCCATGGCGCCTGCCATCTGCGGGATCCATTGATCGCATCGCTCGTTAGAGACGCCCTGAAACATTTCGACGGCAGCCGCTATGAACTCATCGCCTGGTCCGTCATGCCAAATCACGTGCATGCGGTGCTTTGTCCGGCGGCCGGGCATGATTTGGAAAAAATCATCCAGGCGTGGAAGTCGTTCACCGCGAAAAAGGCGAATGAGATTTTGGGGCAAACCGGGACATTCTGGCAGGAGGAGTATTATGATCATCTCGTGAGGGATGGTGAGGATTTCGGACATCAAGTTCGGTATGTTTTGAATAATCCGGTGAAGGGGAATGCGGGCGGAGAATGGACGGGGTCGGTTTTTGGGAATACTTGGGAAGAGGTGCTTGGGGCGAGACGCCCCAACAACGGCCTGGTGCGAGACGCACCAGCCACCTTGCGGGAAGATGCTTTCGCTCCTTCCTACGACCCCTTTTCCTACGAACGCCGCGCTAGCTCCCCGCTTATGATCATGGGCCACGATCTCGGCGGCGAGAACACCGTCCGCGTTTTCACCACCCAGGAGCGCTGGAACGCCCTCGCCCATAAGATTTCCGGCATGGGCGATTTCAAGCCGGAGATCATTGTCGAAAAATCCGGAGTGGTTGAAATCGATCCGCGCGACGAAGCGGCGATTTCCTTCATCAACAGCTCCACGGAACCAAAACTCGTCACCGTTTCCGACGATCTCGACCTCGAAGTGATCCACACGTTCCGCCAGCTCGCCTTCCGCGTCGATCCGCGACATCCGATCTTGCTCAAAGACACGCTCCACCCGCCCCACGGCGACACCGATTTCCTCACTGCCCTGCTCCCCGCCGCGCAGAACATCGGCTCGCTGCTCAGCGACGGCATCGGCGATGCGATCCTCGTCCGCGGCGAAACCGCGCCCGGCCAATCACTACGCCTCGCCTACAACATCCTACAGGCTGCCGGCACCCGCATTTTCAAGACCGATTACGTCGCCTGCCCGAGCTGCGGCCGCACGCTTTTCAACCTCCAGGACACGACGCAGAAAATCCGCGCCGCCACCGGCCACCTCAAGGGCGTGCGCATTGCCGTGATGGGCTGCATCGTCAACGGCCCGGGCGAAATGGCGGACGCCGATTTCGGCTACGTCGGCGGAGCGCCTAACAAGATCAACCTCTACGTCGGAAAAACCGCGGTGAAATTCAACATCCCGGAAGCGGAAGCGGTCGAGCGCCTCATCGACCTGATCCGCGAGCACGGCAAGTGGGTGGACGCCAAGATCCCCGCAACCGTCGACGCCTGACCCTTTTCCATGGCTGATTCCGACACCCTCACAAAGACACGCGAAACTACCCAACTCGACGTGCCGTGGAACGTCATTGTCCACGACGATCCCGTGAACCTGATGGGCTACGTGACGCTCGTGCTGATGAAAATTTTCGGCTACGACGAAAAGAAAGCATCCATCCTGATGATGCAGGTCCACAAGTTAGGAAAATCCATCGTCTGGTCCGGCGAGCGGGAAAAAGCCGAGTTCTACGTCCAGCAGCTCCAAGCCCACCAGTTGAAAACCTCCTTGGAAAAAGCCGAATGAAAGCAATGCCCACGCTCGAAGGAGGCCTCCGGATCGACACCGAGGACGCCAGTGATTGGGAACTCCTGCGCTCCATCGTCACCGATGCGAGCGGTTGTGAAAAGGACCTCGCGGACCGCCTCGGCGGCCTGATCAGCGAGGACGCGGGTGCCGAGGATTGGCAGGAATACATTGTGCCGGACCTGCGAGAGGCGTTCCAGGACGAGCTGTTCCAAGTCGGCGCCGCCATCGATTCCGCCGCCCACCATGCCAGCGAAGGCCCGGGACCACTGTGGATCACGCCGGATGACGCATTTCCCTGGTACAGCGCGCTCAATCAGGCCCGGCTCTCGCTCGAGGAGCATTTCCAATTCGGCCCCAGTGAGGAAATCGCCCCCCGCACCCTCACCCCCATCCGCCGCGCCGCGTTTTATCGCTCCAAGTTCTACTGCGCGATCCAGAGCCTGCTGCTGGAGTATGTGATGGGGTGAGTGATTACGCTTTTTCGAAATCATCAACCGCAATGGGAGCGCAGCGAACATGGACGAACTGACTGGTCAAAAATATTTCGTCAAATGAACAGGATTTGCGCAGATAAGAATTTGGATTTTTGAGAGCTTTTTAAAAACCCGGAGCTTCATCTCTTCCATCTGCGTCCATCCTGTTCATCTGCGGTTGAATTTCTGAAAATCCGCCCGCCTCTTCAATTTCTTGCCAAATTTGCCAAGTTCCCCTTCACTCCCGCCCGGTCGCCCCGCACCCGGGGGCGCGGATTGAAACAAACCACCCATGGCCCTCATCGTCCAAAAATACGGCGGCACTTCCGTCGGCTCGCTCGACCGCATCCGCAACGTCGCCGCCCGGATGAAACGCACCCGCGACGATGGAAATCAGGTCGTCGCCGTCGTTTCCGCGATGTCCGGCGTCACCGACGGCCTCATCAAGATGGCCAAGGAACTTTCCGAAAACCCCAGCGAACGCGAGCTCGACGTTCTGCTCTCCACCGGCGAGCAACAGTCGATCGCCCTCGTTTCGATGGCGCTCCAAGACCTCGGCGTGCCCGCCGCCTCCATCACCGGCGGCCAAGCCGGCATCCACACCACCGGCTCCCACACCCGCGGCCGCATCCTCAACATGGATCCGTCCCTGATGCAGAATTTCCTCGATGAGGGCAAAACCCTTGTCGTCGCCGGATTCCAAGGCGTCACCCCGGACGGCATGATCCACACCCTCGGCCGCGGTGGCTCGGACCTCACCGCCATCGCCGTCGCCGCCTCGCTCAAGGCCGACGTCTGCCAGATCCTCACCGACGTGGACGGCGTTTACACCTGCGATCCCCGTGTCGTCAAAAACGCCCGCAAGCTCCCTGAAATTTCCTACGACGAAATGCTCGAAATGGCCTCGTCCGGCTCGAAGGTCATGCAGTCGCGCTCCGTCGAGTTCGCGAAAAAATTCGGCGTGGTCTTCGAAGTCCGCTCCTCACTCAACGACAACCCCGGAACACTTGTGTTAGAAGAACATCCCAACATGGAAAACGTCGTCATCCGCGGCATCTCGATCGAGCGTTCGCAGGCGCGGATCACCATCACCGGCATCCCCGACCATCCCGGCATGTCCGGTAAAATCCTCGGAGCCCTCGCCGAAGCGGAGATCAACCTCGACATGATCATCTCCAACATCGCGCACGACGGCTTCGCCCGCCATTCGTTCACGATGCACTCCAGCGACCTCGGCAAAGCCCAGGCCGCGCTCAAACCCGTGCTCGCCGACCTCGCGCCGGACTCCAAGATCGAGACCGAAGCCGGCATCGCTAAACTCTCCGCCGTCGGCATCGGCATGCGTTCCCACTCCGGCGTCGCCGCCACCATGTTCAAGGCCCTCGGCGAAGCGGGCATCAACATCGGCATGATCTCCACCTCGGAAATCAAGATCGCCGTCACCGTTGACGAACCCCGCATCGAAGACGCCGCCCGCGCCGTCCACGACGCCTTCGGCCTGGACAAGGTGCCTGCCTGAATTGGACCGCGGAATTCATTCCGCCAGTCCATGAATAGCCAATGAAAAGCGGCTCACCTCCCAGCATTGTCTCCCCATGGACCCCGGCGGACAGATTCCGCCGCTCCCTATTCCAAGACTTTCCCTCGACAACCCGCAATTCCAGTGTCGATTTAGCCACATGATCGCACGTCACCTCGGCCTTTCGCTGGCAGCCCTTTCCTGCGCCAGCGCCCAGGACGCCCCGATCACGGCGGACCAGCTCCGCGCCTTGCTCCAAGACCCGAACGGCGATCTCGCCAAAGCCGCGCAGAACTTCAGCGGCAACAAGGGCGGCAACCAGCTCTTCTATTTCCCCACCCGCGACGAGCCGACGACCCCCGCCGCGTGGGGCTTCAAATTCGAACCCGTCGATTTCAAATCCGCCGACGGCACCCCGCTCCACGGCTGGTTCATCCCCGGCCGCAGCAAGCTACCCAAAGCCACCGTCGTTTTCTCCCATGGCAACGCCGGCTCCATCAGCTATCACATGGGCTTCGTCATGTGGCTGGCCGAGGCGGGCTACAATGTCCTGATGTACGACTACCGCGGCTTCGGAAAATCCGGCGGCACCGTGGACCGCCGCGGCATGGTCGATGACGTAAAGGCCGCCTTCGCCTACGCCGCGAAACGCAAGGACGTCGATCACACTCGCCTCATTTCCTACGGCCACAGCCTCGGCGGCGCGCAATCCGTCACCGCTCTGGGAGAGACGCCGGTGAAGGGCCTGCGCGCGATCATCATCGACGGCGCGTTCGCCTCCTATCAGAAAATGGCCGGCGTCATCGGCGGCCAGCTCGGAGCCAGCCTCGTCACCGACGAGCTATCACCCAAGGACTTCGTGAAAAAACTCGCGCCCGTCCCATTGCTCGTCGTCCACGGCGACCACGACGAAGTTGTCCCCATCTCCCAAGGCAAGCAACTCTTCGAGGCCGCCGGCCAGCCGAAAACCCTCTTCGAAGTCAAAAACGGCCGCCACGGCACCGCTCTATCCGAAGACAACGGGGCCTATCGGAAAAAGCTCATCGCTTGGCTCGATGAAGCGTTGAAAGGGTGAAAAAACTGGAGCGCGGACTTCAGTCCGCCAGTCAATGAGAAGCGAAAGAGAAGTGCCTTCAGCACTCTCATTTCCCCTTCGCCAGTACCACGGGCGGACTGAAGTCCGCGCTTCAATCGCCGTCCTCGCCGCAAACAGTCGGACTGGATAAGCCATCCCAGCGGATTGACAAGTAATACCACGAATGGTAAGACTCTCGATCATGAAAGTGACCATCAAGGGACAAGTAACGATACCACTCGCACTGCGTGAACGTTTTGGACTTCGTCCGGGGACCGAGGTGGAGTTCATTGCAGAGGACAATACCTTGCAGATGAGGCCTCGCAGAAAAACCCGCAAGGCGGCAACCGCTTATGATCACTGGTTGGCCAAGGCGGCGGGTTCGGCAAAGCAGGGCAGGACCACCGACGAAATCATGGCAATCACACGGGGGGAGGATTGAACGGTGGTTCTGGTAGATACCCATGTGCTGCTGGATATCGCGACCCGGGACGCGGTTTGGTTTGAATGGTCGGCCGGGCAGCTTGCTTCCTTGATCAACTCGCGGGAGGCCGCCATCAACCCGGTTATTTATGCCGAACTGGCTCCACTCTACCGGAATGCGCGGGAATTGGATCTGAACCTGGTCCCGCCCTCGGATTTCCGTCGCCTGCCCCTGCCGTTTTCGGCGGGATTTCCTGCGGCCCGCGCGTTTCAGGCCTATCGGAAATCCGGCGGGCAACGCACGGCTCCCCTTCCCGACTTTTTCATCGGTGCCCATGCCGATGCGGAAGGATTGGTATTGTTGACCCGGGACGCCGCCCGCTATCGGACCTATTTTCCGAAGGTGAAGTTGATTTGCCCGTGAGGAAGCATTCTCTCTGGTCCGTTCATCGCCGTCGGACTCCATCTTCTGGCATGGGGCTGCTCATTGGATGCCAGTTGGAATGAAATACTCGTCATGTCAGAACCTGAAGGGCAACGCTGAATTCACACGGCGGCGGGCGCGGTGCGAATCCACCACCCGGCCCTCATCGGCTGACCGGAAATTCCCATTGCCCATCTTGCCCAACTTAGCTAAGTTCCCAATCTCATGCAGGTCACCATTCATCAAGCAAAGACCCAGCTTTCCAAATTGATCGCCGCTGCGGAGCGTGGCGAGGAAATCATCATCGCCCGCCGCGACAAGCCGGTGGTGAAACTCAGCATGATTGAGGAATACTCCGGCAAAACCCGGATCGGCGGACTCAAGGGCAGAAAATTCAAAATGACCGCGAAGTTTGACGACCCCACGCTCAACGCGGAAATCGCCAGCACCTTCAACACCCCATGACCGGCACCACGGTGACAGGTTGGTTGCTGGACACCCACGCACTGTTATGGATGCTACACGGCGACAAGCGCTTGTCAAAAAAGGCGGCCCAGACCATCGACGGAAAACTTCCGCTCTATCACTCGTCCGCGAGCTTTTGGGAAATCGCAATCAAACTCTCCGGCAAGGGATTCGATTTCGAGATTGATCCCGATTGGAATCAAACTTTCCCGGACGAGTTGAAACGCATCGGCGTGCCGATCCTCTCTCCTACCATCGACGACTGCCGCCTCCTGCAGGAACTCCCGAAGCATCATGCCGATCCGTTTGACCGCATGCTCGTGTGCCAGGCCAAACGTCTGGGATTGGGAATCGTCTCGGTGGACAAAATCATCGACTCCTATCAAGTCATGCGGGTGTGGTGATCCGCTGCCAATCGAAAGCGTTCCACTGCGACATCCAACCACCTCCCGCATCCGTGAAATTCCGCATCGAACTCAAACCGAAAGCCGAAAAGGACCTCAAAAGCCTGTCTTCGGTGGATTGTGGAAGAGTGGTCGAATGACTGCGGTGGCTGGAGGACAATCTTCGCGGCGACGTGAAGCGTCTCAGCAACCACTTCCCCGAATACCGGATGCGGGCGGGCGATTACCGGGTGCTTTTTGAAGTCGCGGATGATCAAGTCATTGTTTATCGTATCCTCCATCGAAGGGAATCCTACCGCTGAACCCGCCATGAGCATCCATCCGCAAATCATCGAAAAAGACGGTCGCAAGGAATTCGTCGTTCTCCCCTACGAGGAGTTCCTGCAAATGCAGGCGGAAATCGAGAACTATGAGGATCTCCGCACCCTGCGAGAAGAAAAAGCCGCCGCCCAAGCGGAACCCATCCGGTCCCTCGATGTGGTGCTGAAGGAAATTGGGAACTGAATTTGCTCCGTAGCTCCAGTCACCTCTTATCTGCTGCCGCACAATGCCCGTTATTCGAGGCTGGTCGTATTGACTGATTGACCTTGAAGGCGCTGTGAGGGTTTGATAGAAGTGAAAAATGAGCATTTGGCCAAAACTGCGGGAAGGCAGCATCAACGTATTCCACGTCATTATTGATTGGGGAAACAAAGTGAAGCCCGCGACCCGACTCAAGCGGGCAGAAGCGAGGGCGCGGCGGATTGCTCAGGATGAGCGGCGAGATTTGGCTAAGAGCCAACCACGGATGTGGTCAATTGAGCGGCACCCGACAGAGGAAGATTTGGAGGAAGATGATCCCATCCCAAAGCCTTATGTCAGGAAATACCAATACGACTATCTGCTAGAGATGTTTGAAGACGATGAAATTCGTGGGATTGTCCGGAGGATGGTTGTCGGCGCGTCCGGCAGATTGACTTATGAGAAGCTTCAAGCAACGGCGAGAACTATCTGGAATACGAATCAACAATGGAAGGATAGCCCAAACTGGAAGGATGATTTTATTGTGGAACTTCGGAGTAGGCATCCTGAATGCTTCGATGGGCGCGCTCCAAATCCACGAGAGCGCAGGAGGTCATCAGGCAAGCAACAGCCCGCCGGATGCGCGGGTCTTTTGATTGTCGGGGCTATTCTGGGAGCAGGGATAATCATCTTCCTCAAAATCCTCTCTACCGGATACTCCTGCAACTTAGCTTCGACTCTTGGAATCACGTCATAGGACTCGAAGATCTTGCGCTTTGAGTTCCTTTTTTGAGGCAAGAGCCGTTGCCATCGGAGACGACGCAGAGTTTGCCGTTCTTGGGAGGAATTTCAGATGGCAAAACACCTTGAAGAAATCGTAAGGAATATCGTTTGGCTTCGTCGTCAGGGAAGTCAATCATTCTCACCATGAGCAAGGGGGGGAAACCAGTAAACTATCGCTCCGGCGACCGTTCGGAATCAATGGGCATTCCGCTACTACAAATGATGTGTGCCGTGGCTCCAGTTCCAAGACCGGAAGATTGGGGCGTCTTCGATGCGGTTGCAACGCTTCTCAGCCAAGAAGCCGGGCTCCTGTATGCGGAAGAATCTTTCATGGTGCAATTCAAGGGAAGGACGGTTGAACATATTGACTATGAGGAACGAAAATTGGAGGCACTCCTGCAACAGGACCTCGCCCTCTTTGCCGCACGGGTCGATTTACGGGAATGTTCCATTTCTTTGTTTGCGCTCGGACTGGCTCTACGACACCCCAACATCTCTGACCATGAAAAGGTCCGAATCCACCTAGGAGTTTGTCTGACTTATAATTTCACCCAAAATCAACATGTAGAATCTTCACCCCTTGCCAACACTGTATACGGTAGGCGGATTTCACAAATTCCTGAAAGCGATGAGTTCGGCGCAATCTATCTGTTATCTTAGCGCCTGACCACCACAACATAGCCTTTCGTCGGCGTTCGTATCATCTGCATCTTGTGCCTTCCAAGTCCGACAGGCTGCTAGGGACGGAGATGAATTCTCATAAGGCAAAGGATGGATGGTTGTTCACTCAGACCGGAGAGCCATTCTTATGTTGGACTTCGGCTCAACTGGAGAACCCCGAGTTTCGTAAGCAAGCTCATGACATACTCAAAAAGTGGTTGGAGTTCGACAGCTTGAACCGGCGACTAAGTAGGCTTGGCAAACAGATTCAGATTGGTTGGAAAACGAACGAAATGCCAGTTGAGCGAGGCCACTCCAGCCACTTAACCCCAGCAAAGGAAACGCAGATGCTGGAAGAGGTCATTCCATCGATCCAGTTACTACGGATGATGTCTCGCGACAACGTCGAACTCTTTCAGCCTATGCAGCAGATTACGAATTGGATGCGCGAGAAGGGTGTAGACCCCGACCCGGGGAATTTGTGTCGCCGATCACCCAAAGTGCACCACCTGATAATCACGTGTTAGGATTCAAAGTGCACCACTTGCGGATGTAGAACCGCTTCCCTCAGGGCACAGCCAATGTGCTTGGATCGGGGAGCATGTCCAACATCCTCGAAGTGCCCCAACAACAAGCCATTCAAGCCCT
>Ga0209512_1000355_pt1 | contig 81630 bp, 98 predicted proteins | sample frozenSSSSmetaG_FD_184142 | JGI IMG/M metagenome (GOLD analysis project Ga0209512, IMG submission 184142) | Glacier valley bacterial and archeal communities from Borup Fiord, Nunavut, Canada, to study Microbial Dark Matter (Phase II) -... | ecosystem: Environmental > Aquatic > Freshwater > Ice >...
CACACCATCACCCCCCCACTCGACCCAAAGCACGCCAGAAACGCCTGCGCGAAACCACAAACCACACCCCACATGTCTCTGATTTTCTCCAAGACCCCCACGTCAGAGTCTCCTCCAGAGACTTCCCAGTCACTCGCGTACCACATGAAGTGAGTCGTGGCTGAACTTGGCGATCGTTGCGGTCTGCGGACCGTCAGGATCCGACTGCCAAATGTGACTGTCCTAAGACAAGCCGCCGTCTGTCTGTCTGGTTCACCGGCAGTGGCCAGTGACTGCACTTCACTCCAGTCCAACAAGAAACGAGTGGGGGAACAAGGAGAGCCGCAGCACAGGAGCAGAGTCTCATATTCGCCTATATATCACTGCCTGCATACTAAAAAATGTGACCAATCCACCATCTCCCTGGCAATTTTAGTTTCATCACTTTCTTCATCACCTCCTTCATCCCTCCTCGTATCCTCTCATCCTTCCCCACACCCAACCCATCTAGGCAGCAGTAATCTTCGCCTTCAGGATCTCCTTCAGCGTCACGGCATCAGCGGCGAACTTGCTGATGCCCTCGCGCAGCTTCTCCACGGCCATCTGCTCCTCGTTGAACTCGAAGCGGAACAGCGCCTCATCGTTGATGTAGCTCCTCTGCTTGATGTCGAGCTTGCTCGCCTTCTCCGCCTCGAGCTTCCTTGGGACCGCGTCGGTCGAGTTGGCCAGGATCTCGAGGAGGTTTGGCTGTGATCCTGTCAGTACTTCATTTTTTGGTTTGCTTCTCCACGCTAGAAGGGACGATGGAGGATTGGAGTGGAGATGGGAGCGTGCGGGGCAAGAGACATACAGCAATGGTCAAGTAATCGCAGCCAGCCAGCTCGGTGATCTCACCGATGCTGCGGAACGAAGCACCCATGACAACGGTCTTGTAGCCGAACTTCTTGTAGTAGTCGAAGATGGACTTGACGGACGCCACTCCAGGGTCCTCCTCCTTGCTGTACTCCTTCTTCGTGGACGCCTTGTACCAGTCCAGAATGCGGCCAACGAAGGGAGAGATGAGGAAGGCGCCGGCCTCGGCGGCCGCGATGGCCTGCACCAGCGAGAACATCAGCGTCAGGTTGCAGTTGATGCCGTGCTCCTTCTGCAGGATCTTGGCGGCCTGGATGCCCTCCCAGGTGGAGGCGACCTTGATCAGGACGCGGTCCTTGGAGACACCGACGGACTTGTAGAGCTACAATCAAAGCGTAAGCATGATTCTTCGCCACTGCGACTTCGGAAAGCACAAACCTCGATGATGTGGAGGGCCTTCTCAACGGACTTCTTGGTGTCGAAGGAGAAGCGAGCATCGACCTCGGTGGAGACCTTGCCCGGGACGATCTTGAGGATCTCCTTGCCGAACTCGACGAGAAGGCGGTCGAGCGCGCAGTCGACCTGCTCGTTGAGATCTGCGCCGTGCTGCTTGCCGTATGCGATGGCGACGTCCATGAGCTTGGCATACTCCTCCTTCTTCGACGCAGCGAGGATCAGGGACGGGTTCGTGGTGGCATCCTCTGGCCTGTACTTGCCAATGGCTGCAAAAAGTCAGTATGGATGGAAAGGCATGATGTCGTGGATTGTCCGGATTGTGGCGTTCGAGAGATGAGGGGGGGAGTTTGTTGGGATGGCGGGGTAACTGACAGGCAAAGTCACCTAGATGATGGATTAGCTAGCTGTATCGCATTGAATGAGAGCGATGTGATAATGCTCACCAGAATCAGAGACGACAGTCTGGAGAAAAGATGCAGTGTCAGCCAAAATATTCGGAGCGTTGAAGGCGTGAAGGCGCAGAACAAAACAGTGGCGACAATGACGGATGACGCTCAGAGAAATTGTTGAACATCATCTCCAAACCCCACCAAAAGCGCAATTGGACTTACCGTGCCAGTGGCCTTGAGTTGTTCTAACGAGTTGGACATGATTGCGGAAGTGTGTGAAGTGAAGTGAAGTGTGTGGAAAAGCTCAAAAGATCAAAGGATGAAAAGAAGTGTTTCGTTTTATGGCAGAGTATTGTTACTGTTATGATATGAGGGAGAGGAGGAGAGGGAGGGGGAGGGGATAGTCCACGATGTCCTCGGAGAACTTAGTGCGTGGCGGGGGGGGAAGGTGTGTATGTACGGACTCTGGTATTATGACATTATGACGAAGCAACAGCGGGCCAGTCGCGGGGCGCTTAGATAATCAAGTCGGTCACAGATACTCCGTAGAAAGATCCATCATCATAGCCATCATCATGTACCGAAGTATGCAATCACATGAACCCCTCTGTGTCTGAGTCATCAGGTACAGAAGTAAAAGAAGTAACCAAAGTAAAAAAGGTAAAAAAAAGGTAAAAAAAAGTAAACACCTGTTACCAGAATCGATTGAAAGAGGTAATGACTTATTTAGTATCTCCGCGAATTCAGCTCGTCCTCCTTTAAGTAAAAAGGGCCTTTTCTATAAGTACCTACCTAACTACCTACGTACCTAATTGTATCTTTATCCTCATCAGCACCATTCAGCCTAAAATGCCTCTACATCCCCGTATCTCTACATCTCATCTCCATATCTCTTCGTCGTCTCCTTGGTCAAGATGCGTGCACGTGCACGTGCACGCCCTCTCCAGAGCTAGCGAGTCAAGAATTAACATGTCACGTGAAATCATGTCACATCACGTGATTGCATTGGAGGTGGCCTCGATGCTCTCCAGCTCATAGACCAAGGCAAACGGAATCATGAACCTCAACGCCATAATCACCAATACATGAACTAAAAAGCAGATCCATCGCATGAACAATTTCCAAAGGGCCCGTACCGGCGTACCTGCAACCCGTGTCGCGCATCCCAATTCCCAAATCCAAAATCCAAAATCCAAAATCCAAAACCCCAGTCATACAGTCGTCCATCATACACTCGTCCATCAACCATCCATCCTCAGATCAGATGCAACTTCTCTCTACCAAAGCCCCAACTTCCTCGCCAGCCTCTGCCTCCGCGGCTTCTCCGCCTCCTCACGGAACTTCTTCCAGCTCTTCTCCCTCGCATCCCAATCGTTCATTTGCGCTACACCGCGTCAGCATATCTCCTCTCCTCCCCACATCTCCCCCCATCAACCCCCGACCAACCCCCCACGGAAGGAAACACATGCACATACCCAGCAGCCAATCCCACCTCCGATCCTCCACCACCAACGCCTCCACCCCCTCCCTCCTCTCCCTCTCCCTCCTCGCCCTCCCCGCCGCCTCCTCGCCCACCAACCCCGCATCCTCAAGCGGCCTCACCCTCCTCCCCTCCCCGTCCCCCGCCCCAAACTCCTCCCTCTCCCGCTCCCCCACCACCCTCCTGACCGCCTCCAGCGGATCCCTCGCCAGCCCCGCCGCCAGCAGCTCGCGCTCGTCCCGCGCCGCCGCCGCCGCCGCGCGCCGCCGCGCCACGGCGTCGTAGTGGCGCGCGGCCGGGTGGTTGGCGCGCGTGGACGCGACGCTGTGCGGGTGCGCGAAGAGGGAGAGCGAGGGCGGGCGCGCTGAGGAGGCGAAGGGGGAGGCTCGAGGAGGAGGGGGGGCGCGCAGCGCGGAGTGGTAGCTCGGTGCGGCGGAGTGGTAGGAGGGCGCGGCGGAGTGGATGGAGGCGGTTTCGAGGTCGTGGGCGCTGAGGGTGTAGGAGGGGGGTGGGGGGAGGGCGGAGGGGGTGGTGGAGGTGGAGATGGCGGGCATGGTGTGGGTTCGAGGTCGTGGAGGTTGTGGTGGTCGTGGACGTTGCAGTGGTGCTGGATCGATGTGAGAATTGCCCAGCGAGCCTCGAGGTGCGGGGTTCAATGCGGGGTCGAGTGCAACTGCGTAGAAGTCTGTAAAGTACGATGAGGTGAACAGGAGAGAAGATGGCACAAGGAGAGAGAGAAGAGGTAAAATCACGATCACGATACGAAGAAGGACACGCGACTTTAAATGTCTGGTCCTGCCTAACTTATGCTAAAGGGCTGAGTGGTTGGTTAAAAGACCGAGATAAACGCCATCACAGCATGACTGCGTGTGTGTGTGTGTGTGTGGTGTGTGTGCGGGGAAGACGTTCCACCAACCAGCGCTGAGCAGCGACGAGTGAGTTCCGACGGGACGCCGACGGACACTGCGCCGTTCTTTAACGCTGTTAGCTCGTCGCGCTGCATTGCGGTGCATTTACTGTGGAAGAGTGGAAGGCGTACTTACTGTTCATCGTTAGAGGTAGATACCTACTGGTCGTTGTAGAGATTCGATCGATGGAACGAACTGCTGAGAACTGCCGAGCATGAAGGGATACCAAGGGACGCAGAATCGTCATGTCCAAGACTACCTATCTATATGCAACATTGGGGAACTGTGCCTTTCCTGGCCATTATTGCAGAGTAGAATTCTGTGCAGCTGTACAGTATCCATTCGTATCATCTAGCAAAGCATCAAACGCCGACTCTCCAGACTCCGACTCAACGCAAATTTATACCATCAACTCCATACAAAGCAAGGCCAGCAAACTAATTCCTCCCATCCCGCCGTATTAATACAGTTACAGTCTCGTCAGTCCCCTCTCTCGTCTCCGCTCGTTCAATCCTTCTTTCCCTCCAGATGCCACTCAAACACCTTCTCAAAAATGCCCTTCCCATTCCCCTCAATCACATCCCCATGACACGGAATGATCCTGTCAAAATCCCACTTATTGATCCTCCTCGTACTCTCGTTGAAGCCCGCTCGATTCCCACTGCTCAGCGCATACCACTGGAACCTCTTCTGTCCCAGGGCCTTGCCCTGCGTGCCCTGGAACAGCTGGAACAACTTCGTCAGAACGCCCTTATTCGCAGCCTCCCCGGTCCTCGAGTACTGCTCCGTCGGCGGCGTGTTGAACATATAATCCGCCACAATGAGCGTCTTCTCCGGCTTGTACAAGAACACCAGCTCCTTGTTGGGATGGTCGGCGACGAACTCGTACTCGAAGTCCCGGTCGAACTCCTCGGATACGCGAACGCTCCCGCGGTTCTTCGCCGTGAAGACGGTGTGGAAGGGGACTTGCTCGCCGTAGGAGGCCGACGTGGGATCGTTGGCGCTCTTGGCGCGCTTCTCGGGGAGGCCCTCGGGGCCGATGACGATGGCTTGGGGGAAGGCCTTGGCCCAGGCGCTGATGAAGATGTGGTGCTCGATGTCGGGCGCGACGATGTATTTCAGGTTGTTGCCCTTCTCTTGGAGCTTGGCTTGCACTTCGGGTGTCAGAGCTACGGGCGAGAAGACGGAGAGGGCACCGGAGGTGAGGCGGACTGGGTGATGTTAGCTGGTGCTTCTGGAGAACTTGGAGGCATAGGAAGAGAGGAGAGGAGAGGAAGGAGAGAATGGAAAATGACATACCAATTGTACCACGTCCGCCCATACGAAAGATTCCATAGCGGGAGAAGGGAACAGAGAGGGTTGTGATGTTGGGTGTGACGTCGCGGATGACCATCACGGCAGAGGGGTTGGCGGGGATGAGTTTGGAGGTCATTGTGAAGGCTTTGAGCTTTCAACGTTCAGTGGACCTATGCAACTTGCAACTAGATAGACAGCTCTTTGAGTGGCAATGAAATGTTGTAGAATATCTGCTGTATTATGTTGTTGTTTTCGAAGCTGTGAGTTCGATGCTTGCTTGGTGAATTTAGTCGAGGCTCAGTCGCGATGGAGCTGTTGCGGGCGCGATGACGCAGTTGACAGGGCGCTAAGGTCGTTAATTAATAGCAATGGGAATCGCAAAACACAACCTCAAATATCTGATGTTGATGTTCCTTGCCGCTATACAGCTGGTATATATACTCAACGAACCCAAGCATCCCTTGCAACGAAGAGAAGTTCTACAATTCCAATTCCAATTCCGTGACAAGATGCCTCGGCCGGAGCTTTTATCTACCTGACCGAGCTGTCACCTCACTTGATGACTGATGTATGTACATATGTACTCTATATATGCTTATTCAGCACGTTCTGGACTCTGAGTCCTTACTCATCATCATCATACCTTGAGCCTTCCAGCCTTTCACACATGCACGTACACACAGGCAGGCAGGCATGTATTTGACCTTTCCCGCCATTTCATTTGTATTCATGATGGCTCTTTCAATTCATTCCTACTTCCTAGCTATTGGTCCCCTCCCTCTATCAGACCTGACAAAGAACCCGCACCCATCCCATCATTCCCATGATCCCAGCTCTTCTCTTCAAAGACAAGCAAACCAGAACAGACAGACGCCAAAGCAAGCACAACAAGACTCAAATCGCAAACCTGAAAATGTAATTTCTATCCATGTCTTATCGTATTATTATCGTATGTATCCCTGTACCCCTAGAGACGCTGAGGACAGAGCCGACAAAGCCAATCCTATTCTTCCAATCGTCGCCATATCCAGGACCAGGACCAGCCAGATCCAGTTCAAAAAGGCAAGAGAGGAACAGAACAGTGACCAGCCAGATGCGATGCTCTGAACATCTGCGAGCGAATTCCAGGAAATAACAAGGAACTAACACCATGCGCCGCTTGAAAATACGGCCATGGGTATCAGCAAGTTGCAGAAAATGTCGTACAAGAGATTGCAGAAAGACGGCCCACACCAAAACGCCAGAATGCGTAGCAGAAAGACTGGCCCAGATCAAACGCCAGTGCGCATAAAAGAATGCGCTATCCATCCAGCAAAGATGCATATAGTATGGGAAGCCGGAAGAACCGCCCCTGAGGGCAAAGAGCCGCAGTGCATTGATTCGCATCATGTATATAAGCATGAAGGCTGTTGAGAAAACCCCTTTTGAGGACCAAGCGAGAGCTTGATTCGCATCATGTATATATAAACATGAACACCATCAAGAAGCCAGAAGAACCATCCCAGAGGACAAAGGCCATATCGCATTGCTTCTCCATATATATACAAGGACCGTCTAGCCTGGCAGGATCATCTGGATATCCCAATATTTGATGACCCAGTATGCCATATATCTCTGCCACGCCCACTGGCCACCGCTGTTGGATGTAGGCCCACGTTCGCCACGGTTGTAGTACTGCGTCACAGCCAGGCGCGTGACCTCGTTCGCAGAGAGCCAGATATGGCGCTGGTGGAAGATGTGTAAGCTGAAGGGGAAGAGGACCGGGACCACGAGGAAAAATACTCCTATGAAGAGGTTGGGGAGGAGAGGTGGCAGCTTGTGGATCACCTTCGATGGTGCAACTGGAGACGCAGCAGCTGGAACTTCTGGAGTGCCGACCTCTGGTGAGAATGGAGATGCAGGAATTGGAACTTGTGAAGCGTCAACCTCTGATAGTGAGAATGGAGATGCAGGAATTGGAATCTTTGAAGCGTCGATCTCCGGAACACCTTCTGGAGGAATGTCAGATTTTGGAAATGAGTTATCTGAAGTGGCATCTATGTCTAAAGTGTGTTCGATGCCGGGAGTGTCATCGATGCCAGCAGCGGCTGGGGCGCTGTCTGCGACTATTGGGACTGGAGCTGTGATAGTCTCCTCCTGGACGATAGCGAGAGAGAAGAATGGGCCAGTGATCCAAGTTGGAAGAGTCGACTTGATTTTGCGAGTCGGCCCTGGGAGCCAGTAGACGAAGTGGGAGATAAAGATCGTCCACAGGTCGACATAGACGTATAGGACAAGCCACATTGGGTTGCGAGCTTGGTGGACGATGAGCTCTTTGATCTCGATCTGGGTCTCGATCCTGATCTCGGGGACGTAGGTGGTGGTGCCTGGTGGGAGGTAAGGCTCGGCAATGTCGACATCGCCACCAAACGCTGTGTCCTGATATTCAACACGACGATCAGGACCAGCTGCTGTGGATGTATATACAACAGAACGATCAGGACCAGCTGCTGTGGACGTATATACAACAGGACGATCAGGAACAACAACTGGATGCCTATAGTCAATAGGGTGATCAGGACCAGCAGCTGTAGACCTATACTCTCTTGTCGCAGCGCTGTTCCTTGGAGACAGAGGATCTTCCAGCGCGGTGACAGGACTGTGCAGCGCGCTATAAGCTTGCTCCTGGCTGAAGTTTGACCTGGTTCCATCCGGCGACGTCAATCCTTCTTCCAAGAATCCCTCCAACTGAGTTGCCAAACTGTCAACCGTAGCGAATGTGGCGGGTTTCGGCGGAGAAGGGAGGGGCTTCATCAATGCACTCATAGATTCGATTGACTCTTCCTCCAGTAATCGCATAGCATTCTCGGCTCCCTCGACCTCGCTGAACATCTCTGTGTATTGGTTGGTGAGATCAGTGTAAAACTCGAGGTTTGACTCGAGTGTCTTGCACTTCTTCTTCAGCTCGTTATGCTCCCTTCTCTCACTGTTGAGCTCGGTGTTGCGCTCCTTGAGCATTTCATCAAGATGATCTCTCTCCGCAGCAACATCGTCTGCATCTTTGCGCACCCGCTGAACTGTATTTTCCAGTCTAGCCGTCTCGATCTGGTGTCTGTTCTTGAGGCTCTCGATCTCGTCTTTCTGTTCCTTATTCACGTTCTCGATGGCCAGGCGCTCGCGGGCTGAGGTCGTCCTCTGGGCATTCAGACGCGTTAACTCGGCGACGAGGGGGCCGACCCTTTCTTGCAATGCATCGTGTTCCTTGCGCACCGTCCAGTAGTCTTTGTCGCAGGCTTCGCGTCGCTCTTTCTCCCTGTGCAGTTCGTTTTCGAGGGAACGGATCCTGCTTTCTTGCTTCTCCACCTTCTCCAGCAGGTTGTTTCGCTCTTCGTAGATCGAGGCCATGTTGGCGGCTGTAGTTCTTTGATGGTCGGCGAGTTGTGCTTGAGCGGTGGTGAGTTGTGCTTGAGCGGTGGTGAATTGCACGCGTGCAGTCGCGAATTGTGCTGTGGTGATGGTGAGCTGGGCTCGGGCGGAGGTGAGGTCGTTGTTGGAGTTGGAGATGGCGACTTGAGCGTCCTGCAGCTGGGAAGATACGCTGGACTTTTCTTTGTCCAGGATTTCGAATCTCTCTTCTGCCGCTTTCAGCGACTCGAGTGCCGAATCTCGCTCCTTTGTCGCCACTTCTTTGTCTCGCGAGGCCATTTCCAGCCGGTTCTGGAAATCGATGACCTGCTCTGACAATAATGAAGCAGCGTCCTCGCCTTCCTCCTCCCCCATGGCAGTGTCCGCAGACAACCTCCCATTTGCCTCTCTGAGGCGCTTGACCTCCTCCTCCAGCTCCACTTTCCTCCCTGCCAACCTATTGCCCTCCTGCATCATCTTCTGCTTCTGCTGCCCCCAGTTCTGCAACTCCTCCTTGTGGATCTCCGCCTGGCGGCCCATTTCCGCAAGCTGGTAGGTCTGCTTCGACAGAAGCATCTGAAGTTCCAACATTGGACCTTCAAATCCCCCCATCTCCACATCCTCCTTGGTGTCTGACGTAGTAAGAGTCAACCCCGGGATTGCTGCGGGAATCGGACCCACCCCAGAGCCCCTGGAAGGGGACACCGCGCTGCTGCCCCAAGTCGACTCCGGCGGGAATGACGTCGCCTGTGGAGCCCGCGAGGGAGCTGAGTCGCCATCATTCCAATGGCCGTTGAGAGGACTGCCGAAGCCGACCGATGAAGGGGGGAAGGGCGCCGGAAGAGAGCTCCCGCCGAAGCCTCCACCGAAACCGCCCTTAGAGCCGCCACCCATTCCGCCGCCAAAGCCACCGCCGAAGCCGAGCGATGAAGGGGGCAACGGCGCCGGAAGAGAGCTCCCGCCGAAGCCTCCACCAAAACCGCCCCCGGAGCCGAACGATGAAGCAGGGAAGGGCGCCGGAAGAGAGCTCCCGCCGAAGCCTCCACCGAAGCCGCCACCAAAGCCACCGCCGAAGCCAGACGATGAAGCGGGGAAGGGTGCCGGAAGAGAGCTCCCGCTGAAGCCTCCACCGAAACCACCCTTAGAACCGCCACTCATGCCGCCACCAAAACCACCGCCGAATCCACCGCCGAATCCAGACTTGTTGGCTCCAAAGCGCTTCTTCTGGCGGTTGGCACGCTCGAATGCCGTGAGAGGGCGTTGCTGGCCTGCCTCCTCATCGGACGATGTGTCCCAGTCGCCGGGCTCGGTGAGCGCCGGTGATGCTCTGGTCGCAGCATCGTCGGTGATGATACCCATTGCGGTGTCGTCAGCGGCGGCCAGATTCGTGGGAGGGTTGTCCTCGGTTGGAGCGCCCCAGGCGGAAACAGAGGCGAGATCGCCGTTGGCTGCTGCAGGGTCTGGAGAGTCCCAACCGGCGGCGTGCAGGGAAGCCTGGACGGACTGCTGGGTGGCCGGAGCCCAGGCGTCGTCGCTGCCATCCTGGGCAGGCTGTTGGAGGGAGGAACCCCAGGTGTCGGCGCCGGCGCCGTCCTGGGCGGCTTGTGGCGCGGCGGAGGTCCAGGCGTCCTCGGCGTCGTCTTGGGTGGCTGCTGGAGGGACGTCGTCGTTGCCGTCCAGCCAATTGTCGTCCCTGCCATCGTCGGGCACGTCAGCGTCGAAGGCTGCGTTCCACTCGGCAGCTGCTGCTTCTCGAGCGGCATCGTCCCAAACGCGCTCTGCCGGGCCCTCTCCGGGCAAGACGCCTTCGAAGTCGCCGGGAAGCTCATCTCCGAAGAGATCGTCGATTTCGCCGGGATGGTTCTGGACGGGATCTTCAGAGGCCCCCGTCATCTCGGCTTGAGCTCTGGAAATCTGTCAGTTTGGATCACTATGGGAGGGCAGTCTCGCAGTACTCATTCGATGCCGCAACATCATCGCCCCAGCCCTCGGCCACGTCCGCATTCTGCTCCTCCAAATATCGCTCCACCTCGTCGATATCCATCTCCTTCCGATTTCAAAAAAGAACAAAAACAAAAAAGCTCGTTGGTTGGTGTCGACAATTGGGTTGTCGCTGTCAAAAAGCCGTCCTTGTCCGTTCTTGCAGAAAGATGAAAAAAATGAAGCCATAAAGTGAGTCGTAAGTTGAGTTGCTCGTTCTCATATTGCCTAACTTGTGCCTGTTCCTATTGTTAGCGTTGAGGTGGGCCTCAATGGCGATGACAATAGGAGTTAATAGGGGATGATTGGCTCAACTCAGCGAGTTACTGAGGATAATGGGGTATTGTTCTCAGTTACTGATAGCTAGCACACGGGTGTCAGGCGCTGAAGTTAGTATACGGATCTCAGTTGCTGGCAGTCAGCACACAAATCTCAGTCATTGAGAGTCAGCACATAAATCTCAGTCACTAACAGTTAGCACACGGATCTCGCTCACTGAAACTGGGAATGTAAGTGCTTAATAATTTTGAAGCATTTTATTCATCCCAGTATCTGAGTACCAGTCTCCCTCTCCCTCCATCAAGCTCTATACTCCACACGACATAAACCCCTTCTCGTCCCATCCTTCCCTCAGCAGCGGCTGCTTCTCTAGATCCTCGTCCAATTGCTTCTCGCGTTCGGCCCTCTCGTACTCCGCCTCATGGCCGTAGACGGCGCCGGCGATGAATGCTGCGGCGACTGCAGCGAGGAAGCAGATCGCCGCAATGTTGTCCGAGAACGGAGTGATGGGAAAGACGGTGAAGACATCCGTGATGATGCAGCCGAGCCATGAGATGATGGCGAAGGCCAGCAGGCGTTGGGAGAAGGTGAGAGCAAGCATTCTGGAGATGTTAATTCCAACGATTTCGCCGGATCGGACAGGTTGCAGACTTACTTCAGGGCGGAGAATGACTCAGAGTATAGATGAAGCGATTGGCAACTAGACAAGACGGCTTTGCTTGCTTCTTGACTCAGCGTAGATGAAGATTCGTCCATGAACAGTGAATGATGGATACCGCAAGAGAGATGGACGGCGAGAAGAAGAAAGGCGTGAGAGAGTGAGAGAGTGAGAGAGTAAGACATACAAACCATAGGTAGCCTACCTCATTATCATCGCTATACTATGCTCTCTCTGGTCCAGCTCAAAACCTTCCTCTCGAGCCCATAAGCCATAAGTCATGATACTTCGACTTACCGCCGTTTCTCACGAGTTGTCTCTCCACTTCCGGTTAGCTGCGAAGTCAATCCAGGAACGGGAAACGCAAAAAGCGCGGCCCGGCGAAACGATCCTCCGACCCGGTCCATGTTCGGTTCTGCCGCGGCACACAGAACAGAGCCTGGGCCTTGGCGCGCGGCTGGTTGCTATGGATACGATGGATACGATGGTGATGACGCTCGTTTACTCCTTTTCCTCCTTTTCCTGGAGATGCCGAGGGAAAAAGGGCAGACTATTGACGCGCTTGCGCATGAAAGACAGCCGGGTGGGGTTCCAGATGGGGATTATACTGTATATATGTACTGTTATGTACTGTACCTATATGTTTATGCAGTTGTTTTGGTCATCCTTTCACATGTCACTTTGGACAATGATGGGGGATGCGGGAGAGGGAGAGAGAGGCTGACGCGGAGAGGAGCTCCAATCGCCGTGGTCCACGCGTGCGTGCGAGCTGCAGAAACGTCACGGAATCCTAGAACACGGCGGTGGGCGGCTGTGCGATGTTGTCTAGGAGACTTGATATTGCAGAGCCAGGAGGAGTCAGTTATGAGGCTGCTGAGTGCTGTTGAGTGCTGTACAAACGGCTGTTTTGTTGTCAGCATCGCAAGTAACAAGCACATAAACAAACAGTCGAGTGCTGTGGAGTACCCCAACATCGACTCCACCACAGCGCCGACAAATGCCAATTATTTGCGATTCGGAGATTCTATAAATGCAACAACAGATGCTGAATTGTCTGTCATTGGACGCCGCCGTGCATTCAGCTCCTACGAATCTCCTCGATCCCAGTTGGGATAAGCCGTGGCTCTCCTGAGACCTCGCCTACGCTAGCTTTGTTGACACCCAAACAAACACGGCCGTCCAATTTATTGAGACCAACCTCCACATCTACCTCGAATCTTTCTTCTTCCTCTTCCATTCCTCATCAAAACATCTTCCCCCCAAAAATCATCTACATAGGTATATAATCTACATACCTAAGCTTCCTGCACATCCACTTCACTTCATTCTCTCTCCACTTTACAGAACAGAAGAATCAAGAGCTAAGAAGCGTTCATTCAAGACGCTTCCTTCCCTCCCCCTTCTTCCCACGTGAAGCAAGAGGCCCCTTCTTGTCTTCCTTTCGAACATCGAAAGGCATTCGAGAAGAGCTCTCTCGCGCCAAAGCACCGGCAATCTGGACTTTGACGCCCGCGTACCGGTTCCCTTTAGCATCTTTCCGTCGGCGTACCGCAACGTCGCCGTCCCCTCCAAGGTCCAAGCATCTCACGTCGAGGCGGAGATCAAGCTTCCAGCTGTAGTAGAACAGAGCGCCGGACGGGAAGGTCACCACTCTTCTGTCTCTGCGAGTCTTCCTCCACAGAGGTCTGAACACCACACAGAGGAAAAGGTACACATCAGCGTTCAAGAAGATCGTCACCACCGTCCGAGCTTGATTCAGAGGTTAGTTCCTATCCCCGCTGCAGAATTCCTCGTTTCCGCACAGCATTCCTCAAGTGAGATGGACTACCCCAGAATTCCATCTGTCAGATGGCCTTTCATTGATGGACGGGCACTAGCCGTGCAGACATCTTAAGTGTCCAAATCCATCTATCGTACTTGAAGATCTGATGCTTCGCTCCTCTCCAAAATGGCCTCAAAGCGTGGATGGGCTCCATCGAATATCGTTGCTCTCGTTCTACAGCTGCTAATTCCATCTCCTTAGACCAGCCAAGGAGTACTCCACAACTCACATCGACGTCGAACTTCCACAGCGTCACCAGCACTACGAGCAGCAGAAGCCACAGCCACAGCAGCAGTACTTCTCTGATAATCACCTGAACTCGACAGTTGACATTGCCGAGCGTCAATACCGTACCCGCTTCCAGCCTAACTTCCAAGAGCGTGTTCGCATCGAATCAACCGTCCAGCCTTCCAAGGTCATCATCAACGACAAGATGGGTTACTACGACGAGGATGGTAGGTCTTATTTTATCCATTACAATTGCTTCGCAACTAACTTGGCAATAAGGTCACTACCACTCTTTCCGCCACGGCCTCCACCGTGCCGCTGATCGTGTTATCCACGGTCACAGCCGCCCAGAGATAGATATCGAGGTTACCTCCTCTGCCAGCGGTCCAGCTCCTCGTGTTGTATCTGCGCCAGCTGGCATCCCAAACACAGTCACTATCCCAACCAACCACATCCGCATTGGTGATATTGTCTTCCTCCAAGGCCGTCCTTGCCAGGTCATCAAGATCACCACTTCCCCAGCAACTGGCCAGCACCGCTTCCTCGGTGTTGATCTCTTCACCAAGCAGCTGCACGAGGAGTCCTCCTTCGTCTCCAACCCATCCCCATCCGTCGTTGTCCAGACCCTGCTTGGCCCTGTCTTCAAGCAATACAGAGTCCTTGACCTCAACGACGGCACTGTCGTTGCCATGACCGAGACTGTAAGCACAACCTGTTACAACACCCAACCATTGATACAATTCTAACTATCTCTCCAGGGCGATGTCAAGCAATCCCTCCCAGTCATCGACCAATCCAACCTCTGGTCCCGCCTCACCGAGGCCTTCGAGAGCGGCCGTGGCTCCGTCCGCGTCCTCGTCATTAATGACAACGGCCGCGAGCTCGCCGTCGACATGAAGGTCATCCACGGCTCCAGATTGTAAATAAGCTTCTGGGCTTTATGACATAGACAAGGGGAGGGAAGACCCGTTGTAATGAAAGGCGATGATGAAATTGTGAAAATTGGCACAAGCAGCATTTTTGAAGATTTTTTGATATTTGGTTTTCGCGATGGTTCCGCTCTCGGTGAAGATATCTAATGCCCGCGTACTGCTGATGGACTTGGGGTTTTGGAAGGATGGGATATCGAATTATATTTTGTTCGTTCTGGATCTGCGAGACTGACGTGGGAGGGGAGGGGATATTGTGAGCTGGAGTTGGATAGTATAGTATGTAGCATAGGCTGGAATGGTATGGGATTTGAAGGAATTGTTCACATGTTGTCTTTTTCGTGAAGTAATGCGATGATCGTCATTGGTGTTGTTTGGGGAGTGTCGGCATTAAGGAGCTTCAACAATATCAGCCCCATCGTACTCGACGGTGAGCAGCTATTTAAGCTTGTCTCATGGGCTGTTTCGACCGTCCACAGCAGTCTAGAGTAGCAAAATCAAAGCTATCATAAAGCTATGGTCGATGATGGATCTTTTAGATTATTTAGATTTGTGGCTTTCTCTAAGGACTCGAATCAAGGTGTGGACCTCTGCGGATAGGCTCCGTGGGTGCTTCGGTAGGAATGCGGACGGTGGGAATGCGGATGGTGACAACAGGATATGCGATGGGGATGTGGTCGGAGCGACAGAATCTGCGAGTAGTGACAGAGTCTGTTTCTTTGTTTTTGGAAGGGGGATGGGCGGCGAGAGTTGGGATGGAGGTGGAGGGCGTCCGGGGCCGCGCATAGAAGAAAGGTGACTGCTCTAGATTGGTTGTTCTTCTGATGGAGCAGCTCAGGAGGGGAAGAGAGGAGGTTTGCAGGGGGGGTTATATAGATAATAAAATGGGAGTTGGAGGAACCGTACGAATTATGTTCAGAGCACAGACAACATGTGGTAATTTTGGGGAAAGAGATTCAGATTGTGTAGATCTCCTAGAATCTCATCCTTATCTTTGGATATTTGGAGCTGCTGCAAGGTATTGAGGTATCATAAAAATCATTCCCAAGCCAGAAGACCGCCTTCATTTGCTTTGCTTTCATTGACCCTCCTACTAATCTCCGTTTCCATTTCTCTCATCCGATCTCCTATCCTCTGTACCCCCCCTATTCTCATCTTCTGTGATCGCCTCCTCCCTCCTAGACTCCATTTCCGGGCTCTTCTCTCTCTCCTCTTCTTCCTCTCCTCCCCCATGCTCTCTCTCATCCCCTCCGTTCTGCCCCTCCAGCATCTCCACATCCTCCTCCTCCTCCTCCTCCAACAATGCCTCAATATCCCCCAACGCACTAACCCTCGGCTCCAACACCTCCAAATCCTCCAACACCTCCCTCTTCGGCATCTTCCACAAACTCGTCGCACACACCCTCTCCTTCACCAACAGCTCATCCACAAACTGATCCATCCACGTCAGACTCGTCCCCATCCTCCCCCTCCTCCTCAACTTCCTCCTATCCTCCAGAAACGGCTCCAGCGTCCTATAAACCTCCTTCGCCGGCCTCGTCAAGCGCACATAGAACGCCGCCAACGCCCTCAAATACTTGAACTTCTCGCCGCCAAACCCCAGATACTCGCGCAGGATCTCATCGCTCGGCGCCAGCTGCAGCAGCTTGAAGGCGAGGCACAGGAACGGACTCGGCCGCTGCGCGTCGCCGTACGTGCCGGCGACGAAGCGCACGTGCTCGACAACGCGGCTCACGATGTCCGCCTCGTTGAGCGCGAAGCACTGGTCCTTCCAGAAGTACGAGTCGACGATGCGCTCGCGCACCGGCTTCTCGAGGATCGTCGCCGGGTTGAGCCCGTTGGGCGCGAGCGCCGCCGAGGAGCCGCGCTCGTCGAGGAAGCGCTTCTCGTCGGCGCGGTGGTGGCCCGACATGCTGGTTGCTGGGGGCGTGGGCGAATGGAGAGGTCGAAGGGAGGAGGGTGGCGAGGTCGTGGGGAGAGAGGCGTGGCCGGCTGTGGCGCGGAGGGGTTTGTCGGTGGCTGGTCTGCAGTATGCGATGTTGTAGGTGATATTGGGGAGAAGAGAGAGAGTTGTATCGGTCGCAAATGTCGTCGTAGTCGGTCTCGAGAAGAAGCGCTTGTTTGATGGAGTCGAAGTGACCCTCGAGGCTGTCGCAAAAAGTTGAGTCTCGCAAGGCTGATACATGATTGTCGCTCCGCCAACGCCTTTATTTACGTCGTCATCAGCCTTCCTCGCATGGCCGCAAAGCGACGACAAGGACCGAACTTCCAACAGCTGCGACAGAATTGCGAGTCTGCGAGGAGTATTGTACGATTTACTACATACAGCCATGATCCTCACACAATCCCAAGTCTCCGTCTTCCTCTCCTCCATCATCAGTACGTCTCGCCGACGCATCCTGCCATCCCCCTCTCCCCCTTCCCACCACCCATCCCAGCTAACCCTCTCCCAGTCTTCCTCTTCACCCTCGCCCTCTTCCTCTCCGGCTACGTCCTACAGCAAAAAACCATCACCAACCTCCGCGCCGCCATCCGGCCCGCCCAACCCCCGAGCCACACCTACGCCGTCTCCGCGCGCGAGACGTCGCCGCCGCTCGCGGTCCTGACAGCGGACAACATCGGCGCCGCGGGGCTGCTCGCGGTCGCCGGTCCGACTCCGGCCGGGGGCGAGGAGAGCGAGGAGAGGCCGCCGACTGCCGAGCACGCGGCCGCGCACGATGTGCTGGCGGCCTACTACCTGGCCGACGCGAGCAGGCAGTCGGAGCACGAGAAGCTGCGGTTCGTGCTCGCGACGCCCCCGTCCGCTTCTCCGACGCCCCCGTCGCGGGACGAGGCGTCGTGGGTCAGTAGGGCCATCCACCGCTGGATCGAGCGCGTGCGGGGGAAGAGGGGGGAGGGGGAGGACCTGCCCCTGGAGAGCTTGGGGAAGGCGGCGAGGAGGAGGAGGATTAAGAGGGATATTCAGAGGCTGGGCAGTGGCGAGGATGTGGATTTTAGTAGGATGTACCGGCCGAGGAAGAGGGGTTGGTGAAAAGGGGGAGATGGGGCAGGGCGTTGGGTTGGGTGGGGTTGGTTGGAGTTTGGTTTTGATGGGATGGGATGAGATGGGATTGGGAATTGGAAAGGGATCGGAATATTGGGATGTATTGGATAGAGATATATGAACATATAAATGCCGTGTGCGAGTCCTGTAAACAGATCCAATGTCGCATGTATCCACAAAGGCAAGTCCTGAGTGCATTATACCCGCTCACATCGCGTGCAATCCGAGTACATATGATCAAACCTGCCATTCTCGCCCAGTAACCCAAACACAAAACTCCTCGTAAAATCATCCAGGCCATCCAATCTACCCGAAGGTCGCACGTCACCGTGAGCCGCGCTTATCCCTCCTCCATCCTAAGCCAGAGCACCCATCGGATCCCAAAGCGGCAGCACCTTCGGCTCCTGCCCCAACACATCTCTAATCTCCTTACTCACAAACCTCGGCTCGACAACCGCCTGATAGACAAACTCATCCATCCACTTGTCACTCATGACGAACCATCCCTCGACGCCAATATCCTTCCCCCACGAATTCTGCACCCTCCACCTGACGCTCTTCCCCTGCTCATCCACATGCACCGCCGTCAGCACCATCGCATGCGTCATCGCGCTCTCCCCCGTCATCAGCCTCTCCCTCTTGCTCATGCCCAGCTTGACATTAAACCCCAGCTCGTAGTCCACCAGATCCGTGTCCATGACGCCCCGGCTGCGCTCCGAGAACTTGCCCACGTCGGAACCGAAGAAGATCGGCAGCCCGGCCTTGAGCATCGCGATGCACGCCGCTTTCATGGTCGCCATGGACACGTTCACGTACGTGATCGGACGCGCCGACGGCGAAAAGATGTTGTTGAGACGAGAGACCGTCAGGTGCGTGTTCTCGGCGTTGCGCGGGTCGTGCACGAGACTGAACATGGCGTTGATGTCGATGCCGATGGTGCGGATGGAGACGCTGCTCGAGAGCTCCTTGGCGAAGGCGAGGGGTGTGGTCTTGACCTCCTTCGCTTTTCCAGAGGCGTCGAGGTATTGCCAGACGAATTCGCCGGTTGGAGAGGGTGGTGCGCCGAGGGTGAGGGTCAGGATGAGGTGGATCTCGCGGACCATTTTCTCCTTGGCTGCACGGATGGAAGAGCTGGAGGCGGAGGAGGCCATGGAGCGAAGAATCAAGGCGTTTTCGCGCAGTTTGGTTGTAATCAGGCTATCGATTGCCCCGGAGTTCTGGGCGTTGTAGCTGTCGGGATAGAGCACTTGGGGGATGAGCCCGTACTTGGTGACCAGGTTGAAGACCATATCCCACTGGCCGCCATCGCTGACGGGCTGGGAGAGGAGGGTCTGGATGAGGCGGCTGTCGAGGTCTTCGTCTGTGGTGTCGAGGATCTGCTCGAGGAAGTAGTTGGCCTTCTCGAGCTTGTCCCAGAAGAAGAGGTAGGCTTGGCTGAGCTCGAAGGCGTCGAGGTTGTAGCGCTTCATGATGGCGACGCGGAAGACGTTTGTGGAGGCGAAGAGCCAGCAGCGGCCGGAGGAGCGCTGGTTCGTGATTGGGGCGCCTTCGAAGGGGATCTTGATATTGAAGATGTGTTGGTCCCTTGATAGGGTTGTGGGGTTCTGTAGGACAATTCGAGGATCCGCAGAGGTCAGAGCAGAGAGTGCAAGCCTAGAGTTCAGTCCAGTTAGTAAAGTGTAACTTTGCAGAATTCGGCATCTTCTCGAAGAAGAAGCGCGATTATCGAAGCTGACCTGTTCTTCGGATCCTGCAAGAGTCGATGCTGCCACTCTTCGACGGTGTCGACCGTGAGGCTTGATGACTCGGAAGGAACATATTTGCGGGGCTGCTTTTCGCTCTCGTTGTACTCATGCTGGCGAGTCGAATCCTCGATGGTCAAGCGTCGCAACTGAGCAACGGCCAGCTTCTCCTGGAAGGCATCTTGTACTGGCTTCGACTGTTGTCCTCCCATACTGGATGCTGGATGGCGGGAAGGGCAGGAAAGGTTGAAGTTGAGGTATTAATGCGTAGTTGACAGCGATGGTTCTACAGAAGTATGATATGGCTCTGGTCAAGGTGTATTGTATTGTATGGTAGTGTAAATGCTGTTACTGTGGTGTTGAATTTTGATTTAGACTCTACTGAGACTCTACTAATGGCGATGGTGAAAGGCAGAGATGGTGGATGAGGGGAGAAGAGAGGAGAGGGGGAGGAGTCGAGATAAGAAGACGGCGCGTGGGGGATCCTCGGGGATCCTTCAGGGTTGCAGCAGTGCCTGCCCAACACGGCCAAACACCAACCCGCAAGCGCCGTGAGTGCCGAACCTTCGCAGCCAAATGCACAAATACACTTCCGTCGTTGATGTAGAAAGGAGTCACGTGCAGTGTCTAAATGAGAGATATATATGTATCTCTCTCTCTCTCTCTGTCTCTCTCTCTCTCTCTCTGTCTCTCTCTCTGTCTCTCTCTCTCTCTCTCTCTCTCTCTGTCTCTCTCTCTCTCTCTCTCTCTCTATATCTATACATATAACACACATATATATATGTGGCTGTGGGATAGCTGTGCGTTATAGCTGTGCGTTGACAGATAATATGAGAACGAGAACAAGAACGAGAACAAAACGTGAATCAATCTACCAAAATGCCCATCCAAATCCCAACATCACTGCCAATCCCCATACCAACAGCTGAAGCCGTCTCTCGAGGCATAGGAACGCAGATCGTCGGCGCTGCGGCCAACGCTGTCCTCGAATGGTCTGTCGCTCACCTACTGAAGAAGCTGGCTGGTTGATGGGACGGGGAGAGGGTAAGGCCTGGTTGACGCGTTCACGGTGCGTTGAAGTGGGCAAAGCATCTTGCTTCTATTGCTTGTATCTTTCCTTTCAGGTATGTCGAAGCTTATCATCTCTCCTCACAATTGTCTCACCGAGGTTCATGCGATGTGGCTCAAAGATTGAATGAAGCAAGAGCGGCAATGCAGAGGAGGCCTGCATCGAATCTCAAGTGATGAATCATAATGCATGCCCAAGTGAGAATGACAGCGTTTCTGTAATCTTCAGCGCCCCAACACATGCAATGAAGGACAGGAATGGTACTTCCATTGCTGCATTGCTGTATTGCTGTATTGCTGCATTGCTACTTCCTCCTTTCTCTCCTTTCTCTCAGGACTCTCAGAAGAAAACTGCTGACCGGTGGTAGTAGAAAATCGTCTCTTGGGCCTCACCGTGTCTCCCCCACGAACTCTCCCCGATTCTCAGCCTCAAGAAGACAAAATGGTACTACGCGTCAGGAGACTGAGCTGCACGCAGCCGAAACATACCGAGGGAGATGACGAAGGAGGCGACGAGAAGGCCTCGGGGCAGATTAAATGTGGGCATGGATGAGGCTCAACTCCTCAAGAGAGCCCCATGCATGGCGGACACGGACAGCTCATGCATGTTAGGCAACGATGAGCGGGAAGTGAGAGCGAAGGCAGTGAGAACGAGAGCAGTGAGAGCAGTACTCGGGTTTCGCAGAACATCTTTGAAGGAAACTCGCACGTTTTGCTCAGCTCATTAGCCTTGCCATTGCACTGTACATTGTACTGTACATACATAGCTATGTAGTACTATGTCACCCTCTCACCCAATGCCGTGGTATGGCCTGGCAGCACAAGTCCCTTCGCCCCTTCGCGCGACGTCAATGGGCAATGGGGTGAGGTGGTGATATGATGGGCTGTGGAGAGAGCCATAGAGCCATAGGGCCATAAATGATAGAGCCATACTCTGGCCGGGCGTCAATGAGATGATGGTCGTGGTCATGATGGGCGCCTGGCAGAAAGGGCCTTGTTTTCTTTACGAGCAGGATCGTCGCTGGATGCTGGATGCTGGATGCTGGATGCTGGCTGCCAGAAGTTGAAACAGCGAGGGATGCACTCACTCACTCACTCATTCACTCACTCACTCTTGACCATCTAGAAAACGTATGCGACGGCTGCGTGCGACGCTCTGAGGGGGGATACATGGGATATACATTTATATTTATACACGGCCCAACCTTATATATCATATATATCTATATATATATTCACACTTACTCGTCCATATTCCCGCCTCGATGGCAAATTGGCAATGATTTGCATCTGATGAGCATCATTCGACCTTATTCTTATTGTGCTCCCCGGCAGAGGAACAAAGAACCCGTAACCCCGTAATCGGGGGACTTCAACGTCATCAAAGGCTCAAAGGGTCTCTGGATCTCAGTCATCCTTGGAGTTCTCCTTCTTCTTCGTCTTCTTCTTCGTCTTCTCTTCTTCTTCTTCTTCTACATGGATACATCAACACATACATACTACACGGCATCCTCGCATTTGTCAACACAACCCGACACTCCACAGCCCACAACTCTGACCACAGCATAACAGCTCGTCCTCGATATTATCGCAAACAAACAATTCAAGCAATTGTGCAACTTTCCCAGCCCACCTACACTCAATCCTCACTGATCTTCATGATCTTCATAAACAAAACTGAAGTATGTTCTTCATTCTGCTATTCCCTATTCCTCTTCTTACGCTGCTACATCTCTTTCATCTGTCTTTCATATGTCCATGTCTTTCTCGACCTTGACTCATTATCATTCCGCTGACAAGGCTCTTTATTTTGTCAGCACTCAATTCATACCTCACGTGCCATATTATACGGGCTTGAGCTTGGCATATTTGTATCCGCTCACAGCCTCGTCCATCCATCGCCGCCCCTCACGCCTCGCTGATAAATATCAAGCAGCTCCACCCTCGCAGCGCAGCCTCAAGAGAAGGTTAAGACCACATTCCATACGTTTTCCTTCTCACGATCAACGAGATGGGTGACAGGCATCATAGGCCGCATTCTCCGTCTCTGTACAACCCCGCACGAGCATCCGCGCCCAGCGTCAATTATGGCAAATACAGCGAATTGCATGCCATACCGACGAGGCGCGACGTCTTTGCCTCGCCGCGAAGCAGCAGTGATCGAATCGAGTCGACGGGCCCAGTCGTAACGCACTACAAGATCACGCCCGATGCTCCTGTCCCACCGAGATGTGATCGACGAGGAGGCCATAGCCGGCGTTCGACCCTAGACTCGACCTCGAGACCCGTCATAGTCACGCCCGCTACTCGATATCCCGTTGTTGCTGGGGAACCTGGCAGGCCACGGAGTCCTGTGCACGACCTCTATCGGTCAAGCCTGGACGGCGACGTTTATACAATTCCTGCGTCGTCGCAGAGACATAGGGATAGGGAATACCGTCGGGGGCAGTACAGTTCGGTCATAGACAATGCGGATATCAGCAAGTTAGACAGAGAAAGTGGTCACGAGAGACTTCTGCGGGTCGGCAGCGGGAGGGATGGAGCGATCTACCCAACATCACGGCCGATACATGCAGATACACTGGTTCGACACCCAGATACCGTTGCAGATGATTATGGTGACAATGGATACGGCTACACAAATCCTCGGGACCTTGTTCAGTATGACCTGGACTTGGATCAGGCTCCCAGACATCGACCACGTCGGGATAGCTATGACACGTCAAGATCAGGCCGACCGTCAAGCATTTCTGGCTATGCAGACATAACGAGACCTTATGATGGACGAGATCGCGAGCGTGGACCACCTCCAACGACGAGAGGGTTTGATAAGATTTCCCAGAGAAGTCCTATTTATGATGCTCCTGCCATGCACATGCCTATGCCGCATGAACACCTTCCTTCGTCGGGCCTAGGAGTCCCCGTCTATGTAGCCGATCCGCCAGTTAGAAGGAACTCCAACCGAAGGCCAGTATCCGTTTATCATCAGGACCCAGACCGAAGAAGAGCATCGAAGGACGAATACGAAGTGGTAGAGGACGATCTGCGAGATAGACGACCACGTCGTCAAGAGACATTTGATGAAGGTATTGAGACGCGCGGATTCGGCATTCGTGCTGAAGCACCTCCAGCGCCACGAGTGGAACGCAATGAGCGAGGTGAGAAGAGTGATTATGAGAGAATTGACAAGATTGACCGTGGGGAAACGATGGAGTATGATAAACGAAACGATTATGATGAACGACCAGAGCGAAAGCATGGAAGGGATGCAAGTGCAGCAGGTTTGAGCGTTGCCGGGGCAGCTTTAGGACTCAATGCGGTCAAGCCATCGAGGGATGATGAAAAAGATGTGAGGGATGAGCGTAGGGAGGAGCACCGCAGGAGAAGAGACAGTGACGAAGAGCGTCGCAGACGGCGAGAACCCAAAGACGCTGAGAACGCTGTCAATCCGACGAATCACGAGCCCATTGAACGGCCTCCACCTCGAGATGAGACAACACCTCGAGACGACAGAGATATAGAATCTAATAGACGTGAGGGAAAGGAATATGTTAGCAAGGATCAGCCACTTGAGACAGTCGATCTCAGTGGTCGCAACCCTGTCGAAAAATCCGTGTCCAGAGATGACAACAACTATCGGGAGCCCGTTCCTGACGTGTTCGAACGACGAAAGCTCCAAACCGATATATCCACACGGACCTCACCCTCTGGTTCCCGGCAAGATTCTGGCGATTCTGCAACCGTTGCAGAATTCACACGTCGCTCGCGGAGAGACAAATTGCGGGACGAGGATTTCAACGTCTCGTCGCCAATGACTTTCAATGCCAAAGATGCCATGGATCTCCGAGTCCTGCGCGATGCTCTGAACAAGCAGGATCCCGCTCCACCGCCAATCCCACCTAAAGAGCCAATACCACGCGAGCCTACAGACCGTCTATCTCGCGAATCAACAGAGCGGCCAGCCCGCGAACCTGCAGAGCGTCTCTCGCGCAAATCAACAGACCGCACCGACCGCACCGACCGCCCATCCCGTGAGTCAACAATCGAGCGCTTCGACCCGCGCGACCCGCGCGAGCTAGCCTCCATCCGCGCCGAACTCTCGTCGCGGGAGCCGCGCGGACGGCGCTCGTCCTCCTCGCACAGTCAAGAGCGGAAGCACCCACGTCTCGTGTCGCCGCCGCGGGACGAGAAGAAGGCCGACGAGCGGCCCGTCAAGGGCATATTAAAACCGGGGCGGGAGAGGTTCCCCGAGGATCCGAGCCCGATCCGCGAGGGGGTTGCGCCGCTCAAGGACGCGAAGAAGGACGGGGTGCCACCGGACGCGCGGTGGACGAAGATTAGTCGCAAGCTGGTGAATCCGGAGGCCCTGGAGAGAGGGAGGGAGAGGTATGAGGCCAGGGAGGAGTTTGTGATTGTGCTGAGGGTGCTGAGTAAGGAGGAGGTGCAGGCGTATGCTACGGAGACCCAGAAGATCAGAGGTGTGTAGATCCCTTCGCAACCTACCCTGGGCTCTGATCAGAGCCCTCGGGACGATAGTTATAGTGGTGACTAACGGTGCTACAGCTGCGAGGGAGGCCGAAGACGACGAGCGCGCGGAGCGGGAAGAGCGCAGGAGACGGAGGAGAGAGAGACACGAGCGCCACCGGCGCGAGCGCCACCGCAGAGAGGATCGCGAGGACGAGGGCGATTACGACCACGAGCACCGCCGCAGGAGGAGGGAGAAGGACAGCCACTCGGAGAGCGAAACTAGCGAGGACGAGCGCAAGGGGGGGAGCCGCGAGAGCACGAGTCTGAGGGAGGACGCGGAGAGGACGGGGGGCTATAATAATTATCTACGGAACCCCACGAGACGGGGGGAGTAGGCGGGTAGGAAACCAAAAGTAGCAGGGGGTGGTTTGGGATCATCTATTAACACGATATGGACGAATCTTTTTCCTTATATCTAACTTTGGGATTTGTTTTCATGAGATGGGAGGGGGAGTTGGATACCATTTCCTCACACAGTTACTCCAGCGGTTTCTGTTTCCCGAGCCGACAGTTATATACCAATGAATGAATGCAGCCATACAAAACAAAAATGTTGATTCCACCACCTCAGCTTGATCTTCCACAGCACCGATCGATTAGACATCCACCCCACAGCAGCAAAAAGGATCATCCCACACCCCACTTGCCAGTGGAGATGGGATGGTAGATTGATTGCATCGACCGTGAATCGAACACGGGGCCCATCGATGGCAACGATGGATTTTACCACTAAACCACCGATGCTTGTATATTAGTTTCATGGATAGACGTCTTGATGAAAGAGAGAAAGACGGCGTGCGTGTATGTGGGTCGAAGGATGTGGAAAATATCTGCGGTTGTGGTGGGTCTGCTCTCGTCACGGGACCGGTGAGCTTACGGAGACGAGGCAGCGCCGAAAGGGGAGTGAGGGGAGCGCCGAGAGGACGGGATCATACGTGTCGTGACGGCTGGAGGCGCCAGATGACAAGGATACGCAATAATAAGGCAGGCAGTATTAAAACAACGAATCCGTTCATTTACTGCACACACTGCTAGTTCGTAGACGCCAATCGCTGAACAACAAGACCACAGCGTTTCCACGCTTCGCCACGACAGACAGCCAGCGACACTTCAAGCCCCCCGTCCCCGGCATACACGACTTCCTCCTCCGCTCGCCCTCTGCCCCCCCATTCCCATACCATTATGCCCTCCCCCTGCCGGATCCCAGAAAACTCTAGTAGCAACCCCACCACCACGCAAGCTGGCCAAGGCCCAGCCAGGCAGCAAGCACAAGTCCTATTATACACTCCCCCCAGACCCAGGGTCCCATTTTCTCTCGGAAGATATCCGTGCGCAAAACCACGAACAGCCCCTCGGGGCTTACCCACCTAGCGCCCCCCAATCTGCAGCGGCGGCAACTGCGGCGCCTCCGCGTGCGCCGGCGGCATGATCGACATATGCGCATCCGGCCGTCGTCCCGCGGGCCAGAAATCAATCGACGCGACCATGTCCTCGCCGCGCTCGTCTTCGAAGGCGTAGAGGATCTGTTCATCCGGCATTAGGCCAAGCTCAACGGTAGATGGGGGAGGAGACTCTACCTCTCGCGTGCTCGTGTGCAGCATCCTGATGTTCTTCGCCGGGATGATGTGCACCGCCTGCGTCTCGATGTTCCGGATCTCGATGAAGTTCGGCTCGAACGCGAGGATCCAAGGGTATGAGAGCGCGAAGTTCTGCGGCAGGCCCTCCCAGTCGATGCGCCAATCGGGGCGTGCGCGCCAGCCGTTCCGGTTGACGAAGAAGGAGAACTCGGAGTAGTTGAGCAGGAACTCACCGTTGAGACGCTCGATGTGGATGGGCCGGACACCCTCCTTCCTCGCGACAAAATCGAGGGAGGTGTCCGCTTGGTCCAGGAGCGATTGTGTCTCGAGAGTCTCGAGGGAGACGACCTCGAAGCCGCGGACGCAGGCGACGCAGAGTTTCGACTTGAGGAAGTGGATGGAGGAGGATTCGGTGGGGATGTAGAATTCCTTGAAGGCCTTGAGCTCGTCCTGGCCTCCGCTGTTGAACATCTTGAAACCCTTCTGTTTCTTGCCCTTGGACATGGCGTCGTTGGGCTCGAATACTTTGATGGTGGTTGAAAGGGCGGAGGACTTGACGCAGCAGACTAGGTGGCGCCCGAGACAGATGCCCGTTTTGAAGAAGTTGCAGTGGCTTTGGATTTTCTTGGATCGCTTGCCCAAAGCGGGTTCGTTGGGATCGAGAGCTGAGAGAGGATACGACAGCAGCGACTTTGCAGAAAGGACGAGAAGCAGCTGATACTCTTCGAGGACATCAACTTGTGTGACGTTTTGGACGTCCAGTACGCGCCTAGGCTTGGCTCCCGGCTCTTTCGACTTGCGATCGGACACATAGATGCCACTATCAGTACCAAAAATAAGTTTGCGACCACCATCAAATGGTGCGCAGCAGTTAACACGGTTAACCGCGTTGAAGAAGCCTGCAGAAAGAATGGTCTTATTGTAGAAGTCACCACGTGCACGCAACTTCTGTTGTTGCTCATCGATATGCTCAAGCCATTTCCTGCGAGAACCAACTGTAGAAGCATAGAGAGTAATCTCGTATCCTCCTTTCCTTCCCAAGTGGCGGAAGCTGATAGGGAATCCCTCCTTTTTGGAGGCTTCTGTTGTACTGCTCTTGGCTCCAGGTAGTAAGCTTGAAGAGGGTCTCTTGACGACACCCATCTTCGGTATCACATCATCCATTTCCTTGATCGCCAGAAGTTCCAACGGTATCGGCTGCTATGTGTTAGAGTGATAATCACCACCAAGAGATAATCGTGAAACTTACCCGTCGATATACTTTGACCTCCTCCTTCTTCCCCACCGTCTTTACACGCACCAAGAGCATGGCATGATCAAAGAGATATGCCTGTATGTCACTTGGATCTGTCGGCGATTTCTTCAGCGCTCCCTTGTAGATCAACTCTCGGCCCTCATCTGTGAGCTTCAAGTCAACACGTTCATTAGGTCTGAACCGTAGTTGCTCGTGAAGTTGCCGCAGGTTAAAGCGATTCTCGGCCTTTCCAGACTCGGCATTAACACGACTTAAGAGATCTCGAATCATCTGTACAGCCTTGGGAATATCTTTGACATCTTGACTTGTTGGATCTGTATATTTGAGCACATTATCAAGCAACAACGGATAACGGGCTAATCGTGTGGTGGGCTTCGTCAAATAGCCGTTGAGTTCGAGTTTTCTAGACTCTTTGCGCCGCTCGGTCTCATCTACGAATTTCGAGAAGTATGGATTGAGCGACCTCTCCTTTTCAAACTCGAACTTGGCGTTCAGTTGATTCGATCCATACGTGATGAAGGGTTCGAACTGCGGGACAAATTCTAGGAATATATCTCCAACGCATGAAACGACGGGATGTTTCCTCTGCCGTTCTGTGAGAGAATCTGCAAACTTTGAGCTAACACCATGGATACTTGGAGGATCGATAATGTTGGAGAAGATGGTTCGAACAATCCTTTCTCTCCTGGATTCCGGTATAGGTGAAGGTAAGTCCCGGACGAGACCTCGTAAGGGGAAGATCCAGAAGTCCCTCAGATATTCCAGGTCCTTGACGAAATCTCTCTCCGTATACATTATTTCGGAAATGACCTCCTGTCGCTTCTTCTCTCTATCACCGACGCTATCCGCAATCTCCTTAGACACAGTATTGATCCATAATTTCTGTTCATCAGGCTCATTATCAAGAACATTAGCTTGGGAGTCCTCTCTCCTAAGACCAGGTTGCGGCTTCAGGTTGAGACGTGACTGCTGTTCCAATCTTCTTGGACAGGCGATAGAATAGCAAAGATGGTCGGGGGTACACGTAGGAGAGTAGCATTCTGTTAATAAAACGAAAACGCCATTGACCTCGGGAGCATCAGAAGGCTCGTCCATCATAGTCTCTCGGAACTGATACATCTCAGTTGGGGAATCCCGCAGCCTATGATCGTAGGTAACATCGTGAAAGAACTTTTGAGCATCCAATGCTCTACCCAAGAGCAGGGCAAGATTTCTATCTGTCGTCTTGATAATATAACTTATAACATCCACAGCCTCGGCGCCACTAAATGCGTGCTTATATGTGAGATCGTTCTTCGTTCTATCGCCGACAGTAATTCTGTCCCGAAAGCATTCTCCCACCCGAGACAGCAAAGCTGGATAGACAAGAGGAGCTTTGGTCATTGGCCTTGACCGTACTGTTCCGCTGCTAATAGATTTGGCTACTGACGGCTGATGTGATAGACTTTCTGGGGAAACCACTGTCGAAGCCATTGACATTGTGCGGTTTGCAGCCTCGCTGATCTGCGTCGATGCCATACTAGTAGTGCGAGTCATTGATCCAGCAGCAGCACCATGTATGTCGGCGGGATATCCATTATTAGGCCTGTGCACCACATCTTGCGGGTCACCCGAAGTCCGCCTATTTGGTATTACACGTCCGCTCATTGTCTGATGATCTCGGCCTTGTGTGTAATTTGATAAAGACATCGTCCGCTCATCATTAGGCCTCTCTGGCACTATCCGCCCTTGCGCAGTAGTCCTTGACATCTGATTGTTCTGGTACGGTGCTTGACGGAAAGCATTGGCTGGCGCTTGCTGATAAGTACTTGGCGGGGGTTGGTATATCTGCGGTCGTGGTATAGATGCCATGGATTGCGAACGATAAGGATCCGAATTCATAGCCGGCGGTGGAGAACCAGGGTAATATCCTCGAGGCTGCGGCGGCGGTGGCGGCTGTCTCGGCGGGAATTGCTGCTGGGGAACATTGGATTGTGCTGCTCGAAGGTCCACCCGCTGTGGGCCAGGATATGGTCGGCGCTGGTCTTGCCGGGGAGGGTATTGCTGGTCTAAACGCTGAGGGTACTGCTGCGATTGGGACTGCTCTTGAGGTGTGCCGTTAGGAAGCGGTCTTGGTGGACCCTGATAGTAGCCGTTCTGGCCATCCTGGACATTTGGTGGGTATGAGGGTGATTGTGGAAGATATCCTCCTCCCGGCGATCGTGGGGGAGGCTGCCGCGGAGGAGGCATTCGCAGCGGAGGCATTTTCGGCGGGGGCTCACGCTGCATGGGCGGGCGATCATAGTGTGAGCCCATCGTCTGCGTCCTTCCCGGAAGAGGCATCATATTGGGAGGCGGGACCGACGACGAGGTCATCGTCTGCGAACGGCCTGGCGGCGGAGCCGCGCCGAAGATGTTCGAGAAAGCGGCATCTCGTTGATTGTTGGAAGAATGTCCATAATCGTTCAGCTGTTCTCCCCTCCCTCCTCCTCCTCCTCCTTCTCCTCCTCCTCCTGCTGCTGGTCCTCCTCCGCTCTGTCTCAGTCCCTGACCTCGTCCCTGATAATCTGCCATGGTGGTTCCAATTCAGCAAACAAGAGACAAGCGGTGCTGAAGTCCGGCTCTGTCGGTGTATCTAGACGTGCTGGGAGGCAGCGCACAGTCTCAAGCCTGGTGAGGCAGGCAAGGCGAGGGACATTGAAGTGCAATGAACTTCTCGAGATGCGGTATGAGGTATGTATGTATGTTGTATGGCAAGTTCTTTGTTTTCTTTTGGGGGGGGTGGATTGGGGAGGGGGGAGTAGTTTGTGGTGCCGGCGATCCTTTTCGCGGGTCTCTGCTGTCTCTCGCACACACAAGAGGTAGAAGGTAGAAGGTACAGGACAGTAGTAGCGGGAGAGTAGTAGTATAGTACGTACAGTACGTACCTACAGACCTACAGAACCTCTCAGCCTGATCGTGGTCCTGGTCCTGGTCCTGGTTCTGTTCGACCTTACGGCAAGTGGCTTAGCGCCGATTGTTGCTGCACTGCCACACAGCATACTGCACAGCATACTGCACAGCATACTGTACAGCACACAACACACTAAACCCAGCACATTTCACAGCACACAACACACTAAACCCAGCACATCCCACAGCACACAACACACTAAACCCAGCACATCCCACAGCACACAGCACACTAAACCCAGCACATCCCACAGCAGACAACACTTTAAACCCACCACATAGCACAGCACAGCACACCACATACCACACATCACACAGCCATCTGCCATAGCCACATCTCAGAATTCGGTGTGAGTAGGTACCCAAGTACCTCCTGTGCTCTGTGCTCTGTGCTCTGCGGAGTCTCCGTACTGTGGATCGTCATACCATACCCCCATACGAAGTACCATACTTCATCTGTACATACGAAGTAGCATCAGAGAAGATCATCAATCAGCAATGGGGAAGGGGATAGGGAAAGGAGAAGGGGAAGGGGGCTGAGGATTATTCACGTGCAAGAGCAGCAGGACTAACAGAGTAAAGAATGCAAAGAATGTAAAGAACGTAAAGAATGTAAAGGAAGAAGAAGAGGAAGAGATATTGGGAAATATATTTTTACAACTCATGAGGCCTTACAGATATGTATTGCCCAAAGCACCCGGAAATTCATATATACCTCTTATATAATGAATATGAATATATCAATATAATATAATATAATGTATGGATATGAATATATTAATATAATTCGCACAGTGAACCCATCTCTGTCTGTCCCAGTTGGATCACGTGATTTATACATCCATTTCCAGTCTAGCTCCATCATGGGCACCTTGGAGCTCTCGACCCAAGCACCGCGATATCGATGTCGCTCCGTCGAAGCCTCCGCTCACCTATCCCTCTCTTCAGCACCAGCAACTCACTCTCTGCATTCTCAGCTTGCCCATCATGGCAGACTCAGAAGCGGCGCCCAAGTTCGCCCCCTTCTTCGGAATGGTATGTCTTTCGAGCCGCGCCGCCCCGGAACAGAGCATCCATAGCTAACGGGTGTCCAGGCTGGCATTGCGTTCGCCATGATCTTCGGATGTACAGACCCCTCGATATGTCGATGCTAGGAAAGGGATGGCAGGAGCTGACAGGACATAGCGATCGGCGCAGCATTCGGCACAGCAAAGTCGGGCATTGGAATCGCCGGCGTGGGAACATTTAGACCCGACCTCATCATGAAGGTACCCAGTCTCTCCCGAACGCTTCCTCGTCCACAACGCGCCTGAAGCTCCTCGAAGACTAACCGATGCCTCTTCACAGTCTCTCATCCCCGTAGTAATGTCCGGCATCATCGCCGTCTACTCCCTCGTCATCGCCGTCCTCATCGCTGGCGACATGGCTCCCCCGCCCGGCCAGCACTACGCCCTCTTCACCGGCTTCCTGCACCTGGCCGCCGGCCTCTGCGTCGGCCTCACCGGTCTTGCCGCCGGCTACGCAATCGGTGTCGTGGGCGACATGGGCGTGCGGAGCTACATGCTCCAGTCGCGAATCTTCGTCGGGATGGTGCTGATTCTGATTTTCGGCGAGGTCTTGGGACTCTATGGGTTGATCGTTGCGCTGATTTTGAATACGAAGAGTAGAGGGTGAAGGAACGAAGAGCTTGGGAGCTTGGAAGAGAAGGAAGTCACGGAGACAGAGTGTATGATACCGCGATATGAAGTCTGAAGAGTTAGATGGACAGAAGCGAGATCTTCCGCCGTCTATGGCGTAGTGTTGCATTATAAGGAGTCTCGGTTGTCAGCTTCACATTGATAGTTTTAAGCCTGTACTGTCTGAATATACAGATGAATCCAAATGCTCCACAGCCTCAAAATTCAACGATCTCTATGCGTCAACCCAAATCTGCAGCGGCGCCTAAGTCCTAAAATGCTGCACAATCCCATGCAACCGATCGATAACCACTGGAAAGATAGCTCCCACACTATCCTCGATCACCCTCTCAAATCCCCGAATTGCCTCCTCCTCGCTCATTCCCAGCATGAACCTCTCCATAACCTTCTCCACCACGCGCTCTGGCTCTATCCTAATATCCGGAATATTCGCATCGACCATCAGCCCAAACAGATTCAGCACGAGGCCGCTCTGCTTCCGCAGCGCCGCATAGGCCGTGAATGCATACTCTTTGAACCGCGCCCAGTTCTCACTCTGCTGTCCGCCCATCCCGTCCGCCATCTCGGAACCGAGCTTCATCAAGGGTGCAAAGGGCTTAGGGTCGCGCCCGAGAATATAGCCAAAATCGGCATGGAAGAAATGGCCCGAGGGCGCGAGGAGGAGATTGTCAAGGTGGCGGTCGCCGACACCGAGGAGATAGGTTATTACGCAGTAGCCAGCACAGGACTTAACATATGTATCCATCGCCTCCTTTCTAACCCCTAGCGGGGCACGGGCGTCAGGATTGTGTGTGCGGAGATAATTGAGAATCGGCGTTGGGCCGCCGCTGCGGTATTTGGTCGATATGGCGGCGAGAGAGGAGGAGGGCACAAACTGTACTGCGCCAGCGGTGGCGCCGGTGGCAAGAATCTTGTATGGAGAGAGCTTGAGATCCAGGTTCTCTTTGCGGAGAAGCTGATCCATTAGCATAATTATCTGGATGACCAGTTGGTCTTGTCGCAGGTCATCGCCAGTTTTGAAGATGATAGGGTAGTGCCGTCCTGCGGAGGTTCGGAAAGTTATCTTTAAGGGTGAGAGGGAGGATTTAAAAACTGCAGTCTCTTCGGAATAGACGCCGCTAACCAAGATCGAAGGGTCTAGTGGAAGAGGTAGAGGAGGATCGATGGTGAGAAGTTCGTTCTTGGGGTCAGCGAGGAAATGTTTAGCTCGCTCCGTCTTTTTGGCTATGGTTGAACCACCTTTGACGCTGGTTTCGAGAGAGATTTTGGAGATGACCGCGATGAACTCGGCTTGACGAAGGAGGGTCTTACGGGACTCCCTTCCGCCAGGGGTTTTCTCGAGTTCCGTCATGAAATCATATTCGACTTTCGCGAAAAGTTTGCGGTACTCTGGTGGCTGACCTGGACTCTTGTCATCACACTCTACCATGAGATACCAATGGAAATAGTTGCCTAGCATAAAGCTCTGTGTAGCTCGTGCGATGAGGAACCGAGACAGTGATGAATTTGTTGTAGGTTCTTTCAATGAATCTGAGGAATTGTGCTCAAACTTAAGAGCTTGTACTAGTTGAAGAAGATAGAGTAAGAGCTCGTCATCGTCGGATTTCCCTAGACGATCAACCGCATACGCCCGCACAGCAGGATTGTCAAAAGTTGGCCCGAGAAGCTCAAGGGCATCGTCGACATCGATTTCTGTCCATTTCGAGAGTAACTGAACAGCTTGCCTAGCTTCGCTGTGATCTTGCCAATTGACAGATTTCACGAACTTGGTCAATGCCCTCTTATCTCTTGTGAGATGGTGCCTAAACTTCCACACCAGGTCCTTCTCATCTGAAGTCAACGCATGAGTCGGCGAGTAGCTCATGATGTTATTTAGTTCGTCACGGAACCTTGCATTCGGCCTTAAGTCACGATCCATAGCACCAGTTCTGTGGCCACGTACAAGTCGGCGGTGCTTGGTCTCCGCTGGGTTATCTCTCGAACCTACTTCAGGGTCATAAATGCGGACAACGCGTCCACCAAATCCGCCATCGTCGTCCCCGCCATTGATGCCTGGACCAAAATAAACTACCGGGGGTGGTTTAAGAATAGCATTTTGTGACGAGTTCTGCATAGACGATATCGGCGGTGGTGGGTATTCGTGGTCACAGAATACAACAGGAAAGTCGAATCGCGGCAATTCGATATGCAATGTGAACTTCTCATCCACAACATCTTCCTCTATCACATTCTTCTCCTCTTGGGCACCATCCAAGGTAGTCACTTCGTGCTCTCGTCTCGAACGCCGCAGATGTAGTGTTTTCGCCGAGATGCTAGTGCCAATGAGGTTCCGTTTTTCGATGCTGCGAAAAACCAGTTGATCAAGCCACTCGATACGTGGTATCTCTTCCATCTCGTGCTTCTTTAATAGCTTTTCTAATCTCTCGGACTCTTCTTGCTCTTTATCAACGACGCCATCTTCAGTTTTGCCATTCTTTCCAATTCGGCGCACTGGCAATGTCGCTGGAGTAGAAGTCGTTGCTAAGCCATCTGCAGCCTTGTGTCTATGTAGGTGGCAGACTTGCCGACCTTTTTGCAATGTGTTATCTTTATCGAAAAGTGGAAATGTGGTCCCGCCAAACGGTATAGAATGTCCTTGGGCGCCATCGCCGCCAGTCGGGCAGAGGTCCCAAACAGTAATAGCAAGCTGCGCTGCCAAAGGAAGGGCATTATATGTGACGGGAAGCGTCAGCCAGTCGCCCCATCTCCGTTCATGTTTGAAGGATTTATATGCAGTTTGTAGCGGCACTGTTAGAGGCTTCGAGTCCGCCCATACCTGAACGGTCAAGTAGAGGTCCGAATGCGGGCTATCATGATCAGTCCAGGCTTGCACGTCGAGTTACGGTAATCGCATACCTTAGATTCGAGCCAATATGTCGTAAATCAGGCCTGTCAATCAGAGTGGAAAAGGGAATCTGTGTCTGTTCTCCTTGGAGGCGCACGCTGCTGGTTGTCAGTCCAGTCCACCCCTCAAGGTACCGACCGCAATAAAGATTGAGCCGGGGACTCTCACACTTTGACGTTAAGAGGCAGTTCCAGAGCTTCTGAGCTCGCAAAAGAAAAAGGATCCATTCCCCATTCTCTTTGGGATATGTGAGAATGAGAAAGACGAGGATGAAGAAGATATAGAGATCGAGGACGGGCAGGTAGGGAGCTTACCGCAGGTCATCGTTCCATCGGATTAACTGACGGTCCATTAGATTAATCGTGTTCGGATTAATTATATCACCGCGCTTATCATCACTTAAAAGTTGGTCCGTGCCAGGCCTGTTCTCAAGACAAGGTACGGGGATACCTAGGTACGTACCTTATGGCAACCACGGACGGGCACTCAACGCGTCAATCCCTTTTGTCTTCCAACACCAACCATCTGCTGTCGCAGGCCAGCGACGCAATTTCTTCTCTCACTTCTTCATTTCTCGACTTTATTGATAGAGTACTTATCTATATCACGACGTGGAATTAAGAGCCGGATACATATACTCTTATGGACGGAAAGAGAAAGTCCATCAATCGTAGAGTTATTCAGCGCAAATTTACCTTGTCGTCAGTCGCAGCTCTCGTCACCATTTGCCTTGTCGTCATTCCACCATAGGCACCACCACTCTGAATCGCGCTTTCCGCAACAAACCCTAAGACATCCCCTCGCGCATACAGATGGCCAAACTCAAGGTGTCTGAGTCGCCAGCACCACGACTCAGTCAAGATCTGTGGGATGCATCACCGCCTCCAGCACAGCGACGACCACGAAACCACGCGACAGAGGCTTCAGCAGCGTCCTCGTCGCCTTCAGCAGCCTCGGTGTCTTCCGATAAAGAAAACAGGACTGCCCCTTCACGCGTCGATAAGGTCAAAGGTCGTGAGGTTATGCCATCGCCATCCATGAGCCGAGGACTGTCGGAGATCACCAGCAATGGAAGACCTCCCAAGCGCAAGGCTATGGAGGGCCGTGATGCAACCGATGGGCGTCGCAACAGCAGACGCAGGACAGTCGAGCCAGAGCACAACAGTGACGATGACAGCGACAGCTATAATCCCGACCAGAGCATGGAAGAGCGGAGAAAGATCCGGGCGCAGCTCCGTGGGCTGGAAAAGGATGTTAATGAAAACCGTGCAGAATATCTCCAACCAAACAATGACGGGCTGAAGCAGGCTCTTCTCGGAGCTAATCAGATTATTACTGGAGTGAAGCAGACTGGCGATGCAACGATCGACTCCCGTCTTCTCGTCAATACTGCAGATCTCTCGCTGAAGAAAGTCGAAAAACTCACACTTGGAGATTCGGAACTCGGCGTTGACATTGACCACTTTGTTGCAAAATGCATGACCTTCATGCGCCGTGGTGATGGCGCTGCTCTTGCTCCTTCATCCTCCCGCCAGCGCCGTTCAACCCAACACGTCGCTGACGATTCGGACGCCGAAGATGGGGAAGCAGGTGACATGCTGGACTGGGCACATCTTGGTGCCTTTGCATGTCTACAGCACAATACACGTCCCGCTATCCCTGGCTTCCTTCTGGGCCCTCTATCTCTGGAGAAACGCGTGAGGAAACCTGTCCAGAGACGCGCAAATAATTCGCATAAAGACATGAAGGAGACCAGACCTGAGGTTCTGAACGCAGAGGATATCCAAAAGGAGGAGAACAATAACCTAACCGTCCTATGCACGCGGATCATGGAGCGCCTACAAACGGTATCTAACGAGACTATGGATGCATGTGAAGCGGAGCAATTGGAAGGGATGACAGAAGACGACACGAATACTCTCTTGCTGAAACATGGGATCAATGAGGATGGAGCGATAGATTTGTTCAAATTCGTCATTAATCCCAAGTCCTTTGGTCAGACGGTTGAGAATCTCTTCTATGTCAGTTTTCTGATTAGAGATGGCAAGGCGGGGATTCAGGTTGATGATAACGGACTGGCGTATCTGAGTGAGTCTCTACTGTTGTGGCTTTTTGCATGGTTTGAAGCGTGAGGACATGATACTGACTTTTCGCAGAAGCAACGGAACGGCGCACCCGTGAAGAGACAGTTGCGAAGAGCATTTCGAAGCATCAGGCGGTCCTCGCGATCGATATGGCGACTTGGGAGGAGCTGATCGAGGTCTTTCAGATCCATGAGCCGATGATCGAGCACAGAGTTGAGATTGTCCAGAAGGCAATTGGACCGAGAGGATGGTACAGTTAGGCATCATCCAAATATGCGCCGATGGAGTAGTCATGGAAACATGGTGGAAGGATGTTAGAGAGTCGTTTAATTCACTTTATCATCAAGAGACGGTTTAATTGCTTGGGATTGATTCGGTCATATTCGCACAGGCATCACATGAGCAGCAGAAAGGAGATGGAGTTTGTGGTCGGGTTTACTATCGTCAACACATATGGCAGAGCTTGCAAGAGCTTCGTCTAGCTGGCTATGGGAATGGCGTTTTCGGTACATGTTCGATACCGCTATTGCAGAAGGCTCTTCGAGGTTTGCCTTCGGAATTGGTTTGTACAGTATAGCAATTCGGGCTCAAATATCGTGCCTCAGCAGAGTTCTCAGCTCAGAGCTGAGGTCAGCATAAATGGACTATTAATATCTCACACACCTTTGCTTGTGAGGGGTCCTTCGCGCTTGTGGGAACGGTTAGAAGATGGGGGGTTTTGGTAAATCCTCAGAGTCGGAGCTGTCAGCAACTCCCACTTCGTTGGCCTCAAGGTGCTCTGGCAATGAGCCAGACACTGACATGCATGATGCCGGCCATCCTGCCTCAGAGACTGACTGCATGTGCCTTTGAGCAATGTCTAGCACTCAGACACCACTAGCCTAGTGCCAGAGCTCTCTACTGGCCACAATGATAATGACCACAATGAAGACCTCATCCTCAAAGTGTGGCTGAGTGGCTGACAGTTCTGAGTACTGTGTGTTCGGAGACTGGATTTAATAAATTCCCAGATTTGATGCGAGAAGGCAAAGAAATAAGTGAAAAGTGTAAATTTCATACCAAAGTTCTATATCAACCATTTCGTATCATCTCTTTCGTTCCAGAAACCACGTCCATGGTCTCGTATCTGTTTCACAACTTCACGCTCCTTGTAAGAAGCCTTTCTACCATGCGGCCCATTTCCGTCCATTATTGAACCTTACTTCTCATCCTCAGATCTTAAGCAAATAATCATAACCCTTTGTACCATGGCCGCCAGCACTATCGCCAGCAGCGTGCATTGCACCACGCCTCCGCCTTACCGCCATCCAAAGTCCCAAATCGTCCCCTTGGCCCCCCAGACCCTCCTTCCCTAGCCTTCCAGTCGGTGTATCTCCACAACTCCAACCTCGATCCCATCCGTGCAACTTCGGCCAGGCTCCTGACATTGTGCTGTTATTCGTTTTGGCAATAGCACTCTTCATGCTTGGTTTCTTCCTAGGCCGGTGTAAGACGCCGCATGTACATGTCTCGCCATCCGTCGCACCTTCGTCGAGTCAGATCTCCGCCGAGACAACGGAGAGGTAGGCTACAGGGGAGCCGCAGACTGTAGTAAGGACATGCATGTCTATTAAATGCAGACATCGAGGACAGGGTAGAAAAGCAGGAGATGGAGAAGGAGACGGAGAAAGATAGGGAGAGGGGGAGACCGGGATATAAGGAGGCGCAAGATTGTGTGTATTCTGGTGGGGAAAGGGGCAGACACGATCGTCTCACAGACATTGAGGAAGAGAGCGACTACTTCAAAAGACAATGCAAAGCAGGTGCAACGCCCGAATATCGAGCAATCGCCGAGACGCTCACCACCAGGAGCAGGCCAAGATCAATATTCGCCAGCTTCCTTCCCATACTTCATCAAATCACTCTAACTCTTTACAACGAATCCTTCAACAGTAACAGGAACGGCTGATGCGAGACAAGGACGAGCTCATCAAACTCAAAGATGTGGTCGTCGAGTCTTAGAAGGAAACCTTCCAGGCCAGAAGCTAGGTATGTTCTGGGAGCGACATGATTGTGCAAAGGAAAATGAGAGGAAGAATATTAGAGTTGAACTGGAGCATATTAGGGGAGGGAGAGGAAAGGCAGGACATAAAATGGATGATGAGCGGCACGAACGTGTAGAGAAAAGAGAGAGGGAACTGAAGGTGGATAGAGGAAGAGGTAAATAGTGCGTTGGGTGTTAGAGAAGGGTTTTATGTATTGGATGTTGAGAATATGAAAATATCAGAATATGAAAGTATGAGAATATGAAAGTATGAGAATATGAAAATATGAAAATATGTTAGCAGAAAACGATGGGCGAATAGTACATGAGAATAGTACATGGGTCACCAAAACCATGCTTAATAACATCATTCTTCATATCTCTCAAGGACTCTAATAATATCTCAACCACACCTATTAGCCTCATCCTAACAATCTTAAGCTTGTTTGAGCCTTGGGTTTTTGCTTCTGCTCCAGCCCTGTTGTGTCTCTGATCCATCTGGTATTTCCATATTTCCAGAGTATGAGACTGAGAATCTAGATCTTTTCAGGCGAGTGTACAGTATACTACAGTAGGTATGCACTACACAGTGCACAGTATACAGTACAGGTGCTCAGTATGTATGTGTCGCACCATTAACGGAGACGCGTTTGCAACGGCTAACAGCGGTAAGAGATGGGCCCAGAGGGTGTCGAGACTCGAGAAAGAGCTGAAGTCGAGCACAGTACATAAATAGAAGAGTGATGTGAGAATTTGAGGGATGGATATACTACAGAAGGGATTTTCTGATTCCCTTGGAGAATGTCGAGGATGGTACTAATATCAAGACCAAGACTGATGAGCGTCTTGAGAACAATCTGATATATATATATATATATATATAATATTTGTCAAGGCTTCAATCTCGCCCTCGAAGTCAGATACGTCGGGGTTCTTGCAAGGCAGAACATTTTAGACGCTTATTTGAGTGAACTTATAGATTCTAGATATACTATGTGATCCAGGGAGATATCCGGAATGCTGTCCTCGTAAGATCTTCCAATACTCGTGCTCAGTTATAAAGAGTGGTCAGGGAAGAGGAGAGGAGAGGATGCTAAGAACTCCCAATAACGAGGCCCGGACCAACGATACGACGACGCGACGAAAGGATGAAAGGCTGAGAAAGTCAGAAGGACGTCGATGCAGGCCGCTTACTGTTGGAGATCCCATGGCGATTGGGATATTTGCTGGCTGGCACTACATACTACGGTAGGGAGGCAGCACAGAGATACACATACATTACCCATTCTATGGACGAGATGAACAAAGCAGATTATTATTAGGGATTCACTGAATCCAGTCCTCCATGCCTGAAAATACTCAAATTCATGGGATCTTCTAAATCTGCTCAACCTCTTGCTAAGTCTACTCATGCGACACTTCCAACGCACATAAATTGAGGTGTAATAAAGGTATCTTTATACTTAAAATACAAAATTACTTTACTTAGCGTAACTTAAACATTTATACGGATGTTTAAATAAGCCTAATACTTTTTAAGATAGGAAACGTAGATGCATATTTCATATACCAGATTTTAGGATAAATAAATAAATATCTTATAATAACATAAGTATTACTTCTTCTCTTTTATATACTCCTAGTCTTATTTCAAAATCATTAAAAACAATCAAGGTATTAGCACTTAAATAAGGTCATTTTATGTTCTGAGGCATAAAGATACCTTCATTATGTATTTATATGTAGTACTTTAAGGATAGCATTTAGTAAGTGGGACAGGATCTAGTAAATCTCTAACCCCTAAATCCCTAAATAGACAATGTAAAATCCCTGGGCAGACTTCGTCGTCCACCAATCGATCACCTTGCAATCATTCAAGAACTCGAAGAAATCGAAGCCAATTAAGAGCACGGGCTTCAGCTCGGGAAATGCACGTACTTTGATTGCTTCAAAGGCAACGTCGACAAGCGTTCTCACTGGCTGTATCCTCCACCCCCTCCAACAACTTACTGGTGTCAATTTCATCTTCTAGTAAGCACTTCGTCTCCCGTGTCGAAAAGTTCGCACTTCGAAGAATACAACACTGACCTTGACGTCCGTAGCTACGGGACCCAATACTTCAAAAACTCGGGAATAAGCGATGCCTTCGTGATCCACCGTAGATATCACCTCCACCACTCGGCCTCTATGCCATTGATAAATGGGGTCAGCGGCCGCTCCTATTCTGGGGCGGAATCGGCATGGCCGTGTCGCAGCTCATCGTCGCTGTCCTCGGTACCACCACCACTACCCAAGACTCGTTCGGCAACATCGTCGTGCTCAATGTCACCGCGCAGAAGGCCGGCATCGCGTTCATCTGTATCTTCATCTTCTTCTTCGCCTCCACTTGGGGCCCGGTCGCGTGGGTTGTCACGGGCGAGATCTTCCCGCTCAAGGTGCGCGTGGAGTTCTTTCCATGGCCACCGCCACAAACTGTAAGACGCTCCTTCCCTTTGTCCTCCCATTTCAACTCGAAATGAAGAAAATTAAAGACGTCGACACGTGCTACCAGGGCTTTTCAACAGGGCCATCGCCTACGCACCCTCTACCTCATGAATTACGGCCCAAGCACAACGAATCTGCAATCCAGGATCTTCTTCATATGGTCCGGCTGCTGCTTCCTGTGTATCGCCTTTGTGTATTTTATGGTTTACGAGATCAAGGGCCTCGATCTGGAGCAGATCGACGAGCTGTACGACGAGGTCTAGCAGGCGCTCAGATCCGTGCATTGGCTGTCGACGACCGCCTTTCCGGCGCAACATGCCAATATTGCGCAGAAGGGCGGTATTGTTCCCCCGCTGAGCAAGACGGGAGACGCCGATGAGAGGGTGCGGAATGAGAATGTCGAGAATATGACGGGGGATGCGGGAGAGATGAAGACCGCGGAGCATAGGGATTAGAGGAGCGATGCTCCTCTGGGCTAGAGCCTGGAGGGCGGGGTATGTGTGCAAGGTAGGAAATTGTATTAGGGAAGGATTCCGTTGAATACCTCCTTTCGAGCATATGAGTAATACTAACTCTATTTTGATGAACCCCTCATCATCGAGATGGATGTGAAGCGCTCGCTGTGAGGCTGGGCAGTATATCCTTTCCCTAGAGCTTGCATCCAATACATCGAACAGACATCTCCTTGGACATGTACTCAGGCCCTCGCATTTCTTCATCTTCAAAAAAGATTCAAAATCTTCCCAACTCCAGCACTCTCAGAGCGTCGCCAATCTCTCAGAGCAACTATGCTCCTTCCCCTGATTTGATTCGTTCGATGCAAAATCGCCATAACTCCTGCATGGCAATAAATTTGGCAGTCAAGCGACGGTTTATAGTATAAGTGGCCGGGTGGTTCCCCTTCGTTTGCCACTGGTTTGTACGGCATTACGAGAACATGACTCCCGGCTCCTGTGCGCCACCAAGATTATGAGCCACGCCTTCGACTGAGCCTCGCCCTCCAGAACAGGGGGTAGCACCGCATCTCAATATCTTGCTATTCTCATGAAGAGGAAGCCACTTGGCATGGATGTACGAAGATAATCGGGAGCTGAAGAAATGTTGTCTAAGAGGAAGAGAAATAAGGAGACGCAGAAGAGAAATTATTGAAAAGAATGGAGAGCGTTGCCTATGTCTATATACCAAAGATTTGAGAAGGGAGATGCAGCATCTACCCGCTTCGACCAGAGCAACCATTTCAATGGTACCTGGTAATCAGGGTCAATAACCAGGCTATTTTCTTGGCTGAAGCTTGATTGTATTCTAGCATTTGTCTAATGCAGCGACGCGTATGCACCCATGCCACCTGGAATCCTAACTGCCTTTTGACATGCGTGATTCTCGAACTCAAAGGGACACTATTCTCATCTGATAGGAAAGTCTAAATGCAACCTCGACTTCGAATATAACTGACTTCGAGTATAACTGAGTCATGCGCCTCGCTGTGCAAATCTAATCAACAGGTCAGAATCCTATTGTAATGAAGAATGCAACCCGTAGGTTGCAAGGAAGGTGGAGGGTGGAAAGCTTCCTCTAAGCTTCATCTATTGTTCTACAGAGTACTGGGTGGTAACCTATATCTAGGGATAAAGAGAGGCAGAGCTTTTCCAACCGCAGACGAAAACTCGGAAACAGTTCCGAGAAATATGTATGCATGTAGATTGTGAAAGGAATACATAAGAGAAACACCTACTCCGACATTTGGCGTTTGATGTCATCATGTTGTCACATGCGTCGTTCCAGCATTTCGACGTCTTCCTCCCACGAGGGCGAAGGAAAAAGGGGGGGTTGCATTTTTGCGCCGGCAAAAGTCATTTCCCGCAATAAACAGCAATAAACAGCGTCGTCCAAACCCGGACGTGTCCTCCCTAAGCGACGGACGGGAGCGGCGGAGAGCATTCCATATATACGTAGGTACATAGACGTACTGTACTATACTATATGTATGCATGTCGAATTCATTAATTGTCGTTGTCATTGTCGAATTCCTGATACTAATGATATTAATGATACTGATACTGGCAAATATAATGCGACACATCGTTTGCTCGTTACTGCTTGCATCCATTATTAGAGTATTATTGCCAGTATATTTTCTGCTCCCTTGCCTTGCCTTGCCTTGCCTTGCCTTGCCTTGCCTTGCCTTGCCTTTCAATCCATTTCATTTCATTTCATTCATTCTTTTGACGTGTCCCGTGACTAATGCAGCATTATTGGGGGTCAAGTCGATGACAGCTCTTGTCGGTGCGCATCCGAAGTACATAGGTACCTATGCACTATGTATCAAACCAATCAGGACCGATGTATAGTCATCTCTATAGGAAATGAACTTGGCGGCGGTCTCCGAGCAGCGGCTATGTCATGGCTCACACAGGAGGAGCAGTGATCAGGCCATCCTTTTGCTGCACATCGGTCGAGGCTTCATATAACGGGGTCGAACTCGGTCTTCTGGTTCTCTTTGCTGGGTCTTTTTGCTGGGTCTGATGGGTCTGCTGGGTCTGCTGGATTTGCTGCATCTGCTTGCATCATCCCGGGAAGGGCCTTCACGGACTGAATTCTGTAGGTTTGCAGCCCATGTGGCACTTTTGATCCGATGTTGCAATTGCCACGATAATCACAGACAGCGACACGGCGAGGCCAGGAATAAGGAACAACATTATCGTCAACAGTATTCCATTCCGCGTTCGCACACGACTCAGCACACGACTCAGCGGTGCTGTGAGGAGCCGACCTCCGAGGACTGAAGACGGAGGACTGAAGACTGAGGAGGATTGAGGTGTCCCAATCCAAAATGATTCTTCCGAATGTCTTCTCCTGTGTCACGTGTATGCACGCATTTGCGTTCCTCAACTCTCATCCCATCGACCTTGAAGAAATGGCTTAAACGTCGAAAGTCAAATATCAACAGTCAAATGCCAAATCAGCAATGAGTAACAAGAAAAGCATAATAGCATACACAGTATAGCATTCGATAGCGAGAATCAATCACACTTGGCTTTGAATCTTCATTGTTGTTAGCATAGATATGACTTCACGGGTTCTTCAGGAATCAATACATATACTTCTAAGAGGTATCCATGTTTTTTTTTTTTTTTTCTTTTTTCCCTGGAATTTTGGCGACTTCCCTTTTTCCTTGTTGTTGTTGTCATCGTCGTTGTGGTATTTGGTATTTTCCTCTCACTCGTTGGAAATACCTATACCCGCCGCATACGGCATAACTCACTCATAACTCACTCATATCCCATACCTCATCATACATATCCCATACCTCATAGGCTCATACCACATGCCTCATACCTCATACCTCATACCGCATAGGGTATCGCATTCCTCGTACCGCATACATATGCCATACCTCATCAAACAAATGCACGACGTCGTCATAGGCGTGCAATAGTTTCGCAATCCCGCTGCTCTGGGTATCGTAGCATATCCGGCCAGAATCAGCCCAGGTCCCCCAGAATCTCGCCTGATGCTAAGAGCATCCCGCCTGCTCGCCCCGGCTCCCGTTACCTGCTTGCAGCTTCCCCATTCCGCCAGCCACACCGTACCGAACTGCCCCACCCGTCTTCTTCCGCATCATCATACCTCAGACACTGCCATTTCTCACTTTGGCATCTTGACGTTGACATTGATGGTAAGGCCCCCCACCACCCGAGTGCGTATCATGGGTCTTTCGTAAATCAAAGCATCTAGACTTATATCTAGTTTCCCATGTGCCGTCAATCAGACATGCACCTGCCACACTTATATATCTATCGAGAGAAGAAGCCAAAAGATATCACTCCATCATCATCATAAACCTGATATCATCTCAAATACATCACTGTCATCCCATTGTGGTCTCTCTATACTTATTGTTGCACTCTTCCTCTTACCACTCCAACAACAGCCGAGATATCTGAGTTATCAGCTCACGAGATTGTTGTTGCAACTCGTCTCATCAATCTCGAGACGACTCATTCCTCTGAACGTGTTCGCAGAGAGTTGGTCTGCTGTCAAGCCATCTTAGGCTCGCACCTTCCATGCCAGCCGCCTTCAGACACCCTCATGCGACCCCGCAAGACGCTTGGCTCGCCACATCTATGCCTGTCAAGATACAGACCAGTGACACGGAGTACCACCACCAGGACCCTTCAAGGCGCCAGTCAGATAGCTCCCTGAACTGGGGCGAAGCCAACCTCGACGACAAGAAAAACGACCAACCAACCTCTCTATCATTGTCCACCCTCATCGAGGGTCGTTACGAGGACGAAGACGAAGCCTCATCGATATCCTCTCCTGTCAGTCTCATGTTTCGTCCCAAGAACCAGGGGACTCGTTGTTCCCGTGCCGAACAGCAACAGCTAACATGATGATAGATTGAGACTCCCTCACTCGAGTCCGTCTGGGCTGGAGACCAAAGTTCGTGCGGGAATACTTCCCTCCAGAGCTCGCTCTCCAGCTCGACCTCTATCTCGCCTGTCACACCAGACTTCCCAACCTTCTCTTCGGGCGGGTTCTGCAATATACCCGTGTCATCTCCACGCGTCGGTATCAAAGAAGAGTCTCAGCAGTTCAACTACAACGACTTCGCCGTCAATCCTGAATTGTGGATGAATTGGGATAACTCAGGACTGTTGAACATCACTCCCTCCATCTCCCCAAACGCAACACAGCTCAAGACCGAACCTCCTACGCCGAGGATGGCATCAGCAGGAGATGTGTTACCCACCCCTGCTCTCGAAACGTCAGCAGACGCGCTCCTCGATACTTCTATCGCTTTTCAAGACGCAGTAGAAGAGCCTCTCTTCCCTACGCCGCTTCCAACACCGCAAGAAATATCGTTGCGTGCCCATGGCGATTCGTCACAGGCGTTCGCGGAACAAGCATGGAACCGTCAACATGCAACGCGAAATAATTCTTCAGCAAGCGCTCAAAACCAGCACCAGCAACAATCATATTTCTATCCTACACTGTCGCCTGCAGAAGAGGCGAACCTTCGCGCTATCGCGATGCCCAGCAAGGCCTCTTCATCGTCAATGACAAACTCAACAGACGAATCTACGCCAGGTGGCTCTTCAGGTCGTGGCATGCGGTCAAGAAAGCGTAAATCTTCCCCCCTAACAGAAGAGGATGACGATGAGGATGAGCCACAAGATTCTGCACGACAGCCACCAGTGAAAAAGACAGCACACAATATGATTGAAAAACGGTATCGGACAAACTTGAACGATAAGATCGCGGCACTGAGGCAAAGCGTCCCGAGCCTAAGAGTTACGGAAAAATCAATCAATGGGAATGGTAGACGAGGTGGTGGTGATGTGATGGAGGATTTGGAAGGATTGACTCCCGCAAACAAGTTGAATAAAGTAATTCAATCTCCCCGGCTTCTACTCCGAACTTCATTCTAACAGAACGCGCAGGCAACAATTTTGTCAAAAGCCACAGAATATATCGGGCATCTAGAGCGCCGCAATCAAGCTTTGCTGAGGGAGAAACAGCAGCTCAATGACCGCATTATGGCGTTCGAAAATCTCATAATGGGAAGAAATAGTGCTGGGCAAGGAATGTACACGCCCGATCAGCTTATGGTCAAACATGAGATGATGGATCAAAGAGGCGGCCAGCATAATGAGCGGCGATCTGGCCGCCAGCATCTAACACGATGAGTGTCGTTGAAGTTGGGATGAGAAAGAAAGAGGAGAACAGGATGACAAGGAGGAAGAGGAGGATGACGACGATACCCAAGAACAAGCGGAGGAATGATAGAAGTAACAGTGATTCCAACGATAGACGGCCGCGACTTGTGCGGTCAATTCGCACTCTACTCAACCATCCGTTGACGGATTATGATTACACGCACCCAGGGGACAGACCCTGGAGTGGCAGTGGACGGCACTATGTGTCTTAAGCATTGTACAACTTTGTACAATCAGCGTACTCCTAGTATAGGAGCAGCATAATCATTCTCGAGGAATGGCCATCAGGGCAAATAATAGACAAACATGACACAGTGTTCGTATCCTGTCTCGTCGTGCGCTTGTGTCTTAGCTAATTGCATTGCTCTCATCAGAGGTCGTCCCATACCTTAATAGCAGCCTTAATATTCCCCTTACGGACCTATAGGAGACCTTAGACACGCATTAGCATCGCATATGAACCTGCCTGTACGGTAAATTAACATATTTTTCATATATCGATCCAGAAGTTTGACTTGCCCAGTAAGTGCTTCTTTTTGGATTTCGGGCTTGGTGATATCCGTCCCTTAACGATATCTAGCTCTTCTTATGCATAACTTCTAGAGGTAGTCACTAGAGGTAGTCAGACTGAGCGGAGGGAGAGAGTTGGGATCTCTTGAAGTCGACAAAGGGCATGTTTGAAGGGTGCTTAAGTCAAGAGTGAGAGAGAGTAACATGAAGCCGCGCCTATCGTGAAATGGTACACCTGCCAAGAGTTTTGGGGAAAGTTAGACTTGGGTTTAAGTGATATAGTGATTAAGCCTAACGAAATCAAAAAACAGGTAGCTCTCGTAGCTCAGTTGGTAGAGCGCGGCACTAGTATCACTGGTATATGCCGAGGTCTACGGTTCAAATCCGTACGGGAGCAATTTCGTTTTTTTGCTGTCGTCGTTTCAGTTGAATTAAATAAATCATTTTAAGCCCAACAAAGTAATGAAGAGGCTGGCTGCTCACACACTCTCTTCTCTCTCTGTCTTCGCGTTGTGAAGCCGTGAGTGAGATCGATCATGGTGCAGTAGCGCCAGATAAGCGAGCCTTATTTTTTGAGCTCAGCGCATTGACCCACCCACTACATCACTGACGCGTTTGGAGACTTAAACGATAGCCTCGTCAAAACCGACCTCTGTCATCCAACTCCCCGCCTTCCTTTCTTGCTCATATCCTCACTCACTCCTTCCTCCAGTCAACTCAGATCATCACATCACCATGCCACGCTCTCCATCTCGTGGTAGAGAGCGCACTCGTTCCATCACTCCACGCTCAGCGAAGCCCCGCTCCCCATCACGATCGCCCAGACGATCTATATCACCGCGCCGGTCACGCTCTCCTCCATATCATCGCAATGGAGGCCGTAGGGGAAGCAGAAGCATATCCCGAAGCCCAAGCCCACCTCCTCGAAGCACGAAGGTATGAGCTTTACTTCATTGCATTTGAATTTGATTTCCGTCGGAATCGTTGCTGATGAATGCAGATCGTGGTGGAGAAGCTCACCAAGAACATCAACGAGACCCATCTGAGAGAGCTCTTCGAAGTTTTCGGCAAGATTGTGGACATGGATATGCCGATGAACAGGCAATGTAAGCCATTATATTCTCCAGAAATACCCAGCTAACGTTGCAGTCGGCACAAACCGTGGGACGGCCTACATCTTATACGCACTGGAGGCCGACGCTGATCAAGCGATTGCTCATATGCATGAAGCACAGCTAGATGGAGCTGTGATCAGTGTATCGATTGTTATACCCCGACGCAAATTCTCACCATCCCCTCCACTGGCAAGACGAGGCGCAAACTTCGACCCACGAGCACGGACAGATATTCGAGGTCCACCACCAGTCATGCGTCGCTCTCCGAGAGGGTACAATAGAGGAGGCGCATCCGACACATACAGGCCAAGATCGTTGTCGAGATCTCGCTCACCAAGGCCGCGCAGGAACCGTTCCAGATCGTACTCATCCAACTCGAGGTCTCCTCCGAGAAAACGTGGAAGACGAGACAGTGCCGAGCGTGAAGGAGCTAGAAGAAGAAGCCTAAGCTATAGCAGTTATAGCAGTGACCGTAGTCGAAGCAGGAGCCGTGGAAAATCGGGCAAGGGGAAGAGATAATGGTTGTTTGAACGAAAGATTTCGTAGCGTTGGAGTTTCGGTTCATAAACGGCGCAATATCGGCAATGGTTGACTTAAATACCACAAAAGAGGTGAACAGTATTCTCGTTGCTCTGTTTGGCATACCATGACTGAATAATTATCTCAACTCGAAAGACAGTCACGCGGGCTGCGACTAGACTGCTTGTGGCGTGTCTGAACGCTCGATGCTGTCAGCTGTTCTCTCCATGTGTGCCAATATGATGACTGACTGTCAACAAAAGGAAACGGGGTATTCATATATGCATTCAAGTCTCGTGTTTCCTACCAATCCTTTCTTTTATCATCACATATTACCTGAAGCCTAGACCTAGCTGGCATATACCTCTCTACACCCTTATTACATCCCCAGTGGCGACGGCGGTGACTGAACGATGGCCTGCAAGTCCTTGACGAATGGTTGATGTGGAGAGTTTTAGAGGTATTTATCAGGCGTATAGGTATCATCCTTGATAGTAATGAAAATAAATGTAGACAAGGAAGTTCTTGCTGCCAGATAATGCTGTTCTCTAGATTAGGATCAGTCATCGGAAGGTGAAGCGATATTTCGTCAAGTAACTTCTTCATTTCGCAGTCCTTTTTGCTGCAGGAAAAAAAAGGTGAGGCATATCCCATACGACAGCTATGTGCCCTCCCGCGATTATTCCGTGATCAAAAAACACATCATCTCAAAGTCCTCATTCTCCCCTCTAATCCTTCAACCTTCCCAATCCCAGTCCATCAAACAGCGGCAGCAGAAATGTCTCCAATCTCTCATTTCCAACCAGCTCCTTGTTGAATCTATCCAAGGCATCAACATCCTCCTGCCTCCAGGCTCTCTCGCCAGCCTGTTTTGAAGACAAGCTCCATGGGTTCGCATCGCTTGCGTCGGCGACGAGGCCGCGACGGAGGATGTTGTCGGCTACAATGATGCCGCCTGGCTTGAGGAGGCGGATGGAGGTAGAGGCGGTGGAGTGCGAGAGGATGAGGGAGAGGTAGTTAGGGTAGGAGATTTTGTCCGCATCGATGAAGATCAGATCGTAAGGCCGGCTGATCTTGGCTGCTAGCTCGGGAAGACTGGGGGTCATTAGAGTCGAAATCTCAAGGAGAGAATGAGGAGCATCGTGTTCACCTCTTGTTCGCATCACCCACGATTACCTCGACATTCTTGATGCCGTTCTTCTCGAAGGTCTCGCGGGCGATTTGGGCGTACTCAGGGCTATATTCGAGGGTTGTGACGAGGCCATCCGGACCGACAGCTTCAGACCAGCCCAGGGCGGAGAATCCGATGTAGCAGCCGATTTCGAGAACTGTGAAATAATTAGGATAATTAGGACTGGGCCTTCGGAAGAAGAGTCTTGTTTATGGGAGTTGAGTGAGGCATGTCGAGGCATATAAGACCTGCCGGCCATAGTAGCGTAGAATGGAAGAAGGACGGCAATCAATTCAAAGTAATCAATGAATAAAGTAAAGTGCATTTTTTGCCATGTGATATGATCTTATATGATCTTTTGTCAAATAAAAGACGGGTGAGAAAGAGAAAGAGAAAGAGAAAGCAGACATACTCCTCTTAGCCCCGACAGCCCTTGCCGTCCATAGCTGAAACTGAGCCTGCAATGGAGAGATCATGTAGTTTGCCATTGGCAGCTCCGAACCCCAGGCATGATGCTCTGTGATATGTTCGGGAAGCCTCGTTGAATGTGCCAGGGCATATTCAGAGACCTTCTCTGCCACCTGCTTGTTGGGATAGAGCTGGGTATAATTCTCCTTCATCGTGGCAGTGATATTATATCTATTATATCTTATGATCTTATCTCACAGTGAAATATATATATGTATATATTCGCCTTGGATTGTTGTTGTTGTCGTTGTTGTCGTTGGAGTTGTTGGAGTCGCTGGAGGGGTATATATCATACATACCCTTGTCCCTGAAATATACAAGTAAGGCCAGCGAATCATTGCTAATGATGATCTGACGATGTTTCACCGCTAACATGGTCGCGCAATTCCATGCCATCTGTTCGCGACGAGCATCCTAGAATCTTCACAACTCACAACCAATTAACTTTGCCTAGTCCACCCAATCCACCTAATCCACCTAATCCACCCGATAAATACAAGCTGTGCGGTGACGACAACCACCACCACATCGAATCGAGATCCATATCGAGATCCATATCGATATTGCAACATCGACCACCGAAACACCTTGCGAGGTGCTGAACCTCTCGCGCTTATCGGCACAGAGTAGCGGCCAACATGACGACGAGATATCGAGTCGAATGTATGCACAATGCACCGTACCCTTGCTCTACATGATAGCATGGAGCTGAATAGGAATTATAGATGCTCTGAAGACTCATCGGAGAGATCAGTTGATAGGTGAGCCAAATATATCTGCTGTCTGCCTTGGACATGTCCTTTGAGTCCTTGACACCAGATCCCCCTAGAGCAGGCTCCATCTGTCATCAACTACACTGACACGTGATCAGAATTCATTAAGGGGCTCCTGGCAGTGCCATTTGTGCTGCATGCTCAGCCTACGGGAGTCTTTGAGGCACGAGGTAGTGTTTCGCAAATGGCAGCCGAGTCCCACAGGCGTTATGCGGAGATCATGAAAGATGTGGAGGAAATGATAGACGACCACAGTGAGTTTTAAAGTCCTCGAGGTGTCTCGAGACACCTCGAGACATCTCCCAACCAAAGTACCCCTTTCCATAAGCATGGATAATGACATTCAGCAGTAATCCATCAACAAGAGGGCCTTCAGCAACAATCAAAGCTCAAACTTCTCGTGCCTAGCATTGGCAGCTTCTTCACCCGTCTTCCGCTCGCAGACGCATTCAAATACCAAGATGGCAAGCGTTTCATCTCGTCGAGACGGTTTGTGCCACCTTCATTCAACGATCTACGTCTCATATTGAATACGGCACAAATTATGGGCGTTGCTGCGGCTGGTTCGCTCGATTTGGCTACTTTTGATGGCGATGTGACGCTATACGACGACGGGAAGAGCTTGGAGGGAGACAATCCTGTCATAACGAGAATCATAGGTAACCCCGGGCATTCTAACTATTAAAAACATGAAATGATCGGACCAGCCACTAAGCTCTTATATCTAGATCTCATGAGCCGAAACACGAAGATTGGTATCGTCACAGCAGCTGGTTACACCGAAGCTAGCCGATACTATGAACGCCTTCATGGTCTCCTTGACGCTGTCAGAGACTCGGCATTGCTAACATTAGATCAAAAGAATAACTTGGTTGTGATGGGTAAATGTTGCTTCTCGTTGCCATCTCACTACTCTAATAATTTATAGGCGGCGAATCAAACTTCCTCTTCAAGTATTCTAACTCTTCGCCCCACCTGCTCGAATGGGTGCCACGTCGCTCCTGGATCCTTGACGAGATGCTCAGCTGGTCCGAGCCTGTCATCCAAGCCCTCCTCGACAAAGCCGAAGCCGCTCTCCGCGAATGCATCACGAACCTGTCTCTCCCCGCCCTCCTAATCCGCAAAGAACGCGCCGTCGGCATCATTCCCAGCGTCAGCGGTGCAAAGTTCCCGCGCGAGTCCCTCGAAGAAACCGTGCTTGTCGTGCAAAAGATTCTCGATATGTCGAATGTCTCCCAAACGTTGCCATTCTGCGCCTTCAATGGCGGAAATGATGTTTTTGTAGATATTGGGGATAAGAGTTGGGGCGTGCTGGTATGCCAGAGATACTTCGGAGACAAGATGGGCAGGAGCATTGAGGGGAAGAGAACGATGCATGTTGGTGACCAGTTTCTGTCGGCCAATGGGGCGAATGACTTCCGCGCGAGGAGAGTGGGGACGACGGCTTGGGTGGCAAGCCCCGAGGAGACTGTCACGCTGTTGGATGAGGTGGCGGAGTTTTTGATGGCAGCGGAGAGGAAGAGGGTATAAGATTACATGTCGGATCCGGGATATTAAATCATTATGGCGCTGCATGAGTTGCGAAGGACATGTACTCGAGGAGTTTTGTGATTTTTCATGTTTATTTCAGATAGGACTTGTTTGGTATGATTAAAGAAATAGACACCATTGTCCCAATCGTCCTCTGTATCTCCTAACGGCACTGATTAGTATACATGACTGACCAAGACCAAACGCCATGTGTGAATCAGATCAATATATCCCACCAAATATGCCCACCCAACCCTTTTGTGCCGCCTATCAAACCAACAGATCAGTAGATCCTTTGATCGTGCTGCTGATTCCGCCGCGTAGTTATTCTAGGCAGCTCTTCCACTTATGGACTCCTCTTCTGTAATCCCCGAATTTTACATGTCGTCAGATGCAAAATGATACTCCTCCCACAAAAATGCATAATCCTCCAGAATTCCCCCAACTAAACCAGGCATGTACTTAGCACCAACCAAGCCTTGCACCCATCCCTTTGTCACATTTCCATAGAATGCGCCTCTTAGCGTCCACCAGCCCATAGCCCATCCTCTTCTATTCCATTCTTCCTTTTCCAGCGCAGTCTCTCGGATACCATTGCGTCCTCTCTCAGCATGCAATTGTCTTGCTGCAAGCTCCACAGCAATACCTAGTAACCACGGCTGCCAGCTCTTCTTGTTCTTCGTACGCGCCATGGCAACAGCATAAATTACTGGACGCAGAGTATGAAGGATCTCCGCAAGGTGTGGAGGTCCAGACATGCGTGAAAGAAGCGTGGCAGCTGGCTTAATATCATCAGCTGTCAGCACCTTCTGCATCAGAAAACTGCTGATGTCACTCGGGCTTGGTAACGCTGGTAGTGTGAGGCCGGTGCGCGGCATAGACCACTCCTTGGGCTTCTTTTCCTCGACAGGAAAGAAGCCTTCCTCGTCATCGTACTCCAACCCACTCTCTTCGCTGGTTTCTTCCGGGATCGGTTCACGTTCGGGCAGTGGTGGAACTACCATACGCCCGCCAGTGATGCGGAGGATGAGAAGACGACATATGGCTTTCAGCGCTTCGATCAACACAATAACACGCCATCGAATCTTTTCGCCGCGTCTTTTTGCAGCCATCTCCCACAACAGCTCCGTATATTGCGCGCACTGTAACACAAGCGCTACCCGTCTATACATCTTCGATTTCCCTGTCCAGTATTTTGTGTATCGATTATGCGGATTCTGGATGCGCGGCATACCAGGCAGCTTCGAGACGGCGCGGGCAAGTAAGGTGTCATGATAGAGGGAGAGCAGTTGTATGGAGGAATGGAGAGACTCCGAGGCAATCTCTGCATCACGGAAACGCCCGGGAATAATGTACGTGAGACTGCGAAGAGCGGATTCGATTTGCGCGACGGAGGAGGCGTTCTTGAGGACAAAGCTGGAATAGAGAGAGAGCCATTCTTGTGGGAGATGAAGACCGGCCTGCAGATGCTTAGGGAGTGACCTGACCGTCGATAAAACGGAACTCGGAGCTTGCTTTATGGGACTTGAATGGAGAGATTGCGACGTTAATGGTTTCCGTGTTTCGTGATGAGACTCGTGTTGTTCATGTCGTTCTGTGGAGTGAGCATCTGTGGGGTCGGAGGCTGATAAGGGTGGTGTGGGGGGAAGAGAGGCTTGAATCGAAGGTGAAGGTGAAGGTGATGGTGTAGGCCCAGGAGCGCTCCCATGCATATCCGTTGCGGCCATCAGGCTAAGGGACTGTACGAAGGCGAGCCCAAAAGAAGGTAAAAGAGTGGCATGAAAGGATGATTATAGAGATTGATAAATGATGACAACGTTGTCTGGGGAAGACAGCGCGGAACGGTTGACAGGGTACACAATGTACCGAGGCTCTGGTCGGTATTGCGCCTCGTTTTTCAGGCAACGAGTCTTATATATTCCAGCATTCGCGAAGCATGTGCTAAAGAAGAAATGCGATATGTGAGGCGCGTCCTCATATTTGATATCGTCTATGTCTATTTCCTTGATGAATATTTGACACACTTTTAAGAACGTAAACGTCTTTATAGATCTTAATCCATAGTCGGCAACGGGGCGCATAGCAGTGCCGCAGAGCCAAATGGTTCTTAGAGGAGCGAAGTCTTGGCGAAGGAAAGGGGTTTCTCCGTTCCGTATTCCCATACTCCCATGGTTTGAACGGTGCTGTGGCTATTCGGAATACTGCCCTGCAAAACTTCAATACGTTGTCGTAAATATATAATCATGAATTAATGCATTAAGTTTAAGATCTATTAAATTCTTTATACTTTCATCCGAGGCTGACTATGCAAGAATACGCCTGCGTAACACGAAATATGCGAAGGTGACGCCTAATAAACTCGTATGAAAAAACATGTTTTTACAACAGCAAGTGAGTGTTATAGCTACGAGAGGATCAGCTGCGTCTCCTCCAAAGTACTTTGCCTCGTCCTCGTCTCCCTCGTCCTCGTCTCCCTCGTCCTCCCTCCTCTCTCTTCCGTCAATAATCTGCCCCCTCGCTCTGTAGAGAGATGATATGGTTTGCTTATCGAGTCGTTCCTTCCTCTTCTAAGTGCCACCTTCTTCTTCCTGTGCCTTTTTCGCGAGCCTGATGACGGCGAGATTGCCGATGCCTAGACGTCCGCATCATGATCATGGATTCATGATCATAACGGAGTTCGAAGTATCAAAAGAATAAACTAAAACCTAGCATGAATATGGACAGCCTTTGCTGTGATTTAAGAACAGGATCATAGGAGTTTGTGCGGTTATGCTCTATACAGAGTATGTTTTCACTTCCGCGAGCATTCTTATTCCTTAGTCACGTGAAAAGGACCTCGAGCGGCGATTTTAGTCCGTACACGAAAACAACATTTTGATTTAGACCGTCGGAACCAAAATTGAACCACGAAATAAAAACACGGTTTTCGACCTTTACTCTTCTTTCTCTTTCAAAATCCCATCCTAAAAACACGGTTTTCGACCTTTAATCTTCTTTCTCTTTCAAAATCCCATCCCCCATTCACCTCACTATGGCATCTAAGCCCCCCCCAATTCCTGAACGATATAGTTCTTTGGTTCCGACATCGAGTAGAAAAGACATGGAGATATTAACTAAGCGATCGGTATCTGCAAAAACAGCAATATCTCAGATATCGATCACAAGCTCTACTGATGAGTTCATTGATGCAAAGATTGAGAGCATCTCAGCAGATCTTGCCGTCAATGGCAAGTTTAGAGACTATTTTGAAGGCGCTAAAAAAAGGAAGCTCTTTAGTAATGAAGAATATAACGACGCTATGAAAGAATTAGAGTCGGAAGTTGACGAAAAGGAGCGAGAATTGATAATTCTCAAACGCCAGAAGAAGGCGATCTCTGATGATCTCGATGAGGTCTTACCACAATACTCCACCATTGAGGGTGCATATTCTTCGGTCTTAATGACAAAGATTATGTCTGCGTCTGGCAAGCAGAGAAAAGGAAAGCCATTCAATCAAAGCGCATATGCAAAAGAAGTACTTTCATTCTACGGCGCAGCACGGCGTATAGATGGACTTGGTGAAAGATATTGTCATCTCACTGGATGGCTGCCTGAGAAACAAGTCAAGTGCGCCCATCTCGTCCCAAAATCCCTGGAGTCAGACGAGCTTGCATATCTCTTTGGCGTTCGTGAAACTATTCTATCTGAGCCTCGTAATGGTATGTTTGCTTCTTTTTAACTCCTGTTGAGCATGTTTCTAATTTAGGTGTGAAGGAATTACGCTCGGCAGTGTCATAGAAGGTGGCTTAGATAATGGTTGGATTGTGCTCGTTCCTGGCAAGCCGAAGGACGGAGAAGAGACGATTTGGCGATGTGTGTTAGTGGATCAATCAATTGCCAATAGTATGATTACGAGGGGAATGAAGTGGAGAGTATGTTTATTGTTTCCTTAACTTGAGTTTACTAAGTAATAGTATTGAGCTGACAATTGCTTTAGGATATTGACGGAAGGGCGCTTGAATTCCTCACACCAAACCGACCAGCTCGCAGATATTTATATCTGCGATATGTAATCACCTTTTTACACCAACAGAAGCTGGGGAATATGGCATGGTTGGATCGTATAGACGCAAGAGGCTACCTCTGGGCAACACCAGGCCCATACCTTCGAAAGTCAATGCTACTGACGCTAGCAAGAAGAGTCTCCGATCAATTTTTACCAGATGTCTTTTATGACTCGACATTTACTATTGCAGACGGTTGCCCGCAGCGCAGCCCAGAAGATGAGGAAGACCTTGCTATGGCATTTGATCACAAGATGCAGGACGCTCTAGGAGAAACAAGTGGAGATGAAGAAGGAAGTGAGGATTCAGACGGGGATAGTGAAGAGTAACTGAGCTGAAAATATTGCTGGCGTCGAGTGGCCTATATGGACAGCTTACTCTAAGGGAAATTACTCGCAAAGTACTTTTTGAGAACCATACAGACGACATCCCAATCGATCCAGAACTACTCGATCTCGATAACAATCTATCCAGAGGAGTACCCGCATTCAGCTACCTAAGGAATGGTCTCCGACGTCTCATTGTGACACTCACCTTCCACTACTCCAACTTCCGTCTGTCAAAACATGACTCTCTCCGCATAAAAGAAGTTTTCCAGCAGCTGCTGGATGAAGGTCGCATTATAAAGGCCCCAAGCAGGACCGTCCAGTGGATAGGAGCGATTCTCGTTCGTCGCCTAATCACCACTATCCTCCAAGAAGCTTTTGAGCAAGGGACGGCGAACCAGGACATAACGATCCAAAAAGTACTTTCGATCCTGTTAATCTTGGCCCTCTCGTGTCGCGTTGGAGACATCACGACGGCAGCAGAGGATGATCAACCTCTCCCATTCCTCTACTACAACGACATTACCATCAAGCTCGTGGGTGGAAACAAGCTCAAAAATCTCTAAGCGCTAATCGTAAACGAGAAGGGGAAGAAGTGAGTTCTCCTATCCTTCTAAATCAGTGTTCACATTCCTCCTGCAAATGCAGAGGGCTTCTTTAGTTTTCCTTCCACATAGTCTTCAAGTTAGTTCAATATTAAGTGCTTCCCCAAAAATTTCCAGTCAACAAAGTATTATGAAAGGATTAGCCAAACGTCATGCTTGAATTAATTTTCATGTCATTATCGTGTTGAATAGTTCAACAACTTGCATCGTTGCCATAGGAAACAGCCAAGTACGGCTGTCAGAGCCGTCATAGCCAAGGAAGTGAAGCAAGCATATACGCAAGAAACCTTATGACAGGACCGAATAGGCCTACAATACTCCTATCCACTCATCCCATTTATCATCACAAGCCCTTTTTCTCATCATGTTCCCCTTTCCGTGGGTCCTTTAAACCTGCAAAAACAAAGCCCACGACGCCAACCATAGCCAAAGCACCCATTTTATACGCAGTTTCTCTCCCGGCCCACCAATAAAGGCTGCAAAACATCAAAGGTCCTATAGCACGTCCGATTTGGCCCCAGCTTCTCAAATTGCCCAGCTTTCCGCCTCTCTCGTTCTCGCCAGCTTCAAAACTGCTCAAGGCATTAAGCCCCGTTACCACTGTTGCAGTCGTGACTGCCAACAACGTGGATGCCACATACAGGCCCACCACAGTAGTGGTGTTTGAGAGGAGAATAAAGGCTAGAAGGCAAGAAACCACGCCTATTCGAACACACAAGAGAGGCGCGAGTCGTCGAGTCACGCCGCCCTGGAGCAGAGACGCGACAAGGCCAATGTAGCCGAGCAGCCGACCATTGGATGCGGCGCTGTAGTGGAAGAGGTCATGTGTGAGGAAGGGGAGACTAAATTCCATGCCGGAGAAGACGAGAATGAAGAGAAGGTGGGTACTGTTGAGAAGGAGATGTGAGTTTGTGCGGGTGAGGGTCGTAGGAGCACTCTTTGGCTTCGATGAAGTGGTGCTTGAGGCTCCAGGCGTTATTGATGCGATGGCCGGAAGTGTCTCTGGTAGGTATAGATACAAGTAGAGAGTTTCCACCACCACAAGGAATAGAGAGACGCCTGCGCATGTGGAGAAAGGGTTCGAGGCCACAATAGAGATCGTGCTGAGGTAGGCGCCAAGGGCTGGACCAAATGTGAACGCGATGCAGAAGCATGCTCCAACAAGCGCCATTGTCGCACCCCTTTGCTTTTCGTCACTAATATCCGTTGCGATTGCTGTTGCAATCTGCACATTGCCCTCACTCAGACCTCCAACAACCCTGCTCAGCAAGAAAGTTCTAAAGTCAGTTGCAAGTAGCCATAACAACACGCTCGCGATATTTCCACACATGCTGATTAGCAACGCCTTTCTCCTTCCGTATTTATCCGACAACGTCCCAATGATGGGCGAGGCGATAGCTTGAAGCCCTGAGAAGAGCGAGCCCAGGGCACCGCCTAGCAGCACGATGTCATAGCGCGAGTCGATGGGGCGAGAAAATGAATTTTTGTACGAGTTGGTTACGGTTAGGATCCTTGTTAGGAGAGTGGGTGTGGTTTCGTCGGTCGATTCAAGAGAGCGATAGAACTCGAGCAATCGAGGGAAGAGAGGAAGTATGAAGGTGAAGGATATCTGTGAAGCGCTTAGTTTTGATTTCTGCGACTTTGACGGTGAAAACACACGAGATCCAGCAGAAGGGAAATAAAGACGACTTTCAGTACTCTCTTGCGAAGTGTTGCGTCGATCTTAGCCGCCATGGTACCCCCGTGTGAGTTTCCGCTGAAGTGCTGGCCCAAAATGCTCAAAATAATAACTTGAACATAAACAGACCCTGTGTGAACGAATAGTATTGTACTTTTCGTAACACAGTAGCTTTTAACTGCTTATCGACAAGAGGAATTTGAAGAATTGAAGAATCGCACTAAAATATTAACAAATAAATCACGACATTATTGTAAAGAGTGTAGAAAAGATGACATGAACTGACCAGTGGCTAGGTAAGATATTGAAGTCAGTCCCCGGCGTCTCACAATACACTAGAGGAGTAGGTTGTGAGTGGGACCTTGAAACTTTTGACGCGACAGCTCAATATCCAGACCGACGCTAATCGGGCGCTAATCTGGAGTTTGCCGCCCTGATAACGATAAGGACATGGAGAACCGCGACAAAGCACTTCCTCAGTCCTCAACTCCTCAACATGAGATTCCCAGGATATTTCCCTTACTCTTTTTCTCACTCACTCACTCTCTCTCTCTCTCTAACAAACGAGTACAGAGTACACCATTCTCCCATACTTTTCTTTTTCGTCTCTTCCTAGTATTTCATGCTTCTTTTTTTTTCATTTGTTTGAATCGTCAGAATAACCGAGTCATTCATAGACCGCCTCTGCATCGAAAGAGCACAGGTATCGAGATTGGAGGGGCACACGCAAATCCAGCATCATAATTGCCCCTCTCCAAGAATGACAATGACCAGTAAACGAAGCTGCCATGTCTCTGGCAAGGTGGCCTTAGGGGGAGGCGATGTGACAAGAATGAAAAGAAAACGGGCACATTCCTTTAATGCGTCTGAGGAATATGAAAGGAAATGGCCTCGCACGGTGGCCAGTCCAACAATTTCCACCGGCTCGGCAGATATGCTATCGCTTCTATCCGATGAGATCCTCATAAGGATTTTGAAGCACCTCCCTGTTGAGACAGTATTGCTATGCCAAAGTATATCGAAACGCTGGGGGGCTTTAAGTACGGACGGCGAAGTATGGCGGAGCCTCTTTTGGACACGATTTGTACAGCCAAATCTGAAGAAAAAGGGCTTCAAATATACAATTGAGAATCGAGAGGAGAAATGGATAAACGAGCAGAAAAAGAAACGTCAAGAAGGAATATATACTTCATTAGGGCAAGATGCGAAAGACAAGGCTCCAAGGATCGATTGGAAGGCACGGTATCGATTAAGACATAATTGGAGTCGAGGAGCTGCAGATGTGAGGGAAATAGGTCTACAGGAAGAGATGGACACGACGACAGGACAGGCGGACGAGACAAGAAAGATGGCTGACCCAGGACGCCTTGTAGCCAGAATTGCGGATGGAAGAGTGGTGACTGTCGATCAGACGTTCGGCATTCGTGCGTGGGATTTGCGAAAGGACGATGGGAGTAGTGAGTGCACAGCACATACGCCTTTTACGCCTTTTAGCGATAATGGTGGTTTGGTACCCACAACCCTGGCGCTCGACAGCACGTCTGAGACCGACACTAGAGTTGCTGTCGGCTTCGAAGATGGTGGATTTGCGATTTGGAGACTCCATATCGGCTCTGGGGAGCAAAGGGAAAGGTTCTCGCCGATATATATGAGGTTAGGGCCTGGCGAAGAGGGCGTGGCATTGGCTGCGATAGCGTACGCTCACCCGCACTTGCTCACTGTCACCGAGGAGCAAGTGCTATCTTTATATGTTTTGGAAGATAAATCCACGCCTGGAGCTGTGGATGGAGACGGTCCATCTTCTGGGTCCCAAGATACTTTACGAGAAGGTGCATCGGAAAAGGCATTTGCATCTGTTGAGGCAGCGTTTAAAATCAAAGCTCCACGGCTGCTTACTTCTCTCAAGTCACACACTTCTTGGCCACCTCTGTCCCTCTCAATTCGTTCTACGCCTCAAGCAATAATCGCATCGATAGCCTATGCACTGCCAACTTATACGACCGGCTGGTCTGTCGGTCTCCAAGAACTCCATATCTCTCACAACGGCACCATCTCACGGTCTCGTCTAGCATCGGCAGCCGAGCAGGGTTTTCATTCCCTCCTCTCACCGTCATCATCTGTGCCACCAAGTCCCTCCTTATTACCACGCCGAACCCAAACTATCGATGATAGAGTTCCTCTCAACGCCTCTCGCCCCACTAGTGTCAGCTATTCTCATCCGTATCTGCTTGCCAGTCACCCGGATAACACACTCTCGCTCTACCTTGTCACCTCGACACAAGATGATTTACACATCAGCAAAGCGAGGACTCTGTGGGGTCATACTTCGTCGGTATCAGGCGCGCATGTGGGGGAGCGGGGGAAAGCAGTCAGCATAAGCGCCCAAGGCGAGGAGTTGCGAGTGTGGGAGTTGGAACGAGGGCTGGCATCAAAAAGAATGGCGCAGGACGAAGGTGTAAGGGTGCGATCCGATGCACACGATGGGATGATATTTGACAATGTTTGTCCACCATCGAGAAGTAAAGATAACTGGGTAGGATTTGACGAGGAGGTTGTTATTGTCTTGAAGGAATCTGGCAATGGAGCGAAGGCGTTGGTAGTTTATGACTTTACGTAGGGTACCCAACGATCTTCAGCTGCTGTAGCACTGCCTGACCTGGCTGGGTATTGTTCGATATAGAAAAATGTACACCGCTTGAATAATTCGATACCCATACATTGCGAGATTGGGAATCCTATTTGATCGAGCCAAGAGGCTGCGCAATGTATAGTAAGGTAGCCCATCACCAAGATTTCCTCTCATTTCAAGGGGCAGAATAGGCCTTGGCCAAGAATACGAGAGCTGATTGCCTATGCCTGTGGCTACGGGCTACGTAATGTGTCAACTCATAGGAGAGTGCTGGCGCTTCCTGTCAACCAAAAAAGTAGATTTTTTTTTAAAAAGAAAAAAATGTAAATAAACGCATATGTGCATATACATGTGTCTTTGTCCCCAGCCTTCTACGGAGTACGGAGAACTGACATTGGAGTTTTAAATTTTTAAATCTTCTTTGACCATGCAGCGTCATCCAATAACAATTGGTACCAGCAATCACAAACGAGGCTCGAATTTTGGATTTCCTGATTTCTTGATTTCTTAATAAGGCTGGCTAGAATGCTCGTGGCCCATAGTACTTACCTTCTAGGTACCGTAAGTAGCCTTGGACATTGCACACTGAAGCTTATTTTTCAGTCTGTGCTCTGTGCTCACAATTATAATAGGGTACCTAGGTATAGGTAGTAGGTACCTACAGACCGTAGAAAGCTAGCGAGGTACATCGATGGACTTAAAGTGCGACGCGGTTACACGTCGTCATGTTAATCGGCATCTCCTCTAAATATCCACCCACCACCGCTTTCTCTTGCGCTTTCCCATGCCCAACATCGCACCAAGAGACACACGCCTACCTACCTAGGTATCTCGTTCTCCATGCGCTGACCAATCCAACAGTACTCTGGGCAATTGCCTGAATTGCTCCATTGGAGGAGCCTCGTTTTGCGACCTCAAGAAAGAGCAGTTAAGCAAGAGCCTCGCCTCGTCTCGCCTCACCTCCTCCTCCTGCCTCGCCACTTCCGCTGCCATCGGGTGTCTGCCCCTGCCTTTGCTTGTTCACCGACAAGCTGCATCCGTTAAAAGATGGCGTTTTCTACTTCTTCTTCTTCTTCTTCTTCAAGGCCCTCCTCTCCGGACGTCTATATCTCAGCTGAGGAACTGGTCGATGAATTGAGTTTCCAGAAGACGCTGCTTTTTTCTCTGGATGATATGACAGAGGACCGTGGACAGGCCGAGGCCAACATCAAGGCTGAGATCTCTAGACTTGAAGCGCGATTGCGGGCAGTACGCGGAAACCAGTTCACCACCACGTCAAGAGGGGGCCTTGGAGTTGGAGCATCAGCCTTTGGCGGTAGATCGCAGCCGGGACTTTCTGGCAACTTTGGATTTACTTCCTCTTCCTCCACCAACAAATCTAAAGCAACTGATCCATTCTCTCGTACGTAGTCACACTTCTACTTGATCCACGGGATCGGCCATCCCTGCTGCTTCCCACTCCAATTTCTGTCGTCCTCTCCAAACGTCACAGTCACATCTTACCGTTTTGAAATTTCCGCTGACAATATTCTCACAGTCGATCCTGTATGGGGCGATAACATGGATTCTTCGAACAGCTCAGACTCCATTGGCTCAGGAGTGCCTGTCAACCTCCTGAGCCCATCGAAAGTTAATCTCCCAACTCGCAAACGATCATTTGGCCAGCATCTTGGATTTAATAGTGCAGGGGAGACAGAAAACAAGTCAAGACGTACTTCTCCTGGCCCACCATATAGCGCCACAAAGACATATCCTTCATCAAAGAGCGGCCTCCTCGATCTGACCAGTGATGATCTTATCGCTCGGGAGCTAGACGTGTTCAAGAGAAGACAGAAGCAAGCTGAAGAAGCAGCCGCCAAGGTAAAGAAAGACCAAGAGTATGCTCGGAAGTTGCAGCAGACCTATTCAGCCGGTGCCTCTGTGGCATCCGGAGCTCGGTCTTCTGGTTCTACTGGCCCATCAGCCTATGACCGTATGATGGGACGTCTAAACCAACCCCCGCAGCCAAGCTCACAAAGATTCGGCTCTGATTCTTCCTACTCATACACTAATGGAATTCAATCCTCAAGTCAGACTTTTATGCCAGGCACGGTAACCCATCGTTCAAGCATAAAGCCAGAGCCTGGAATTTCGGCCTCTTCTTACGCCCCTGGCGCATCTATGCCTGGCTCCTTTCCCAGTAATGACAGTGATTCGGATATCGAGGTAATTTCTCCAAATGACTTCAGGAAGAATAATCGTCAACACTCCACATTCAACCCGCCAGCAACATACGCAGGTTATGGTGGCTATTCGCCGCATGCATTTCAGAACCCAAATGCCTCTCAGACCTCATATGAAGCTAAGCAACATGCTATGCGGTCACTTGTTGATCGTCATAACATATCTGCGACCTCGTCCTCAGTATACATGAACCCGTCTCCCAATGTGACGATGTCACAGCCAAATTGGACACCGACTTGGTCAACACTTGGAGGTGCTGCTACCAATGCTGGACTATATCCTACAAGTAGCCAGATGCCAGGGGGATATTCCGGTATGGGGACTAATTCGATGAATGATCCCATCGCAAAAATCCTCAACAATACAGCCACCTTCGACTATGCTCCCATGCAAGATAGGCTCGACAGAGGCTTGGCAGGAGAGATATATGACTATGTTAACGATCCGCGAAAGACTGAGGACGAGATTAAGAAGCTCCTGGAGAACATTCGGCCGGATACTGAGATACCAGCAGAGGATAGAGAAGGAACGCCTACGGGGCTCAAATACTCATTGTATGAGCATCAGAAGCTGGCGTTGGCCTGGCTAAAGTCGATGGAGGAGGGATCAAATAAAGGTGGTATCTTAGCTGATGATATGGGTCTTGGAAAGACAATCAGTACCTTGGCCCTCTTGCTGTCACGCCCGTCTGCCAATCCGGCCCGAAAGGTACGTGTTTCGAGATCGCTACTCTCTTATCCGCGCCTCATGCTGATCAATATTTATAGACCACTCTTATTGTGGGTCCAGTTGCTCTGATTAGGCAGTGGGAGCGAGAGTTTCAGACAAAAATTAAGGATTCGCATCGACCAAGCACGTTTGTGTACCATTCTGGAAAGAAGGCCACATGGAGTACTCTTCGAACGTATGATGTCGTATTGACCACATACGGAACTCTAGGCGCAGAGTACAAGAGATTGACCGATCTAGAGAAAAGAAAAAAGGTCCATCATGGCATGGATACATCAGTCTATCAGTCGAAGCTTCCTTTCCTAGGAGAGAATTCGAAGTGGTATCGTGTCATTTTGGACGAAGCGCAATGCATAAAGAATAAAAACACGAAGGCCGCTCTCGCAGCGTCTCATCTGCAAGCTCAGACGAGATTTTGTCTCACGGGTACGCCAATGATGAATGGTGTACATGAGCTGTATAGCTTAATCCACTTTTTGAGAATCAAGCCTTACAATGAATATTCCAGGTTCACTTCTGTAAGTGGAAACTCGTCCCCTGTGCTGGTTATAGCTTATGTTGGCTAGGAATTCTCTTGCTTGACCAAGGGCATTGGACCTCAGCGTCGGATGGACAATGCAATGACGAAACTTCAAGCAGTTTTGAAAGCTATCCTTCTTCGTCGAACCAAGCAATCGCAAATAGATGGAAAGCCCATTCTCATATTGCCAGAGAAGTCAGAGGAAGTTGTGCATGCCATTTTTGATGAGGACGAGCAGGCTTATTATACCTCGTTGGAGAAAAAGACTCAACTCCAATTCAACAAGTATCTAAAGGCTGGAACAATCGGCAAAAATTATTCCAATATTCTTGTTCTTCTTTTGAGACTTCGCCAAGCCACTTGCCATCCTCATCTTATCATGGACTTTGAAGAGGCCCCGACCGAGGCCACAGCGGAGGAAATGCTGTCTTTGGCAAAAGCTTTGCTCCCAGATGTTATTGGCCGTATTATGGCTGCGACAGTGCCATTCGAGTGTCCGGTCTGCTACGATCCTGTGCCAAATCCTAGTATCGTGGTGCCCTGTGGCCATGATACTTGCGCTCAGTGTCTGGTGAAGATTTCTAGTAATTTCGACCAAGCGATTGCAAACGGAGAAGATTCGAACTCTGCGAAATGTCCTACATGTCGTGGAGCTGTGGACTTAAAAAAAATCATTGATTATGAGACCTTTAAGCTGGCTCATATGCCAGATGCTCAAGTGAAGAAAGACGATATCAGTGACTCAGATGCGGAGGAGTTGGAGTCAGACACTGGCAGCGAGGCAGAATACGACAGCGACGAAGAAGATGTAAATTCGAATGGCGACATAAGAGGCTTTGTCGTAGATGATGATTATGAATCTGGCGAGGCTGAGAGCGATCCCGAAGATGATGACACACACCCCAGTGCTGCAACAATTGCGACTATTAATGAGCCAAACGGTCTAGACGAGCTAGAGGATGATGATGACGACCTTGGCAATATAAGGCCAAAGCAAGAGTTGGAGATGAAGATAGAAACCAAATTGGAGATGAAAGTGGAAGGTGTGACGGAAGTCAAGGAAGAGAAATGGGATGAGAAGAATGAGGCGGCCGGTTCATCTACTTTCATGGCGAAAATCAGTGATGATGAGGACTATTTTCCACCTTTCCCAACTGCCCTGGCCAAGACCGTCGGAAATAGCAAGCCAAAGGCATTTACTAAGAAGCAGGAAACTCCAAGGGACAAAGCTAAGGGGCAACCGAAGCTAAAGAAGTCACGTCGTACGAAGAAGGCGCACAAGGGAAAGAAGGATAAGGAGCCAGAAGCGAAGCACACATCGTTAGCCAAGCTTAAGAAGGAGGCCTCAAAGAGTGGGGAGGGGCGCCGCCGCTATATGCGGTACTTGAAGAAGAACTGGATCTCTTCGTCCAAGATTGACAAGTGCATGGAGATCTTACGCAACACCGCTCCTGATGTCAAGACAATCATCTTCAGTCAGTTTACAACCTTGCTGGATTTGGCGGAGGTTCCTATTCAGCGCGAGAAGCTCGGATACGGCCGCTACGACGGAGGCATGTCTGCAGATGCGCGTAACGGTGCCATCATCAAATTTACGGACGATCCACGCTGTAAAGTATTTCTTGTTTCGCTCAAGGCTGGCAATGCGGGGCTCAACTTGGTTGCTGCTTCTCAAGTCATTATACTTGATCCATTCTGGTAAGGATACTTCGTGTTGATTTCTGAAGCGTTATTAACATCTGTAGGAACCCATTTGTTGAGATGCAGGCAGTTGACCGAGCCCATCGTATTGGACAGCAAAAGCCGGTAACTGTCCATCGAATTCTCGTGAAAGGCACAGTCGAGGATCGTATCATCGAACTTCAAAATCGCAAGCGCAAGCTCGTTGAGGCTGCTCTTGATGAGAACGCCAGTCGTAAGGTTGGCAGACTTGGCAGAGAAGAGCTCATTTTCCTCTTTGGCAATAGTGACGGTCCGGAACGCGCTACCCTCGCTCGACATGCTGACAGTCTTGGTGTTGAAGTTTCCAACCGTAACGGTTTCGAACTCGACAGTCGACCAATCCTGACCGGTCGTCCAGTTTATCCTGCGACTTCTGGTTACGCGGATTCTTTGTCTTCATCCATATCAGCATCTCCATAGATGATGGGTTCCATGCATCACACACCGTTTATATGGAATCATCAGGGAGATTTTCATGTCATCGTGATGAAGCGTTCGGAGCTATGCTGTTTTTCATTTACGGCGGAGGTCTTCGAGATACCCATGACGTGGCGTTTTCTTAAGAGGGGGATATTGCTACCATTGATGTAGTATATTTACTTTTATTGCATTGCGAGGTTGGGGGCAGACGGAGGGCTCCATTACAATAGCTGCCCGGCTAAGCAAATCCTTCGACCACACAAGAGCCAATGGAATTGCAATGCAACATGAAATAGATTAGCTCATAATGCTACAATACAAATACAAATGATCATCAAGAATGTCACTTATAAGGATTGGCGTGTTCAACGCTGGTAGGATATTCACAGCACAGTCAAAGGTATGAAGCCGTTATCAAATGGTGGATGATTATTTACCGATCAGGGAGCTCTAAACTCCTTTCAAATAGAGAATCGTCAGCATTGAATATGCATGTTTGTACTGAGTACTGAGCTTCAGATATCTGGACAATGATAAAGTGTCCCATTTTGGCTGGCAGAATCATGGCACTGCTGACCGCCCGCACACATGCGCAATGACGAACTGACAATTTCGACTTGACAAGTCATTGATGTTAATGGTCTGGGAATAATCCTTCTCCCTTTTTAGCCCTTAACTCCGTATAATATATTGTGAATAGCTATCCTTTAACTTTTGGGTTAAAAGTTCCGGCACAAGTTAAAAAGTTTCCCAAGACACCAAACACCAAACACCAAAAGGAAGGAAGCCTAACCACCAAGGTAATTGTGGTCTCGGCACCTACCCACCTGCCTGGGCACAATTCGTCTCATACCTCCATACTTATACATAGCCTTTGCATGTGATGCTCTCGAGGGTACAAATTTTCTCATTTCGTCTTCCAAGAAGGCTCACACGTCTTCACACGATGTCTACTTTCAACCTTCCAGGCAGTGAGCCGCCCATCCCTGTGTCTCTGACGTCAGATATCACAAGGGAGCAATTGCTCGGATTTCCTGCTTTCAAAGTAAGATATCCATATTATATGTGCACTACAGCATCCCTGGCTTCTTAATAAGAAGGCCTTTGACGATCACGACTAACCCAGCCATGACAGAACTGGGTCTCAACACTCCGCCATAGCCTCGCTCTCCAGCACACCTCCGCTAATCACGAGTTCCATCCCTCCCCCTATGCCCTCCAACGCATCCGGATCCAAGCCGTAGACTGGTTTGGCGGTGGCAAGAGACTCGGTTTTGTTAAGCTGCAAGCCGACATCAAGAATTCCGAGGGCGAGTCTCTACCTGGTTCAGTGTTTCTGCGCGGGCCAAGCGTAGGCATGATGATCGTGCTACAGCCTGATGATCTGCCTAAGGGCAGTAGAGAGGAAAAACATGTGTTGCTAACAGTGCAGCCGCGCATACCAGCTGCAACTTTGAGATTGGTGGAGTTGCCGGCGGGAATGGTGGATGATGGGACGTTTGCTGGAAGTGCGGCGAAGGAGATCAAAGAGGAGCTAGGTCAGTCTTGTACTTATAGCGTTTCTTCCTTGTCGACGTTGAATGGAGAAAATGGTGTTAATAAGACAGAGGCTATGGGTACTGATACTGACTTCTACCAGGCCTCGAAATCCCCGAATCCGAGCTCATAAATTTAACAGAGCTCGCGATCCCACCGTCAGGCTCTGAAGCTGAAGAACTTCCCAGGGCCATCTTTCCCTCTGGCGGCGGTAGCGACGAGTATATACCCATTTTCCTCCATGAGAAGCGTGTGCCACGGGCTACACTCAAGGGATGGACCGGGAAACTAACAGGGCTGAGAGATGGAGGAGAAAAGATCACGCTTAAGCTCGTGAGGCTGGAGGACCTTTGGCGAGAGGGCGCAAGAGATGCGAAGGCGCTAGGAGCCTGGGCGCTCTACGAAGGTTTGATGGCAGAGGGAAGGATCTAAAAGGAGGTCAAATAGGATGATATAAAATGCAAGCGGTGGGGGGATTTGGACAAAGTGGGTGGGTACTTGGTGCAGTATCAGGCTACTTGTATCGGATATCACACGTCTAATACTGTGAAGTAGTCTAAGTAATTTTGAGACTTGAGACTTGAGACTGCTTCTTCTGTGTGGATATTATGGTTGTTCTTGTTCTTCTTGATGTTGTTGTTTGGTGGAAAAGGAGGAAGTTCTGGAACAAAGTCGGCCCGCACAGTCAGGGACCGTAAGCAGAATCGTTTACCTTGATAGCTACCAGCAACTCTACCCTGGGCAGGCCAACCACTTCAACGTCAATACTGTCTGTATTCCCACATCTCGTGTCAAATCAATTCGTACTTGATGGCTGTATTTTCTTATACGTCTTCATCCTCTCAACCACTTCGGTTTATCGGAACATTGCCATCGCACAGTCACTGAAGAACTATCTTGCAAAGTAAATCCGCCATTCTCTGAATAAAGAATATTCAAGATGCAATCAATACACCGCCAATTCGGGAAGATGATGTCCAAGGGGCCAGGAGACAATGCTAAAGTATCGGTTCTCCTGCAAGATTTTGCCAACGCAGATGAAGTGCTGACCAGCGTAAGTCTACCACTTCCTTGGTGGGCTGAAAATATTACATGAGACATTTCGCTGACCTTTCCAGATTATCGAAGCTTCCAAGGCCTGGAAGGATGCCTGGATTTTGATATTGACGGTGCAATTGAACATGGTGACTGAATTTGAGGAACTCTACAACCCGATCGTGGGAGCGACATCCGATGGTTATGGACACGAACCCGCCCTGACTCCTCAAGTTCAGCTGGATCGAACACAAAACCTAAAGGAGGCCTACTCGGAGCTGAAGACAGACCTCCTCGACGAAGTAAACATGGTAGATCTCAGGATCATTCGTCCTGCCACCGATGCCAAAGAATATATCAAGCCAATAAAAAAAACCATAAAAAACCGAGAAAACAAACGTTTAGATTATGAGAGTTATCAGGATCGACTGGAGAAGAAAAGGAAGCAAAAGCATTCCGAGAAAGAAGAGGCCGGGCTGATAAAGCTAGAAGCAGACGTGGCAAAGGCAGCTGATGTTTGTATTCTACACCTCGAACTCTCCCGAGCCGAGTTACTGACCTCATCAGGACTTCCAATTTGCAGATGCCCATCTGCGTGAGACGCTACCGCCCATTATTGCTTCCACCTTTTCTCTTCTTCCGCATCTTCTAGCTGCACAGATCATCACACAGAATACCCTTTTGGCCCAGTACTACACAAGTCTTCATAACTATTGTACTGATGAAGGACTTCCTTCTCCTCCTCCGCCTGTTCAGGATGTGATAGTGCAGTGGGAAAATGACTTCAAAAGAATCCAACAAGTAATTGAATCTATAAATACCATAGCTCGAGGAAAAGCCGTGCACGCTCCAATGCAGTCGGTTGATGATCCTTCAGGTCGCAAAGGCTCATCGTTGACTGGTCTCAATCTGCGCAACGGCCTTGCCGCACGCCGAACGATTTTCCAAAACAGTCCTTCTTTATCCGACAATCTTGGTGGTAGATTGAGCACTGCAGGATCGCGGATACAGTCCTCCTCTGCCGTTTCCTCCCATTATTCACGCAGCCATGCTTCAAATCGGCTAGACGAGGAACCCGAGTTAGACGGAGACCACAGTTCCCCTTATAGTCAAAATCCTCATTCACTGGCAGACTCGGAAAACCAATCAAATAGAAGTGCGATTTCCATCGTAGCAGGGAAGAAGAAGCCTCCGCCACCACCACCGCCGAAGCGTATTCAATCCACCAAGGAGCAGTGGGTAACAGCTTTGTACACTTTCACCGGTCAAGAACCAGGCGATTTGAGCTTCCAAGAAGGCGATAGGATCAGGGTAGTCAAGAGAACCGAGAATACCGACGATTGGTGGGACGGCGAATTAAGAGGCATTAAGGGTAGATTTCCTGCGAACTATGTCGAGATGTGATGGCATATTCTTTAATTACTGAGGCAAATTTCACATATTTTACGGCAATATGGCCTTTTATTCTCGGATTGTTTTGAGATATGAACAAGAGCATATTAAGGCAAGTCACCACACCCAGCGTCAACATTTAAAATGAAGAAAGCACGTACAATCTATGAGTTTCTGCCCAGTGTATTCAATTGTACTACTTCAAGGAAGGTTTTTACTTTCTTACTGTATCATGTCTTCCCCTAAGAAAATATGAATGGATTTTTCGGATCTTCACCAGTGAGATGAGCATCTTGTTCTCTGCCAGCTGCCAATGATTGAATTTATTTATCAAAGGAGGACTAGATCTGGCAAACTCCATCAAGAAACCTGGCTAACCCAATGAATGGACGCCATTTTCCATTAACATGTTCATTTCATGGAATTGCCCTTCCAACACTCAAGGGTGATTTTACTGCTGCATATCTCGACATTGCACATCGAAAATATCGCATCTCCAACAACCCGACTTCATTGTTGTTCACTCTCTCCCCTGCCTGCTGGGCTTCCTCTTGCCATAGCTTGACCACGCTGCCTGGAGCATAAACACCAGCAAATATACTACCTCTTTCATTCGCACCTTTGGTGACTCGTATACGGGCATACAAATCTGGGTCTTTCGCCGGCGTGAGCCGAGTTATGGTGGCCTTCATGAAGGTTCGAAGATCTCTAGAATAGGAGATTCGAATTGCTCTTAGCCGTTCACGAGCAAATTCGCGATTCGCGGCGTGCAATCCATCCTCGACGGTAGCGCTCAGTTGGTGTTCGAGGACTTTGCGTATGATAGGCCAGAGAAAGAGTTTGAAAAGCCATGTCAAGCATGAGGATTTGGATTTTTTTCAATGTGTAGTTTAGGTAATGGATTTTTACCTCGACTTTTCTCAACGAGATAATCTTCTCCAGACGGTCGTTCCCAACTTCAAAGCCTGTCTCAATGTTGATACCACGGTTATCAAGCTCAAAATCAGCAATCCCTTCATCAGCTAAACAGAGCAAGCCTTCGTGGGTACGCAGCCGGAATCCAACTCTTCTGCTTGCTGCGAGAGTCCCTGGACATTTGCTGCCACCAAAGTAGTCCAGGTGGATACGGTACGATGTCGAACTTTGCGGATGGTCAAATTATTGTTGGTACTTATATTCGGTTTGAATGGGCAAAATGGCGTGTGATTGGCAGTACGTCGGGGTTCTAGAATCAAGTTTTTGAGAAGTAACTCGATCTTAAATGTTAGATATAGATACTTTTAACCGTGATATTGGTATATGTTGAGCGGCCCGGATAAAAAGTGCAACGAAAACACGATGTGTCTATCAAGAGTTCGGTATCAGTGGGCATCATGGATAGGAGAGAGTATATTCCACACCCTCATTGTGGATTCGAGGGGATTTGAGATGTCCTTGTCGTTGACGGCGGACTAATAGGTGATCCAGGCCTACCGGATCAGCCGATCGATATCTTGTCACAATGGCGACTGGGTTCCTGCTTCTGTTGATTTGTCCTTCAATTCCTAGAACTTATTGGTCGCAGGTTCGAAAAAACGAGGATCAGTAAGCCTTTTCTGCATGAATGCGGCCGGCTCTCCCATGAGGCCTTCACACTCCAGGTCCCTCGGAGTACTCCATCACCTTGTTAAACCATTCTTCCAACTCTGCCCAGGTTGTTCTGTTACCAAAGGAACTCGGGAGAGACCAGCCATTCCTCATAACTCGGTCTAGTTGGACAATTGTCTCAAAGTCATCCTGAACGATGCTGATGGTTTTATCCGCAGCACGAGAGTAGACTTTGGCATGGCGCTTGATTAATTTTAACTTTGCCATGGCCGCCTTGAGTCGGAACAACAAGCTTTCTTTTTCGTCTCCAGATAGCTTGTCTTTCAGGATATTTACAGCATCCTGACCGGTGACCTTGATGCTATCAACAATAGAATCTGTGGCCTCGGTAGCTTCGGCAATCAGGTCATCTGTTGTTGGAGCTGGGCTTTGCTCGCTGCCCGGCATCCGCTGGTTCTGGCTCAGATGATTTCCGGCATCTCCTGCAACCGTCGATAATTTATTCGCCTTATCTGCAAATACTACGTACAAGAAACTCTGCAGAAACATTCGAAAATCCGAGTTCGTCAACGATAAACTCCCAACAGTCTTGCTACTTTCATATGCTGCAGAGTGTCAGAGAGATAAATAATTGATGATTAAAGGCTCCTTTGCTTATCAGCTGGAGAATCTGCGCGGGTCTTCGTGTAGCTGCCTCTCTGGATGATATCTCCTGCGTTGACGGAGATCTTTGCTTGAGATAATGACCATATAAAGCCTCGGGTCTGGTCTTGATCTTTTTTGTTTCGCAGCAAAACAATGGAATAGTAGAGCCATTGCTTCGAAAAGTTCATCAGCAACCGGCCACTATCACTCAATCCATCAGTTTGTGGGTTGAGAACATCCAATGCGAGAAGCATTCGAAGGTTGACCATCAACTGTTCTGTGAAGGGCATATATCTCTTTCCTAGAGCTCGGATCATCTGATAAGAATGAAGCTTCTGGTCGACCGTCCTTGGAGCGCCGTGCCATCATTCATTATACTGGGGAAGGAGAGGAGTTGTTTCCGAGCTCCTCTTCATCCGGGAACTGAGAAAAGAGAAGCTCATGAGCTTCCTGCCGTTTCCTATCGCAGTACGTCGATGAAATATGCCAGCAGGTTAGTTCCTCGATTTCAGTCTCATACAGCAATACGTCACTGCCCACTCCCCCCCTCTCTCCCCCCGCACAAGGCTGAAGACAAGGCTAAGCTAGACCCTGTATGGAGAATAGTCTAAATATAACCGATAAGGTTAGATAAAATGGAGAATGAGCTAGCTATGTTTGTCATGTTTGGTCGCGAACTATCAATACGGAGAGAGTACTGATGTTGCTCATTACTCGTATCGCTTCAATAATAGACCAGAGCAAGTTCACTTCTTCACATTTTCTCGCCGCAGCAGTTCTGGATGCTCATATCCCCAAGTCTCTACAGCTGACCTGATCTCATACATTATTACTTCATATGCCACTCATGGAGCAAAGGCGGGATGAACTAATTAGGAGGCCTCTCTATGGTAATACACATCCCCGTCTATTTCGAGAAACATCCTAACCTTAGCAACGTTACCAGTCTACGATCTTCCCAGCGATATTCTGTCCACATTACGACTCAAAGACGATATTGCCACCATTGCAAGCAAGCAAGATAGTGATCAATTACGATTGCAGATTGAAGCACAGAATGACGACCGAATAAACGCCTCTATTACAGCGACCGCGGCCTGCTCATTGTGCAAGCAGTCGTTCTACACAGTAGAGGAGCAGCGGAGTCATGTCCGATCGGACCTGCACAGTTATAATCTGAAACAAAAGCTACGTGGCTCAGGACCAGTTTCGGAGTTTGAATTCGAAAGTCTTGTGAAAGGTATGATATATATTGCCTGCTATACAACAGTTGAAATTGCTAATGATTACGGCTAGATTTGGACGAAAGCCTGTCTGGCTCAGATGAATCCGAATCAGACAGCAACGAGGCAGAAAATACCTTCAAAGAGAATACTCTAACCTCTCTTCTCAGGAAGCAGGCAGCCACTCATGCAATGGATCCTGATGACGAGAGCGCTCCACAAAGTCGGAACAATGTGTCAGGGAAACAACCACTCGTTTGGTTCACAAGCCCAACCATACCATCAAACACATATCTTGGAATATATAGAGCGATATTCAATATCGATGAACAAGGCAGCAATGAGGGGCTTGTGGATGCTATTCGGGAAAGGCAACTTTCATCAAGATCATTTTCCAAGTCTATTGGCGATTCAAGAAATATCTCAAAACTGTCAAACGAGGATATAGGGCCACATGTATTCATGTGCATGATAGGCGGAGGACATTTCGCTGCCATGGTTGTTTCACTGGCACCAAAGCAAAACAAGTCGTCGGCAACAGGACCTCTTGTTAAGGAGGCCATGGTTATCGCTCACAAAACATTCCACCGTTACACTACCAGGCGGAAACAAGGAGGATCTCAATCTGCAAACGATTCTGCCAAAGGTGCCGCACATTCAGCTGGAGCCGGAATAAGAAGATACAATGAAGCGGCACTAAACGAGGAAGTCCGCCTTCTCCTCGCAGAGTGGAAGAATTTGATCGACTCCTCTGAGTTGCTGTTTGTTCGCGCCACTGGCAATACAAACCGACGGACTCTTTTTGGACCTTACGAAGACCAAGTCCTCCACCCGAATGATCCAAGGTTGCGGGGCTTCCCATTCAACACTCGTCGTGCAACACAAAAAGAGCTCATGCGCTCTTTTATTGAGCTGACCCGTGTCAAGGTCCAACAAGTTGATGAAGCCGCCCTTGCTGCCTCAGTTGCTGTCGAAAAAGTATCCCGAGAAACTGCTGCGGAGCGGAGCGCAGAGAGGTCCGAACGTCCTGCTCCAAAACTATCAGAAGCAGATGAAACTGCTGCTCTACATACTATGCAGATTCAAGCTATGATACGCCGTTCTAGACTTCCTGCCCTCCTTTCCTACCTGAAAGGCAATTCGCTGGATGCGAACTTCAAGTTTTATCCGACAGATGCGGGCCAAAATTTCCATGCTCCAAGCCCATTACATTTGGCAGCCAGTCTGAATAATCCTGTGATCGTCACGGGCTTGATGGCCAAAGCTTCCGCCAGTCCAGAGATACTTAACGGAGAAGGAAAGCCTCCCTTTGACCTAGCAGGCGATCGACCGACTCGAGACGCATTTCGCCTTGCAAGGTCGCGTCTCCTCGCACTCTCTCCACCAGTGGTTTGGGACTGGGATAAATCTCATATACCGTCACCGCTGACCGAGTCAGATATTGAGACGCGGAGAACACAGGAAGCCGCCAGCTTGAAGAAGGAAGAAGAGGAAAGGAGGCAGTCGGAAGTAGAAAGGTTAAATGTGGAAGGCCCCAAAGTGGCCGATTCAGGGCCCTTAGGGAAGGCTGCTGGCAGGGGGCGAGCTCTGGCTCTAGGAGTGGCGAAGAAAACTGCTCAAGAACGGAGAGAGGAAGAGAGTAGAGGCTTAACACCCGAAATGAGGATGAGACTGGAAAGGGAGCGGAGAGCAAGAGCCGCAGAGGAGAGGTTTAAAATGATGCAGCTTGGCTCAGGCGGGAGCTGACCTTTATAGGGTGCGATATCATCGTTTTCTATGCACGGGAGGGTGATATAGGGCAAACGATATTCCTTGTAGGTCCATGAAGCGAATTGGGTCAAAACCACATCCATCCTAGATGAGACCTTCGACGTCATCTGAGGATTATTTCGAGGACGGAGGGAGGCCTTTCATCGCTTTCGGGACCATCAATGGATGCTCCATTATGGAGACTTAACGTGGCTATCCTGAAAGGATTCAATGTCTACGCAGCATTCATTCAGAGTATTTATTGTCATCAAAGAGACAAAGTAGCATCTGTTTTTATCATGCGACGTACATTAAGGTGGGTACCGATTCAGACTAGTGTCCTTGCTCGCCAGGGGTCGTGTGGGGTGCGGGGTCAACCCCGCCCGCAGCTCGCCTTGCTTCGGCTATAAACGGTCGGGGTAAACCGAGGAGCGTCAACAACAGCAATGCAAGATACCTTGATGGATCCCATTTGCCTTCGTCCTTCCTCGCAAGTTTAAAATCTGATTTTGCGGTTTCTGAGTTCCATGAGATACACCAATGCATTCTACAAATTCTTCGCGTGCTCTTGCACGAGCACTCAATATCTCTCGCCATCGCTCCGTTCATAGCTCGCCCATTCCTCGCCCACAGATAAAACAGATTACTTCGGTTTTAATTGCCAATCGCGGAGAGATTGCTCTTCGTGTTGGCCGCACAGCATCTGAGCTCGGTGTTCGTTGCACGACCATCTACACAGATCCTGATGCGCGTTCTCAACATGCTCTCAGCAGTCCCTTCTCCGTTAATCTTGGGGACGCAAGCGCATATCTTGATGGAGAGCGGATAATCTCTGTTGCAAAGGAGCAAGGTTGTCAAGCCTTGCATCCGGGTTATGGATTTCTGAGCGAGAACTCTGAATTTGCAAAACGTTGCGCCGATGAGGGCCTCGTATTCATTGGCCCACCATGGAAAGCAATTGAGGCAATGGGGAATAAGAGTCGGAGTAAAGATATTATGATACGCGCCGGTGTTCCATGCATACCAGGCTATCATGGTGAAAATCAGGATCCTGACTATCTGCTCGAGGAGTCGAGGAAAATTGGATTCCCCGTCTTGGTGAAAGCAGTTAGGGGCGGTGGTGGCAAGGGTATGAGAATCGTCATGGACGAGACAGAGTTTCTAGAGAAGTTGGAGAGTGCTAAGAGTGAGGGACGCAATTCTTTTGGTGATGATGAAATGCTAGTTGAAAAGTATATCACTACCCCAAGACACATCGAGGTCCAGATATTTGCGGATCAGCACGGAAATGCCGTAGCTCTTGGAGAAAGAGATTGCAGTTTACAGAGAAGACATCAAAAGATTCTTGAAGAAGCACCCGCACCGAACCTAGCCGAAAATATCAGACAGGATCTGTGGGAGAAAGCCCGAGCTGCAGCATTGGCTGTTGGCTACGAAGGAGCCGGAACTGTTGAGTGTATGTGCCTCGTTCTGCAAATTTATGTAGTCACTAACTGGGTGATAGTCATATTCGACAATGATACCAACGAGTTCTTCTTCATGGAGATGAACACTAGACTCCAAGTTGAGCATCCCGTCACGGAAGAAGTTACTGGAGAGGATCTAGTCTCATGGCAATTCAAGGTAGCAGCAGGCGAGCCGCTACCTCTCTCACAGGAAGCCATTGCTCAGCGGATTTCAGAACGAGGCTGGGCCCTTGAAGCTCGCATATACGCTGAAAATCCAAGTCAAGATTTTATGCCAGATTCCGGAAAGCTTCTTCATCTCCGGACACCTCAAATCACAGATTTTGTGCGCATCGATGCTGGATTTGTCCAAGGAGATACAGTTTCGTCAAACTATGACGGGATGATAGCAAAGCTTATTGTCAGTGGACCGACCAGGGAGCTGGCCATACAACGGATGTACGGCGCGTTACAGGATTATGAAGTGGTCGGCTTGAGTACGAATATTGAGTTCCTGAAGAAAATCTGTCAAAGTCCAGATTTCATTCAAGGAAATGTTGAAACCGGCTACATCAACAAGCATCACAGTGAACTCTTTGCAGGCGAAGTTGTCGAAAATGAAGCATTTGTGCAAGCTGCATTGGCGTTATTGGCCAGAGAGGTAACAAGTTCAGATGGTGCCTCTCAAGTTGGACCACATGGAGAAGGCGCTGGCTCTGGCTACGTTAGCGAAAGGGAGTTCCACTTTGGTCTGCTCTCTGGGTCAGGATCGGCCGAAGTGAGTGTTACAGTCAAGCAATCCTCAAAAAATAAGTTCGACGTAACTGTTGAAGGTCCTGGTATTCACGAAGCATACTCAAATGTCGTATCCGAGACGGACCGGTCATCGACCACATCCTTTTTTCCACATAGCCGTGTTCAGACAACCGTGGTTCCCGATGGCGACAACGTGACGCTGTTCCAAAGAGGAAAGCAGATCAGACTGAGGCTGGTTCAACCCTTATGGTATGAGAAGGCTCTTGGAATCAAGGATGTGGCCAACAGTGTCCTTGCGCCCATGCCCTGCAAGATCCTGAGGAATGAGGTGAATGAAGGAGATCATGTTGAGAAGGATCAACCTTTGGTTGTGTAAGAGTCCCTCCTATGATCCTATCTATATCCTGAAGACATTCATTGACTGTTCTCGAAGGATTGAGAGTATGAAAATGGAAACAGTGATTAGGTCACCTCAGAAGGGCACCGTCTCCAAGTTGGTTCATAAATCCGGAGTATGTAATCTCCTGCTCTTGTTTGAGTTGATATTAACTATGGTTAATAGGATATTTGCAAGGCTGGCACCGTGCTCGTTCTGTTTGAGGTGAGTGTTGCAACCTCACTAAGCTACATATCTCTTAAGAATTAACAAACATCATTAGGAATAACCAAATTCTGATAAAAGGTCATTTTTCACACTTAGTACAGTCTGTAATATTCATATATTCAATAGGCTGGTAGCTATGGCATTAAAATGGAGAATAGACACTCAGAATGTACATACTCCGTAGAAAAGGCAACTCTTGGTTAGTTAGAAGTGGACATATCATGTGGCGCTCTCTCACGCCCTACCTCCCTACTGGACCCAGTCAGACACCGACAAGAATTACTCGTTCGATTTCATCCTGGTAAACCTGTCTGTTAACAGAAAAGCAGCCGGAAGATGCATGTTATTCTAAGTACTTAGAAAACCAGATAGCTGGATCTTCTCTATTTTACCTTTGTGGCAAATTGTACAGTACAGCACAGCTCGTGTTGAAATTCCTGCCTTCCCAAGTTGTTTGATTTTAGATTTCTAGAATCGCCCTGGCAACACAGTAGGAGGATAATTGGGTAATTGTTGGTTTCCACCAACTCTAACTAAGTATTTTGATATAGCTACAGCTAGATTACTATAAGGAATAACTGGGCTATACTCGTGCTCTTAATATTCTTCGCTAGAGTAGCTAAGTAACTATGCTGCTTTCATTCTCTTTAGCCTCTGTTAATGTCCTAAATCGGTCACTAATTTTGAACATTAGGAAATAGATATAATATACGGCAAATGTCTAGAATACCACTCAAATTATCAAAAATGACGAAAATGCCACGACTTTTTCTTCCTCCATAATCCCATAACGTAAGTCGTGGCGTAAAGTCACGTATGGCGTAAAGTCCCCAATTGAGGGGTCCTACCCAACCAACACCTTCATTATTCAACACCTACCACCCTAATTCATCTATATCACTATCGTACAGTTCCTCAATATCCCCTTCAACCTCAGAATCAATTAAAACTACCTTTTTAGGTTGTTTTGTTGTTGTACTACCTTGTTTTGTAGCTTTCTGT
>Ga0209512_1000357_pt1 | contig 81114 bp, 69 predicted proteins | sample frozenSSSSmetaG_FD_184142 | JGI IMG/M metagenome (GOLD analysis project Ga0209512, IMG submission 184142) | Glacier valley bacterial and archeal communities from Borup Fiord, Nunavut, Canada, to study Microbial Dark Matter (Phase II) -... | ecosystem: Environmental > Aquatic > Freshwater > Ice >...
GCGACAATTGAAGATTTGACAGGGTACACTGTCGCCTCCACATTAACTAGTTACCTGGGAAGATTTAAATATGATTTTAAGGGTAAATATTTTGCTGAAATCACCGCAAGAAATGATGCTTCCTCCATTTTTGCGCCGGGATACCGGAAGGGCTGGTTCCCAGCGGCAGGTGCTTCCTGGATTATCAGTGAAGAAGGCTTCATGAAAAAAAGTTCGGCTGTCAGCCTGTTAAAATTAAGGGTGTCTTACGGAGAGCTCGGCAATAATGCCCTTAATAATTACTTTCCTTACTTATCAACGTATGGAACAGGATTTAATCAGTTGACTGATCCCGGAGTGTACCTTAATAATATCGGTAACAGCCGGATTAAATGGGAGCGTCAGATTACTACTAATATCGGTATTGATTTTGGTTTTTTTCAGAACCGGCTTTCAGGAAGTGTTGATCTGTTCGATAAAAGTTCCAAGAACCTGTTGTATAGACAGCCCCTTACTCCTTCTATCGGTTTTTCAAGTTATCAGACCAATATTGGAAAAGTGCAAAACCGTGGTGTGGAGCTGAACCTCGATTATGCAGTTCTGCAGAGCAGGAATTTCAACCTGAATCTGTTATTTAATTTTACTTATCTCAAAAATAAAGTTGTAGAACTGGTTCCCGGATCAGATACTTCTGCATCCAGAGGACGGTTCAGGGATGTGGTAGGCAAATCTTTGTTTTCTTTCTATCTTCCTTTATGGGCGGGCGTTGATCCGGCGACAGGAGTTGGACAATGGTATATAGATGAGAAAGATGCGAATGGAAATCCTACCGGAAAGAAAACAAAAACCAATCAAATTACAGAAGCTCAAACCGATCAGAAATGGGTTGGTTCAGGACTACCTAAGTATACGGGTGGTTTTACCGCAAGGCTCAGGGCGTACAATTTCGATCTGAATATTCTGTTTAACTATGCCTTGGGAGGCAAATACTACGATAATAATTATGCCGGGTTAATGTCCGGTCTGTACAATGGATATGGTTCCCAGATGAATGTGGACCAGTTGAAGAGGTGGCGGAAAGCAGGTGACATAACCGATGTTCCCGCACTTGATCCCAACAATCCTGATTATGTTCAGAATTCAACACGTTTTTTATTCAGTGGCGACTATGTACGATTGAGAAATATTACACTCGGTTATACCTTCAATCCCGGTAATGTGCAGAAAGTATTTAAAAGCGTCCGGGTATACTTACTGGCTGATAACCTACTTACCTGGGATAAGCTGAAGAAGGGATCCGATCCGGAATCCGCACTTAATGGTGACGCCAATGGAAATGCATTTCCATTCAAAACTTTTTCCGGAGGCATAGATCTTACGTTCTAATTTAAAACCAATGAAAATGTTAAAAATAAACAGGATCAGACTATTTTTTCTTTTCGCAATATCGGCTGTGCTTGTGGCAGGCTGTTCTAAAGACTTCGTCAACAACGTTAAACCCACAGATTCTGCAACCGCAGATGATGTATTTCAGAGCCCGGCATCCGTACGGGTATATTTTAATGGTATTTACCGCCAGATGCGCAGCCAGTGGGTTAGCATTGATGAGAGTGCCGGAAACTCCACGGATGCATGGGGATATAATTCCGTCATGCTTGCCCGAGACGTTAAGGGTATGGATATCGTATTACCCTACAGGAGCTGGTATTATTTTGATTACCAGAACGCTAACCGGGAGCCTACTTATCGTAGAACAAGGTTTACCTGGTATTTCTTTTATGAGCTGATCAACCAGGTAAATACATTGATTGACGGCACTACGAAGAACACCACAATGACAGATGCACAAAAAACGCCGCTGATTGCAGAAGCGAGGGCATTGCGTGCTTATTTTCATTTTGAACTTGCCCGTGAATTTCAGTTTACGTTGCTTAAAGATCCAAGCGCTCCGGGTGTTCCTTACTATTCACAACCGGCCAACGCGGAAAACCTTACCGGCAGACCCCGTGGCACCATCCAGCAGACCTATGATTCTATTAACAATGATATCGCATTTGCTACAGCCAATCTTACCGCTGACCGCAATGCTTTGAGCGTTGTTAATTTGAATGTTGCTGAAGGAATGGCTGCAAGAATATATCTGGAGGAAGGCAGGTGGGCAGATGCCGATGCCGCGGCAGCAAAAGCTATTAATGGCCTTGCCCTGGATGCAACAGGTTATCCCGATAACTATAACAATCTTACTTCCAGTGAGCTTATCTGGGTATTTCCCCAAACCACTGCAAATGGTGGACAATCGCTTTACTACGGTACGCCGAGCTCCTTTTTCGAGCAGACCGGAGCCGGCTACGATGCCTTATGGATGAGTAAAGAATTGGTTGAAAAGTTTTCGCTCACTGACATCCGAAATACATTTTATCTGTATAATGCGCCAGACCCAACGGCTCCTGATTATGTGGCGACCAACAAGTTTGGAACGACATCCGGAAGCTCCACTTTTGTTGATCTGTTAAATAGTCAGAATGTGATACAAAAGACCATAGATTTTAATGAAACGCTCAATATGATGCGCGTGGGAGAGATGTACCTGATCAGTGCCGAAGCCAAGGCCAGGCTTAGTGATGGATCCGCCGGAACTAAATTGTTTGAGTTGCAAAGTGAGCGTGATCCGAATGCTGTTGCTTCCGGCAAAACCGGACAGGCATTGATTGATGAAATATTACTGGAAAGAAGAAAGGAGTTGTATGGAGAACTGGGTATCGACTGGCTGGATGCCAAAAGAAACCGGTTGTCAATTGACAGAAGCATCTCAAATCATCCTTCCCCTAATAACTACATCATTCCTGCGGACGATCCGAGATTTAATTTAAAGATCCCTCAATCGGAATTACAGGCCAATAAAAGCATGAGCCCCTCCGATCAGAATCCATAATATTTTAATTATTTTAAAAGGGTTTGCAGACAATGTTTGCAAACCCTTTTAAATTTATATGGATTGCTGAATCATCGCACTTACCAAAATTGGTCTACATTTCGTGTCGTAATATGAAAGAAAATCAACTCCGGCTCAGAACTGTAAATGTTACGCGATATGTTACGCCACTCCGGGAGGGTGGATCGCTTCCGGCTATTGCAGAGGCGGACGATGACTTTTTGTACGTGCTCAAGTTTCGTGGCGCGGGGCAGGGTGTAAAATCACTTATCGCGGAATTAATAGGCGGCGAGCTTGCACGTGCGTTAAGATTAAGGGTTCCCTGAAATAGTATTTGCCCGGCTTGATTCAGACTTTGGACGTACCGGGCCTGATGAAGAAATACAGGATCTTCTGAAAGCCAGTGCAGGGCTTAACCTGGCGCTGCATTTTTTTTCAGACGCAATGATGTTCTATCCTTTAGTCACGCCTGTAAGTGCCTTAATTGCGTCACACATCGTAGTATGCACCGATGCATCTGTTACACTCATCCGGTTGCATCAGCAGTTAGTGCTGTGCTAAAGAAAAAAGCCCCATTAAAAAATGAGGCTTTAAATCGTTACCAGCAAACAAACGGATTACTTCACGTGATTGTTCACAATCTTGGCAAGTTCGAACATAGAGATCTGGCTCTTTGCCCCGAATACCGGCTTAAGCTTGGCATCCGCATTGATCATTCTCTTGTTCTTACTGTCCTGGAGATTATTCTTTTTAATATAATCCCAGATTTTTTTTATGATCTCCGTGCGTGGTATAGGTTTGCTTCCTACAACTTCTGCCAGTGCGGGACTAACAGTAAGCGGAGCCATGAATGCTGCATTAGGTTTCCTGGCCGATTTTTTCGGTGAGGCTTTCTTTGCTGCTTTCTTAACTGCCTTTTGAGGAGCTTTCTTAGGAGCTGCTTTCGCGGCTTTTTTCGGTGCAGCTTTTTTTACTGCCTTTTTTGGCGCTGCTTTTTTTGCTGTTTTTGCCATATCAGTGATATTTAATGGGTTATTGTGTAAGTTACATAAGATATTCGTAAACCTTATCCCCCCTGTAAAAAATGTCAATATCTATAATAAATATATATTTTAAGCAAACCAATAAATCATCAATATGAACAGGTACTTACAGATCGTATGTTTTCTCCTGGCCGCAGGCACCCTTACCGCTCAGGCCTACAGGCCGATTTTCAATAAAAAGGATCTTACCGGCTGGAAGATAAACGGTACCGAAAAATGGTATGTTGACAATGGCGAGCTCATCGCAGAAAGCGGACCGGATAAAGAATACGGCTATCTGACCACTGAAAAGAAATACAAAAACTTCAACCTGTCCGTAGAGTTCAAACAGGTAGCAAATGGTAACAGCGGGGTATTTTTCCGCTCCTCTGTGGAAGGCACGAAGATCAGCGGCTGGCAGGTGGAAGTGGCGCCTCCGGGCCTTCATACTGGCGGCATTTACGAATCTTACGGCAGAGAGTGGCTGATCATGCCAAAGCGTGAGGACGAGAAGGTACTTAAGTTTGGTGAATGGAATAAAATGGTGATAGAAGTGAAAGGAGATGAAGTGACCAGCTGGCTGAACGGAGTGGAGATGGTGCATTTAAAAGATTCGGTAGTAGGCAAGGGTGAAGGCGTTATCGCCCTGCAGATACATTCCGGCGGCGGTATTAAAGTAAGGTGGAAAAACCTGGAGATTAAAGAATTTTAATTTCTTTAATTACCGGATACATACCTGGCCATATTTTTTATCCTGATTAATATTGACTTTTCTCCGAATTCATTTAATAGTATTTTTCTATTGATCATTTCAGGTCAGCTGAAAATAGCACGATGGGAAGTTGGAGTGTTTGATTAAATGAAAAACTTCATCTTATTTTTTTATCAGGTTTAATGGCCATGGGAGGCAATTAAAATGAAATGAAGGGTATGGCTGGTTAATGGCTCCGAACTTTTTATAAAAATGCCCGATCCCATCAATATCGGATCCTTCGAAATCAAATAAAAGACCTGAATCTTTAAATTCTGAAAAAATATTGGATAACAGGGAATAATTTGCTTCTGTGGCCCTTCCCTGGGGCACCGTTGTATTCATTATGTTATAAAGCCTTCTGTTATCCCTGAGCAGCAAGGCGATGGCCATGGTGTTCTGATGTCCGTCCACCATCTTCCTGATAATTACCTGCTGTTGCAATTGTTTGCAGGCGGATTTAAAATTTTCAAATGTATTTCCGGGTACATGAGTAATTGCTGTTCCGTAAAATGACTGGTAGATATTTACCGCTTCCTCTATGGATCCGTGAAGATACCTGAGCTCAAATTTTTCAGAACGTTTGATATTTTGCCTGGTCCCTTCGGAAAAGTTATTTGCTATGGCATGGTTAAGCGGTAATACATAATTTGTCCTGCTAGTTGAATGCGCTACTACATTTTCGAAATTAAAATGATAATCACCGTATTTGCAGAAAGTAAACATAGCTGCGATCATGTTCGCGACAGGGGCTTGTTTTGATTTTGTAAATATCCCCAGCTGCTGAACGAATGGCACATCATACGCATACCTGATCCCATATTTCCTGCGCCACGGTATGGGCATGATAGTCTCGTAATCGTTTATGACAAGGCCCGTCCAGTTATCCGCCAGCTGATCCAGGTAATCCGCAGAAGCATAAATAAGACCATTGCATGCATTACGGACGCAGGCGTTCCATTTGCTGTGATCTATTTTATGAGCCGGAATTATAGCAATATTTTCAGCCATTAATTTGCTTTGAACTTCCTGACCAGCACCAGCACAGGAACCAGGGTTAATAAAAACAAAAGATTATCGTAGTTATAAATATTAAAAATAATCCATCTCCCGGCAAAGAACAATAAATATGCACCAAGTAACAGGCGATCCCATTTCAAAGTAAAAAAACCCAGTGCGAATACTGCTTCCAAAGTTATAAGCGTGCACCAGACAAGATGTGATACTATATTGTGCTGAAGCAGCCACTTTGCAATTCTTACAGAAAATGTGGATTCGTTGTTGGTAAGCTCATCAATATACGTTCCTATCAGCATCATATTGGTCTGGTCCACGTGCCACAGATTACCCCGGGCAATCTTCCAGCAGGCTGCACTGAACATCATAAAGCAAAAAATGAACCTGCATAAAGTAAACATGTACGCAAACCGCAATCCCGAAAACATAAAGGGAAAACTCATTATCAGTAACCCTATACCTATATAATGATGGCCGGAAAGCATGTTGTACACTATAAAGTATACAAAGTGCAGGATGAAAAATACGATGGGAAAAATTCTGTAACGGGGCAGGGCAAAAGACGCCATGCAGGATAAAACAAGCAAACCATCAAAATAAACCGCAGGCCATCCGGATACAAACTGCGGTATGCGGAGGTACATAAACAGCAGGTACACCGGGTCCACGCCCTGATTCAACAGGGGGTTCGGGCCTATCTGGGAAATGAGGATGTGGTACCGGAAGTCCAGCGCCAGGCTTACAATCGCCAGGATAAAAAAGATCTGTTGGATAGCTATCCTGTTACCGGACACCTTAAAAGTGTAATTAAAGATATTCCAGTGTTTCATGCTTTATCGCGTTGAGTTGCAGCGTAGTCTTATTTATCAGGTAGGTAGTGCGTATCACTTTCACTTCGCCATCGGTTATATTCGCGATCTTCAGGCATTTTCGCCTGAGCCAGGTTTTATACTGCTCCTGCGATTGCGACGAGTTGTATATCTTTTCTTTAATAAATGGGTAGAGCGCTGAATTGTATATAAAAGGGTATCTTTTTTCTATTCGTGATTTCAGTATATCAACATGGTTATTGGTCTTCATTTCTTCATAATTGACCATGTTTGTTTCCAGCAGATACCGTTCCCTCATCGGCGAATTATAAGATTCCAGGGTCTTGTCATTCACTGTTATACTGATTTCGGAAAAAGTATCAGAAACAGCGATCTTTTCCGAATACATGCCGTATAAAAAGAAGGGCGTTACCTCAAGTTTTAGAAAAGTTAAAAATAACTGGATAAATATAAACCCGAGCACAAAAAAATATACTTTATAATCGGTTTGTTTCAACCGCTGCAGAAATGTTATGATAAGAATACGATCCATGGTTGAAACAGAAATGGTTTTGTTTTCCAGGCAAGGCCAGCAGACAAAGTAATACATTGTTTTAAGTATCTTGGCGATTAATTATGAGACCCGTTCCCATACTGCTTGCTTTGCTTCTTATCCTTTACACAGTTAATGGCCTGTTTTATACCTGTGCCCAGTCAATTACTTCAGATGAAGGCTCTTTTATTCACTATGCCATCAGGTGGCTGAGGGGTCATCCGGAAAGAATATATCCTTTAAGGGATAACAGCAAAATGCCGGTGAGCGTAATAAACCTGATACCCAGGGCTGTGGATCAGTGGCTTCATCCGGGACTTACCAAAGTGGATGGCGGCGTCAGCGATATCCTGGCCGGCCGTTATATTACCCTGCTGGTTTCTCTGTTTACAATTTTATTGGTATTCAAATGGTCAAAGGAGCTGTATGGAGAGCATGCCGGATTATTTTCCGCTTTTCTCGTCAGTTTTTGTCCTAATATGATCGCCAGTGCCGGGCTGGTGACAACGGATAGCTATTCGGTGCTTGCTTTGCTCACCACGATATATTGTTTATGGAAATTTTGTAACAACCCGTCTGTAAAATTCTTTATTCTTTTCGCAGTATGTATTGCCCTTTCCCAACTGGTAAAGCAATCGCTGTTCCATCTGTATATTATTTGCCCCCTTGCAATTGGTGCCTGGTGCATTGTACAACGCCCTGTTATACACTGGAAGCCAGTTGCTTTTAGCGGTTTGACTTTTATACTGATCAACTGGCTGATCATTAATCTGGGTTTTTATTTTCATGGTACTAACACGCCAACAGGCAATTATCGTTTTATCAGTAGCACCTTCCAGGCTTTGCAGCATAGGCTTCCGGGCTGGTTTCCACTACCCCTGCCAAAGGACTTTGTTACAGGTTTGGATATGGCGAAATATTATGATCAGATCGGAGGCGGGATCAGCGGTATAAGTTCTTTTGGAAAAGTTACTATCATGGGTAATTCTTCTACAGGCGGCAGCTTCTGGTATTATTACTTTGTTTCGTTTTTATTTAAAACCCCGGTTGCGGCCCTGATCTTTTTTGTCTGGAGTTTACTACTGACCATCAGGCGCCGCTCTCCTGAAACTTTTCAGAAGAACGAATTTTTTCTTTTATTGCCGGTTGTATATTTCCTGATTTATATGAGTTTCCTGTACAACACGCAATGTGGTATCCGGCAAATTATTTTCATTTATCCTTTTTTATACATTTTATCCGGTTGCCTGTTTCAATATATCCGCAATATATATGTGAAGTCGGCCGTAGCGGTACTCAGTATTTATTTAATTATCAGCGTGCTCTGGTACTGGCGAAATTATTATCCCTATACAAATGAATTAATTGGTGATAAAAAAATGGCGTTCAGATATGTGGGCGCCTCAAATCTCGAATTTCAACAGGGTAATAATTTCTTTCTCAGATATAGACGATTGCATCCTGGACTTCGTTCGGTAAGTATCGTTCCGGCAGTGGGTACTTACCTGTTGAATGTCAATGATTATATGGATATATGGAATTTGCATCGGTACGACTGGATCGGAAGTATTTCTCCTTCCGCCCATGTAGCGTATGATGGTCTTCTTATCACTGTAACCAATGATGATATTAAACATTTGACACAATGATCAACGGGAAGAAAATAGTTGTTTGCCTGCCCGCCTTTAACGCCGTTAAAACACTTGAGAGGACTTTTCGCGAAATTCCGCAATCAATTGTGGATGTAACCATTCTTGTTGATGACGCCAGCAGCGACCAAACCGTGGAAGTGGCCCGAAAGTTAGGGATCACTTATGTTATTGCGCATGACCGTAACCGTGGCTATGGAGCCAACCAGAAAACCTGTTATGAAAAGGCTTTGGCTGTAGGAGCGGATGTTATCATCATGCTGCATCCCGATTACCAGTATAATCCTGCATTGATCCCGTCTATGAGCGAACTGGTAGCTAATAATATTTATTCCGTAGTGATAGGATCCCGGATATTAGGCAGGGGTGCGCTGCATTATGGGATGCCTGTATATAAATATGTTTCCAACCGCGTGCTTACTTTTATTCAGAATATATTATTGCAGCAAAAACTTTCCGAGTACCACTCCGGATACCGGGCATACAGCAGAACGGTATTGCAAACGGTTAATTTTACAGCCAACTCGGATGATTTTGTTTTTGACAACCAGTTCCTCTCGCAAGTGTTTTATAAAGGATTTTCCGTTGGTGAAATATCCAGTCCCGCGCGATATTTTCGGGAAGCTTCTTCAATAAATTTTTCCCGCAGCATACAATATGGAATAGGCGTTATGGTGACGTCTGTATTATATCGTTTAAACAAGGCGGGTGTAATACACTCGGAAATTTTTAAATAATTATTTTAATCCGTATTCAGCCAGCTTCAGGAGGGTGGACTGGTAATCTGTATGATGAACACCATTAATGCCCACTCCTTCGGCTACCTGCACAAACATAGGTCTGTCTTCAATATATACCACTTCAGCTGCAGGTATCTGTGAGATATCAAGAGCCGCCTGGAAAATATCCACGTCGGGTTTGCGCAGATGCACGAAACACGAAGAGACAAAGAAATCCACAAATTCGTACAGCTTGAATTTTTTAATTCTGTATTCGGTCAGTTCGCGGCCCTCATTGCTGACCACCGCCACTTTGAGGCCATACTGTTTTTTTAAACCTGAAATAGCCTGTATCATTTCCGGAAAAGGAGCAGACTGGGCGTACATGAATTCCTTGAATTCAAATGAAGTGTAGTTGCGCTCCTTGAAGAATACCACCCGCTGCAGGTATTCATCCAGGCTGATCTTGCCCACTTCGTAAGTGTCGAAGGTCAGATGGTGCCTGTCTTCCATATCGCCCAGCTCGAGATTGAACTTTTCGGCCGCTGCTTTGCGTGACCTGCGGTTCCAGCCATCGGTGAGCAGCACACCGCCAATATCCAAAAACAGGGTAGTAATATTGTACTCTTTGTTCATCCGTTAAATTTAATGATTAAAGAAATGGATTTACTGGTTTTATCTCCCTTTTATTCAATCACCTGCGACATTAGTGGTTGCTGATTGGGAAAGCATTAAACCGGACACCTCCTGCGGCAGGTTTATAATGACTTTTAAATAATATGTATCGTACATTTTATTATCTTTCGTATGACAGCGGAATGGTTCCGCTGCCTGTAATTACAGATAGTATGAAATACATCCGATTGCTTTTTCTATTGGTAATGTTATTGTCTGCCGGCGTTTATGCTCAGAACACTGTCCGGCTGAATATCAATCAATCTGATACCGGCGTTGTCATTTCCCGAAACATTTATGGTCAGTTTGCCGAACACCTGGGCCGGAGCATTTATGACGGCATTTTCAGGAACGGTGAGATCCGTATGGATGTGGTGAATGCTTTAAAGAAAATCAGGGTCCCTAATTTACGGTGGCCAGGAGGATGTTTCGCCGATCAGTATCACTGGCGCGATGGGATAGGGGATAAGCATAAAAGACCATCGACCGTTAACACCACCTGGGGTATGGTTAAAGAAGACAATAGCTTTGGTACAGGTGAATTTCTGGAACTGTGTGACCTGATAGGTTGCGAGCCCTATATTGCCGGCAACGTGGGCACCGGCAGCCCGGAAGAGATGGCCAACTGGATCGAGTACCTGAATTTAAAAGAAGGCAGCACTCTGTCGAATGTAAGAAGGTCTAACGGCCATGCACAGCCGTATAAAGTTGCTTTCTGGGGAGTTGGCAATGAAAGCTGGGGATGCGGGGGAAATATGGAGCCCGAATATTATGCGAGCCTCTATAAGCATTTCGCTACTTTTTGCCAGAATTATCCTGGCGCCCCGCTAAAGAAAATAATCAGCGGCGCCAATGGAGATGATTATCACTGGACGGAAGTAATGATGAAAAACATCAGCTATGACCAGGCATGGGGGATGTCTCTGCATTATTATACCATTCCTACCGGAAAATGGGAGACCAAAGGTTCCGCGACCCGTTTTACCGAAAGTGAATATGCACATACCATGAAAGAAGCGCTGCGCATGGACGAGATCGTGTCAAAGAATGAAAAAATAATGGACCGGTACGATCGGGAGAAAAAAATGGCGCTGCTGGTAGACGAGTGGGGTGTATGGACCGATGCTGAACCGGGCACCAATCCTGCTTTTTTATATCAGCAAAACAGCTTGCGTGACGCACTGATCGCTGCCACTACCTTAAATATATTTAATAATCATGCGGCCCGGGTGCGTGTCGCCAACCTGGCTCAAACCGTAAACGTGATCCAGTCGGTGATCCTTACCCAGGGAGACAAGATGCTGCTGACGCCTACCTATCATGTGTTTGACCTGTATAAAGTGCACCAGGACGCAACGCTGCTGGGTGTTAACTTCCACTCACCTGAGTATATAAATGGCAGGGATTCCATTGCATCGGTAAATGTTTCTGCTTCCAGAGACAGCGATGGTGTGGTGCATATTTCCCTGGTAAATCTCGATCCGGTTAAGCCAGTTACCATTACTACGATGATTAAGGCAAAAAGCGTTACGGGTCAGTTGCTGACATCGGAGAAGCTGACGGATATCAATACTTTTGAGCAACCTGATAAGCTGGTGATCAGGAACTTTACCGCGTTTAAGTTGAAAGGCGGTGAGCTGAGCGTGGTACTGCCTTCAAAATCGGTGGTGGTGCTGGAATTGAAATAAAATGCGTTGGTATTTTGTGCATGGTCTTTCTTTTTTATCCGATTTAGCACTTGATAAATATCATTAAAGGGCATGACTTTTTGGTGATCCGGAGATCACTCATATTTTATTTCGGGAAGAAAGCCTCAACCATTACTTTTGCGCCGGAGAGATGGCAGAGCGGTCTAATGCGGCGGTCTTGAAAACCGTTGAGGTGTAAGCCTCCGGGGGTTCGAATCCCTCTCTCTCCGCCAGACCTCTTCTCATAAAAGTTCAAAAGCCCGCAAATTCAATACCAGAGGGCTTTTCCCATTTCTCAGCAAACGCAAAATCACTCAAATCTGATCAAACTGTTGGTGAGTGTTTCGGTGAGTGATAATAAATGCTGAAATCACTCACCTAATGTTGCATAACACCTTCAGGATCAAGTGGGACCGGTTTTGGACCGTCTTGTTTCGGTACATGCGCAATTCTACCTTTAATCACGGTTAAAAGTAGCTTGTCATGTTAGAGAAAAGTTTTGGTTTATTGTTCTTTCTGCGTAAGCCTTGTCCCTTCCGCCCAGGTCCCTGGTTACTCATGCTTAGAATAACAGTTGATGGAACGAGAAAAGAAATGTCATTAAAACGAACCTGGTTAAAGGAGCGATGGCATATCCATGCCAACCATGCGTTGGGGACAAAACAGGACGCCAGAGTGCTGAATACCTATTTGGATGTCATGCAAAATAAAGTCTACCAGGCCAAAACTAAATTACTGGATACAGGTAACCCCACTACAGCTGTAGGCATCCGGGACTACTTATCCGGAGTGGCAGAGAGGCGACAACAATTATTACTCATTTTTAGAGATCATAATAATACCGTGCAAAAATTGGTGGGCAAAGAATATACGCAGGATTATTATGAAAAATTTGAAAGGGTGTACAGTTATGTCTCAGTCTTTTTGAAAAGCTATTATGAACTGGAGGATATTTCTATTCAGGTACTGGATATGCAATTTGTGAAACAATTTTATACGTGGCTGAGAACGTCCAGAAACTGCGCCCACAATACCACGATCAAATACATTAGTATATTCAAAAAGGTTATTCTGGAGTGTGTGGACAATGGATGGCTGTTGAGTAACCCGTTCGCTAAATTCGACATGACGATTACTGCAAATTTAATAGGGGTTAAGGGGGAGGTTGGAAGAGTCATTAACTGCCCGATGCTAATTTAAAAGATGATAAAAATGCAGATAAGCTTTCATTTTACAATGCAGCAGATGCTGATTCTCTAAAGCGGGAAGAACTTTTACGTAACGATCCTTATTATAAAGATTCCATTATCAGCCGAAGAAATACACTCATGTCTGACACTGTAAATTTGCTAATCACCGCTCCTCTGTATAGTGGGTTGAATCAATCCCCTTTCAATAAAACTCCTGATGCAAACGAGCAACGGATATATCAAAAGATAAATGAGATTAATAAACAAATTAATCAGCCTGATAATAGTACTCAAACCAATAGCAATCCCAATCAGCCTGCTACAAATAACGATAGCAATGAACAGTTTTCAACAAAAGTTGACGGGCTACAGGATATGATGCAGCAGATGAATGGAAGCCCGGAGGCAGATCCGGAAATGCGGCAACTAAATGGAACGCTGGAAAAAATCTTAGATATACAGCATCCTGACAGAGTAAAGCAAAAGCTCAAAGAAAAATCATTGAAGAACAAGGAACAAGTTTTTATCGTTACCAAGCAATTTGTGAAAAACAATATCAGTTTGCTTGACACCGGCAAAAGTAAAAGGAATGCTGAAAATAAATTTTTTGGTATAGAAGAGGATGCAGATTCCGAACGTAAACGAAAATTGTTATTGATCTTTCGCGACCACAACAAAACCATGCATAAACTTGTCGGCAGAGTGTTTATGAAGCGCCAGGATATTTTTTAAGCAGATGTTTGATCAACGCATCACATGATGGCTGCTGCGTAAATTGTTCCAAATGCATATGGGATGAAGGTATCGTCACTGTCCGGTAAAATCCACACTTTTTTCATAAATTGTTGCAGGCATAGTGCAGTGTTTTAATTTTACAAATTGCGAAACATCTGTTATCGCTCATCTAAATTATGACGGAATCACAACTTGATTACCGGAGAGAGCCTGCACTATGCTTTTCTTACATAAATACTAACCATTACTTTAACGGGACACTAATGTTTTGAGTTGTATAATAATAAACCTTATCAATTAAATATAATTATTTAACTTCAAAATCTAACCTTTTTTAGGAGTTGTTTTCCGGATGGGTAATTTAAAATGCTTCATAAAGAAGGGGTAAGAAAAAATGTTTGATAAGGAATAGTATATTTTAGTATAAAATAATTGTTAGTGGTTATGAAAAACCTTTATAAACCATAACCACTTTAATTACAAAAAAATTAACCTTAAAACAAATATTATGACAACACTGGATAACAAAGCACTAGTGCGACGCTTTTACGAAGAAATTGATAAGGGAAACATATTAATCATTGATGAGTTGGTTTCCAAAGATTACATCGATCATAATCCTGCACCATGGTTTGCACCTGGATTCGAAGGTGTGAAGCAATCATTTAAACTTTTTGCTGAAGCAACTCCTGGCTATCATAAAATTGAAGAGCAGATTGCAGAAGATGATAAAGTAGTAACGAGACTTACATCCTACGGTAAACATGAAGGAGACTTACCAGGTGCACCCCGAACAGGAAACGATATGAAGATGACTTCTATTACCATTCATCGTATTGCAGATGGCAAGCTTGCAGAAAAGTGGTCAGAAAAAGATATGATAGCTATGCTAACTCAAATTGGGAAAATGCAGCCATTAAATAAAAAAGAAGCATAATTCATAGTTAACAACTCTAACATGCATATTGCCATAAGCGAGGCTGACGAATACATCATCATCTACAATTAAGGACACGTTGAAGCATCTCAAATAACCTATTCACTTGACGATCTGAAACCCTATCACAATGAAGCGACACAATTTTTTGCTTCAGAACTGATGCTTTTGAAAGAAGTGAAGAAAAGCTCCCAATTGTACAGGAAGCATTGACTATGTTTTCTGAAACAAAGACAAATTTAATCTGTACGAAGAAAACTTTAGGCCAGAGAGTTGAGGCTATTGAACAGTGGGAGAAATTACTTGATGTCTTTTCTTTTACCCTTTATTTCTTATACAAATGATATTAAAGAAATATGGGAGCATTCATATCGGAACAGAGGTGAAGCATTAAACCTCTTATTTCATGTCCTGGTAAGAAAACGAAAGAATGTTGTATAGCTAAATCGATCCTCCTGCAATCCCTAAAAAATTTATCCTGTTCATGATACGGTATGATTTAAATCGATAACATTATGAGCTGTAGCTGCGGAGTTCAGCCGCTTTTTCCATTTAATGGCTTCGTACCATATCACTGATAAAAATCCGATACTAAAACTAATCGTTAACAGCATTAAGCTTAATGGTTTAAAACCAAAGAAAGCCGACAATGGTTTAACGTAAAGCAATAACCCCAAAATGAGTATGGTCAGCCCAATAATAAGTAACACCAAATTATTTTTATATTTCAGGGTAGTAAAAATCGAATAGTAAAATGACCTGTTTACCAATGTCAGCAATATATTTGCCGCTATCAGGCAGGTAAAAACCATGGTACGGGTAAGCTGTTCACTAAATCCTTTGTTTGTTGCATATTGGTATGTTATCAGTGTTCCGGCGGTGATCACTAACCCTTGTATAATACTTGTTGTTAATTCTTTCCAGTTAAAGAAAGTCGTACTGAAAGGTCGTGGTTTTTGCAGCATCGAATTCTTTTCCATCGGCTCATTTTCATAAATAATGGAACAGGTAGGTCCCATGATCAATTCTAAAAAGATGATGTGTACCGGCGAAAAAATATTAGGGTAGATCCACCCCAAAGCAAGAGGCGTAAAAACTGTCAGTATGATAGGAATATGAATGGAGATGATGTATTGTATAGCTTTTTTAAGATTATTATATATGCGTCTGCCCATAGCAACGGCTTCTACCATTTTCGATAAGTCGTCTTCCAGTAGAATAAGAGATGCAGCCTGCTTGGCAATTTCAGTACCTTTTTTACCCATAGCAATACCAATGTGTGCAGCCTTTAGCGCAGGGCCATCGTTTACGCCATCTCCCGTCATGGCCACAATTTGATTTTTAGCTTTTAAAGCGTTTATTATTTTCAGCTTGGCATCAGGAAACATTCTGGTGAAAATGTTTACCTCTTCAACTTTTTCCAGAAGAACCATATCCGGAAGCCCCATCAGTTCATTTCCACTGATACATTGATCAAACCCGTGAAAATCAATTTGCCGGGCAATAGCCATGGTAGTTTCCGCATTATCTCCCGTGATAATTTTAACAGCAATGCCGGCACGGTAAAAGTCACTCAGCACAGATTTAATATTTTTCTTAGGTGGATCATAAAAGGCAACTAGCCCTTTAAAAGTGAAACCAAATTCCTGCTGGGTAGCCGGAAAATCATTCCCGTTAAAATGGGCTTCCCCAACAGCCAGTATTCGGTAACCCTTTGCTGCCAGTATCTTTAAAGCTACGTCTATATGGTCTTTTTCTGTACCAGACAAATCGCTGATTTTTATCAACGCCTCCGGAGCTCCTTTGGCAGCTATAATGCGTTGTCTATTACCATTTTCAAACAAATGGGTCATCATCGGCGGTTTGCCTCCTAATGGGTATTCATGTATCATTTTATAATCAGGCCTCTCATCTACCAGGCATGTTTTTGAATAAGCATCATGCAGGGCAACGTCCATCGGGTCAAAAGGAATTGGTTCACTGGCCCACATGGCCAACCTTATAAGTTCTTGCTCAGGGCTATCGAGAATCTCCTCAGCATTGCAAATATGATTTTGTTTCAGCGTGTAAACTTTCGCCAGGCTCATTTTATTCTCGGTAATTGTACCGGTTTTGTCGGTACAGATGACAGATGCGCTGCCCAGGGTTTCAACAGTTTTCATTTGTTTCACCACAATGCCTATTTTCATCAGTCGCCAGGCACCTAATGCCATAAATGTGGTAAAGGCTACCGGTATCTCTTCCGGCAGGATACTCATGGCCAGTGTGAGCGCTTTAATCAGGCTATCTAATATATTGTTAGAATGAAAATAATTGATGCCCCATACAATGCAGAAGACGATAACCCCGGCAGCCACCATCTTTTTTACGAAATTATTAATCTGTAATTCCAGCGGTGTTTTTTCTTCCGCTATTGATTCCAGACTTTTCCCAATTTTGCCAAGCCGGGTTTCGTTGCCGATGGCTTTTATAGAGGCGATAGCCAATCCGCTTGCTACAGTAGTTCCATGGAAAATCCAATTATCCGAAGCCGACTGGTCTTTATAAACCGCTAAGGATTCGCCGGTAAGAATGCTTTCATTTACAGAAAAATCATTAGAATGAACTATTATGCCATCGGCTGTAACAGACGTGCCTTCTTCAACCATCAGGCTATCGCCAATTACCAGGTCCTGGCTTTTTATTTCTTTAACTTTACCATCCCTGATCACTTTACATTTGGGCTGGGAAAAATCTTTAAGTTTTTCCAACGCATTTCGGCTTCGGGAATCCTGATATAGGGAAATGCCTGAGACCAGCACAATAGCCGAGGCCAGAAAAATACCATCGCCTGTTTTTCCGCTTACAAAGTAAATGCAGCATGTTATCAGCAGCAGAATAACCATCGGTTCTTTTGCAAGGTTCTTTATGGCATCGGTAAAAATATTTTCTTTTTTGTAACTGATAATGTTTGACCCATACTTCACCCTCGCCTCAATTACCTCCGCGCTGGTTAGCCCTTGTACATTAAAATTATTTACAGACATTGGAATCAGTTAGACAGATGAACAAAACGTATTTGAAATATACTATTAATTCATGTCAGCAGGATCACCAGAATGGGATATAGTGAAATACTATCCTCTTTATGGAAAATAAACTCTTCCAGTACCCATGGCCCACCGCCATATAAGGGCAATATTGGGTGGTCGCAATAAGAATTATAAAGGAAAATATTAGTGTATAATATTTTAACTATGGTTGCTGAGCCTATGGCCGCATGGATTATCAGTGTCTTGTCAACACGCCAGAAAATCCAATATAAGAGTTTATATCTTAAAGTTAAAATAATGTTTCTTATGTTGCTTAAAGTAGTATAGTTTTAATGATCTTTATCGTTTACCAGCCTGATTTTAATCATTTAAGATGAACTGATAATAAGTAACTTTTGGTTTAAAGTATTGTGAATTAGACACACATACGTCTACTGATAATCCACCTGCCGATTTCGCTTGCATTTTAGGTGCATTAGCATTGAATCTGTTTTGGTTTGGCTAGGTGAGCATGGAAAGATTGATATATTGGCATCATTAAATAATTATCAAGCGTGAATTACAATATGAAATATATGCCCGTAACTGTCAAACGCTCCGTCGAGTTGATAGGTTTGTTTCTGCTGGGTACTATTATCGTTATCGGCAATACCATTATTATGCCTTTGCTGATGGCATTTTTCTTTAGCCTGATGCTCTTACCTGTTTTTCGTTTTTTCCGAAAATTAAAAGTGCCAGAGGGGGTAGCTATTTTTTTGCCGATATTTTTATTAACCATTATTGTAGCCCTCATTATATGGTTATTTTCAAGCCAGGTTGGCGCTTTAATGGATGATTTTCCGAAAATACAGCGGACTGTAACCAGGCATCTCGACGATTTGAGTATATGGATCAGCAATTCATTTGGTTATTCTCCGGCGGAGCAATTGAAATTCATCAATACCCAAAGCAATAAATTTTTCAGCTCTGTCGGTGGAATACTAAGTGGTGCGGCCGGTTCCATATCTGGTGTCTTGATATTCATTGGGTTATTACCAATCTATATTTACCTGATCATAATGTATAGAAACCTCTTCGTGAAATTCATTTTGATGTGGTTTAAACCTGCTGAATATCAAAATGTTGAAGAAGGTATACGCCAGACGGAAAAGATGGTGAAGAATTACCTGATCGGATTATTAATACAAATTACCTATATCGTTATACTTTTAAGCGGATCATTATGGCTCTTAGACATTAAAAATGCATTGCTGATAGGTATCATTTTTGCTTTTTTAAATCTTATTCCATACCTGGGTGCTTTAATTGGTAATATTTTAGGGGTCCTGTTAACTCTTGCATCTTCAGCAAACGTTGTAGATATTCTGATCGTATTAGGAGCTATCACTTTTGTGCAGTTTCTGGATAATAATATTTTAATGCCGCGTATTGTGGGTTCGCAAATCAAGATCAATCCGCTTACCGCGATTGCAAGCATAATTGTAGCTGGAACTATGACTGGAATATCAGGTATGTTCCTGGCTATGCCGGTTATTTCTGTGTTAAAAATCGTTTTTGACCGTTCCGAAAATTATAAGAAATGGGGTGTGCTGCTGGGTGATGAGCGGCCCGCAAAAAGTCAGATGAAAGTTTAATTCCGAAGTTTGTTATTTCTTTTCCAGATTGCTTTGTAAGTCTGGATAACGACCAATGGTAGCAGACCCGCTGTTATTGCGAATACCCACAATTTTAGTGAAAGTACGGATAACCCTAAAACTAAACGCATACCTGGTATTTCAAAAACGGTCAGGGTTAGACCACTGCAGATGAAAATTGCGATCCATACAAATTTATTCCTTGTAATTTCATTATTTAATAAGGCTGATCTATCCGAAGACATGTTGAACACATGAAATAATTGGGCAAATGTGAGCGTGATAAATGCTACATTATTGCATACCAGGTCATCACTATGAAGCACCTTTTTACAATAAACTACTGCTACGATCACTGCCGAGGTCATGGCTGCGGAGTATAATGCAATAACTATCCATCCTTTATTGGTAATAATTCCTTTTGAGGGGTCCCGGGGTGGTTTCTGCATAACGGTCTTATCTCCGGTGCCCAAACCGAGCGCCAATGCCGGGAAGATGTCTGTAACCATATTTAAGAACAATATCTGGAGGGGCAGTAAGGTGGCTGCGGGTGTAATAACGCCTAAGATGGTCACAATAAATATCTCACTCAGATTACAGGATACAAGGTAAACAACGAACTTTTGAATATTCTGAAAAATTTCCCGGCCGTGAGCTACCGCCTCAGCAATTGAAGTAAATGAGTCATCTTTTAAAATAATACTGGCTGTTTCTTTAGCTACCTGGGTTCCTCTGATTCCCATAGCGATACCAACATCCGCTTTTTTTAATGCCGGTGCATCATTAACACCATCGCCTGTCATGGCAACTATAGCCCCTGACTTCTGAAAAATATCTGCAATCTCCAGTTTTTGTTTCGGTGAGGCACGTGCAAAAACAAGCGTATCCAATATACGATCTTTCCATTCTTTTGTTATTAAATCGCTATTTGGGAGTTCCTTTCCGGTAATTACGTTTTGATCTCCTTCATCAATTAAACCAACCTTTCGGGCAATATTAAGAGCCGTTTGCGGATGGTCGCCAGTGATCATAACTACCTTAATGCCCGCATTCCGGCAAGTAAATATGGCCTCTCTGATATCTATTCTGGGAGGGTCAAGAAACCCTGCCATACCGATATAGACCAGATCACTAAGATAATTGTGCGCATCCAGCCCGATATCCGATCTGTAAGCAAATGCCAATACCCGCAATCCATCGGTTGCCATTTTCTCCGATTTTAATAAGACGTCATTTCTGGATTGGTTGTCTAACTCTTTAATTCGGATGCCCGATTGTATTTTACTGCATTTCTCCAGCAATCGTTCAACCGAACCTTTTGCGGCTGCAAAATATCCTGATTGCGTTTGGTGCAATGTGCCCATTATCATAATTTCTGAACTAAATGGAACTTCTCCTATGCGTACATATTGCTTTATTAATGCATCGGTATCCAGGCCGGCAGCAACAGCTATTTGTATAAGCGCAACTTCTATCGGGTCTCCGGAAAATTTCACTTCCGTATTGCTTTTCTCTCCAGATAACATAAGGGCATTATTGCATAAAATCCCGGTCAGTAACAATTTTTCAAAGTTTTCGGCGCTTGACTTAATTACACCGTTGGGAAATTTTAAAATATTATTTTCAATATGTACTTTGATGTTTTCCTCCGGAAATGCGAATGTGTCCGCATATATTTTATTTTCAGTTAAGGTGCCCGTCTTATCGGTCAGGATCACCCCCGTACTTCCCAGCGTTTCGACTGCAGATAGTTTCTTTACGATAGCATTACGCCGTGCCATCAGCAACATTCCATAGGATAGAGCCACTGTTGACACGATGGGTAAGCCTTCGGGTATTGCCGCAACGGCCAAAGCAATTGATGTTTCTATGATAATCAATACTTTCTTACCCTGCAGAAACCCTGTGATTGCGAATATTACGGTCATAACCAAAGTGATCCAAATCAGTTTCCGGCTTAATTTATTAAGTTTTTTATCCAGTGGTGTAACCGTATCTGAAGAACTTTCCACCAGAGACGTAATGGTGCCTAATTGCGTATGCACTGCAATACCCGTGACTACCATTTTTCCGTTTCCGTTGATTACTGATGTGCCTTTGAAAACCATGTTCTTTTGATCGCCAACCACGGTACCCTCTGCTAATGTTGCTATGTTTTTTTCTGAAGGAAGCGATTCGCCGGTAAGAGATGATTCATTGCATTGCAACCGGTGTACCTCTACTAAACGGCCATCTGCCGGAATAATATCCCCTGGTTCCAGTGGAACCAGGTCACCAGGAACCAACTGTTCGGATGGAATTGATTTTGTTTTACCGTCCCGGATCACTTTAGCCAGTATGATATCCATTTTTTTGAGCGCATTCATAGAACTGCGTGCCTGTACTTCCATAAAAAATCCGATCAGGGCATTGATTACAATAACGACTAATATTGCTACTGTTTCTAACAGATCTTTAAAATATAAGGAAACTGCTGCTCCAAATACCAACAAGTAAACAATTGGGTTGGTGAATTGGACCAGCAGAATAAGCCACAAACTTTTTTGCTTTTGGGTTTTGTGGGTATTGAGGCCATAGGTCCGGCTGCGGTTTTCAGCCTCATTTTGGATGATACCCTTATTGGTATTTGTTTGAACGAGCGTAACAACTTCCTCCACAGATAATGAAAAAGGATGATCTAACGGGTATTTCATTATCATACTGAACGGGTTTTATTTACCAGTAATATTAGCAACCAGCAATGGTAAGCTTTTACTTGTTTTCCATTTTATAAAAGGTCAGTAAAGAAACTTTCCTCAAAAGGAGTAGTCCGCTGTACTGGAAGGTAGGACGTTTTCTATCTTAACGCGCTACAATATTTGTCCTGCGAAAAGGGTACACCATATATTGCATTCCGTATAGTATATTTATATAAACGACAAATAATTCATGGCTTCAGTTGCTCCGGTTAATCTTGATAAAACAAAAAGGCTGTTATCTATTGACGCATTGCGTGGTTTTGATATGCTTTTTATTGCAGGGGGTGGAGCATGCCTGGAATTGCTGAAAGGGAAAACAAGTCTGGCCTGGGTGGATGCACTTACCAACCAGCTGGAACATCCGGGATGGAACGGATTTACTTTTTACGATTTTATTTTTCCGTTGTTTCTGTTTATTTCAGGAGTTTCCATTCCGTTTTCACTTACCAAGGGTTTATCTGCCGGCCTGAATAAAACAGCTATCTACCGCAAAGCCTTTCGCCGGATGGTGATCCTTATCATACTGGGCATAATTGATAAAAATACACCCATTACATTTTTTGACCCTGCTAATATCCGCACCGCAAGTGTATTGGGCAGGATCGGGATTGCAGGTTTTGTCACTTCATTGCTCTATCTGAATTACTCCTGGCAAAAAAGAGTTCTGTGGATGGCGGGAATATTGCTCGCCTATTATGCAGCATTATTTCTTGTTCCGGTGCCAGGGTATGGTGCAGGCGATCTTTCTTTTGAAGGCAATCTGGTGGGTTGGTTCGACCGGCATTTTTTACCGGGAAAGCTGATTCAGAAAACGTATGACGAAAACGGATTGCTCACTCAATTACCTGCCATGTGCCTTTGTATCATGGGGTCTCTTGCAGGTGATATTCTGCGGTCGGCAAGCACAGCAGCAAAAAAAATGCTATTGCTGGTGATCTGCGGCGTCGGAGCAATCATTGCTGGTTTGATCTGGAGCCTGCACTTTCCCATCAATAAGCATCTCTGGACGAGCTCCTTTATTTTGCTGACCGGCGGAATATCATTCCTTGTATTGACTCTTTTTTATTTCCTTATCGATGTTATGCGCTTAGCTAAAGGATTCTTTTTCTTTTATGTTATCGGAATGAATTCACTTACAGTATACCTTGCCTATCGGTTTATAGATTTTGCTGAAAGTTCTCACTTGTTGTTTTCCGGTATTTACCAGCCGCTTCCAGAAAGGTTCCACCCGGCAATGGAGGCACTCGGTGCACTCGTTCTGGTATGGTCATTTTTATACTTCCTTTACCGCAAAAATATTTTCATCAAAATATAGCCTCAGGAATGTATGCGATGATGAGTTAATAACAAACTATGCGCTTTGAATTTTTTTAAGTAACAATTAAAACCACTACAAATGAACAGTAACCGAAGGGATTTTCTTAAGCTTTCAGGCCTGACCGGATTGAGCATGGCCACTGCAAATATTTCTTCCGCACTATCAGCTGAAGAAATGACCGGCGCCAATAAAACCGGAAAAAGAAAGCATTTCAATATGAGCGGTTACGCCGCTCCGAAACTGGATATTGTACGTATTGGATTCATTGGTTTAGGAAACCGGGGACCGGGCGCTGTAAAGCGCATGAGCATCATTGAAGGGGTTGATATTAAAGGTCTGTGTGACCTGCGGCCAGAAAAGGCGACGGCGGCAAAAAAATTACTCGAAAACACTTCGCATCAGCCCACCCTACACACCGGCAGTGAAACGGAATGGAAAAAGATGTGTGAAAGAACCGATATTGACCTGATCTACATTGCTACTCCCTGGAGCCTGCACACGCCAATGGCCGTGTATGCCATGAACCATGGCAAGCATGTATGCGTGGAGGTACCTTCTGCAAAAACCATTGACGAATGCTGGCAGCTCGTGGAAGCGTCTGAGCGCACGAGGAAGCATTGTATGATCCTGGAAAATTGCTGCTATGATTTTTTTGAATTACTCACACTGAATATGGCCAGGCAAGGATTTTTCGGAGAAATTGTGCACGCTGAAGGAGCTTACCTCCATGATCTGTTGACAGATAATTTTGACAAGGATAAATACTGGAATATGTGGAGGCTGAAAGAAAACTATCGCAACGGATGCCTCTATCCCACCCATGGTCTGGGTCCTGTTGCGCAGATACTTAACATAAACAGAGGTGATAAAATGGATTATCTTGTTTCTATGTCAGGAAATGATTTTTCAATGGCCCCGCTGGCAAAAGAACTAGCCGCCAATGATAATTTTTATGCTCCTTATGCTGATAAAAAGTTTCGTGGCAACATGAATACCACCGTAATTAAAACGAGTAAGGGAAAAACAATTAAAATACAGCATGATGTTTCTTCCATGAGAGTGTATTCACGGATCCACCTGATTGCCGGAACAAAGGGATCCGCATTAAAATATCCCGAGCCTGGCAGGATCGCTACCAGCCATAAAGATTGGATAACAGAAGACGAAATGAAAGCGCTTCAGATAAAATATGAACCGGCAATTGTGAAAAAAGTGGGAGACATGGCAAAGAAAGTGGGTGGCCACGGAGGCATGGACTTCCTGATGGATTGGCGAACTATCGATTGTCTGCGAAATGGCCTGCCGCTCGATATTAATGTATATGATGCGGCCACCTGGAGCGCAATCGCCCCATTGAGTGAATGGTCCGTGGCCAATCGTTCAACGTCCATCAATGTTCCTGATTTTACCTCAGGATCCTGGGCAATGAATAAACCCGTGGATATACTCCTGGAAAATGAGCAAAGACGGTGAATACGTGTAAAATGGATCAGTCTGGTTTAATCTTTATTGAAGGGGTCAGTTTAGATTCGGTGAATCATAAGCCTTTGTATGGTCAGGAATTGCTGAACAACCTCAAAGGTTTCTGCAGATGAGTTGGTAACCCCGGGTATCATAAAGTTTGGATCATTCCCTTATCTACCAGAACCGGATATATAACAGGGAAAGAATAATCATTACCAGTATGATCATGGCCATCGTAGAGGGGGCCACTCTGAACATTTTTTTATCCAGGGCGAAGGCCTTTGGATTTATTTTCGGTCCTGCAAGGCTCATGCCCACCATCAGGGCAACCGTGAAAAAAAACGAATATCCCATACAGAGCAGGAAAGGAATGCGCCATACCTGTCTGGCGATACCGCCAATAATCTCAGTGGTGGGATAGGAGGTGTACAGCCAGGTATGGTGCCCGAACCAGGCAGGGGCATATTCATTGAAAACGATGGATAGCACGAATCCGGAGATCACTCCGGCTATAGCTGCAGCACCAGTCGTGCGTTTCCAGAACATGCCTAAAATAAACATGGCGAAGACACCGGGGCTGATAAAGCCGGTGTATTTCTGAATAAAAGTAAATCCGCCTACTCCGCCGATGCCCAATGTATCTTTCCAGGTGAAGGTGACCGCAACCATCATGGCTGCCACTACAGCGATTCTTCCCAGGCGCACCATCCTTTTTTCATCAGCATCTTTATTAAAATATTTTTTATGAATATCGAGTACATAGATCGTGGAAATGCTGTTTACCTTTCCGGCAAGCGAGGCAACAATTGCCGCAGTGAGCGCCGCAACAGACAGGCCCTTCAATCCACTGGGCAGAAAACTAAGTATGGCTGAGTAGGCGCCATCCTTACTGCCGCCCCGCAATTGAGGAAGATGACCTTTTTGGTATAACACATAGGCGGCTATCCCGGGAAGCATCACGATCACCGGCATGAGTAGCTTTAGGAAACTGGCAAATAAGAGTCCTGTCCGGGCGGTCAATAAGTTGGCCCCAAGCGCCCGCTGGGTGATGTATTGATTACATCCCCAGTAGTTCAGATGTCCTATCCATTGTCCTGCAAAATACATGGCAATCCCCGGCAACACCAGGTATTTATCAATGTCCGGCTGTGAAGAAGTAGCCGTTGGCTTGGGGATCATCAGGTGAAAATGTTCAGGCGCCTGATGAAGAAGTACCTGGAAGCCCGCAAGGGCGCTGTTCCCAGCCCCGAAACGCTCAGCCACTATGGTAAGCGCCAGGTAAGTGGTGGCGAGTCCTCCTATCAGCAACACCCCTACCTGGATCACATCTGTGTACCCGATCACTTTCATTCCACCCAGGGTAATGATTAGGGAAAAAATTGCCAGGGCCAGCATTATGGGATGCAGGTACTGGCCGCCGAGTAAACCGTTGATCGCTGCCGACCCCAGGTACAGGATCGATGTAAGGTTAACAAACACGTATAAAAACAACCAGAAAATGGCCATGATAAGTGCTACGGTGTTGTTATACCTCCGCGTGAGGAACTGCGGCATCGTAATGATCTTGTTTTTAAGATACACGGGGAGGAACCACACGGCGACAATGATCAGCGCCACCGCGGCGATCCATTCGTAGGCGGCCACAGCAATTCCAACAAAAAACCCTTCCCCGCTCATGCCAATGAATTGCTCGGCGGAGATATTTGAAGCGACAAGCGATGCCCCGATGGCCCACCAGGTCAGTGAGCCTTCCGCTAAAAAGAAATCTCTGGTATTTACAGTTGTTTTTTTCTTTTGGTGATAAATCCAGTATCCATAGGAAGTAACGACGATAAAATAAACAAGAAAGACGAAATAATCTGCAAAGACGAGCTGACTGGGCATGTTCGGGGTTAGCGATTGATAAAATCCACAAGCGCGTTACTTCAAATATAAGGGCTTATCATCCACAAAGAACGTCTTCAAAAATTAAGAACTTATATTTGGTGTTGAAACCGGCATTATATGAATAATATGTCAAGAAGCGAATTTATTACAATATTCAGCAGTTTTATGCTTGTTTCTGTTGATAACCAAAAGCCGAAAATACCTTTACTGTCGTTCTCTACGCTCGGATGCCCGGATTGGAATCTTTCGGAGATAATTAATTTCGCCGCAGCGCATGATTACAATGGTGTGGAAATACGCGGTATTCAACGTGAACTCGATCTTCCGCTATCAAAATATTTTAATTCACCAACCGCCATAAAGGAAACCAAAAAACAATTCAGCGACAAGGGAATCAAAATAACAGACCTGGGATCTTCCTGCGAACTGCATCATGCCAACCCTGTTAAACGACAAAAAAACCTGGATGAAGGAAAACGCTTTACAGATCTTGCCGCAAAACTGGAAAGTCCTTACATCAGGGTGTTCCCGAATAATTTGCCACCCGATCAGGATAGGAACAAAACGATGGAACTCATCTCACTGGGGTTGACCGAACTGGGTAATTATGCAAAGGGCAGCAATATTAAAGTATTAATGGAAACGCACGGAGATCTTACCAAAAGTGACGACCTGGAAAAAGTGATGTCGGCTGTCGAAAGTAAAAATGCAGGACTGGTGTGGGATATTGGTAACATGTGGACCATTACCAAAGAACCACCGTCTGTTGTTTACAACAAATTGAAACAATACATTTTCCATACTCATATTAAGGATCTTATTAAAAACGGAGAAAAAGATCATCCCACCTTCCTCGGAAAGGGAGAGGTACCGATTTTCGAAGCCATCGATCTGCTGGTTAAAAACCATTATAAGGGATATTTCAGTTTTGAATGGGAAAAACTCTGGAACCCTGAAATAGAAGCGCCCGAACTGGCCTTCGCTGATTACGCGGTTGAGATGAAAAAACATTTCTAATCATACCTTCATTTTATAATTCAATCAGCTGCTCATGCCCTACATACCACTTGATGAAAAATTACCCGGAATTCCGGCATGCTTAATTACCGGCCTGATACCGCTTTGCCGATCCGTGAACTGACACAGTTATTAAATTTTCTACCTGATGTTGCAGGAGATGTACCGGAGGAACACACAGAAACCGGATACCATCAGCAGGGTTTGCCAGGAGATGATTATCAGGTGGATCACGCCTCTGCGGCCAATGACGGAATCGGTAATATAATTGTCGGTGAGGTTAAAATTAATCGCCATAACTAACAGCGACAGGATCAACATGTCCAGGACTTGGGTATACGTTTTCATGGGTAGGTATCAGACTACTCCTATAACTCAAAAGGGGACTCTTTTAGTATGCAATAAGTGCTTTCTTCGCGGGAATTAAATATTTTTTCTCGCAGGCCAGGTTTTAAAAGCGATGAGTAAACACCTGTATTTTACCGCATTCGCAACTAATTTTAAATAAATTCTTACCGGTTGGTTGTCGCGTCCAGTGGTTAAAAGCATTTTCCAATAGACACACCCAGCCACGGTACCAAAGTATATTTATTGGCGACAGGGGTCAGGCTGATCCGCCACATAAGGTTTCGGGAAGTGTGTCGTCTATAGCCAATACTCGGAACGAAATTCACCCAGTTGTCTACCTGTAACTGTTTCGCATTGCCGAACAACTGGCCGTTTATCCTGGTCCATGTTACCCCAAGCCCGGCATCGATAAAGGTTCCATACTTTTCTAAAGCAAATAAATAATTAACACCTACAGGAATGGTCAGGTAAAATGCATTCTCTGAATAAAAACCAACTCCGAAACGGACACCTATTCCGGGCTGACTGGTCAGTTGCCGCTCATAGTTCACAGATCCGAACAACCCGTTTCCAAATGCTTCGATATAAACAAAATTTTTAGAAGGTTGCTGGCCGTGTGTAACTATATTTACAAACAAGATCAAAGGGAATAAACATTTTCTCATCAGGAAGGTTTTAGGGGCTGAGCTCAATTATTATTTAATGTACTAAGAAAAATGATTTAGGAGTCTGATTCTGCCCGTGTATTTATTCGTGACAAGATTTTTGCTGGTAAATTTGCACTTTGCCGGCGTAATATCCTTTAGCAGTGTGGTATAATTTTCACATATTTATAAAAAAAAGTTATGACTCAGCCAAAAAATGCAGTAGATAAAGGCGGCACGAAAGGGGAAAATGCTACATCCAACCCAAAGAACCAGATGAATCCCATTCAACGGGCGCACCAACAGGCAGATGCAGACATTGCCAATGATCTTGAAACATCCGCCCATTCACCCAATGATGATCTGGATGAAGGAGAACTGGCGCGGTTAGGAGAGACTGGCGGCCCTATGGAATAACATACCTGTGTCTCGTCCTGAAATGGGTTTGTCTCGGTTTCTTGTTTATTAGGTACCCTGAAAACAATGAAGTGTTCATCGCATGGAAAATCTTATTTTTCGAAAAATCTCAGATATTCCTCAAACACAAATATTCTGTTTCTTTTGAAGCCTGTTTGTTCTTTTAATATACCTAAGCTTGTAAAATCGTTTATAAGCTTATTAGCCGTTGGCTTAGTTGTCTCTAATGCGCTTATGATTTCTGAAACTGTTACTATCGGTTTATTATATAAATATATCAGTAACGCTTTTGCATTAGGAATACGTTTACCTAAGCTAATGATCGTTTCTTTTTCCAACTTTTCCTTAAGTATGATAATTCTATTGAACGTATCAGTTGCCATATTAGCTGTTTCAATAATTCCCACAAGGAAGAACTTTAACCATTGTTCTATATCATTCTTTTCAGATACTTTAATTAGATTGTCATAATAAGTGGATCTGTTTTTCTCAATAAAGTCCGATAGATAAAGTGTTGGTTTGCTTAACAAGCCATGATGGACCAGATAAAGTGTAATTAACAATCTGCCAATTCTACCGTTTCCATCCAAAAAAGGATGTATAGCTTCAAATTGATAATGAGCTATGCCGATTCGGATCAAAAATATTGACTTTTACCATGCATACATCAACTTACTCCTGTTAATTTTATCATGATCACTTTTAATACGAACTACGACAAATATCAACTCACCCTGGAAGATAAAACCAGCAAACGTCTTTTCCTGTTAGATACTAATGACCTGCCATTGCTGATTCTGCATGCCAACCAGCAGGTCCTAACTGATCTGGAGGTAGAAATAGCGGAACGATACCAGGTGCGGGAAATGAATTATCTGCGCACCCAAAAGTCGGAAAAGATCCGCAATGGTGTTTCACTGGGGATGGTTCTGCTGCTTTTTATCAGCACACCATACCAGGAAAGGATAGCGAACCGGTTACAGCTGTCCATTGTTACTTTTACGTTTCTGCTGGTGGGACTGTTGGGGCTGGTCTCTGCGGCGCTGTTGTCCCTGTTGGGCCGTAAGAGAACGGCAGAACAGAAAGAGGGCACGGTGGTAGAAGATATGCAGTTGCGCAATTGGATCGTGCAGCATTGCCAACCCTGAAGTTATTCCACAGTAATTGTACCAGCAGAGGGTGGTTTGATTATTGAATAATCATCGTCTTACAAGCACCGTTTAAAAAAATATAGTATGGAAAAAACAAATGTCCCTGTTTGGTTCATTACAGGTTGCTCGACAGGTTTCGGAAGAGAACTGGCTAAACTGATTTTAGGCAGAGGTTGGAAAGCGGTAATTACAGCAAGGAATACAGAACAGATTCAGGATATTGCCAAGGGACATGATAATACGTCCCTTGTGCTGCCCCTGGATGTTACGGATAAAGCACAGGTAGCTTCAGCTATAAAAAAAGCAATAGAAACTTTTGGGAGGATAGACGTTTTGGTGAATAATGCCGGCTATGGCTATTTCTCCAGTATTGAAGAGGGAGAGGAAGAAAAGATCCGGGCTCAGTTCGAAACCAATTTTTTTGGATTAGTAAATGTGATACAGGCAGTGTTGCCAGGTATGCGTCAGCAACGAAGCGGGCATATTATCAATTTTTCTTCCATCGGAGGGTTAATGAGCTTTGCGGCCACAGGCTTTTATCATGCCACTAAATTTGCGGTAGAAGGGCTGTCAGAATCTTTGTCAAAAGAGGTTGAGCCTTTAGGAATTAAAGTATTGCTGGTGGAACCCGGGCCCTTCCGCACGGACTGGGCCGGCCGGTCAACTTCACGCACAGAAGTGCAGATCCCGGATTACAAAGCAATCGTAGGAGCCAGGATGGTAGCCAGCCTGAATGGTAGTGGTAAGCAACAGGGAGACCCGGTCAGGGGTTGTGAAGCCATCATTAGGGCCGTAGAATCAGACACTCCTCAGCTTCGCTTATTACTGGGCGAGCCCGCGCTTAAAATGGCCCTGGGAAAAGTAGATGCGCTTAAGGAAAATTTTGAAGCCTGGAAAACCCTTACACTGAGTGCCGATTACCCGGATGCCGAATTATAGAGTATCTAAACAATGAGCATGATGCAATCATTATCTGAATTAAATGACGGACAAAAGGACAGGATCACTCCCGCAGGAAATGATCTTCCGGATTCAAAAAAAGACGCTGAAAGGTTAAAACCGGAAGAGGCCACGATTGATCTTCCGGATGTAAATGATATTCCTGGTCAGGAGCATGTGCATGTACTCCCATTGGGAGAACTTGCGGACACTACTGTTTCTTCCGATGATGAAGAAGGAACGGATCTTTTGGGAGAGTAATTCATTGGAGTAAGTCTGGAGGCTATTATTAATCTCATTTATTTAACGAAATAAAATGCGGGTCAAATTTAAATTTTTGATAACTTGTTTAATCAAAAATTAAATTATGCCTAAATATATAATTGAAAGAGAAATTCCTGGGGCAGGCAAATTAAGTCCGGAACAATTAAAAGGTATATCACAGACTTCATGTGGTGTACTTAGTAAAATGGGTACCCAGATCCAGTGGATACAAAGCTATGTAACCACCGATAAAATTTATTGCGTGTACAATGCGCCTAACAGGGAAATGATTTTGGAACATGCCAGGTTAGGTGGATTTCCTGCGAATGTGGTAAGCGAAGTCGCCACTGTTATAGACCCGACAACAGCAGAATAAGTAAAAATAATTACAGGCATCGATATCGATATATCCTGCGCCCCATACTTTATCCAATAGCTTCGGTCCATTCTGGTGGACGGCCCAGTTTCTTCAGGAAAGTAATGTGTGCCCCAAGGGCTTCTCCGAACCGGTTATGTGACAGATAGGGAACCCCAAATTCTGCGGCCACTTCCCGGACTATAGGAGCGATGCCCGGATAGTGCACATGTGCAATCCGGGGAAAAAGGTGATGCTCTACCTGAAAATTCAATCCCCCTACGTACCAGGACAGCCATTTATTGCCAGGGGAAAAATTCATGGTGGTATTCATTTGATGCATGGCCCAGTCATTCGCGATAATGCCATTGGCATCAGGCAGGGGATGGCTCGTGCCATCCAGTGAATGGGCCAGTTGAAAGACTACCGTCAGGATCACCCCGGCCAGAAAGTGCATCAGGAGAAAACCGGTCAGAACCTGAATAAAAGGAATAGAAAATCCAAAGACAGGAACAATAATGAAAACAAGGAAGTATGCGATTTTAACAATCACCATTTTTGCCAGCATCAAGCGGTTGCCCGCGGGAGAAGCAGTGTTTACTTTTTCCCTTCTGTATTTTACAAACTGCACGAAATCTTTAGCAGTTACCCAGTAAAGGGTTGTAAGCCCATAAAGCAGGAAAGCGTGCCACCACTGATAGCGGTGCGCAGCTCTCAGGTTTTCGTGGGGCGACAGCCGGAGTGCGGGTTTGGAAGCAATGTCATCATCCATGTAGGTGACATTCGTATAGGTATGGTGAAGTATATTGTGCTGAAGCTTCCAGTTAATGGTGGAACCTCCCATCAGGTTAAGCACATGGGCCATGAAACGGTTGATTGTCGGATTGCCGGAATAGGCCCCGTGGTTAGCGTCATGCATGACGCTCATGCCAAGGCCAGCCATGCCGATACCCATAATTGTCCACAACATCAGGCTGACCCACCAACCGGGTGTCCAGATAAGCAGCGCCACAAATGGAAGTGTATATACGCCCAGCAGGATAATCGTTTTGAAAACCAGCTTAGAATTGCCGTATTTGGATAAGCCGCGTTCCACGAAATATTCATCCACTCTTTTTTTAAGGGTGGGGAAGAATAATGTTTTCTGCGGGTGTACAAATTTAACCGCCCCTTTTCGCTGGATTGTTGGCATAACTCACATTTATGTATTAATTGTCGCTCAGCGAGCGTTTCCGCCAATATAAACTAATTATTTGATCCGGCACATTACACTCATAAATTGAAGGTTTTATTTAGCATTTACCCCTAATCAGAATACATATAATTTCACCGGATAATACCATTATCCGGAAGGCCACCCAGGTAGTTAGTGAGCTGATAAATATAAAAGTACCGGACAATTCTGCCGCTGCGCAATTGCGGTATGGTAAAGGTCCGCGAGCATTGCAGGAAGTGTTCTGTCAGCTTTTTGGGTGGTTCATGATAAAAATTAGATATGGTGATATACCAGGCATTTTGTCCCGTTCTCAGGGTGGGAAGACCGGGATTCAGCCAGGCGAAATGATGGATATCGGCCAGGCTTCCAACTACCCTGACCGGCAAATTCAGTTGATGCCCGGTATAAAAGTCCAAATGTCCGCCAGGAAACCAGTAATCGGTGAAAATGCAATCGATAGGCGGAGAACCTGATAGTTTCATTTGCAGTGAATCGCTGAACTGCCGCCATCCGCTCATATCCAGCGTAATGTCATTTTTTCCCCATTCCGGTAGCCGCCGCTGGCCCATGGACCCGGGAAAATATTTAATCATACCAATACAAATTACCAATGCTGCCACAATCAGGCGCAATGCAAAAATAACCGGTGGAAGAAATTCCCTGGGATATTGACGATTTCTGAGATATAGCGCCGTAAAGGGAATCAGGGTGGCATAGGCAGGCCCGCTCCAGTGTGGTAACGTATCATTAAAAACAGAAATGAAGAATACTGTTCCGATTAATGGAAATGACAGCCATTTTAATAATATAGCATTCTTGTTTTGCGTTCTGAACTGAGCGATGGCCATGATAAGCAACACGTAATTGACAGGATTACTGTACAATACTTCTCCTAAGATCTCCCTCCCGAAACTTTCGGGATGAAAATGAAGAAAGGTCACCCGCGCGCTGTGATAGTTGTAAGTGCTGAAATGGTTGTTGAACGTCCATAAAAATGATGGAACAAGTATTATTGCGGTAATTGACGCGGCCAGGTACAGGTAAGGATTTTTTAAGAGCGCTCTTTGATCAAACAGCACATAACCCAGAAAACCCGTCCATAAAAAAATACCATGGATCTTGCTCAGGATGCACAGGCCAATAGTAAGACCGGCCAACAGCAGATAGCCGTGTACCGGTAATTGCCTGCTTTGGCGTTTAATAATGGTGATCAACAGGAGTACGCTCAACAGCCAGAAAAATAGTTGCGGGGTGTCTGGTAAAATTAACAGACCGGCAATGATACTTGCATAAAAAGAGGCTGTATATAGGCAGGCCGCAATCCATCCTGTCCGTTCATCCTGTAAAGACTGGCCTATTTTAAAAATGATCCAGGTGCAGACAGCAGCGGAGACCACGCCCGGAAGCCTCATAAAAAATTCATGGTGAAAATAAAGGTTGGCAGTGAACAGCCGGATGAAAATACCCACCATGGGCGGATGATCAAAATAGTTCCATTGGAGGTGGCGGGCATAGGTCCAGTAATAGGCTTCATCATTGTTCAATTCTATAATGCTGCCGAGCACCAGTTTGATCAAACCAGCTGCAATAATTAATACAATAGTTTGTTTTTTATAGCTCAAGAGATAAGGATTCATGCGCTGTTATAGCTGTTTGACGTAACGGGCGGCGTAGGATATTCCTGCTGTAAATCACCCCGGTAAGCATAGCAGACGAAACTCCGATAATCATACCGGCAAGTGTGTCCTCAATAAAATGTTGTCCTAAATATATCCTTGAATAGATAACTGCAGTAGCGAGTACAAAAAATACGCCGCACCATTTTTTACAATTCACATGTCCGGTTAGCAGGTAAGCCAATGCGAAGGCTGTGGCCGCATGCCCTGATGGGAAACTGTTCCATCCGGAATGTGTAACGCCTGCAATGAAATAATGGTAAGTGCCTGCCGGATAAAAAGCGCTTGGCCTGGGCGCATTAAAAAGTCGCTTCATTACCTGCGCTATGGCACCTGAGAGCAGAAAGGAAGCCAGCAATGTATAGGCCATCGGCCGGTTTTTAATGATAAAGAAATACGCAATCAGGATAAGGGCGGTAATCCCGTCTCCAAGGTTGGTGATGATCCCAAACAGTACATCCATCCAGTGGCGATGATAAGGATTGGCAGCAACAAATGAAACTGATTTTGGCAGCAGGCAAACTACCAGCAACATCACAAGTGTGAGCCAGCCACTCATCCGGATAAACAGGATACGTGCGGGAGAATCCGTTAAATATTTCATGGGCGTCATGCTGCATCAAATATATCCGGGTAATGCAACCTGCACGTAAAGTCTCCGTTATCAAATCGTAACTTCTGGGGCCTGGCCTATCCTTAATAATATCTTAATGTAATTTTGAAACTTACAAAATCAGTATCAGCGTTCCGGCAATAATAAAAGCGGCACCGGCGGCCATTTTCCAGGTTAGTACTTCTCCCAGAAAAATTACTGACAAAATAATTGTCAGGGCAACGCTCATTTTATCTACCGGTGCCACCTGCGATACCTTACCTGCCTGGAGCGCTCTGAAATAAAATATCCAGGAAAGTCCCGTGGCAACTCCTGAGAGCAAAAGGAATAACCAGTTTTGCCTGGTCAGCGCACCCATGCCCTGCACACCTTTATAAAATACAATGGACCAGGCAAGCATCAGAATCACGACCGTTCTGATGGCAGTTGCCAGATCTGTATCTACTCCATTGATTCCTTTCTTTGCAAAAATAGCTGTAAGAGAAGCGAACAGCGCCGATAATAAAGCATATATCCACCACATACGAATGTTTTTTAACCCCGGTCCGGGCGTCTGTAACTTAGTAAAATTGTTCGAATTATACAGGCATTGAAAATGGATTTCGGTATCCTTCCCTACCTTTGCCCTGATGAAGCATCTCAAAGTACTTAATAAATATTTCTGGAAATACCGGACCCGATTTTTATCCGGGATGGTCTTCATTATTCTCTCTAACTATTTCGCCATACTCGCACCGCAGATCACCGGGTTCATATTCGACCTCCTGCAACAGCATCTGGGCGTATCAGGTGCTAAAACAAAAACAGCCACATACGATCCCTTTGTTAATTTTTTCATTGGCAGAATGGCCGGCTACGATCTTACTTTCCCAGGTAAAATAGCCGTTTTTTCCATAACCATACTGGTATTCGCATTGCTCAGCGGATTTTTCATGTTCCTGATGCGGCAAACCATTATCGTGATGAGCCGTCACATAGAATTTGACCAGAAAAATGATGTATTCACGCATTATCTTAAACTCGATATCAATTTCTACAAAACCCACAGCACCGGAGACCTGATGAGCCGTATTTCAGAAGACGTCAGTCGCGTGCGCATGTATACCGGCCCGGCGATAATGTACCTCGTCAACCTGATATTCCGCATTTCATTCTGTCTTTTTTATATGATCCGTAAAGACTGGGAGCTGACCCTTTACGTGCTCTCCCCTTTACCGATACTCGTTATAACGATTTATTGGGTGAACACGAGCATTCACAGAAGAAGTGAACGTATCCAGGCCCTGCTTTCAGACCTTACCACCAACGCCCAGGAATCCTACTCAGGCATCCGCGTGATCAAATCGTTCGTGCAGGAAAAGGCAATGATCAGCTACTTCAATAATAACAGCGAGGAATATAAAAAAAATGCGATCGGACTCGCCAGGCTGGATGCCCTGTATTTGCCATCGATGACGTTGCTGATCGGGTTAAGTTCTTTGTTTACTATTATGATAGGAGGTATCTATGCGATCAGCGGCCGGCATGGGATCACTATGGGTACCATTGTAGAGTTTGTGATGTATATCAATATGCTCACTTTTCCCGTCAGCGCTATCGGCTGGACCGCCGGCATGATCCAGCGCGCTTCTGCATCACAGAAGAGAGTAAATGAGTTTTTGCATACCGTGCCAACGATCCTTAACCCTCCATCTGCCGTTAAAAAAGAAATAAAAGGAAATATTGTTTTCAACCACGTTGATTTTACTTACCCTAATACTGGCATTCAGGCACTTAAAGATTTTTCTCTGGAAATCAAAGAGGGACAGAAAATAGCCGTGCTGGGCCATACTGGCAGTGGCAAAACAACCATAGCGCAATTAATCCTGAGAATGTATGATGCCACGCGGGGAAATATTCTGATCGATGGAACGGATATCCGCAACGTAGACCTGGACGTCCTCCGGACGGAATTGAGCTATGTGCCGCAGGATGTATTTTTGTTTAGTGATACCATTGCGAATAATATATTGTTCGGGGTAAAGGACGCCTCCCGCGAGCTGGTGCAGCAGGCCGCCCGCTACGCCAGTATAGAAAAAGAAATACTGGATTTTCAGGAACAGTTCGAGACGATGGTAGGAGAGCGCGGTGTGACACTGAGCGGGGGCCAGAAACAGCGCATATCCATTGCCAGGGGCCTTGTGAAAGATCCCAGGATGATTGTTTTTGATGACTGCCTCAGCGCGGTCGACGCACGGACCGAAAAGGAGATACTTACCAACCTGACCATGTTCCTCAATGACCGCACTGCTATTATCATTACGCACCGGATACTTCCTTTTTTTAAATTTGATAAGATCGTAGTACTCGACCAGGGACGGATAATAGAAGAAGGCACACACGAAGAGTTGCTTCAGCTTGATGGGTATTATACCTTTTTGTATAATAAACAGAGCCTGGTAGACCAGGAATAACCAGGAAGCTTATTTTTATTTAACTTTAAATGCAGCAAAATCCGAAAAATTTTGTCGGATCGAAAACAATATTATATTTGTATGTACTTATCTCACCAGAAACTTTAACTGTTAAAAAAAATTGACTGTGGCGTACGAAAACAATGAAAAACGAATGGAAAGCGTTTATAGCAAACGCATCAGGGCAGGAAAAAGAAGAACCTATTTCTTCGATGTAAGAGCCACCAGGGGTAATGACTACTACATTACCATTACAGAATCACGTAAGAAATTCAACGAAGATGGCTATGACAGGCACAAGATCTTCCTGTACAAGGAAGACTTCAACAAGTTCCTGAAGGCCCTTACTGAAGCGGTCGATTACGTGAAGACGGACCTGATGCCTGATTTCGATTTTGATGCATATAATCACGACCAGTTGCCAGAAGGTGAAGGCGAACAATATGAGTCTTCTGCTCCCGAGGTTGTCATGGCTGTTCCGGAAGCAATAAGCCCGGTAGTTCCTCCCGTTTCCTCAGTTGCTGAAGAAGCTGTAGTAGCATCAGCGCCGTCGGCTACCGAAGAAGTGGACAAATGGTAAACGGATTTAAAATATATTTACAAGACCTCGCAACTGCGGGGTCTTTTTATTTGGCAATCGCGATAGTGATAGACTTTACTTTTTTCTTGTCGGGGCCGAAAAGAGTAAGATAATATATTCCTGATGCCAGCGAAGAAACCGAAAACGTCTCCAGGTCACTGCCTGAGGTGATATTAATCGATTTTTGCATCACGGCCTGTCCCAATGAGTTATAGATCGTCAGCCCATACATACCAGGCTTTTGTTTAAATATCTGCACACTGATATTCTGCACATTTACAGGATTGGGATAGGCGCGGAGCTGAAAATCACCGGTAGGCTGGGGCAGTGCTGATCCCGAGAAAATCATATTGAACGCTGCCTTGGTATTTTCTACTCCATCGAGTACTACTAAATAATTTGTATTACCTGTAAGACCGGTTATTACCGGCAGCTGTCCGTTGGCGGAAAAGTTGGTACTGAGCAAAGGCAATGGAAAAGACTGTCCGCCCGGACAGGCATTCACCTGGTAAACAGCCATCTGCACACCCGTTACAGGAAGTGTTGTAGAAGGCACACAGGCGGCCAACGCTGCCGGAGCGGCAACATAATTGCTTATTTCAAGCGAGAGATCTCCGCCATCGCTGCTTGTCCTGAAGGGATAAAAAGCAGTATTGGTAATACTTGTACCCGTTCCATCGGTAAGCAATTGGTTGTATGCCGGATCTTCCAGTTTGTTGCTGGTGCAATGTGCCAGGTCGAATGTTACAGACGTCAGCATGGGAGTAGGGATATCAGGAAAAGTTTCAGGGCAACCATCCCTGGCGTCCCTTGTTACCGGTAAAGGGATCATTTCCTGGCTCGCGGTTACACAGCTGCCATAAGTATTGTTGTGTGGACTTACTGTATATGCCGCGCCGGCCATAGAGGAATAATCCGGGCTTATCCTCCGGAGATTATAATTAATGGAGAAATTCATAAGCTTGGCCGGATTAGCCTTACCGTTAATTCCAGATCCTTCCGGAGGGTCAATGATGTGGCCAAGATCAAGCGCATGACCCATTTCATGTAATAGTACCGTTTCCAGATCCACCTCCGCCGTAGCGCTGGTAAAAGGAGAACAGGGACCGAAAGTAAAATTAATGCTGCCCGTTGAATAACCTTCATTACGGATAATGATATCAAATCCTGTTTTGAAGAATAATTTTGTGGTGTCGCCGCAATAGCCGAGGCCGGAATAACAGGTTGCCAGCACCCCGTTCGGTAACGGACTGCCAAGGGTAGAGGCGCTGTTATCAAACACGACAATATTTTCACCGTCACCGGGATCAACCGCCTGGCTGGTCGTAGATCCTGCTTCCGCAAAATTTACCCCTGTCATTTCCTTCCAGGTATTTAATGCCCGCTGCACCGTGGCCTTGGCTGTGCTGGAATTGATGTCTATACCGCTATTGGCTGTGTTGCTACTGTATTTAAGAGAGTATCCGCCGGAGCCATTCTGGTTCACCAAATTAAATTGTACCGTCCGGTGTCCCGTAAAAGCCGAAAGGACAGTATATAGTACGTTGAGGCTGGCAGGGGAATTAGACGTCAGGCCGGCGCTATTGCGTACTCTGAATGTACCTGACCCCGCCGTAGTGGGAACCCTTAATTTGATCTGGTTGTCTGTCCAGGAAATGATCAGGTCGCTGTTTGAAGCGATGTCAGAAAAATTTCCAAGCGCTTTGTCCGAATGTGCAAATTCCACTGCGGAACTGGAGGGGTCGGGCGCATTTTCAAACCCTGAGCCGTTTATAGTCAGCACATTGTTTGCAGGATCCTGGATTGTTCCGCCCGTTACTGTTGCAGGGCTGAAGGAAGCAATGACCGGCGCCAGCGCCAGGTTTAAACCTCCGGATGTTTTGGATTCGATGCTGAACGAGCTGTTTTTTATTTCCGCGGTTCTTCCGGTTTTCCTGTATAATTCCCGGTACAGCTGCTTTTCAATATTATCGTATTTTATAAATGGCGCCGATGCGGTTTTTGTCGGCAGGTCGTATTTTAAAAATCCCTGTGAACTGCTGTATACATCATAGGCATTCTCTTTTGAGAGAAGGGTCCGGTTCCTGTTTGGCTGACAATAAAATATTCCTATATCATTATTTTCCAGCTGAAGCAGGTCGCTGGCCACGATAGCATAATTATCCAGAAAACCGCCGGCTGTAATTATCTCGATAGTGTTCTTCTGTACAGTGCCTTTAAAAACTTTATATACTTCCACCTCGTTGGAAGTGAAGATCATAGTGTGTTTAGCGTTCCAGTAGGATTTCTTTCCTAGTACTTTTCCTTCAACAATCAATCCGGAATTGCTGATCTTGTCATCCGAAGAAACTTCGAACAATGCCTGCGAACGGGCTAAGGTAGAAACAAAGACCATTGTTACCAGAAGTATGATGGGCAGCCGGTAGAAAACGCTCATAGATAGATAGAGTAGTTGTAAAACGTTATGAAAGCTACAGATTAACGTCCGGTATCCGGTTTAATTGTTGCCCTTAATCTTCTTATACGTATTTATCAGACCGTTAGTTGAACTGTCATGATCTTTCACCTCTTCAGGACCGCTCAGTTCGGGTAAAATTTTGCTGGCCAGCTGTTTGCCGAGCTCCACGCCCCACTGGTCGAAACTGAAGATATTCCAGATCACTCCCTGCACGAAAATTTTATGCTCATATAAAGCTATCAGCTGCCCCAGTGTGAAGGGAGTAATCTTTTTGATAAGTATGGAATTGGTGGGTCTGTTGCCACTGAATTCTTTGTATGGTTCAGAAGCGTCAGGATGTTTTCCATTCATCAGCGCTTCCGTTTGCGCAAAGAAGTTAGATAACAATTTCTGATGATGGTCGCCTACAGGGTTGTGGCTGATGGCCGGCGCGATAAAATCGCAGGGGATCAGCAGCGTGCCCTGGTGGATCAGCTGGTAGAACGCATGCTGACCATTGGTGCCCGGTTCGCCCCAGATCACCGGGCCTGTGGCATAATCAACCTTCTCCCCGTTACGGTCAACCGATTTTCCGTTGCTTTCCATATTTCCCTGCTGGAAATAAGCAGCGAATCGGTGCATGTATTGGTCATAAGGAAGAATGGCCTCTGTCTGGGAACCAAAAAAGTTGATATACCATAAGCCAATCATGCCAAGCAGCACGGGTATATTTTTTTCAAAAGGCGTGTTGCGGAAATGGATGTCCGTTTCGTAAGCTCCCTTTAACAGTTGTTCGAAGTTTTCATATCCTACAGAGAGGGCGATCGACAACCCGATAGCGCTCCACAAGGAATACCTTCCGCCTACCCAGTCCCAGAACACAAACATGTTTTCTTTATCGATCCCAAATTTCACCACTTCTTTTTCATTGGTGCTGAGCGCCACAAAATGTTTGGCTATATCTGCTTCTTTTGCCGTTTGCAGGAACCATTTACGGGCGGTATGCGCATTGGTCATGGTTTCCTGGGTAGTGAATGTTTTGGAAGCGATCAGGAAAATTGTTTCTTCGGGCGTGATCTGTTTCAGCGTTTCAACGATATGCGTGCCGTCGATGTTGGAAACAAAAAAAGGCCGGATGCCTTTCACTTTATAGGGCTTCAGCGCCTCGGTAACCATAAAGGGTCCAAGGTCACTTCCCCCGATACCAATATTGACAATATATTTGATCTTTTTCCCGGTATATCCCTTCCACCCGCCGCTATGCACTTTCCCGCAAAATTTTTTCATATGTTCCCGCACCGCAGTTACTTCCGGCATCACATCCGTGCCACTGGCGCTGACAGGCTTTCCTGAAAAATCTCTTAGAGCGGTATGAAGCACTTCACGTCCTTCAGCCTTATTTATTTTTTCACCATTAAACATGGCTTCGATAGCTTCTTTCAGCTGGCATTCACTTGCAAGAGCGAGTAAAAGGCTGAGCGTTTCTCCGGTGATCCTGTTTTTTGAATAGTCGACGAGAATATCGCCGAATGTAATGGACAATTTTTTAAATCTTTCCGGATCACTGGCGAACAAATCTTTAATCTGGCTCCCTGATGTTTGCTGGTGGTGCTGCTGTAAATTGTGCCAGGCAACAGTTTGAGTAGGTTTTATCGAAGGGAACATGTAAAATGATATTTATTGTGTGATTAAATGGCCACCGCGGCTTTCTCCTCTTTGAATGCTTCTCTCGGTTTTAATCCCAGCAGATTAAACATCTGCATGTCTTCGTCGAACGATGGGTTAGGAGTGGTCAGTAATTTTTCTCCTGCGAAAATAGAATTAGCTCCGGCCATGAAACAGAATGCCTGTTCGGACACGCTCATTTCTGCGCGGCCGGCACTAAGCCTTACCATAGTTGCCGGCATCAGTATTCTCGCGGTGGCGATCATACGCACCATGTCCCAGATGCCTACCCGTGGCTGGTCTGCCAGCGGCGTTCCTTTTACCGGAACCAGGGCATTGATGGGAACGCTTTCAGGATGTTCAGGAAGAGTGGAAAGCGTGAGCAGCATTTTGATACGGTCGGTATGGGTTTCTCCCAATCCTATGATGCCTCCGCAGCAAACCGTTACACCCGCCCTGCGCACGTTGTCAAGGGTCTTCAGGCGGTCGTTGTAGGTCCTCGTGGTGATGATCTCGTTATAATATTCAGGGGAAGTATCGAGGTTGTGGTTATAAGCGTACAGTCCCGCTTCGGCAAGCCTGGCGGCCTGGTGTTTGGTAAGCATGCCCAGCGTACAGCATACTTCCATGCCCATTTCATTAACGCCCTGCACCATTTCGATCACTTTGTCAAAGTCGCGGTTGTCACGCACTTCGCGCCAGGCGGCGCCCATGCAAAAACGGGTTGAGCCCGCATCCTTTGCTTTCTGCGCATATTGCAGCACTTCTTCCTTCTTCATGAGCGCATGCACCTCCACTCCGGTGTTGTAGCGGGCAGCCTGTGGGCAATAGGCACAATCTTCTGAACAGCCACCTGTTTTAATAGAAAGAAGCGTGCAAACCTGCACTTCTCCTGTATCGTTGTATTGTCTGTGTATAGTTGATGCCCTGTATACGAGGTCGAGCACGGGTGAATTATAAATTTCACTGATTTCTGACAGTGTCCAGTCATTTCTGATATCATGCTGCATGTAAGTCGGATTTATGGGCAAACGTACAGGAAAATGATGATTGAAAAAATTAGAAAGAATGGGTTTTGAAATTGCTTAATGATACATTTACCACCTGTATGAAAAGGCGTCCGTTTTTACTGATATTGATTACTTTATCTGCCGGCGCGCTTCTTATTGGTTTTCTTCTGCTCCGGCATACAAGGAACACGCGTGGCGAAACGCTTACGTACAATCAACTGTACACCACCAGCGATGGAATCAGTATAAAATCAATCGGGCAGGAAGGGGATAGTATCCTGCGAGTCTCTTTTGCCGGAAAAATGATGGTGGACAATAACCACTTTAAGGTTTTTTACAAGGATTCTTTACTGAAGGAGGCTCATTCTGCGGCAATTAACTTCACTCCGGTCCCGGGAATACATACTTACCTGGTTGACATCAATGGGTTGAATAAAGTGGACATGACGATCGATTACACGCCGCTCAGCGTTTACCGGGAGCAGCATAATTCCAGCAATATTGTTTTTGAAGTCACCAGCACGTCGGTTCCCGTTGAACAGGGAAAATTGCACAGCATGGCAGACTGGGCCGCCCGGAGTTCTGGCGGCGACAGCGTGGTGAGCAATGCTTATTTATATGATTCAATGCATATCACCAGAACAGACGGCACAGTAGAGAAGACCTTGAAAATAGCCCGGTATGTTTTAAGCAACCTGAATGATGCCTATGGCGCGCCTCCTGATACGCTACTCCGGATGGATGCCTTATCGCAATTTATTTATGCGCGGAAGACCTGGTCTTATGTGTGGTGCGGTAACCATGGCGCTATTTTTTCTTTTTTTGCCGAACGCGCGGGAATCCCGGTGCGCAGTGTGGTGAGCGGAAGAAAATATGGCCCCGTATCTGCCGGGGATCATTTTTTCAATGAGGTGTACCTGAAAGAATTTAATTGCTGGGCCTATGTGGACCTTACCACTAAAAATATATTTGTTAAGAACCGTGACCGCTTTCTCAATACCATTGATGTTTCCAGGCTGATGAAGTATACGATCGAAGATTCCGGTTTTACTTCCATGCGGTTTGCCAGGGACACCATCACAAGCGTTCCTTTATATCAGGCCGACGACCAGGAGAAATATTATTTCCACGCCAGCAACCGGGTTGAATTTTATTTCAGCGATGCTTTTGAAAGGATGGCTACCCCCAAAAATATTATTAACAGGATTAAATTTTTTTTTTGGGGCAAACCTTATTATGCGGTCTGCACGGATAATTATGCGCCCGGTTACAGGTAATTCAGATTTGTTTTTGGTGAAAGTGCCAGCAGTGTTTCATACATGAGTAAAATGGTTTGCTCGATGTCGTCACGATGCAGCATTTCAACGGTAGTATGCATGTAGCGCAATGGAATAGAGATCAGCACGGAAGGACAGCCATCATTGGCATAGGCAAATGAGTCGGTATCAGTGCCGGTGCTGCGGGATACGGTACGCATCTGCACCGGTATCTTTTTACTGTCCGCCACATCGATAACGATATTCAGCAATTTATTATGGATAGCCGGGCCGTAGGCCAGAGATGGCCCCTTTCCGCAAACCACATCACCTTCAATTATTTTATTAACCATCGGCGTGTGCGTGTCATGGGTCACATCAGTAATGATGGCGATATTCGGTTTCAGTCTCCGGGCGATCATTTCCGCTCCCCGCAATCCTATCTCTTCCTGTACGGCGTTTACAATGTATAATCCGTAAGGAAGCGTGATCTTGTTTTCTTTCAGCATGCGTGCCACCTCGGCGATCATGAACCCGCCCACCCGGTTGTCAAACGCGCGCCCAATATAATTGCCATAGCCCAGTTCTTCAAAGCCGTCGCGGTACGTCACTACAGATCCTATATGAATACCCAGATCTTCTACCTGCTGCTTATTCCTGGCTCCGCAATCAAGAAAAAGATTTTCAACTTTCGGTTGCGTTTCCTTGCTGTCGCCACTATGGATCCTGGTGTGAATAGCCGGCCATCCGAAGACGGCTTTGACCGGACCCTTTTTACCGTGCACAAATACGCGCTGGCTGGGGGCGATCTGGTGATCCACCCCGCCGTTCCTTTTTAAATAAATTAATCCCTCGGCATTAATATAATTTACGAACCAGCTGATCTCATCGGCGTGCGCCTCGATCACGACCTTGAATGCTGCTTTAGGATTAATAATGCCCACCGCCGTTCCATAAGGATCTACTATCGTCGTGTTAACGTAAGGCTTCAGGTAATCCAGCCATAATTTCTGGCCGCTGCTTTCAAAGCCTACAGGAGAGGGGTTATTAATATAATTTTCCAGGAATTGTAATGCTTTCGGAGTGAGAATTGTTTTTGATTTTACAGATTTTGCCATCAGGGTTCTTATGAATAAAATTTAAAATGCTCTTTGCACGATTTGTGGTGTTGTAACGGTGTCACTGACATTACCGGCAACATCTTTCACAAAAATCTTGAATACCATTGTGTCGTTATATCTTGATGCATTGGCAGAATCATTAATTGGTAATGGCTCCTCGTTAAGGAAATTATAGCTGATCAATACATTCATCTCCCCGGTGGCAGACTTTGGAAATTCCGGTAACTGGCTGTTTACCGTATCAATGAGCTTGTTTGATGCCGGATCGGTGATGGGCCTGGTATTTAACCTGTTGCGGATATAAGTCAGTACTCCTTTGCTCAGGTCACCTTCCTTATCGGTATAGGAAAGGGTGATATTTACCTTGCCTCCGGGAAAGAATTCATTTCCGTTGATGCTTTTAAAACTTAAGGAAGGTTTCGTATTGAGCTTATCTTTGCTGCATGACACAACAAGAGAAAGCAGCAATATAAGTGGGAGATATCTTTTTAACATACAAAAACTTATAAGTACAAATTTAGCTGCTTAAGGCTGAATAAAACGATATGAATTGTGAATTGCAAGATAAAATTTTTACTGTCCCGCAACCTGATTTCGGGCAGCTTGCATTGGAAGTATTCCTTTTTCAATACCATAACAACGCTCTTTACCGGTCATTTGTAAATGCCATCGGGATCGATCCCCTTGCTGTTTCCAACATGGCGGGCATTCCCTTTCTTCCTATTTCTTTTTTTAAGAGTCATGAAGTGATGGCTGGCTCCTTTACACCCGAAATTATTTTTGAAAGCAGCGGCACAACCAATACCGGCAACAGCAGGCACCTCGTAAGATCGGCAGGCCTGTACCGGGAAAGTTTTAAAAAAGCCTTTGAAATTTTTTACGGCAAAATCTCGGACTGGTGCATAGTGGGATTGCTGCCCTCCTACCTGGAAAGGCGGCATTCTTCTCTGGTAATGATGGTGGATGAACTGATCGCATCAAGTAATAATAAGGACAGTGCTTTTTACCTGTATGAATACGATAAGGTTGCCGAACTGATTAAAAAAAATGAAGCTGCGGGCCAGAAAACTTTATTGATCGGTGTAACATTCGCGTTGCTGGATTTTGCGGAAATATTCCGGTTTTCGCTACATCATACTGTGGTGATGGAAACCGGCGGAATGAAAGGAAGGAAAAAAGAAATTACCCGCCAGGAAGTGCATGGCATCCTGCAGGGTGCCTGGCAGGTAAACACTGTGCATTCTGAATACGGGATGACTGAATTATTATCCCAGGCTTACTCTTTTGGCAATGGTTTATTCACCTGCCCGCCGTGGATGAAAATATTATTAAGGGACGAAGATGATCCACTGACGGTTAAGGGATTTTCAGGTACGCAGAATGGGTTGGTGAATGTTATTGACCTGGCTAATATTTATTCGTGCGCATTTATTGGTACAGATGATATGGGCATACTTCATGCGGATGGAAGTTTTGAAATTGCAGGCAGGATGGATAGCAGCGATGTCAGGGGATGCAGCCTGATGTATGCATAGATTACCTGAACTGAATGGCTCTTACCGGTTGTATCTTTTTAATCACCATCGTCGGGATCATCAGAACGAGAAAGCAGATGATAAAGGTGAATATATTCACTGCGGCTACTTCCCACCATACAATGTCCACCGCGGCCTGTGATATATAGTAAGCGTCTTCAGGAAGTTTGATAAAACCAAAACGCTGCTGTAGCCAGCAAACCAGCAGGCCGAGTATATTTCCACCTGCAAGCCCCGTGAAACTGATGAGCGCGCCCTGAATTAAAAATATCTTCTGGATAGTGATATTTTTTGCACCAAGCGCCTTGAGTATGCCTACCATCCTGGTCCTTTCCAATACCAGTATCAGCAAACAGGTAACGAGATTTAGCGTTGCGATGATCACCATGATGATGAGTATAATATAGATCGTTTTGTTTTGCAGTGTCAGCCAGTCGAATATGTTGGGAAATATTTCTTTTATGGTGCTGCTACGCAGGTCAATGGGTATTTTATAGAGGATGTCTTCGCTTACCTGATCCATCTGGCTGAAGTCTTTCAGGAACACTTCATAGCCGCCTATTTCAGTTGATTTCCAGTTGTTAAGCCGCTGGATAAGTTTGAGGTCGCCGAGTGCGATTAGCTTATCGTATTCTTCTATGCCTGTTTTAAAAATACCGGCTACTGTAAGTCTCCGGGGCCTTGGAGAGGCGCCGCCCGACTGGACGAAATAGATCAGTACTTTATCATTCACGCCCAGTTTTAATTCTGTGGCCATCGGTTCGGAGAGGTTGATCTCGTTGCTGTAGCCAGTGTCTGAAAAATTGATCCATCTGCCTTTAATAAGGAATTTCTGAATGTTTTTAAAATTATAATCTTTTTCTATTCCTTTGAAAAGAACTCCTTCGATATTCTCAGCGGTCTTTAAAATGGCGTTCCGGGTGGCATAGGCCTGAACGTTGCTGATTGCAGGTTCGGTTTTAACAAGGTTGGTTACGGAGTCGTTACGTAATATTGGCGTTTCTTCGGCAATGGAGATGCGCGCTGCTTCGTAGTTATGGATACGGATATGGCCCCAAAAACTAAATACCTTTCCGCTGATGGTTTTCTGAAACCCGCTGGCGAATGCCAGCGTAACGATCATGATCATTACGCTGATAATAGTGGCACTGACGGAGAGCCTGACTATAAAACGGGAAAAAGAGCGCTGTCTGTTAAACGCGATCCTTTTTGCTATAAACCCTGAAATATTCAACAGGCATTGATTTAGGTTCAAAAATAACCGCTTTTGCCTTATTATGAAGAAGGATTAAATTTTAACCTTGCATTCGCAGGGATAAATATTGTTACATTAGCATAACATGAAGGTTGACTTTTTTAAAACATTGATTGCTGTTGCAGGGATTTTTATCTGTTCTGCAGCCGCTGCCCAAATTCCCGAGCAGGTATATACCCCCAGGATAAAATCGGTCCAGTTATTTCCCTATGGTAACCAGCTGGGATACCCTATCATAAAGCTGGGTGGGAGCGATCAGCTCGAGCTTCACTTCGACGACCTGACTGCCAATATTCAGAATTACTCCTACACCTTTCAACTCTGCAATGCAGACTGGACGCCGGTCGATCTCAGCCAGTTCGATTTCATGAAAGGATTTTCTCAGGTACGTATTTCCAATTACCGGATGTCTTCCAATGCTCTTACCCGTTATACACACTACCAGGCGCTGCTTCCAGACCGGAACTGCGTACCTTCAAGATCCGGTAATTATATCCTTAAAGTATTTATAAACAGCGACACCTCGAAACTGATCATTACCCGCCGAATGCTTGTTGTGGATGAAAAATCAGCTATCACCGCACAGGTTCAGCAACCATACAACGGACTTATTTTCAAAACACATCAGAAGATCCAGTTTAAGATAAATGTAAATGAGAGCCTTGACCTGCTCAATCCGCAACAGCAGGTAAAAGTGGTGATCCTCCAGAATAGCCGCTGGGATAATTGCATCTCCGGGATCCGCCCGACTTTTTATTCCCGGAAGACACTCGAATACAACACGGAGAACGATGCGGTCTTTCCCTCCGGTAAGGAATGGCGCTGGCTCGACCTGCGCAGCTTTCGCCTGCAGAGCAGCCGGATAGCAAACGGAAAATATTCCAATACCGGAACTGAACTTTTTGTTAAGCCGGATGTGGACCGCTCCCTGCAACGCTTTAATTTTTACCAGGACAACAACGGACGTTATTACCTGCAGCCGGCAGAAAGCATCAACCCGCTCTGGCAATCGGATTATGCCACAGTTCATTTTACATTCGTACCGGCGAATAACACACCATTCCCTGATAAAGATGTGTTTTTGATTGGCCAGCTTAACGACTATGACCTGAGCGATGGCGCCAAAATGCAATACAACGCAGACAAGGGAGTATATGAAACTTCCCTTGTTCTGAAGCAGGGGTATTATGATTATATGTACATCACGCGCGACCGTGGCCCTAAAAAGAATATATCATTCGATTACACAGAGGGCAACCTCTGGGAAACTGAAAATGAGTACATGATACTGGTGTATTACAGAGCCCTTGCCGGAAGGGCGGATGAACTTATCGGCCTTACCCGTTTTAATTCACTTCCAGGTAAATAAAACAAAATTTCTGCTCTTTCTTTCAGTTATTTTTAAGCTTTTATGGTTAATATTGAACATTAATTGAACAATGATCCATTTAGCTATTTAATATTTAAAAGTACATGAAGCTGATTCGTTTTGGAGAGCCGGGCCAGGAAAAACCAGGCGTTATTATCAATGAAAAAAGGTATGATGTGTCGGAAGTGGTGCCAGATTATAATGAAGAATTTTTCGGATCGCTGGGCATCGGGAAATTAAAGGAATATATCACTCAGAATCATACTAATCTCAAGCCTGTCAGCGATGATGTACGTCTTGGTGCGCCTGTTGCCAGGCCGTCGAAAATCATCTGCGTAGGGCTAAATTATATCGACCACGCCAAAGAAACGAACGCGCCTGTTCCAGCGGAACCTATATTATTTTTTAAATCGACAACTGCTATTGTTGGTCCGGATGATGAGCTCGTGATCCCGCGTGGCAGCCAGAAAACTGATTGGGAAGTGGAACTTGCTGTGGTCATAGGTAAAAAAGCCAGCTATGTGGCGGAAAGCGAAGCGCAATCATACATTGCAGGATATTGCCTGCACAATGATTACAGTGAACGTGCCTTCCAGCTTGAAAGGGGTGGCCAGTGGGTAAAGGGAAAAAGCTGTGATACTTTTGCGCCGCTGGGACCATTTCTTGTTTTACAGGAAGAAATTGCAGATGTAAATAATCTTCGGCTATGGCTTACCGTTAATGGTAAAACCATGCAGGATGGTAATACATCCAATCTTATTTTTAATATTCCACATCTTGTTCATTATATAAGCCAGTTTATGACGCTGCTTCCGGGTGACATCATTTCTACCGGAACGCCGGCCGGGGTGGGGCTCGGAATGAAACCCAACCCGGTATTCGTACAGCCGGGTGATGTGATTTCTTTAGGCATAGACGGTCTCGGCAGTTCAACGCAGAAGGCCCGTGCCTACCATTAGGCTATGACAAACATCCGTTACTTCAGGCTTATTATTATTTTGGGTTCGCTTACGGCGCTGGCCCCTTTTTCCATCGACATGTATCTTCCGGGATTTCCGGCGATAGCAAAGGATCTGGGCACGGGTATCGGCAGGGTAGGATTATCATTGTCCAGTTTTTTTATCGGCGTCTCCGCAGGGCAGTTGTTATACGGCCCGCTGCTGGACCGGTACGGAAGAAAAAAACCGCTGTACCTGGGACTTATTTTGTATGTGCTCTCTTCCATCGCCTGCGCTAATGCATCTACAATAGAATCTTTGATCTTATTGCGCTTTATACAGGCCATAGGCGCCTGTTCGGCAGGTGTTGCAGCCGTGGCGATGGTGCGCGATATTTTTCCCGTTGAAGAAAATGCAAAAGTGTTCGGCATGCTGATGCTGGTTGTCGGTGCGTCTCCCATGATCGCCCCGACTGCCGGCGGTTACGTGACTTCCGAATACGGATGGCACACGGTTTTTATGATCCTGGCGTCAATGGGAGCAGTGATCATGGCCTTAGTGATATTTGGCCTGCCCGAGAGTCACAAACCGGATCCCTCTTTTTCATTAAAGCCAAAATTTATCATTAACAATTTTCTATCAGTTTTAAGAGAACCGAAATTTTATACCTATGCCGCGTGCGGCGCTATTTCTATCGCCGGTTTGCTCACGTACGTTTCCGGTTCGCCACTATTATTCATGGAAGTATTCAAAGTAGGGGAAAAAATGTATGGATGGATATTTGCGGTATTGTCAGTGGGATTTATAGGTTCAAGTAATCTTAACAGCATACTGCTGAAAAGATATAGCAGCGAACGACTTATCAGAAGCGCATTAACGGTGCAGGTTTTTATCGCGTTGATACTGGCCGGAGGCACCTGGTTCAATATCTTTGGATTATTACCAACCCTGGCACTGATATTTTTATATCTCTGCTGCATTGGATTTGTTTTGCCGAATACTTCTGCGCTGGCTATGGCGCCTTTTGCGGATAACGCCGGTAGTGCTTCGTCTTTACTGGGTGCCGGACAGATGGGAGTAGGGGCGCTGACAACAGTGCTGCTGAGTGTTTTTAATAATCATACTGCAGCGCCCATGACAATCATAATGTCTTTAACGGCAGTAACGGGATTGCTTGTATTTACCACAGGGAGAAAAATGATCATTCAATTTTAAGATAATTATATGGCTGAGCATATACTGCAGTTAATAAAAAAGTTTAATAGTAAGGCAGTGATATTTGACCTTGACGGAACGATGCTGGATAATAATCCATATCACCTGAAGGCATTTAAAAAATATTTGCAGAAAAATAACAGAGAAATGTCTGATGAGGAATACAACAGGAACATCAACGGCCGCACCAATAAAGATGTGATGGAATACATTTACCAAAAGAAATTAAGTGAAGAAGAATTGTTGCACTTTGTCCAGGAAAAAGAAAGTTTATACAGGGAACTGTACAAGGATGACATAGCTCCGGTAAAAGGACTGATGGAACTCCTCCGGCTGCTGGATAAGAATAATATTCCTATGGGCATTGCGACATCCGGCATCCAGGTAAATATTGATTTCATGTTCGTCAATGTCCCGGTTAAAAAATATTTTAAAACCGTTGTTAATTCCTCACATATTAAAAAAGGAAAACCAGACCCTGAAATATTTTTAAAAACAGCTGATGCTTTGCACGTTGTTGCTGCAGAGTGTCTTGTTTTTGAAGATTCAATAGTGGGAATAACTGCGGCAAAGGCTGCGGGAATGAAAGTGATAGCTATCGCTACAACTCATCAGAAAGAGGAACTGGCCATTGCAGATATGATAATTGATGATTACACCCAGCTGATCTAATCGTATTTCGGACCTCTGAAAAAATAACTTCCCAGGGAGATGGTAAAATTGAACTCGACGAAGTTTTCCTTTACCAGGGGATAAACAGCTTCACCACGCGTGCCGATTTTTAATCCTATAGCGTAGGTATTCAATGTGTTCTTGCTGGGAAAAGAGGCACCCAGGGTAAATGACTTGGATTGGACCTGGTAATTATCTACAATAAGATAAGAATTTTCAAGGTTAATTCCTGCGTACAATCCTCTACCGGAAGATACCGCGCCATAAATATCATGTTTTTCAGGCTGGTGGCGTATGCCAATGGAGTAACTGGTCGCATCGGTAGTGTTGAAACTATTTCCCTTGTATCCTGTGGCGGACCAGTTGTGAACAATTGCATCGGCACTGACCGTGAATGCATTTCTCTTCCAGGTTACACCTGCGCCATATTTACGGGGAAAAGAAAACGTATAGGCTTTATCGTCTCTTTGCACCAGAATGGCTGCCGCGCTGTTTTCCAGGGCATTTTGTTCCAGCACGTTAAGGGCGATCTGCGGTTCATAAAAAGCGCCCAGCATAAACGCATTTTTACCTGTCCTTATTTCGTACTGTGCACCAGCATTTATAGTTCCGTGATTATAATATTTGTTATTTACTTCAAGTAGGGCATTAGTGCCCAGTCCAACGGTTTCTGTTGAATTGACCGAACCGAATATGAAGCCGGTAGTAAGGCCTAGTGACAGGTGCTTCATAACCTTCACCGAATTGGCCATGTATACCTGGTACAATCCCCCATTACCTTCAATTGTACTGGAATAACTCGTGTTGGATCCCGCAACGTTATGCGTGTTGGTAGTGAGGTAATTGACCGTTGAAAATCTTCTTAGCCCTATTACGGTCCATAATGGTTTTACCAGCTGAAATCCTAATGCTACCCTGGAAATGGTAAAATCTCCGGCGGCTATGTTAACGTTGTTGGTAATGTACTTGGAACTGACCCCGCCGAAGCCAACCTCGAACATGAATTTATTTTTAGGCAGCCATCCGAAACTGGCAGGATTCATTTCATTTAATGTGTTCTGCGAAGGCATGGCCACGCCAACATTTCCCATACCCAGCAGGGAGGTCTGGTCGCGCATACGGTAATCGCCGATCCCATAGGCGGAATAAATGGAATTAAGTCCTTTTTGCGCATGAACGGTCTGCGCAGCAAATATTATTATCAAAAAGATCCATCTGTAATTCAATTTCATCTGACAGTTTATTTTTTGAAAAATAACATTTGAAGAATGACTTTGGAGGGCGACTGTGGATTGCTATTATCCGCGGCCACTAATCGGTTCAGTGTGAAGGTGCGCGCATTGGAGGCTGATATTGGCTGGAGATATAAAGTGTTTGTAGTGTAGGCATCGGAAACTATTTCACCACGGCTAAAGGCTGACAGGTCGTAAGTATACCCGGTTGACATTCCGTTTTCTATATCAACAAGGAGACCTCCGTTCTGCAATTTCGTATTATCGGAAGAATATAAAGGCGTGAGCGCGGCACTCGATTGATTGGAAATTCCCAGTCCGAGATACCTGATCAGCGGATAACCGATAAAGGAAGTTGGTGCTGGAATAAGCTTCAACTGAACGGATTGAAGTCTTACATAATCCGGAAGGGTGGCGACAGCTTTTATGCCTGGAAGGGTAAATTTGGTTCCTATTCCAGCGAGATCGCTGACGAACAGCTTATGCCCTAATTGAGCGGAAGGCACGTCATGATTGGGAACCACCGATTCTGTGATCGTTCCGGTAGGGTCAGTTTCTATATTATTGAATTGAAAATTACCGCCTTCTGATTTGAAATCAAGATGTTTATTGACGTGAATGCCCTGGTCGTCGTGATAATAAACCCGGATCACCGTACCGGTGTCCGCAGCCTTAAAACCGTATATTATATTGTCTGATGAGTCCGCCTCGATACACAGTCCTTTAAAATAACGCTGGAAAGCATCCTTCGACACGATCGATTCATTCTTGGTTCTGTATAAATTAAAGATATCTGCGCCGAAACTTTGGTCGAGTTTGATAACTACTGAATCATCAACACCTGGTCTTATTTTTACTGATATATTGCCCAGCGCTGCAGGCGAAAACGTTAACTGCTGGTGATTGTAGTAGTGGGTGTTAATGGCATCCAGATCCTGGGTCAGGGTGTGTACTGAAGCGCTCCATGGTAAAGACGTGTCGCCTGTATAGGTCCGGTCTATATGCATGATCAGGGCTACAGAATCGTAGCTTTCTGTTTGGGTACCTATATTGAGATAATTGTCAGGCGCAATGTTGAACCGGGAGAAGGATCGGGTAGTGGTAAGTCCGAAATAAGGATCTGTATTTCTTCCGATCAGCGCCCTGTTTGATCCGGAGGTCAGGAAAGAATCCAGCCTGTAAATCACAAAAGCAGGTTGCAGCGTATCTGACTCCACTATATATAGATTGTCGCTTTCTTTTGTCGTATCAATGAACTGCGGTTGTTTTGTGCAGCTTTGGAGGATAATTAATAATAAAATTAACAGATGGTAGCATCTCACGCCTGGTATTTTTTTCAAACTTATACTTTCGCGCTCCTGAAAAAATAATTTACCCACAAAGCAGCTTATTGTTTCGACCAAATCTACGATTCTTTCTACATTAACAAAGCTTTTTCATGCATATGAGTGTATCGATATGTTAATGGTCGATTAAAAATGGCATTTGGTAGAAGAAAATAAGGGTTTCATCGCAACTGTGCCCTAAAGCAGCCCTCCTATACTTTGTTTTGTAAAAAAAAGCGAATGCGCAGTAAACGGATTTTATTAATTCTTGCAGGATTTTGCCTGATTGTTTTCTCTGGATGTGTAAAGAAGAGCTCTACCTCCACAACAACTATTGGCAATTGGGTGCGCACGTCTGATTTTGATGGTGTGGGCCGAAGTGAGGCTGTCTCCGCAGTGGCTGCTAATGGTAAAGTATATGTAGGATTGGGATTTGATGGTGTTACCCGGCGGACCGATTTCTGGGAATATGATCCTGTAAATGATTTTTGGTTACAAAAAAAGCCGTTTCCCGGTGCTGCACGGAATTCTGCTGTGGCATTTGCGGCTAATGGCAAGGTGTACGTAGGAACAGGATACGATGGCATCAACTATCTGAAAGATTTCTGGCAGTACGATCCGGCTACCGACATATGGCTGCAGGTTTCTGACTTTCCGGGAAGTGCGAGATATGGCGCTTCTTCATTTTCGATCGCTGATAAAGGCTATATCACTTCAGGATATGATGGTAACTATCTGAAAGATTTCTGGCAGTACGATCCTTCTTCCGATACCTGGGTACAAAAGATCAGCCCGGGGGGATTCAAAAGAAATGAAGCGGTAACTTTTGTTATCGATAACAAAGCTTACCTGTGTACAGGCGTTAACAATGGTCAGTATGTAAATGACATGTGGATGTATGATCCGACTACTGAAAAGTGGACGGAAAAAAGGAAACTGACTAACGTAGATGCCGGTACTTTTGATGATAAGTACACGACAATTGTAAGAACAAATGCGGTTTCCTTTGAGCTAAATGGCAAAGGATATATTACCACAGGTCTGACTTCAGGATACCTGAACAATACCTGGGAATACGATCCTACAAAGGATACATGGGAAGAAAAAACACCTTTTGAAGGCGCAGGCAGGGAAGGAGCAATTGGATTTACTGTTAACAATAAAGCGTTCGTGGGCCTTGGAAAAAGTTCCAGCCTCCGGTTTGATGACATGCGGACATTCAATCCCGCTGCCGCATACAATGCAAATGACTAGATGAATTTTTAAGATTCGATAGAATTTTTAATGCAGTATTGCCGGGCTACCTTACCCGGCATTTTTTTTTGATATATTTAATGAACAATGTGGGAACGGTTTAACAATAGGATAGTTCGTTTTCTCAAAAGAAAAAAAAAGGAAAACCGCCTGAGGGAACTGGCCTTTCTTCGCTCACAGATCAGCCCGCACTTTATTTTTAATGTACTTAATAGCACAGTATCGATGGCAAGGACCGGATCCGGTCACCTGGAGCCTGTGCTGACAGGGCTTTCCAGCTTGTTGCGCTATATGTTGTATGCTGCCGGTGATGAAAAAATACCGCTGGCCAGGGAAGCAGAATACGTGGAAATCTATCTGGATCTGCAAAAAATAAGATTCGGGGAAGACGTACACATTACCTTTTCACACGAAGGTGATCTTATGGGGTCGGGCATTGAGCCCATGCTGCTCCTCCCCCTGGTAGAAAACGCTTTTAAGCATGGCATTGGCGATATCGATAACCCCGGTATCTTTATAGAAATGAAAGAGAGCAATGGCATATTTAATTTCCAGGTGAAAAATAAAATCAATTCCTCCATAAAAAAAACACAGGATAAAAATTCCGGAATAGGGCTGGCAAATGTCAGGAAACGGCTTGAACTGCTGTATCATCATAAACATGATCTTAAAACCACTGTGAGCGCTGGTTGGTTTCATGTGCAGCTAAACATGCAGGTCAGATGATGAAATGTATTATCATAGACGATGAAAAGCTGGCGCTCGACCTGTTGCAGAATAATATCTCCCGCGTTCCTTATCTTGACCTGGTAAAGCGTTGTAAAAATGCTTTTGAGGCCATAACTTTTCTCAGCGAAAATCCCGCAGACCTTATCTTTCTTGACATACAGATGCCGGGCATATCCGGACTGGAATTTCTGCACAGTCTCAAGGACCGGCCAATGGCGGTCATTGTCAGCGCGTATGACAACTATGCCATAGATGGATTTAATCTGGATGTAATGGATTACCTCATCAAACCGGTATCTTTCGAACGATTTTTAAAGGCGTGTAATAAGTGCTATGAGCTTTACCAGTATAAGAGTAACATTTCCGGCCCGGTGGAAAGTGAAAGAAAATACTTCTTTGTAAACGTTGAATACCGGCAGGTAAAGATCAATTTCGATAAAATATTATTTATCGAGGCGATGCGTGACTACGTACGCATTCATATGCATGAGCAAAAACCGGTGATCACGCACGTAAGCATGAAAGCTGTTGAAGAACGGTTGTCCCGGCAGCACTTTGCCAGGGTGCATAAATCTTACATCGTTAATATAGCACGTATCACCAGTATAAAAAGAGGATCCATCATGGTTGGTTCCAATGATGTGCCCCTCAGCGAAAATTATAAAGATGCCTTAAGTAAGAAGCTTGGTATTTCGTCCGAAGGGCCGGCATAAAGCGTTTGAACTTCTTTCCGGATTTAGTGTATACTCAAATGAAGTAAATTACAGCTGCTTTAGATATTTTAATTAGGATATATGCTGAAAAAAATTGCTGATCAACCTACGATATTTATTATTTACGGCGCAACAGGAGACCTTAGTCACCGTAAACTGATCCCCGCCCTGTTCAATCTGTATCTTGATGGCTGGATGGCTAATCCATTTGCGATAATAGGTACGGGAAGAACGCCTTTACAGAACGAAGATTTCCGTGGACAGCTGCTTGAAAGCGTGAACAAGTTTTCCCGCAGCGGCACTGCCGATCCTCAGAAATGGTCCAATTTTTCGGCACATATTTTTTATGAAGCGGCCAATGTGAAAGAAGCAGCAGCTTACCAAGTCATCTGCAGGCGCGTAGAAGAAAAGGAAAAGGAGTGGAACCAGAAACCTTACGTGATACAATACCTTGCCGTATCACCGGTGCTGTTTCCTGTCATCGCTGAAAATGTAGCGAAGACTAAATTAGGGGAGGACCGGAAATTCACCAGGATCGTTATAGAAAAACCTTTCGGACACGATCTGGAGTCGGCCAAATCACTTAACAAGCTGCTTAGTGATTTCTTTGCTGAAGAGCAGATATACCGGATCGATCATTATCTAGGTAAAGAAACCGTACAGAACATCCTGGCGTTCCGCTTTGCCAATTCCATTCTGGAGCCGATATGGAACAGGAACTATATCGAGCATGTACAAATATCAGTTACAGAACAACTGGGAATGGAGGGCCGCGGTGAATACTATGAGAGCGCAGGCGCACTCAGGGACATGATACAGAATCATATACTTCAGCTATTGTGCCTGGTGGCCATGGAGCCTCCCATTAATTTCAATGCTGAAGAAGTGCGCAGCAGGAAAACAGATGTGCTGAACGCCATGCGTAAATTTACACCCGAAGCGGTCCGCAATTTTGCCGTCCGGGGACAATACGGCCCGGGATGGATGGAAGGGAAGGAAGTTGCAGGCTACAGGGAAGAAAAAGGTGTTGATCCTAATTCGAAAACAGATACTTTCGCGGCCCTTAAATGCTATATCGATAACTGGCGCTGGCAGGGCGTTCCGTTTTATATCCGCACAGGGAAACGCATGCACCGTTCCGCATCGATAATCACTATACAATTCAGGGACCTTCCGCACAATGTGTTTCCTCCCGAAGCGCTGGAAACCTGGCACCAGAACAGGCTGATCATCAGCATTCAACCCGAAATGAGCATACGGTTACAGGTACAGGGTAAAAGACCCGGACTTGAAATGCTGCTTAACACGATCGACATGGTATTTGATTATACTTCCACCTACTCCAGCTATACGCCCGAGGCTTATGAAACTTTACTGCTGGATATCATGCTGGGCGACCAGACACTGTTCATGCGTGCCGATCAGGTAGAAGCCGCATGGGAAGTATTGATGCCGGTGATTACCGGCTGGGCAAATAAAAGCAGTGTGAATTTTCCCAGTTATTCTGCCGATTCATGGGGCCCCGAAGCAGCAGAGGCGCTGATCGCCGCTGATGGTTTTCACTGGTTCTCCCTACCATTAAACGGAAAAAAATAATTGCATGAAGATCCTCGTTTATCCATCACCAATGGAAGTGATACGGTCCATGGCTGAATTGTTCATCGAACTGGCAGCAAAGGCTATTAAAGAAAAAAAACAGTGCACGGTGTCTTTGTCCGGGGGAAGTTCTCCCAAACAATTATATGAACTGCTGGAAGCTGGCTATTGCGATATGATCGACTGGTCGGCCATGTATTTTTTCTTTGGGGATGAAAGGTATGTGCCTTTTGACGATCCGCAGAATAACGGGCTAATGGCCAAAAAATCATTGTTCGATCCGCTGCATATCGCGGATGACCATATATTTTACATCAATACTTCTTTGCCACCGGAGGATTCGGCAAAGGACTATGAAAAAAAACTCAGGGAACATTTTAAAAATGACGGTGTCAAATTCGATATGGTATTGCTTGGCCTTGGAGATAATTCACATACTGCCTCTTTATTTCCGCACACCAGCGTGCTGCATGAAAAAACCGCGATGGTAAAAGAAATATTTGTGGAAGAAGTGCATCAGCAGCGTATCACTTTAACCGCACCGGTCATCAACAGCGCAGATAATATTATTTTTCTGGTATATGGTGAGGGCAAAGCGAAAGCAGTGCATAATATTATTCACGGCGAAAAGAATACAGAAGAATATCCAGCACAATTAATTGAACCCACAGATGGTGAATTATATTGGGTGATGGATAAAGCTGCTGCCGGCCTGCTACACCACTGACCGAATAAAACTCTCTGGTATGCCGCGTATTTTTTTAATGGAGGATGAAGAAAAAGTAGCAGCATTTATTAAAAAGGGACTTGCTGAAAACGGGTATAATGTAACCGTTGCAGGCAATGGACCGGATGCGAGGATACAAATAGCTGAAAACAAATATGACCTCCTGATATTCGACGTAATGGTTCCTGGCATTAATGGTATCGATATGGTCCGGCTGATCCGGCAGACCGATAATATAACCCCCATACTCCTGCTTACTGCGCTCGGTTCCACGGCAGACAAGGTCAGGGGCCTTAAATCAGGCGCAGACGACTATCTTGTGAAGCCTTTCCACTTTGAGGAGCTCCTGGCGAGGGTAGGGGCTTCGCTGCGCAGACAGGAGGCCATTGCAGATTCCACACAACACCTGGTGTTCTCCGGTCTTTCGCTGGATACCTTTACTAAAACCGCCGAGCGTGATGGCAAAATCATTTCGCTGACGGCAAAAGAATATGCTTTACTGGAAATGTTTATGAGGAACCCTAATAAGATGCTCTCCCGGCAACATATAGCCGAAACTGTCTGGGGAATTGATTTTGAAACGGGCACCAACGTGATAGACGTATATGTAAACTATCTCCGCAATAAAGTTGATAAGGGTTTTGGCTCCAAACTGATCAGGACGGTGGTAGGAATGGGTTACATTTTAAAGGACTAACATGAAAATTAAAACCCGGCTCTCATTAATATTCACGCTGATAGGAACATTAGTGCTGATTACGGTCATGGGTATTATTTATTTCACTTTTCTTGATTTTTCAAGAGAAGATTTTTTCAACCGTCTCCGGGACCGCACCACCATAGCGGCAAATCTTTATCTTGAAGCTGATGAGATATCTACTGATTCACTTATAGTAAACAGGGAGAAGTTCTTTCAGAAGATACCTGATGAGATCATCCGTATTTATGATTCGCGCAACAGCGCCACATTTATTCCCGACAGTCAGCAATACTGGACAAGCGACATTGTCAAAAAGGTAAGGAAGCAGCGCTACCTTCAGTATGTAGATGGTAAGATGCAGGTAGTTGGCATATATTATAAAGACAACCAGGGTGATTTCGTAATACTGGCCTCGGCGCGCGATATTGGAACGGAAAGAAGAATGCGATATCTGCTGGAAACAATGGGCATCGTGTTTATTATACTCAGCCTTACCGGATTTATTTCCGGTAGCTGGCTTGCACAGCGCATATTGTCGCCTATTGAACAGATGATCAGGAGGATTCAGCTTATCAGGGCCGACAACCTGAATCTCAGGGTAGAGGAAGGAAAGAATAAAGATGAACTTGGCGTACTGGCGCGGAATTTCAACAGCCTCCTCGAACACCTTGAAAATGCATTTGAACTGCAGAAAACTTTTGTGTCCAGCGCTTCCCATGAACTCCGCACCCCTGTGACCAGCATCATCGGTGAAGCGGAAGTGGCGCTCAGCAAACCCCGTGATGCTGCGGAATACCGCAATGTATTAAAATCCATACTCAATGAATCTGAAAGACTGAACGAAACCATCACCGCATTGCTGGAACTGGCAGAAGTGGATCTTGATTTTACCAATGCACGAATGGTACCGGTAAGACTTGACGACCTTCTGTGGGAACTACAGGAATACTGGAACGTAAGGCTCGGCACATCGCTGATAAGCGTCAGCATGAATAACCTGCCTGACGACGAATCGCGGCTGATCATCCAGGCAAACAAATCATTACTTTACATCGCATTGAACAACGTAATATCAAATGCAGTGAAATTTTCAGAGAATAAGCCGGTGAACTTAGCACTTGAAGCGACACCAGGCACTATCTGTATAAAAATTACAGATGAAGGCATCGGCATTGCTCCGGAAGAGGCCATAAAAATATTCAGTCCTTTTTATCGCGCAAAAGCAGGTAAAGAATTTCCCGGACACGGAATAGGTCTGTTCATTACCAGCAAGATCATTTCGTTATATAAGGGTTTAATCTCCATAGAACCCGGCAAACCCTCCGGTACGGTCATAACGTTAAACTTTCATTCCTAAAGCAATTCTAACAGCTTTCTAATTTTCTTCTAATGCCATTTTAATGTGCGCCTGATAGCTTTACGGGAAGTTTAATTATACATTAATGAAAAATGCTTTTTTCATAGCTATAGCAGCTATCTCAATGACCATATCCTGTACACACAAACAGGAAGAGGCGAAAGTGGAAAAATTTGAAGTAACGGATTCGCTGATTAATTCTATGCTTATAGACACTGTTCAGCAGGCGGACCGGTATTCTGAAATGACCCTTACAGGCTCCATCGACCCGGATGAGGACAAGATGGCGAAAATCTATCCCATGGTAAGCGGCATTGTAAGAAACGTTCATGTGCAACTGGGAGATGTGGTTCATAAGGGGCAGCTGCTTGCAACAATGAGCAGCGCGGAAATAGCAGGGTTCGCCAGTGCCGCGGTGAGTTCGGCAGCCGAACTTTCAAACGCAAAAAAAGCCGCTTCCGTTACGGAAGATATGTTTAAAAGCGGGCTGGTTTCACAGCGTGAACTGGAACAAACTAAAAATGATCTCCAGAAAGCGATTGCAGAAAACCAACGCTCCCAAACAGTGATGGGCCTGAACCCGGTAAAAGGAAATGCGTATGAGGTTAAAGCGCCGATAACAGGTTTTATTACTGAAAAGAACATCACCAGTAACATGCAGGTAAGGGCGGATAATGCTACAAACCTGTTCACCGTTGCCGATCTGAGCACAGTATGGGCTATGGTAAATGTATATGAATCGGATATTTCGAAAATTCATGAAGGTGATGCCACCGTTATCACTACGCTTTCCTATCCCGATAAAATATTCAACGGCAAGATCGACAAGATATACAGCATGCTGGATGCTGATAACAAAGTTATGCGGGCCAGGGTTCAGATTGATAATAAGGGGTACCTGTTAAAGCCCGGCATGTTCGCTAATGTCCGCATTAACACCAGTTCGGGAGATAAACTACCGGTTATAAATACCCGCTCACTGATATTTGATAATAATCAATACTATGTCATTGTGGTCGATAGCAGCAGCAAAGTTCATATCCAGCCTGTTGACATCGGAAGAAAAGTGGAAGACAAGGCTTATATCAGCAAAGGTCTTAAACCGGGCGACCGCATCATTGCTTCCCGCCAGGTATTTATGTACCAGTCGCTGAATGATTAACCCGTCCTAACCCATCTAAATTACTCTAATGAATAAATTCATTAAGGCTGTTCTTTCTTTTGCGCTTAAGAACAGGTACTTTATTTTTTTCGTCACCGGGCTTCTTGCCATTGCAGGATATCTCAGTTTCGAAAATCTGAGTATTGAAGCATTCCCCGATGTTACCAATACATCAATTACCATTATTACCCAATGGCCCGGCAGAAGTGCTGAAGAAGTAGAAAAGTTCGTAACGCGGCCACTGGAAATCGCCATGAATCCAACTGAAAGAAAGACCAGCATTCGCTCCTCCTCTTTATTTGGTCTGTCTATTGTAAAAGTTTCATTTGAAGATGATGTGGATTATGCCTTTGCGCGTTTCCAGGTAAATAATCATATCGGTAGTGCTGATCTTCCGGAAGGTATTGCCCCGGGAATAGAGCCACCTTATGGTCCTACCGGAGAAATATACCGCTATACTCTGGCGAGCAGCAAAAAATCCGTGCGGGAACTCAAAACGATACAGGACTGGATCGTTGAGCGCGAGATCCGTTCCGTTGCCGGTATAGCAGACGTGGTGAGCTTCGGAGGGGAGGTGAAAACTTACCAGATCACTGTTGATCCGAAAAAAGCATTGCAATATGGTGTATCTGCGCTTCAATTATATGAGGCCGTTTCAAAAAGCAATATCAATGTAGGCGGCGATGTGATCGTGCAAAGCGGGCAGGCATATGTGGTGCGTGGCATTGGTATATTAAATAATATCAGCGAGGTTAAAAACATCATAGTTGATAATATTAAAGGAACACCTATATATGTGAGCAATATTGCTGATGTGACCGAATCGAGCCTTCCCAGGCTCGGACAGGTGGGCCGGGACAGCGACCCTGATGTGGTGGAAGGAATCGTGGTGATGCGCAAAGGTGAAAATCCGAGTGTGGTCATTGCCGCACTCAAGGAAAAAATTACCGAACTCAATACCAAAACACTACCGGAAGATGTAAAAATAAAACCTTTCTACGACCGCGAAGACCTGGTGAATTTTGCCACGCACACCGTGCTGCACAATATGATGGAGGGCATTGTATTTGTGACGGTGATCGTATTTCTTTTCATGGCCGACTGGCGGACAACGCTGATCGTATCGCTGATCATTCCGCTGGCGCTGTTGTTTGCTTTTATTTGTCTGAAATTAAAGGGCATGTCTGCGAATCTGCTGTCGATGGGGGCGATAGATTTTGGTATCATCATTGATGGCGCCGTAGTAATGGTGGAAGGAATATTCGTGTCCATGGACCTGAAAGCGAAGCAGGTAGGCATGGCGAAGTTCAACACACTAGGTAAAATGGGTATGATCAGAAAAGCCTGTATTGAAAATGGCAAGGGTATTTTCTTTGCCAAGCTTATTATCATCACAGGATTATTACCCATTTTCGCCTTTCAGAAAGTAGAAGGTAAAATGTTTTCGCCACTGGCATGGACACTTAGCTTCGCATTGCTGGGCGCGCTCCTGCTGACCTTTACTTTTGTTCCTGCAGTTGCCAGCGTATTGCTGAAAAAAAATGTGAAAGAAAAGCACAACGTATTCCTTGAATTTATTATTAACGGTGCGATGGCTATTTATACCTGGTGCTTCAGGTTGAGAAAAATTGTTTTTCCTGTCGCCGTGATCGCACTGGTGATCAGTTTGTTTTGTTTTAAATTTCTGGGAACAGAATTTCTTCCATCGCTGAATGAAGGATCCATATACGTTCGGGCGACAGGTCCGTTAAGTACTTCACTGGATGAATCCATTAAGTTGTCCAATGAAATGCGAAAGATCTTTTTAAGTTTTGATGAAGTAAAACAGGTGATGTCCCAGACCGGCAGGCCCAACGACGGAACCGATGCTACTGGTTTTTATAATATGGAATTTCATGTTGACATCTATCCGCAGGATGACTGGAAGAGAAAGGAATCTAAGGAAGAATTAATTCAGCGGATGCATGAGAAATTAAAAAATTATCCCGGTATCAGCCTGAATTTTTCCCAACCCATATCCGATAACGTAGAAGAAGCGGTATCCGGTGTTAAGGGGTCTATCGTGGTCAAAATGTTCGGAGATGATTTTTCCGTGATTGAATCTCAGGAAGAAAAAATTTATACTATTCTGAAAGGAGTTAGGGGGATTGAGGATTTGGGGATCCTTCGTAATCTGGGACAGCCCGAACTGCAGATCAATCTTGATCAGCAGAAGATGGCGCTGTATGGCGTAACCGCAGCCGATGCAAATGCTGTGATTGAATTAGCGATAGGAGGCAAGGCCGCCACCCAGATCTACGAGGGAGAGCGAAAGTTTGATCTTAGGATACGGTATCCCGAAGATTTCAGGAACAACGAGACCGCTATTGGTGACCTGCGCGTTCCAACCCTGAGAGGTACAAAGATTCCGCTTGGTGAAATATCCAACATTCGCAAGATCGTTGGCCCGAGCATGATCTACCGCGACAGGCATAAGCGGTATGGAGCCATTAAATTTTCTATACGCGGGCGTGATATGGGCAGCACCATCCAGGAAGCGCAACAGAAAGTGGATCAGCAGATTCATCTGCCAAAAGATTATAGCCTGGAATGGGCTGGGGATTTTGAGAACCAGCAACGTGCAACTGCGCGCCTGGCGCAGGTGGTGCCGGTAAGCCTGCTGATCATTTTCTTTATATTGTTTGTGCTGTTTGGAAATGTGAAAGATTCTTTACTGGTGCTCAATAATGTTCCCTTTGCGATCATGGGCGGTATTCTTTCATTACTGATCACGGGAATAAATTTTAATATTTCCGCAGGGATCGGCTTTATAGCGTTGTTTGGAATATGCGTACAGAACGGAGTGATATTAATTACAAAATTCAAGAGCAATATCGTGCAGTTAAAGCATCATCCGACCTGGACATTCATCGACGCGCTTAGGGATGCCGTACAGTCACGTATGCGCCCCGTGATCATGACTGCAATGATGGCGGCCATCGGCCTGATACCGGCAGCAGTATCCATGGGCATTGGCTCGGAAGCCTCGCGGCCCCTGGCAGTGGTAGTGATCGGTGGACTGATCACCAACACGATCTTCAATCTGTTCGTGTTTCCGATCGTATTCTACTGGTCGTACCGCAAAAAAGTATTGAAAAACATGCACGTTATTGATTAATGTAAAAATGCTATTTACGCAGACCTGCAATAAGATTGATGGTAAGTGCGACAACGAATGTGTTCAACCCGAATGCTATCAGCCCGTGAAGCAGAACAAGTTTTCTTACCTTTTTTGAGGTGATCAGCACGTCTGAAACCTGGAAAGTCATGCCAACAACAAATGAAAAGTAGGCAAAATCGAGATAATCAGGATTCATGTCTTCCGGAAATTGCAGTCCGCCTGCATCCTGTTTCATGCCTGAGGGATCATCATCATAGTATTTATGTGCGTAATGAAAGGTAAATATAGTGTGGATCATTAACCAGGAAAGAATAATGGCAAGGATACTGAGCAGAACGTCCAGTATCTGCTGCCGGTTAGGATCATGATTTACCAATAGCAACAACACGATCACCAGGCTTGTGAAAGAAGAAATGAGTATGAGAAAGGCAACCACAGGAATGCTGCCATCGTTGATCTTCGCGATCTTTTTAATATCAATAATACACCTTGAAAAAATAATTATCCAGGAGATGACCAGATATGTCAGTGAAAAGACACACCAGGCACAAATGCTTAAGATCAGGTAACTGCTTTCTTCTTTTTTAAGCAGAAAGAAAACGATCAGTGCGAATGTGCCGGCAATGATCATCCTCGTCAACGGATGAATACGCTGGAAAATGTTTGTTACGGCACCTTTATTATCTGGCATATCAAATGATTCTTAGGTGCAAGGTAAGTAACATGCTAATTTGACCGGATATTTATTACATCCTTATGTGATTTTCCATATAAACAGAAGCCGGTGGTATTTGCTCGGCCTGGGAGAAGGCCATTTCGTACCGGGACTTGTATCCGCGAAGCAATTTATCTTTGTGGCTGGCCTTTAAACTTTGATACATGCCCAGCAGCGACCATCCGTTCCCGGGATTCCATATCAGGTCTTCTTTATATATTTTTTCTGCCCATGCGGGACGATTCATTTTTAAGAGATAGGCACCTAAAAACTGGCGAGCTGGTATCATCCAATCCTTTGGTTCGAAATAAATCAGGCTGTCTTCATTTTTTATTGCTGATACCAGACATTTAATACCCGCATCATTTTTCTTTTCTGAGAATAAAATGGCAGCCTGTAAAATACCTTCAGCGATACTCACCCGTTGCAGCGGAAGATTATAGGGAATTTCTCTTACCAGTAAAATGGTGTCATGCGCGTTTACCCTTAATTGCATGAGCTCCTTTGCGGCGGAATCAGGATGGCCAGTATAGACAAATGCCATTCCCCGTGCGAAGTGAAGCATGGCCCTGGCGCCGGGCCATTTTGAATCCGGCCTGGTGGTATCTTTTAATATCTCTTCCCATTTTCCCATTCTGACCATGGCAAACTCCGGCATCATGTACAGGTTCTGCAAATTAGTTTCTCCATATGCAGGCGACACGCTTCTCCTGCAGCGTAAAGCATCATCCATACTTTTTTTATACATCGCCCCACTGATCGCGCAATACGATTGCACAGCAAAATAGTGAGGAACATGCCTGCTTAACTGTACATTTCCTGCCAGCGAATCATACCTCAACAGGTCATCATCGGCTACATCATTCACTTCCACGCCTTTTACGAACAACCCGTTTCTTTCGTATTCATGACTGGACATATGAACCATGTGAGCCACTCCCGGTAACAGGTCCTTTAATTTATCGGCACTCGCCAGTGCCACTTCAGGATGCCGGGATGCTTCGGTTAAATGAATATAATAATGCAGTGCCGCCGGATGCTCAGGATTTTTTTTCAACACTGCTTCGCATAAAGAAACGACTTCGGGTGTCCACTCTTTAGGTGAACCGTCGTTGTTCCAGAAGTCCCATGGGTGGATCAGCATGATCGCGTCTATGTACAACATTTTAATATCCGCATCATCAGGGTAAAGGGTAATGGCCCGCTTCATACCCATGGCATATGCTTTATTGAGCGCTGTCCTTTTGGTATCTGCGATATCCGCAGCATAACGCAGGTTCATAACTGCGATTAATTCTTTTTCTTTATCAGTTGTTCCCATGCTGTCATGGTTCATCTGCTGCAGAACCGTAAGCACGGAAGGATTCATTTTATAACCGGCGGCGAAATTATAGTAGGGGCCCATTGCCAGGGCCTGCCCCCAGTAGGCCATGGCACATGCAGGATCAAAACGGGCCGCTTCCTTAAAGGAGGCATTTGACTCTTTCATGTGATAACTGTAATACATGCTGAGGCCCTGATTAAAATAAAACCGGGTGCTGTCGTTGCCTGTAGAAATTTTGTATGAATAGTTGCCCCAGCCGGGCAGTGCCACTATATATTTGCCGTTAGCCAAAGTATCTATATCTGTTATGTTGAAAGCGCTGCCGCAAGCAAGAGCTTGACTATTTTTAAGGTCCGTAACTGAAATGGGATCTTTATCTTTTGTAATTAAAAGGCTGGCCAGTAATGCCGGCAATATAAGAAGCAGCAGCAGATATCTCATACAGTAAATTTAGGCTTACTGTAATTTAAATTATTTTATCCGTAATTATAGAACTTACTCAATTATACCCATCTTCTTCATCAGAAAAGACGCGTTCTTATTGGTCGCCACGCCCCGGTGCAATTGGTAATCGAATAATAATTCTCCGTTTTCAATGGTGCTTTCGAAGCAGTAATTTTTTACTTTTCCGGGGAGTGATTCTTCCAGCGTGCTCAGGCTCAGATCGTGCGAGGCGAAAAGCGAGAGGCAGTTAAATGACGATAATTTTTTAATCAATTGTTCCGAGCCATACGTTTTATCTTCCGAATTGGTTCCGCGCAGGACTTCATCAATTAATACCAGTGCCGACTGACCGGAAATCAGCAGATCAATGATGGCTCTTAATCTTTTTAATTCTGCCATAAAATAAGAAGTGTTCTCCTGCAGTGAATCGCTTATCCTTATCGAGGAAAGGATTTGCATAGGGGTAAATGTGAATTCCGTTGCGCAAACCGGAAGGCCGCATTGTGCCAGTAACAGATTAACGCCTACTGTTCGTAAGAACGTCGATTTCCCCGACATATTAGATCCGGTGACCAGTAATAATTTCTCGTGTTCTCCCGCATTAATATTATTAGCGATCTGTGCCGCACGAGGAATCAGGGGGTGTGCGATATTAATTGCGTTAATGAAGGGAACTCCTGCTGAAACATGCGGAATAACGTAATCAGGATGATTAAAATGAAACGTTGCAAGAGCGTTTAATTTTTCTATGTCACCTACCGCTTTAATCCATGTCATAAAATGTGCCCTGTTTCTTTTTTTCCATTTTTCCAACGAGATCATTACATGGATATCGTACAGTAGAAAACTATCAAGGAAAATACTTACCAGTAAATTAAGCCGCTGGTCAAAAAGAGCGCTGAGGGAGGACAGTCCCCCTATTTCTTGCCGGGCTTCCTTCGCTGTTTTTTTTAAGGTGCTCAATAATCCTGATGAATCTTCACGGATTGTGGCAAAGAGCCTTAAAATTGTTGCGTATTGCTGCAGAACCGCTTCTTTTTTACCGATCAGCTTATGTTGCTGCGTTATATATTTTGCTGACATTCCCAGGATCAGCCAGTTGATCAGTACTCCTATGCCCAGCACAATGGGGTTATTTTCAGACAAATACAACAGAAATCCCGCGATAGCAATAACAGGCATTAAAAATCTCAGCACATTCAATCCTTTTTTATCGGCTAACTGATCAGGTGTTTCTATCCATTTAAGTACATCTGCTATGTTATTGTCTTTATCGTCCTGCAGCAGGCCATACGCAGTGATCAATTGCCTGAGATCTGTTTGCCCGGCAAATGTTACCAGTCCCTCCTGTAAGGCAATAATGTCTTCCTGTGCTATTATAGGGTGATTTAGTAAATGGGACAGGCTGGACGACCCGTGCGTAGTGGTGGTCCTGTTAATAAAATGATATAAGGACCTTTTACCAAAGATATCAAGGTCCGTGGCGTGCATCGACAATTGTATAATGCCGGAACCATCATCGAATGCATTGTCTTTTGAATTAATTATACCTGCTTCATTCTCATTAATGAACAGCAGTTTAACCAGTAGGTTTTTCTTTTCTGTTAACGATGCGGAGACCCTGATCAGTATAATAAAAAACAAAGCAGCGGCACCTATAAATACTGCTGCTCCAGGAGGGTGTTTACTGAAGTACAGATATATGCTATACGCCAATAAAAGAAAAGCAGCGAACCGGGTCGCGGAAACGTAAACGGATTGTTGTTTTACCGTTTTTAGTTTACCGGAATATTTATTTATTCCGGCAGAATAAAATGCTGTCTGATCTGTCATAAATAGAATTGATTGTTTTACCAGCCGCCGCCGCCGCCGCCACCCCCGCCGCCGCCACTGCTTCCACCCCCGCCTGATCCTCCGCCACTGCTGCTGGGTGGGGTAGATGCGGAGGAAATAGTTCCGGATAATCCGGACGAAATTCCATGGCTCATATCGTTCATGGAAAAGCTGTGATAGCCGCCGCCGGTAAAGCCATAATACGATGGTGCATATCCCTGTTCCAGGGCTTTTTGCATAATGTCTTCAAACTTTCCTGCCCAGGCATTTTCAACTTTCAGCGCAATAGCATAGGGGAGGTATTTTTCAAACAGATCAAGTGTTTTTTTCGGTGGGGCCAGCTTGTCGTACACATTCTTTTCAGCAGTCTCGAGATACATTTTAAATCCAAGCAGGTGATCAACAATATCTCTTCCCTGCCTGGTGTAGGCACTCATTATCCTGGAGAAAATATTATGAATGATAAATAATATCACAAGCATTGCGCCGGAGATAACTGCCAGCCTTAATGAGGGGTGCCGGACAATAAACTGTAAACTTAAAAATATGGCCAGAACGATTATGGCAAAGCCGATCTGCTTATAACCTTTGTTAAGCGCAAACAGTCCATATACCTTATTCAGCTTACCTTTCCTGATCTGAAACCTATCCGTTAATGCTAGTGACAAAGCATCGTTACAGCCACCGAGCTTACTGTTATAGGTTCCTTTTCTGGCAGATTCCCCATACAACCTGTTCACATCGAATCCATACAGGTTTGCTGTTGAAGCAACAATGTCCGTTCCCTGGGGCTTTACAAAATTGTAAACATTGGATTTGAATATCAGCCCTTCCCTTGATATTTCTATACTCAGTTTCTTTTTAACTGCACAATCCACCAGGGCTGCTGTGAACAGATATGGACCGTACTGCTGTTCCATAATATATCCGCAATCAGCAGGGGAGAGGTTTGCCGGAGGAGAAAATTGCGGATAAATAACGCCTTCTTCGGGATCGCGTCCTTTTTTATACCAGGTTACAAAGTAAAATCCAAAGAGCAGTATTATTAATGCGCAAAGGATGGGAATAATATAATTTGATTCAAGAAATGATAGCGTAGTGCTGATCCTGCCAGACGGCGATAAGATCCCTTTCTGTACAGCGGCTGCTATCGTCAGTCCTTCGTATGCCTGGAGTTTTTGGGTCGCTTTAAAAAAAATTGTGTTGCCCCCGGAAACCATTGCGGTGCAATTGTGTTCGGGGGTGCCCTGCACACCAGTGTAGCATGCCTGTTCCTGTATAGAAGCTGCTGCAGGAAAATGTACCAGGCACGAAACAGTATCTATCGTAAAGACCCATCCGTTTCCGTTTACATTCCAGTATAACTCATCTTTGTCCGTATGAAAAATCAGCTGCCGGTCCGTTTCATATTCAATTTTATATTCGTAGGTGCCAGGCGGTAGGAGAATATCCTTGTTGCCTATTTTTATTCTTGTTCCGTTATCGACCTGTTCGGTCGTATAAGGCTCCTGAACTCCATTTTTGAGAATAGTTTTTAAATGAAATCCGGTATTGGTAAAATATCCTGTGGAATCTTTATATGCCGTTGGGAAATCGCGTACGATCCCTCTTTTAATATCATTATTGTGTGATTCTACCGGCGCTCCACCTTCACCCCTCCCTACAAATCCGTCTCCGTTAAAAACGGTTATGGTTTCTGTTACCAGTAATTTTCCATCGGTCTGAACATCTACTACAGAGGCAAAATTCAGGATGCGGTCGCTGTTGTCACGGGTATGCCTGACTTTTTGGGCGAACAGGCTGCCGGTACAGATTCCAATAATTAAAAGGGCAGAAAATAATTGCTTCAAGATATTACGGTGATCCGGTTAGGTAAAGGAAACTTTTGGAATTTCTTTTGCAGTTGCTTCCTCCTGGAAAAAAGGTTCAGGGGAAAACCCGAACATGCCTGCCATAAGGTTACTTGGAAACACGGCGACGGACTGATTGAATTCCCTTACTGTTCCATTGTAATACCTCCTGCTCTGGTTAATATTTGTTTCCAGTTCTTTCAGGTCTGTCTGAAGACTTAAAAAGTTTGTATTCGCTTTGAGGTCCGGATATTGTTCTGCTACGGCAAAGAAATCTACCAGCGCCTTGTTCATACCGTTGCTCGCTTCCATCTGTGCCGATGGGGAAGTGGCCGAAACGGCCTGGTTGCGCCATTTTACTACTTCTGTAAGCGTTTTGTTTTCATGGAGCGCATAGCCCTTTACGGTTTCAACAAGGTTCGGGATCAGGTCGTTCCGTTGCTGTAAAAAAGTACCAATGCCACTCCAGCCTTCTTTGACCATGATGCGGCGCTTGGTCAGCTTATTGTAAGCGCCGATCAGGAAAATGGCAAGAACTATGATAATAATTAAAACGATCAGCAGCGGGCTCATTGGTATGTGTTTAGATAGATCCAAATTTAAGGATTATCGGGGTTCCGGCATTTTCATTGTTTATAGATAGGATATACGGGTAATATCAGAACATTTATAAAGAGGCGGGTGTGATAACCGGTCCGGGTTAATTATTTATTTTTATTTTCACCATATTAAAATCATCAACTTGAATAAATCAGTATTGCTTCTACCGCTATTTTTGATTTTCTCCAAAACAACAACCATTCAGGCACAGGTATCCAAAGGAACTGTTCCTGAAAAATATATAGAAATGCCGCTGGCCTCCACCAGGCCCAAAGGATGGTTGCTGAGCCAGTTAAAAACAATGCGTGCAGGAACCACGGGACATCTGGATGAAGTATATGATAAAGTAAAGATTGATAATGGATGGCTCGGTGGTAAGGGTGATGGCTGGGAAGAAACGCCCTACTGGCTGGATGGAGCGCTGCCGCTGGCTTATCTGCTGGATGATAAAATACTAAAGAATAAAGTTCTCCGCTACGTGGACTGGACGCTTGACAACCAGCGTCCTTCCGGCTATTTCGGACCGTTGACCCCATGGGAGCGGGAAACCGGAAAAAAGATAAGCATAGCGGATTCAGATAAGGGAGAGGACTGGTGGCCCAAAATGGTTATGCTTAAAGTATTGCAACAATATTATACTGCCACGGGCGACCGTCGCGTGGTTCCTTTTATGACAAACTATTTTCATTACCAGCTCGCTGCTTTGAAGGCTTCTCCCCTTGGTAAATGGAGCGAATGGGCCACCTCACGCGGGGCGGACAATGTATTGGTAGCTCAGTGGCTGTACGATATCACTAAAGATGAATCGTTATTAACCCTTTCAGCAGAGCTGCAGACGCAGTCTTATCCCTGGAGCGACTGGTTTGCGGGAAGGGATTGGGTGATCCATGCGGCCGCCCAGCAAAATGGAGAAGGATGGATGAGCAGGCACGGTGTTAATGTGGCCATGGCTATCAAGGATCCCGTGGTGCAATACCGGCGCACGGGTGATGCCAAATACTTACAGGCGCTAAATACCGGTTTCAAAGATCTGATGGAATTGCATGGACTTCCTCACGGAATGTTTTCTGCTGATGAAGACATTCATGGGAATGATCCTTCACAGGGAACGGAACTATGTGCTATTGTAGAATCTATGTTTTCACTGGAAGAAGCTGTCAGTGTTACCGGCGATATAAAATATATGGACGCGCTGGAAAGAATGACGTTCAATGCACTGCCCGCTCAGACAACAGACGATTATAACAACAAGCAATATTACCAGGTGCCGAATCAGGTGGTGATTGAAAAAGGACCCTATCATTTCTCTCTTCCTATGGTGCCGGGGCTCACTAACGTACTGGGAATGCGCAGCGGATATACCTGTTGCCTGGCCAACATGCACCAGGGGTGGACAAAATTCACGGAGCATCTCTGGTATGCGACACCCGATAAAGGAGTGGCCGCACTGCATTTCAGTCCCAACCAGCTCACATGGAAAGTTGGTAAGGAAAATACAGAGGTAGTGATCGATGAGATCACTGACTATCCTTTCAGTGATAATATCCTGTTCCAGTTTACTTTAAAGAAACCCACCGCATTTGCAATGCATGTGAGAATCCCTTCCTGGTGCGTGGAAGCATCCCTGTCAGTCAATGGCGAGCTTTTGCGAAAGGATTCTGGTGGCCAGGTGGTGGTGGTCAGTAGGGTATGGAAGAATGCGGATAAGCTCACCCTTCAATTGCCGATGAAAATAAAAACTTCCAACTGGGGCAGAAATTCCCGGTCGATTGAAAGAGGGCCGCTGGTGTATGCCTTAAAATTGCAGGAGCAGTGGCAGACAAATAAAGACGCCCGGGAAGGAGAATATTTTACGGTCAGCACTAAGGACGACTGGAATTACGGACTGCTTGATTCCGTGATCTTTGATCCGGCAACCAATGTCCGCGTAAGCAATAAAAGGCCTGTGTCGGATGATTTTATATGGAATCTGGCACATTCGCCTGTTGAACTAAAAACACGGGCAAAGAAAATTCCGGACTGGAAAATATTAAACGATGTTGCCCCTCAGCCGGTAACTTCCAGAGATGGAATGTATCTCGGGAAAGTAGAAAAGGAAACAGATGAAATTACATTGGTTCCTTATGGGTGCACAAAGGTGCGTATCGTCGCTTTTCCGGTAGTGAGATAAAGTTTAATTCCGTATACTTTTTTATAAAAGGCTGCGTTATCAAATGGTATCCCATTAACAGTGAGCAGGCTCCCGATGAAAAACCCCTACATATCTCTTTTACAAACCAGCTGGAAGTATGCGCAGCGTGAGCGCAGGAAATTTGTGCTGGTATATTTCCTGTTTATATGCGCCAATATTATTTTTTCCCTGAACCCATTGCTGTTCGGGTGGTTCATCGGGAAAGTTGAAAGCGATTCGGCGCATATGCTGAAAAACACCATCATTTATGCATGCGCTTATTTTGGTCTTAAACTGGCCGAGTGGAGTTTTCATGGACCCGCACGGGTGATGGAACGTTCGCTGGCCTTCAATCTCAGCCGCAATTTTTTACAGGAAAAATTTCACCAGACGCTGCACCTTCCTGCAAAGTGGCACCAGGATCATCATAGTGGGGCTACTATAAACCGCATCCGCAAATCCTACGACGCGCTGAAAGACTTTTTTGACAAGGGCTTTGTTTATTTATATACCCTTACTAAATTTACTTTTTCTGTTATTGCGATATTATATTTTTCTCCCCTGTTCGGATCGATAGCACTGGCACTGGGCATGCTGATCATCTGGATCATTTCCCGGTTCGACAATCCTTTTGTGAAAACACTGACTGAGGTAAATGAGAGAGAACATGAGGTTAATTCCAACCTGTTCGATACACTTTCAAATATCAGAACAGTGATAACCCTCAGGCTGGAAAACAGCATGGAAAAAGGGTTACTGCGCAAAGTGCGCCTGTTGTTCAGGCCATTTAAAAGAAATGTAGTGATCAATGAAAAAAAATGGTTCGTGGCCGACATGATGATCACCTTAATATATTGTATACTGGTGGCCGGATATGTTTTTCAGCACTGGGAACCGGGTAAAATATTTTATATTGCCGGCCTGGTAACGCTTATGGGTTATGTGAACCAGTTCACCAGTGTATTTCAGAGCGTCGCTGGCCAGTACACGGAGGTGGTTCAGTTTAATACTAATGTACAGAATGCCTCTAATATAACAGAAGCATATGAGATACAGCACCGTCCGGACAAGCCTAAGCATCTTCCGGTGAAATGGTGCAATATCGAGATCAGGAAACTGAATTTTTCTCACAGGGTGTCGTATGATGATACGTTTACCCCGCAGAGTTTGCATAACCTTCATCTGCATATTCAGAAAGGGAAAAAGATTGCCCTTATCGGAGAAAGCGGTAGCGGCAAAAGCACTTTGCTGTCATTGTTAAGAGGATTGTATCATCCCGGACAGGAAACGGAATTTGTAGTAGATGGAAAGATTTACGCATTCGATTCGTTCAGTGATTCCGTAACACTGTTTCCCCAGGAACCGGAAATATTTGAGAACACAATAGCCTTCAATGTGACACTGGGCCTGCCTTTTACCAACGAAGAGATCATGCGTGTATGTGATGATGCGCACTTTGGCGAGGTTATCAGGCAAATGCCTGAAGGATTGCTGACCGACATCCGGGAAAAAGGCGTTAACCTTTCCGGTGGACAAAAACAACGCCTGGCGCTGGCGCGTGGTATCCTTGCGGCAAGAGACAGCGAGGTGATATTACTCGACGAGCCCACCAGCAGTGTTGATCCAAAAACTGAAGCAAAAATCTACAACACGCTGCTCAAAACATTTTCTGATAAGGCGGTTATATCCTCCCTGCACAGGCTTCATCTGCTGCATCAGTTCGACTACATCTATATATTAGAAAAGGGACGGATCATCGATGAAGGATCACTGGATAACCTTCAGGCAAACAGTATTGTTTTTAAAGAGATGTGGAGCCACCAGGAGCAGGCCGTAATAAGATATTAATATCTTTAATAAGTATTTATACTTAATTTTCAATTTCCCCAATTTGTTTATCCGTTTCCACATCATTTTGGCATCATTTTCGATAAGAGTGGAGTGCTAATGTCTTAATTTATTTCCCAATAATCACAACTTCTATGAATTTTAAAAACCAGTTTCTTGGTATCGGCACCCTTATGCTCATTTTTTTCACATCTTGTCAGAAAGATGTGGTTGCGCCTTCAGAAACCTCACAGGCAGCAGCAGTGTCCAGCAACCTTACTGCTGAAGACAATATGGTTGAAACAGCATCGCCTCTTACAAATGCTATTGTTACAGATGTAAATTCAAATTGTGCGGGCTATTATGAAGTCCTGCCTTCGCTTTACAAACTCACCACTAAAACTTATCCTTTAATTCTTTTTATTCATGGCATAGGAGAATTGGGAACCGGTGTTGGAAGACTTACCTGCTGCGGTATTCCTTACTGGGCAAGCAGGAAATTGTTTCCGGCAGATTTCCTGGTGAACGGGCAGCATTTTTCATACGTTGTCATGGCTCCCCAGTTTAAACAAAGGCCCTCACCGGCAGAAATGCAGAACTGTATTAATTATGCTGTTAAGAAATATCGGGTTGACCCGTCAAGGATTTATATCGCCGGGCTAAGCATGGGTGGTGGATCCACATGGGATTATTCAGCGGTATATGGTCAGAACGTTGCCGCAGCAGTGCCTGTGTGCGGTGGTTCGGCTCCCACTACGGCGCTCGCTGCCAGTATTGCTTCTAAAAATCTTCCTATCTGGACGATCAGCTCAACATCCGATGCTGTAGTGCCTGTTTCATGGGCAACGAACTGGGTTGCCTGGATAAAAGCCGACAATCCTTTAAATGCCGCTAATGTGAACATGACCACCTACACATCAGGGGAAAGTCATAATACAACCTGGTTTAAAGCCTTTAATCCGCTGACTAAAGAAAATGGTATCAATATTTATGAATGGATGCTGAAATACAAAAGGACAGGCACAGGCGTTATTACACCAACACCCACTCCTGTACCGACACCCACTCCTGTACCGACACCCACTCCTGTACCGACACCCACTCCTGTGGGAACACCAACTGCCAAAGCGGGAGCTGATATAACAATCAATAAGTTTTGGAATTACACACCGTTACTGAATGCAACAACGTCCACCATTCCCGGCGGTTGGTTCACAAAAGCATCCTGGACCAGGATCTCCGGCCCCGCAGACGCTGTAATAGTCAACCCTGCTGCCTTTAACACCAAGGTGACATTACCTTCTGTCGGTGTGTACACTTTCAGAGTAACCCTTACTACCAATAATGGGGTTACGGCTACTGATGATATTAGCATCACCGTTATACCATAATATTTACTTAATTATTTGTCTAAAACCTTGTATGGTAATCATACAGGGTTTTTTAATTTGCGACCGTATTAATAGAACGGTACTAAAAGAATGGGAAGAACTGAAAAAATAAAAATAGATTATCCTAACATCGCCAGTTTTTCCCGGGAGATAGTTTTAATAAAATCATGCTCATCGTACAGGGCCAGCATTTTTAATTGATTTTTAATGGCCCTGTTGGGCCTGTCGGGAATGGAATAAATCGCTATGCGTTTTACTCCAAAATCCTCATCTCTTAATAATCTGTTTAGAATTTCTTCAGCAAAGGTTTTTGGCAAAAATGGAAGGGCAACGGCTATGGCTGTTCTTACTATATTTCTTTTGGCTGTTGTCGCTTCTTTAATCAGCCGGTATGCAGCTTCATTTTTTATTCTACTTAAAGCCAGGATGGCCCGGGCGCTTATCCAGGATTCTCCATCATACAATAGTAATCGCAGTTGGGGTATGTCTTCTGTGGTAATCTGAGCGTATACCTTTTCGTCGGGTTCTGCCACGCTTAACAGATTGTGTATTTCCTGAAAAGTCTTCATTAATAATACTTTTCAGAATAGTCGTTATTGCTGTTGGATAGGGAAACAATAGTTATCCGAGTAATCCCTCAGATAACGACTTCAATTGAACATTGGATATTCCAAGTTGCGCGCCTATATATACAAGGATATTACGGATGCGATCCCACAAGGAAGGCATCTGTATATTCGGGCGTTCATTTCTGCCGTAAACAGCAAAGGTAATGGTTAAATTTTGCCGCATTACGAAAAAAGTCGAAGAAGCCTCTGTATCAAAAAAGTGTGCGGCATGTTCCTGCATTTTTAATGGGTGGCCCGATGTACAAACGGTAATATGGGTCAACTGGTTATCTCCGTGATTTTTTTCTCCTTTTACCTTCACCTTCACCCAATCTTCCCCATCGCCAGCTTTGCTGCCCGGACCGGGAATGTCTATACGGAAATAATCTCCTTTATCAACTGACCGGAGTACTGGGTTAGCGGTGGAATCAGTCAGCTGGAATAACGCTGTGCCCTTTCCCGCGTACTCATGCCACTGGTTTACTTCCAATAATCTTTTGGTCGCTGTCTGGTACCGGCTAAGCGCCTCCTCTGGGGTTTTAGGCTTATAGTGCTCTTGGTTTTAGAATGTCCTCCGGTGTGTTGCCGGGGAATAATTTCCCGCAATCATTCCTCTGCTAAATGGGAAGTGTGGGTGGATAAATTATCCTTCATTGCGCCAGTTTTCAGCGTCTTTTTTACCTGACACTTGTTTTTCAGCATCGGGAGCCTGATCAGCCTCCTTTTGCAAATCGATAGCGGCTTACCCCTTCTGAATAGATTGCTGTGTGGAGGCTCCGGGTTTGTTGGATGAATTGGATGGATCAGGCATATAATGAGTTCTACAATTTGCTATTAATTTAATGCCTCATAAAACAAATACCTGTTTCTCAAATTCTGGTAATGACGTTCACAAAATGGGTGGATCATTGCCTGGAATATTGTTTCAAATTCCAGTGTAATGATTTTCCATTCCTGGTTATAGTTGCCAGCTTTGTATCGTCTGGTGTATATAAGGCAAATAAAAGGATGTATGGTCATTTATCATCCAACAGACACGTTGTTGCGCGGGGATAGGATCGGACTGATGTATGACATGCGTGCCAACATTTTCCATTACTTCGTCGCAAAGAAGTTCGAGCTCCCAGCAAATGACCTGCAGCTGTTCCGGACGGACGAGCGTTAACCACTGATAAAACTTATTCCTGTTGAAGTGCCGGCTGCTGAAATTGATGATTAGTTCAACTCTGCAGACCCTGTCGAGTCCTTTTTCGCAAAACAGGATATCCGAGATAAGAACTCCTTTATATTTTTCTACGAAATGATGGAGACCTATAATTTCACAGCACAACTGGTCAAATTCCGGCTGGGGAAGTTCCACGATCCACTCAAAGATCCTTTCTTTCAGACCATTTATTCGTTTGTCAAGTAATTCTACCTGAGTTAGTAAAGGTGTCATGGCTTACCGGTTAGCGCGCAGGTACTGCGCTACTTTAGTGCGATCATTACCTACCGCACGTATAGCGGCGAGGACCTGTTGACG
>Ga0209512_1000358_pt1 | contig 81031 bp, 88 predicted proteins | sample frozenSSSSmetaG_FD_184142 | JGI IMG/M metagenome (GOLD analysis project Ga0209512, IMG submission 184142) | Glacier valley bacterial and archeal communities from Borup Fiord, Nunavut, Canada, to study Microbial Dark Matter (Phase II) -... | ecosystem: Environmental > Aquatic > Freshwater > Ice >...
AGGACGGGGAGGTTGGGGGGAAATGGGGGGGGATGGTGGGGAGGGAAAGAGGAGCAGGGGAAGTACCAGTCACGTCGACCTCCAGCACTGTCAGGCGGTTGGCATCGACGCCCTTCAGTCCATTGAGGATGTTCTGTCTGGTCCCGTCAATGTCGCGCCGAGCGGTGGCGACGACGGGGACGGCGGTTGTGAGGAGGAGGTGTCGCGTGAGTGCGAAGCCGATGCCGCGGGACGCCGGGGTGACGAGACACCATGCCATGGTTGGTTGACCTTGGGTTTCCAATGGAGGTTGAAATCTACGGCAGGGAAGTTCCTGGCGAGACTTCGGACAGTGAGGGAAGATTGAGTCTAAGAGTGGGATGGATGCACGATGGTCAGGAGTCAGGATGCAGAGAGAGCAATTGGGATTGGAATTGGAATTGGAATTGAACAGCCATGGTGGAGTGAGAATGGGCTTTAGAGGACTTTGACAGCTAGCAGATGTGCTAGTGGGATTGTCGATGTCAAATTGTCAACTGCTACGACGCTGGGGATGATGACGACAGCGATGTTCGCGATCCACAACATACGATCGAGATCTGAGATCGAGATCCAGCAGATCTCTCCCGCTCTTGGCGAGACTTGGCATTGCTTGGCAGTTCTCGATCCCTATCTTAGCTGAGTTATGTCCCTTTTCAACCGTTGGTGGCAGCCGTCATTCGAGTCACCCTGGCCTTCTGTACTTCGAGCTTGATCGTCTTATAACTGTGCTTCCATTCATCAACATATCCCCATTTTTAAATCAAAGCTATGAGTCAAAGCTCTGAATGAAAGATGCATAAACTGTTTTATCCTCTTCTCCTCAGCCTCCTCTCTATAACGATGAGCGTGCAAATCCTAGCAAGCCGCCATAGCCTCCCATGCTCTTTGCAATCACTTTGCGCCTGCGCCATTCCTCATATCCCTCTCCGCCGCGCGTGTCCGCGTCTCGGTATTCCTTACCTAGGCATTGGTGCTCCAGCCGCCACATCCTCCCTGCTCCGGCTCTTCTTGGCCGCGCTTTCGCCGTCGCTTTGTAGTGGCTCTTCGACTTATGCGCTGGGGTCATCTTCTCTTCGCGCGTGCGCTTCGTCTCGCGTCGCCTTTCAGCCCGTCCAGGTTGCTTCCTGTGCTCATCGAGGTACAACAGGCGATTACTCGCGGCTTGGTCGATTTGCAGTTTGGGAACTTGTTCTGGTTTATACAATAAGCAGAGGCAGGCTTGCATTTTACGTCGTGTAGAACAATTGAAGGCAGTGTCTCATCTGTATGGAATTCTGCTCGAGAGCATGGCTACTACACTCTATGCCTGCACTGTGACCCTCATTCGCTTCAGGCAGTTGCCGCATTCGTCTCTAAAATGTAGTACTACAATTCCGGGTCATGTCATCCTGCACTCTGGCAACATACCGTTGCTCCAAGGACTGTGTTTCTGCCGCGATCCACAATCTAAAACTCGGAGCAACAAAATACGTGTTCGACAAATGGACTTCAACTCCACCAAACCCATAATCACCCTCCTTGAACTCCGGCTCCGAGTTGCTGTAATCATCCCAACAATCCATCGCCTTCGCGAGAGCCTCCCACACATCTGGCGGGAACACAAGAAAGTTGTGCTCCTCCCTAGCACTGGGGTTCGCTGGCCAGCCCTCGAGGCATATCGCGTCATCATCCAGCTCAGGAAAAGAGTTAATCACAAAACACTCCCCCGAATCCTGCGCGTCCGCTCTATCCATGTACATCACGCCTCCCCACCCACCATACATGTAATTCTTCGGCCCACCAACAAACCCATCCGCCACGCGGGCCATCTCCTTGAGATCCTCCGGCAGCCACCCACCCAGCTCCACCTCGCGCTTCGCAAGCTCCTCGTCTGTGCATGGCGTGAGTAGCACGTCTGCTGGCGTCGTCATCGGCGGGTCGAAGTATTCAACGTTGGAGTACATGGGATGATGCACGAAAGATGCTGCCTCGGCGAAACGGGGCATGAGCTCGATCCAGGGCACGTCTGCGAGCGGCTCCTGCTCGCCACGTTCCGCCCGTTGGGACAGGGCGTTACATAGCTGCGTGCGGATCGCCGCGGCCGCATGGCTGTCGTATATCTGCAGCGGGGGTCCGTCTGGGTTGGCTTGTGAGCGCGACAGAAGGGCATAGAGTTGTGGCGAGGAGAAGAAGGCGCCTGGGATGAAGACGCCATCTTTGAAGCGCTGGAGCACGTCGCGTGATTGCTCGTCTTGGCCCAGGTACGAGGCCAGCGCAAAATGTGCAAAGGCGTTATACGGGGTGGACTCGGACTCCGTCCCAAATGCTGCGGGCTCCGTCGTGGGTGCTGGAGGGCACATTTTCGCTAGACGCTTCATCACCGCCAGGGCTTGCCCGAGCATTTCTGCATCTGACCTCGTCGTCGATGGGTTGACATAGCAGCCGCGCACAGAGTGCTACGATCCAGGGATCAGAGCTCGTTTCCCACTGGCCTGCATCAAAGGTCTCGTCCACAACAGCACCAACCCTTGCCGCCGCCCTGTCAGCACTCATCCACTGATGATAGAAATCCACACATCCTGGTCAAACAGCTGTGTTTCCCTTCTCCAGCGCCCCTCGTCCCATTCCCCCCACGGCGCGTCCGCTGGCCTGAGGCCTGCTCATCCCCTCAACTTCGTGCCAAAAAAACCTCAAACATGCATGCTCCCACTGGCTGTCCCCGGAAGTCTTGGATGCGCAGCAGATGGTCCAGCAGCGCGGCTGCTACCTCAAAGTGGCAGCACAAGATGAGCTCCTTCACGTAGTTGAGGACGTTATGCTGGTTGGCGCAGAGGCGTGTGCTCTTTATGCAATAATAACAATAGCCTGGGTCGTCGCACGCGTTCAGCTCCCTCTCCTCGTGGCCAGGGGATGTACGTCGCCAGTTGAAGCCGCTATGACCAGAAAGCGTGAGATTGAAGCACCATGGCGAGTAGCCTGCGCTGCGGATCGCATCACAGGTAGTACGGAGCCGCATGTCGAAAGCGGGGAGCGGTGCTGGAAAGACTGGTTTAGGTGGTGGTGGCAGCGGTGACGATGGCTCCTGTTCCTGTTCCATTTCCTATTCCTGTTCCTGCTCCTCGCCGGAGTTGGAGTTGGAGTTGGAGTTAGGGTCCATGGTCAGGTCTCTAGTTGCTTTCTGCAGGGGCAAAGATGGCAGTGTGATGTGTACTGGGCTCAGTTATAAGCCCAATTCCGAGCTCAATTTTGGGCTGAATCCCGCGCGCTCAAATTCAGCGCCTGCGTGCTAAATTCAACTTTTTTTTTTACAACAACGACATCGACAGCACTAGCACGAGTGCTAACACGTTTGTTAGTGTTTACCTAAGTTCCCTGTTCATTTTTAATGCATTTATTAACGAGTGCTCAGCTGCGGCAAGGCCGACGGAGGCGGCATCTCTAGTAGAGTGGGTCCAAGGTGGGACAGGTGGGCAGAGCGTCGTGAAACCGAGCAAGAGGGGCTCATTGGAAATGGATTGAAGACGAGGTCGAAGGACGGCGAGGACGCTGGCTTTTATACAGCTCGAAAGCGGCCGATAGAGACATATGTGTATAGAGACGGAGACAGAGAGAGAGTAGGCGTGCACGCGCGTTACCCGATTAGGCGGGCGCCAAACCTATATAATATAGTTTATTAATAGTATTAATAATATTAATTCTTTATTTTTAAGAAATTCTAAGGTATTAAAGGAATTATAGGTTAAATCTAAGGAAAAGTAGGTTATAATATAGATCTTATTATATCAAATTATGATCCTGAATTCTCGATACTGAACAGCTACTTGATATCAAAGAACGTATTCAACATAGAGCATGTTACATATGCTAGCAACAACCCAAACATCTTTCCATATTCTGATAATCGTTGAGACATTACATAGCATTCATTTAACCTCAATAAGTCGTGAAACACCCGCTTTAAGCTTAATACTCCTCCAACAACCTAAATCCCTCCTCCTCCCCTCTCTCCAACTCTCGACTATTCCTCGCACTCAATCTTATCTCCCCCATGAGGGGCTCCACCTGTTCTAGCTCCTCAGCCCACCCCTCCCTCTCCCGCTCCATCCCCTCATCCCTCACCGACGCAATCCCGGGCTCTCCCCCTCGCAAACCCAGCGCCCTGCGCCGTTCCAACATCAACATCTGGTTGAGCTCCTTGATACTCGAGCCCATCTGCATCACCTCCGCCAGGGTCTGGAGGATCATCGCATTGCTATTCTCCAACTTCTTCAGCTGCTGCGCGAAATCATCTTCCCGCGCCGTGGTTCGCCGTCGGCTGCCCGCGTCCGAGATCTTGCGGCGGTGCCCCCGGCTGCTGGATTGTGAGTATGCCGCGTGGCTGCGCGCGGGGGAGCGCGGCAGGTGCACGCCGTCGTCGTCGCTACTCGCGAGACTGGGCGTCAAGCTCCGCGGCGGTGTGATGGTATGGCGCGTCGACTCTGACCGGACGGAATTCCTTGTGCGACGGGGAAATGGGAAAAGAGAGTCGAGGAAATCATCGGAGACAGGACGGCTGTATCTGGGACTGGGACTGAGGCAGGGCGAGGTGGTTGCTACGGTCATTATGGGGCTTAGAGTATTGGTTCTGTCGACAGGTGAGGGTGAGATGGGCGAGGTATAGATGCCGGGCTTCGTTACGTGCCGCGGAACACCGCTACAGACGGTGCGGAACTTGGGCACGGATGATGGCCCATGTGCGTGACATTGATTCTTCGACGTTGGGCTTGTGGAAACTGTTTGGTGGTGTTTAATATTCGCCTTGTGTGCATTGATATCTCTCAGTCTGATCGCTTTCACCTTCTCCTGCCTCATTTGCCGACTGGGGTCCTCCGCCGAGCTTCTCGACCTGGCTAGAGAATGCCCAGTTGCGCGCTGTACTTCCGTGTCCACGGATCGCGAGTGCGATCGATGGGAGTGCCCATCGTCGCTGCATTCGGGAAGGTCGGGCAATGCACGAGTGGGTGCAGGTGTACGGGGCGCGTTACGCACGGAGGACACAAGTTCTGGCTGGCATCCGTATGCTGCCTCAGCAATCTTGCCGTTCGTAAAAGAAACATCGGACTCGAAGGACTTGTTCGAGATCATCGAATCCCGTTTCTGATTGTCGCCATGCTGTTGAATGGAGGCGGAATGGGGCTTGGGGGATGATGGAGATGATGGCTCGATGATGGCTTCATCTGTGGTTTTCTGACGGCTCGATGTCCGATATGGAAGGTCAACATTGGCTATTAACTGGCTTGGAGCGGCGCTGGGAGCTGTGGAGACGCTGCTGGGATCTCTGGAGTGGCCGGTTGGACTTTCGACGGTTCTTTCGCTGTAGGCTGTTCCTCCGGAATGTCGAAAATCAGTGCGCCGACCGTCGTTCCGATCAAGATCAGAAGGACACAATGGCACAAATGTCCTTTTCGGCTGAGTGGTTTGAGAATCGGATGATTGATTTTGTGATGGTTGGTGGCCGTGCTCACTTTCCAGCATGAACTCCTGGCTATAGGAATTCTTGAGAGTGTCTGCCGCTTCTTTTCCAACTACATTGTTGGAGCTGCCATCGTATTTCCTGAGGGCTAGATGCTGATTTTCTAGTATTCGTGTCTCGTTTGAAGGTGATGCTTTCAAAATTGAGATCGATTGGCTTCTATAAAGCGACAATCTATGGCTACCAGGGATTCTTGACTTTGATGTTGCTCCACATTCTGATTCCGTCACTTTGGCGGGATCTGAGGCTGTGCTGTTGTACCCGGAGTAGGCGCCAATAGCAGATAATGGTATGGAGATTGCAATATGCCAATGGCCTTTCCTGGTCTTAGCCGCCACTGCACTGTCTGGTAGTTGAAGATGCTTGGAGGCCAGAGCAGAAGATTTGTTGATTTGTCGGCGAAAGATCTTCAACGGACCTTTCTTATACTGACTTCCCAAGTTCTCATCCTCGGGAATGGACATGAAGTTTGATGGGGGCGGCTCGTTCGTGCGCAAGAAATCGGCTAGCTCTCTCCAGTCTTGCATATCCCTCTCTGGTCTTGCCGATTTGATCCTCGAGGTCGTTTGTCGAAGAACGCGCGAGCTGTCTTGTGATTGCGAAGCCGAGACATCATGCGAGCCTCTTGCAAGTCTACGCGCTGAATCACCCTCACTGATCATAGCGCGGATTTCTTGATCTGATAGTATGGAGTTTGAATGAGGGTGCACTGGTAGGCTCGGCGAACATGAGATTTGGTCGGGTGCTTGATGATTAGTACTAGAGTTCGCCGATTGAACATGCGCCGAGCAAGGAGATAGCTGACGGGCGGATGGCTGCATGGTTTCGAAACTTGAATATTGTTCCACAACAATCGGCTGCACCAAACTTGCTCTGGAATGCTGTGTAATTGGGCTCGAGAGCGACTGTGTTATATATATCATCATGGCAGGACCGAGGAATATGGGCGGCTGGGTCCCAGGGACTTATGTGAGGAACGGATGGGTCCACAGCTTCTGAACACAAGGAAATGATCTTCTTGACAAATGCGTGGATGAATGATTCGCGGCAGCGAAGATTGAGATACTTGAAGGACAGCAATTGAGAAAATGCAGATGCAAGACAAGACAAGACAAGACAAGACAAGACACGACTTAGCTTTCTATCTAGCTGCAAGCCATTTCCTTGATTCGGCATCATTATTTTTGATTAGCTGGTATCGAAGCCACCAAGGGACCGAAAAAGATGCGGGCTGGTAGTAGCTGGTCTCAGAGTGGCATTATTGAAGGAAGGAAGGAAGATAACGAAGCAAGGTGTGCAAAAACAAGACAACGGCGAGGAGTAGTGCGGTGGAAGTGAGAAAGTGGAGTTCACAGCATGCAGCTGTGCGCCGGTCTTTAAACGCGAGCGTATGGATGACTACTGTGTGAATTGGGAATATGATGTATCTTACATGTACGTTCTGTGATTTTGTCCTTTTGTGACAGGTCAAAGTCCATTGTGTAAATGATGAATGATGGATAGCGAGCAATGAAGAATGAATGGTTGCAGGGCTGGGCTTTTGCAGGGTCCTGGATACCACCTGTCATAGCGTATAGGGCTCTGACCCAGCCCTCTCCATTCCCCCAACCCTGAGCTTTCGAAATCCGAGTTTCTGATTGAAGGAAGAGATCTTCCAGGAACCAAGCCAGGGGCGGGCACGTATGTACACACATGGAGTAGAGATGACTGTGCAAAGAGAGTCCAGCACAGCTTGGGATATCAGTATGTATGCATGTATGTATGTGCATATAGCAGCCATGAGACTGTTCGTTCTTCATGATGGGGGAGTGCTTGGTGGCGGATACGATACTGCCTCGCCGGGAGCTCGCTGAAGTGGACGCGCCGTCGTTGCCAAGTCCGGGGAGGCTAGAGTACTCCCGCCGTGCAGCGTACATGCATACTTCGTACAGTACAGGAGCCAAAGGATGGAGCCAAAAGGATGGAGCCAAAAGGATGGAGCCAAGGGATCAGGAACATCGATATCATCGACGATCGGCGAAGCCACAACCGCCCGAGGGAGGTGTGTATGCACAGTGGTGTTGTGCATACACACTACTGATGCAACATGCTCTATATCGGTGTTGGTGCCAGTTCGAGGAGCAGGGACCAAGGAAGTATGTACGGATATTCAGAGGGGGTTGAGGAGGGGGATTATGCGTGCAAAATCAAATAGGGGTATGGTATGTAAGATATGTTGTATGTATGTACCTATGTATGTACGGTAGGTATCTATGGTATCTATGTACCTTACTCAAACGGCAAACTGTCAGATAAGATCGGGGAAGGAATGATTTCTTCATCAACTGGTATACTACGCTATTGAAACACAAGTGACGCTAGCTAGGCTGTTTAAAGAGCAACATCTTGGAAACTGCTGGCATCCCCTGGCGTCTTCCGTCCCTCTTCGGCGTCTGTTGCTGACGCACGACTTTTGGAGTCAACTCTATCCGCAGCTGAATCCGCTGGTCGAAGGGCAACCTTCTGCTGCTCGCGATCCTCCACTCTGACCTTTTGCTCTTCAACCAGCTCAGTCTTCTGCTCTTCGGCTTCGTCCTTGTCGGCTTCACTCTCTTCCTCGTCCTCCTCGTCCTCCTCTTCCTCCTCCTCACTCTCCTCCTCATTCTTTTCACTCTTCGCTGGTCCCTTCTCCTCAGCTGCTTCGCTTTCACTAGTTGTCTTTGCTGACGTGTCATCCTCAGTAGGTACCGCAGGAAGAGGAGCCTGCTCCTTTGGCGGACTCGCTTTTCTCGGCTCATTCGGTGTGGGCTGCTGTCCTGGCACCGCAGTCCCCGTATTTGCCATCCGTTGTCTTGGGTCCGCATCGAGATAGTACTGCCTAACACCCACGATCCTGCCTCCTCTCTCACAACCTTCCACCCACTCTGGTCTGACGACTGGGATATTCATCTCCACTGCCTTCTCCCACGCAATGCCCCTACCCTCCGTAGTTACGAAATGCGTAGTGTCGATCCTGACTGTGTCTGCCAACTTCGCTCCGATTCGCTCGACTGCCTTTGTGAGGCTCTCCTTGAGCTGAGCTGGTAGAATGCCCGGCGTGATCGTGATGCCACTGAGATCCGTCATCTTGTGCGTCCTGACCACGAGCTTCTCGCTGGAGAATGTGCCCGCTGATGTCCTCAAGACGAGCTGGAAGTTATACTCGGTGTCCACGGCAAGGCCGCTGATCTTTGTGCTTTGAATGACCGTGGGCTGCGGGATGTTGCCTGCCTTCTGTCCATTGCGGAATAGACTCAGACTGATCACATCGGCCGTTGCGAGCTCGATCGGGTCCCATTCGAGCACGACCGAGGTTTGAGTGGCGTTGCGACATCGCAGAACTGGTGCTGAGGGCTCCGACTCGCCGAAGCAGTGGTAGATGGAGTCTTGGAGGTGATGGAACGCGTCCCGAGACTCGCGCTCAGAGTCGAAGTTGCGGGCGACGGTAATATCGACAATGCTTCCAGACGAGATGTTCGGCGGCAGGAGGATAGATGGAAACTCGATCTGTAGACGTCGATGACGTTGTCAGCTTCCCATTGCTATGCTCGCCCAGGGGGGTAGGCGTTGCGCCTTGAGGGTCAATTGGCTTCTTACAAGGCGTTTATCGTGGGTTAAGAGCACAGCAACGCCGGCATCAACTTTGCCCACGGTTAGAGAGACCAACATCTCGGCTTGAAGGGCTGGGCTGCAAAGATGGGCTGGGCAATGTGTGTAGACTGTTCGATGGAATAATCTGGCGAGGCTATCACAACAACAGTATGTACATATAGTACGTATCCAGCGCTGGACCCTTATCTTAATCTGGCTCGCTTGGCCAACAATGAATGGCAATTGCAACCCAAGTTCCTCATCTCTCAATTATAATTTATTAATTGTATGGCTTTGTTAAATCTAGTCACTGGACATGGTACTATACTGTAAATATGTACTCAAAAGTGACAGCCACCAGCACTCAGCCGCCTATTTTAATAATCAGGTCTTCATCGTGCTTCATCATCATCATCATCATCATCATCGTGGACATTGGAGCTCCAGCACTAGGCTAGTGGTGTCTGAGTGCCAGACCTCGACCTTGCATATACAGTATATACAGTCTCCGAGGCAGGATGGCCGGCACGTCAGTGTACTGTGTCTGTCTGGCTCCCAGGCTCATTGCTAGAGCACCTTGAGGCCAAGTAGGTACGGTACAGTATCTATATAGCTGAGTGAGTGGCTGATAGCTCTTTGGATCGTGCTCAACTCAGTGACTGGATTTATCAAAGCCTTTTAAACCCGTCACTGAACTGCGTTTACCGAGTGCATTTCGTTCGTTACAATGTACATGTTTACATTTTCTACTCATTGATATTTCCACTTTCAAACCTCAGACCGTTCAGCGATATTTCCGGAGTCCTTTCCATGCTCCCGCCCGTGGTGTGTCGAAATCGGCTCTGTGTAGCTCAACTTCAGCAACAATTCGGTCAGCCTGCTCTTCCAGCTGCGGCCAGCTAGTTTTGATCAGCTTCTCCAACGTCATCAGCTGTACGCTTCCAACAAGATCCTTTTTATGCTCTCGTCCCTCGCCAACACCCGTCAGCCTGTAGCCGTTATGATCGTATCCTTTCCGCTTCAGAGCATTCTTGAAGGCTGCTCTGACTCTATTGACGGCCCAGGAACGAACCACCCGAGGACTGATGTCTTTGGTAGCCAGGCAGTTCCACCACAAAGGATCGGCGCGCGTTGTGTATCTCCGCAGGGTTATCGTGTGTCTTGGATCGTCCTGCTTCGTAATATTGTCCTGACTATTCAAGGAAGCACAGTGGATTGGAGCCCAGGAGACTTTCACAGAATCAACGCCATTGATGCTAAGCTGGGTCATCCGTTGCGGTGAATTCACCTCCTGAGGCCACTTCCATGGCCCGTTTGCCCATATGCGTTTGGCTGCCTGCTTCTGCATCTCCAGCTTGAGCTGACACGACAGCGACAGGGACAGCGACAGCGACAGCGAGCGCACGTAATGGAGACTATCGCATTCTGTGTATATGGTGCTATCGAAGTGGTTCTGCAGCAGCGGCAGCAGTTGCTGTGAACTGACTCGTTCCTCTGACAAGTAATAGAGGAAGGAGCCTGTTGAGGTGTCGCTACAGAAGCATTATTGTTCACTGCAACCTTCTTGGACTTTTCCCATACTTTTTGGTCGCCTCTCGCTTGTGATTGACCGCTGACTAATGCACCAATCCAGTATATATAAAGATAAGCCCACCCCCGTTGCCTCACCCCCACCACGATAATCGCTAGGCGCCAAAGATTCATCCTACACGTTTCTTGCGACTACCATACCCCGCACACAACATATCCATCTCGAGTTCAAAACAACTCCGTCACTTTAATACTATCTTGATCACTCAGAACAGTCGTCAAGATGCCTAAGAATAAGGGAAAAGTAAGCATACACTTCACCCACCCCAACTCTTTTATTTGTCCAGACACCGCCACCTACCATAACAGTTGAACATGATGCTGACTCAACTACCAACAGGGAGGCAAGAATCGTCGTCGTGGAAAGAACGAAAACGACAATGAGAAGCGTGAGCTCACCTTCAAGGAAGAGGGTCAAGGTATGTTTGCTCATCCCCCATCCACCATCCACATTCCCTACCCCGCCACCAGACCGCTAACAGTTTTTCCCCTCCAGAGTACGCTCAAGTCCTCAAGATGCTTGGTAACGGTCGCCTCGAGGCTCTCTGCTTCGACGGCTCCAAGCGCCTGGCCCATATCCGCGGCAAGCTGCGCAAGAAGGTCTGGATCAACCAGGGCGACATCATCCTGCTGTCGCTCCGCGACTACCAAGACGAGAAGGGCGACGTGATCCTCAAGTACTCCGCCGACGAGGCCCGCTCCCTGAAGGCCTACGGCGAACTCCCCGAGAGCGCGAAGATCAACGAGACAGACACCTACGGCCAAGAAGGCGACGGGGACTGCAACTTCGAGTTCGACGAGGACAGGAGCGAGAGCGAGGATGAGGGCACGGGCGCGAAGGATATTGAGATCGATGATATCTAAGTATCTCCTCCTTCGATACCAAGTGGCGCTGCGCCAGGGGACGTGATAGGAAGGTGGACTGTCTTCTCTCAAAACGATTCTGCACAATAGAAACGAACTCGACAGTATCTTCCTTTTGTTCCGACTTTGCCAGGCGACGCGGACGCAGTGGGAGAGACGCTGTGCGTCGAGTCGTGCCGGCCATTTCTATTCCTGATGTTGCGTAGATTTTAAGTACTCTTTTGAAAGCGTTGGTTTGGGCATGTAGAGTTAAGGCGGGAGGCATCAAAAAAGCGTTACTACGTAGCTTACTGCAGCGAAATCACATAGATCACGACCAGATACTTGAACGATGCATACCATTCTGAGTTTTTAATCATGTTTTTCCAACTATTATTTTTTTTGTGCAGGGCTCGACTCAGTGATTGATCCCGGTCAATTTAGAAGTCTCGACGCGAAAACCTTGTCGTCAGGCCACATCCTTCACATCTTGACAACTCCTGCCGAACAATTCTAGACAATGCATCTTTGCATCATCATTCCTACCAATCATCTTCCTCGGCCTCATCATCTGCTTAATGTTAGCTACATCCCGCAATGACTTGTATGGACAAAGACTTACCACTAGCGCTAACTTTCTGCTTCCGTTTATTAAGTGCTTGAGCCAACGCATCAGCCAGCCCACCACCCGCTCCACCGCTCACACTTGCAGGAGGCAGCCCGCTACCGGCTGGGCCCGTATCCGCAGTACCAGGAACAATGGCCGCACTACGATCACGAACTTTGCTCCTATCAACCTTCTTCAGTGCTTTAATGCCGCCGGCTTGCTGAATGCCAGAGAGAAGATTGCTACGGTCGCCAGTAGGTTGCGGCAGAGCAGGAACGCTAGATACATAGCCTGAATCACGGTTGGGCGGAGGAGGCGGAGGCGGAGCTGGTGCGGCCGCACCGCCAGGAGGTGGTGGTGGTGGCGGCGGCGGAGGAGCAGGAGCACCACCAAGAGGAGGTGGGAGAGGAGGCGCTGATGGAGGTGCCCGTACGTTTGATACGGGTAGGGGCGGCGGCGGCGGAGGCGCGCTATCTCTTGCTGGTGGAGGCGGTACTGGTCGAGAGGACGGTGGCGGTAGAGGTGGTGGTAATCCGCCTGGCGCACTGGGTGTCTTTGGCGGTAGTGGTGGTGGTAGAGGAGCATTTGTTGGCGGAACAGCATGCGCTTGGTGGCCATATGAAGGCGTGTGGCTTGGAGTGCTTCGCGCCGGAGGAGGAGGAGGCACCGGACCACGACCTGGTGTTGGTGGTGGTGCGGTGGTCCGTTGGCCTGTGAATGGAGGCGGTACTCCGAACCTAGAGCCGTGCTCTCCTGGCTCAAATTCGTCGCTTGAAACCTTCGGAGGTCGTGGAGGGGGTGGCGGCCCAGGATTTGCCAGGTTAGAAATAGATGAAGCATGTGCTCGACTTGTAGTTTGTCGCGTATTTGAATAGGCGAGTTTGCCAGCATCCGCGAATGGAGGGGGGGCAGCATATTTTGGTGGTGGCGGTCCCTTGGGCGGTGATGGCTCGCGTGGTGGTGTAGCCTCTCTTGGAGCAGGCTCTGCTCTTGTTCTTCGACTAGGCGGCGGTGCTGGAGGAGCACCTCGAGGAGATGTCAACGTCGATTGCGGGGCAGCTTGAGCAGGAGCAGGTGGTGGAGGGGGCGGAGGAGCCACCTTCGTTCTTTGAGGCTCCACATGCACGGACTCCTGGGTCGAAACAGATGCCGCCTGTTGTCCCTGTATGTACTCGGCGATAAAGTCTTGATTGTCACGGATCTGATCATCCGTAATACCCATCTGCCGCAGATCACCTCCCCAAGTTTCTCTCCAATTCGGATCCAAGGCATCCAATTTAGCATATTCTGAAGTCCTAGAACCATTTATCCCAATTGACTGTTCATGCAGCTGTGCGAGTGAAGGTGGAATAAATGTTCGAGGCGACTCGGGAGGCGTTGGCTGGGAGGGAACAGACGGCTGGGATACATGTCGATGGCCGCCAAATATGCCTCCCAGTATCCCATGCTTGTGGCTGGTTGGCGCATTTCCACCGAATGGGTTCAGCTTCGTTGCTTTACTGGCATTTTTTTCGCGATCTGCCATTTTCTTGAGGAATCTCTTGGCCTCCTTTTCATCAGAGAAGGAAAGTCCGGCCAGGCACTTCTCGATTTCGAAGCTGTGGAAGAAAACACGATCCTGGTTGTAAGACCAGTGCTCATAAATTTCTTGGTCCCATAGAACCCCTCGCGATGAAGGCTGCGCAGCGTTAGCATATATCCTCCAGCATAAAAGCATAGGTTAGCAATGACATATAGTCGTTGACTGACATACCGACACGTCTACCAGCTTCATCCAAAAAGTGTTCCCTATAAGGTCATTCGCAAGAACTATTGCGCCCTGTAGACCAGTATATGTCCATTTTGAGCGGTTTGGATATGCGATATATAGTCTGGCCATTGCAGCAGCCTGGATCTTATTCTGGGCTGCGGGAACCACCCGCTTGATAATGGCCTTCTCATCTTCTGTGATACCTTCCGGCATTTTGGCGGTAGACGAAAAGCGGGCTCGTGGTAAATTTATCCAGAGGGCTTCATCGAGAAGGAGGGCTCAAAGATATAGATGGTGTTGTGTAAGATGCGCCGAAGCCGCCCGTCCTCTATCTACTCCAGACAATCAGTACAAAGACGCCAATTGAGCGATCATAATCTCCGTACCTTGAGGAAACCGTCGCCAACTAGAGATAATGGGTAATACTGAAAAATCTTTAAGCGGAATAAAGTTGTCGAGTCCTACTCAAAATAACAATATGCTTTGGTTATGTAGTTGTGAGGTTCATTAGGCACCTTGACGACTGGTTCAAAGTGACCAAACACAAACACGGTTAGGGTGATTTGGTTGCCACACAGGCTCAGCCTCACCCACGTAAGCCACAACGCGTTAGCCACATGGTGTCCATGTTCCCATCATCGCGAGGCTGTCAAATCGCCTTGTCCAGATAAATTATGCTCCCCTTCTCCAACAATGACGATCATCGGCCACTTGAAGGCAGTAGCATGCTTACCCTGATCAAGGTACCTGGCAAGAGGAAGCACAAGGAGCGCACTGATGTCGGCAATGACGATGACCAGGCCAATGTGAGTACCTTTGAAGGGCAAATTGTCCAATATGAATATCGCGATGAAGTCGCCGGTGCTGATACTTTGCAGAAATATCCACGACGCCCTGGACGGCGTCGAAAAGACATCTCTACACAATCACAGAGATCATACATGTCCTCAAGTAAGAGGCGCGACCAGACGAAGCCTACGTCCCTGAAGAGTTTAACCGCGAAGAGGATGATGACAACTTTCGAAAGACTGCCCACGGAATTGCTCGAAAAGATATTCTTCTACTCACTGAACTTCAATCTCCCAAGATCCAGTCCTATAATTGGAGTTAGACTGTCCAATCAGCATATATACCTCACCACAGCCATGGCAGTTTTTGATCCGACTTGGAGACACACCTATGAACTTTCCATAGGGTCAGAAGACATGGCACTGGATCTCCAAAGCCAGCAAGATGTACCAGGAAACCCTGACTTGCAGGTTAGTCGACTTAGACCATGAATGGTCTTTCTGTCTCTAACTCTATGATAGGCTTCATTGCTTCGATGTCGGTGGGCAACAGTATCTGTTTTGCGACAAGCAGAGAAAACATGGCTCTCGAACATGGCTCCAAAATCGAGGACGCAGCCAATTCAAAATGTAGTCGACGACAGGCATTACCCGTCAAGGGTTGATCTTGAACAATATGTTGAGTCCGGATATAATACGCCTCAGACGAAGACATCGCTCGACACTGAATACGATGATCCCTTCAATACAGACTACATAACCTTTCTTCAATCAACGCAGGCGACTGACCTAGAATGTGAGGCCATCCTTACTCGGCCACCATTCCAATGGCCAAGTTCTCTGCGCATTCATCCTAAAGCAGAAATACCCGAGAGCCTTTTACGAGGTCCCTGGTCTGAAGATACGACTATGTATATATTCTGGTTGGTAAGAGCTGGGGCAGGCATTGATTATTCTGCATCCACAAATGGCGAGGTAAGTCTACATCCTACCGGGGATTTGGTCCACAGTCACTCACCTTACCTTCAGGTTGCAAGGCACGGATTAGATCAAGCAATATCTGATGGTAATCTTCAGATATTGTATTTGCTCAGCTGTCTTGGTATTGAATCAATTGTTCATGAGGACATTTTGGAATCTGCCGTCAATACTTGCACCATTAACAGACAAGCCGTCATGATCCGTGTTCTCGATATTCTAGAAAGCAAGACTCCAGACGATAATTCGAGATGGGATGGGTGGTTTGATGATATTTTGGATTTTGCACTGCAACAGAGTCGCAACAAAGAGGAGAAAAAGGCGCAAAGAATATGGTGGGAAAGGCTACTTGGGTGTTGGCAACGAATACCCCGTAGGTATCAAGCATTGGAGGTGCAAATTGAAAGAGCGTGAGCAACAACCTAATTTTTGCCTTGGATCGATGTACATATGCATTTTGTATAATTTGTAAAAATATCAGAGGCGAACTGTTGGATTTCGTCAATACCATGTTTGTTCTGTGCCTGATGCTAGTCATGTGATTCGCTATCTGAACGCCTCTGAGCCTTGCCATCTCAAAATATGAAGTACTGCATTTCTCCGCCACAATAGCAGGAATTCGCCCTTGACGCTGGATCCTTACAGCTGCCATGCGGGCTACGCTGCATGTCCCTGTACCGTCATCGAGTCTGTTGCGATATTTAAAAATCCAATCCGAGGATTGCTACTTCTTCACCGCGAATCCCCGAGGGTTCAACCATGGCTCTCCACGACAGACTCAGCTTCACGCAGCGTGTAATGTGGGCGCTTTGAGCTCGTTATCGTCACATATTTGGACGCCGATACCTAGGCCCGCGACTTGCGAGGCCAACCTCCTCAATCTCGATTTCCTCTTTCCTCGACTTGCATCGCCGCGGTCACAGTTTAGCACAGCAAACCCGCGACAACGCGCAAGGGATATCAGACGAAGAACAGAGCAGTCGATCACAGGAAGCAGATATGCTTCAGATGGTCGTGGCTCTGGGTGGCTGCGGCGGATATTTAGCGGGAAAACGAACCGCAGACGGCCTTTGAAGGGCATCGATGTTGCATATGATGAAGGGACTGACGCCTCGATGTACACACTTGGACGCACAATGTCTGCAAAGGCTGCCAATGAACAGAAGCTACGATGTACCGAGTTTGACGAGAATGGCAATGTGGTCTTGGTGAATGGAGAGTTCAAGAAGAGCGAGCTTATAGCCAAGGTATGGCCACCATCCAGGAAGTCATGCAGAACTATGCTAACAGACTAGTACGGACTATTGCCTCGAGATCTCCGCAAAATCGATTCATCATTGTTACCACATATCCTCGTGCGACCATCAGCTATCCTCATAAACCTTCTCCATCTTCGGTGTCTGATTAAGGCCAACCGAGTGCTTGTCTTTGACACGTATGGCTCGACAGACTCGTACACACAATCAGTCTTCATGTACGACCTCGAAGGAAAGCTACGGCAGAAACAGCAGTCTCTGTCAGCCGGTGGACTGCCATACGAGTTCCGTGCTCTGGAAGCAGTTCTCATATCCGTGACGTCGGGGCTGGAAAGCGAATTCGAAACAGTACGGGAGCCCGTTGTGCGTGTGCTGCGAGAATTGGAAGAGGACATCGATCGTGATAAGCTGCGCCATCTACTTATTTATTCTAAGAAGCTCGGCACCTTTGAACAGAAGGCGAAATTAGTGAGGGATGCCATTGATGAACTTCTAGAAGCGGATGATGATCTAGCGTCGATGTATTTGACTGAGAAGTCTCATAATGTGCTAAGAGGCGAAGATGATCATACTGAAGTTGAGATGCTGTTGGAGTCCTACCACAAGGTCTGCGATGAAATCGTCCAGGCATCTGGTAACTTGGTCTCCAATATCAGGAATACTGAAGAAATGTGAGTAGTCTGCGACTATTTTCTGGAAATTTTACTAATGTGAAGTAGCGTCAAAGCAATTCTTGATGCAAATCGCAACTCTCTCATGCTCCTCGACTTGAAATTCTCCATTGGAACTCTGGGTATTGGTGCAGGAGCCTTCGTGGCTGCATTGTATGGCATGAACTTGAAGAATTTCATCGAAGATTCAGATCTTGGATTCATGGGAGTCTCAATATGGTCGGTTGTCTTCGCAGGCATTATCTGCGGCTACGGTCTTACGAAGTTGAGGCGGGTACAGAGAGTCAGTATGTGGGGTGAAGCCGGGAAGAGAGGTTCGAGAGGCAGTTGGAGAGAAACCGACGAGGAGACAGCTGCCAGCGTGTTCGAAAGGAACAAACGAATGAGGATCATGAAAGATCAGACTGGCGGCGGTTCCTTACGGGAAGTCATTGGGAACGTGAAGCCAATGCCACCGACTGTGGTCTCTAATGTCAAGAAGACATAGAGTCGAGTGTTGAGATCATAGATTGCAAGGTTGGCGTTGGCGATGATTTACAAACGGGCATCATAGCAGGCGTCTTTTGAGGGATGACGAATCTTGTGTAAGTTATGCTGGAGTGCGAACCGCAATGCGATTTGGTTTCTGCGAATACCACCACTCTTGTATTATCATATTAGAGAGAATATCACATTTTAAATCTTTAATTGCATATAATTTCTTCCGTATATAATATACATGCACCTCTCTAGACTCTGGTTGTGGTCCATCTTGATACTTGAAGGGACCTGGTGTAAAGATGTAAACTACTCGCCCCTTTTTGATCAGGCGTGCTGCTCTGTTTTTGAACAACCCCCAGGGTCTTGATTTTGAAGGTCTATTCGTAGCAGATTCGAGGCCATGATGGCCAAAGAGCAATATCATTTCTAAATCACCACTACATAGAGCGAGAAATCAAATATGTCGAGACTTTCTACCAGGTGGTTCTCTGTACCTCTCACACAAAGGTGAAAATGGACTGGTGCCGAAATACAATGACATCACTCTCAGAGATCAGCCACAGATCAAAGTTCACCAGCCACATTTATGATGACAGAGGTGGCGTAAACCTTATGCTTCGCATGGAATTGATCTCTCGTTTTGTTTGTTTTGCAGCCCACGCATCATCAGTCCTATATAAAATTCCAAGTTTCTGCCACTGAATGAGTGGCAAAGCTGCAAAGTCTTTGTTTGTACAGATACAATCGTCGGATCCTTGACTGGCCCCTAAATCTATCTTGGCCAGTTAATAGTATGTCATCTGCCAAGGCCAGCCAATAACGCCGAAGGAAAATGAAGGATCATCGCTGTGTGCAGTAATGTGAGGTAGACAAAACCAAACCGCAAAACGTTGTACGTATCCAGCCAACCACTGCACGGCGAGATCTTTCTTCAAGCTGTGGACAGTGGAGCAGAGAAAGAAGCTTTGTGAGGTGAGACACTGCAAGGATCTTTTGCCGAACATACGTCATATTCTGGGATGGCGGCTTGAAAAGAGGACGTTATTCGTATTTACTGGTCTATCATATGGCTCCCAGGTACATGAGAGATGTCATGGGGAGGGGTCAGGAAAGCATCGAGCAACCTGGACAAGCTAATCCATCACTTTGGTGTTAGAATTTTGGGCAGGTGAGTACTTAAGGTGAGGACAGCCGCCACTCCTGTTATTCTCCTTCGCTCATATAATACAAACACATCTCGTCAAACCACCAAAGATAGTCCAACACAGCACTGTCAATATGGGTGCCGTCGTCTCTTGTGTAAGTGTAGGATCGCCAAAAGAAAGTTCGAACTTGAAAACTGACAAGTCTTATCAGATCACTGGCATGTTCCGCGCCATCGGTTCATGTATTATGGCCATTATCAACGGCGTCGCTAGCATCATCATGGGCATCATCAGCGCCATTGCCTCATTCTTCGGTGTTCTCATCTCCTGCCTGACCTGCGGTGGTGGAGGCGGTAGAAGAAGACACACCACACGCCATATATAAGGAGTGCGAGCTCTCCAGCATGTCAACGTCTGCCCTGCCGTCGTTATGATCATCAGATTCTCAATAGGTCGCCAAGATATTTATCTTTCTTCAAACAATTTGCTTGTGCTGGAGAGTTGGAAGGGCTTGGGCTTGAAACGGCATGTGGAATAGATATGGAGATGGAGTGACTGCATGAAGAGCGATCTTGTTAATGGCGGGGACTCTTCTTTACAATACCCGACTTAACTAAGGCTTTGTCATCAATGAGTGTATACAATGAATGATTTGAACAGCGAATGGAGCTTTACTGCTACTACGAGAGCTTTGGTCATCTTGAAAGTGAATATGATATCATCGTGAGAACAAAAGTACAAGATACGCGACAATATTAGCTGCCCAATGCAATGCAATACAAGGCAGTAAGATACCATGATGGAAAGCTCTACCAAGCAAGATGATATGATTGGGTTACCTTCATACTCATGCTGTATTCAAATTCTAACATATACTGCCATAATATACTAGTATATGCATTTTGGAAGATTTATCTCCTGAACCTATCTCACCTGATCTCAGGAAACGAATCATGTGGTCATCGAGGTTGCGGGAAGGACTCTTCAGTGGATATGCCGGCGCAGTAAGTAAATTAGAAGGATTATTCAAAAGCTGTATGGATATACTGACATATTGTGCCAGTATAGATCAGGCAGACCAGACGCTGTAAAAGATGTGATCTTTACTAAAAATTCAACTATTCCTCATCGCTTCAAGCCTCTATGATATGAGAATAGAATAAGGAAGTCTACGATCTTCATCTCTCATTCTAGTATCTCTTCTACGAAAGCTAGCATTAGCATATCATGCCACATAAACATTATCAAGTCACTGTTCTTCGTAAATATCGTTTTGCGCATTATCCTCCACTACATACGTTATAATAATCTACATAGAAACCCCGCGAATCCCGAAATCGTCCTCCCAAAGCCAGCGCAGAAGCATTTCAAAAAACACCATCCGCTGTTGGGTATCGATGCTACGCTCAGAAACGTTAAATAAATCAAAAATACAGATGTGAAATGGGAAAAAAAGACGCCAAAATCCCGCATGAGCCGTGAGGCATTTTCCGTCTTCCCATTTCCCTATACTGCCGTGAGGCCGTCTTCTTCTTTCGTGGTCGTTCGTCGATTCGATGGTATGGAGGGTATGTGATATCTTTCGATCCCTCGTATGTATGTCTCCATCATAAATGTTGGCATAAATTCCTTTCGCATCATATACCGGCACATAATGCCAGTAATCCATCTGGTCCCACATCCAGGCTCAAAAGCGAGCATATCTGGTCATATATACTTGCAGAAAATGCCAGTATACCCCTTTCCCATCATATGTTGGCACAAATATGGGCATATCTCTCTGTGCCATCACCTCCTATGGTTCCTCGAGCTGTCTCCATGGCGATGCCGATGTCTGTGACCACCACCTCCATCCCTCCTCGAACTCGAACTCTCCTCCACCCTTCTCTCCACATCCTCCACCCTGGCCCTAAAACTCTTCACAATCTCCTTCAGCCTCGCCATCCTCTCCCAATCCTCCTCCAACTCGTCGATCTGCCGCATAATCCCATTCAGCCGCTCAATCTCCGCATCCGCAATCTCGATCGCATTACCCGCCCGGTCATACTCCTGCCGCGCCACCAGCGCGCTCTGCTCCGTCAGCCAATCCAGCCTATCGCTAATCTGCTGCATCAGTGCGTCGAAGTGCCGCGACAGGCTCTGCAGGCTGCTCGAGTTGAGCAGCAGCAGGCCTTGCGACGAGGCGCGGGCCGCCGCGCGCGACGAACTCGAGCCCGCTGCCACGTTGGCGGCTTCCATCTGCGCGCGGCGCAGGATCTGGATCTCATCGGCGTTGAGTCCGAGGGTGGTGTCGGGGATGGCGTTCATGGGTGAGGCCATGGCGGCGAGGCTGCGCGGGGGCGCGAGGCGGTCGTGGTGGGAGGCGATGATGATGGTGATGTGGAGACACCCTCACGGAGAGCTGTAAGGGCGCGATGAGATTCATGGTAGTTGCAGAGGTAAACTGCGGATCATTGCGTGAAGCTCCCCGTTTCGTGGTCGTGGTCGTCGTCTTTTTGCGCTGATTATTGGCGATGGAATCTGGGGATTGATCCATTTCATGCACAACGGTTAGAGGGAGCAGGGTCTACTGACTTAGCCGCTGAGGCGCCGGCCTATTTGGCAACAGAACTATACCACTACTGTTTACTCTGTGCATTATTTACTAACATATAGTTAATATTAAAGATATGTCTTTATAGTTCTTGAAAGACCGGCAAGGCAGCCACTGTCGTAGGCGCCTGGGTAGGCGCCTGGGTAGATGCTATGGCAGTTTAGAGCTTGAGAAAGAAATCTGGAAACGTAGGTATAACAAGATCGCAATATCAAATTGATTTGCCTTAACTTCAAGTTTCAACTACTCGATTCCAGGCTCTCTTTGACTCCAGCGAAGCACAATCTTCTCCGCATTCAAGGGTCTCCCATGGGAGACTAAGTCTTGGCGTTATCTGGCGCCGAGAAGAGTAAGGTAGTAAGGCGAATATTAAGCGCGAGAAGCTTAACAAGAAGAATAAACACATGCTTTTTTTTTTCAAAAAACTCATACCCAAAAAAACAAATAGAATAATTACACAAAATATCCTAGACATATATTTTTTAATTTGGAAATAATGCAGGAATTAGAAGAAGTGCATATGTTAACAGGATGTTTTGTGGTATAGAGGGGAGATATATAAACTAGGAGAATAACTAACATCAAAAGTAGTACTAGTATATTTGATTCATGCATGCATTAAATTGTATGCTATGCCTAAATATACCAATATGAATAGAGTTATGTTAACCTCTTGGAGTTCATATTTTCTAGTATTTTGTTACCAAAATTGGCAACCCTCCATGAGAGGACGGGCCTATGAAGGGTATCTGAGGCATAAGTGGAGAGAAGGAGAAGGAGAAGGAGAAGGAAAGCTATCACAGGAGGTAAGAAGGGCAGTTTTGAGTTGGCGAGGAATTACTGAGGAGTATAAAGGCGGGAAAGGAGAAGAAAGGAAAGCTGCAGCCTGATATCTTGGATTATTGCTGCGCTCTACACTTTAAAAAAGTAATTTAGATTTATCATTTATTCAGCACTCAATGACAACGAGGACAGCACAGAAATTCGCCATCCCTGGTAGATTGAACACCCCAGCTGTCTCCTGCCAGCTATACATACTAAAGCTGTATCTTTTTGATTCCTGCGAATTAAATAGATGTCTCGAATGGAATAACTTACTTTATAGGCAGAGAAGCACTGTTCTGAAAGGCCATCAAGGTCTAGAATACGTCTCAAAGCAGCATGGTTCATTTGGAGTAAAGTATTAGTCTCCTGGAGACCATTTTCCTATTATATACCCAGTTGACTCTACTTATATTTGAGATAGGCTTTATCGAGACGAAGGTGTCAAAAATCCAATCGACGTGAAGATTAAGGAATGGGTCACAATTGTCGAAGATGGAAAATGGGGTTAAAACGCCATCATCTCAAGGGTGCAGCATTACGAAAAATACACACAAAAAGAGTTTCAAAATTGCAAAGAAAGAGATATCCAAGTAGGTAGAAAGCTTTGCTTCTATGGTCAAGGCCATCATCTAAATCAGACGAACACATACGAAATCTATATGCTCATCAAGCGGCTCAGTTTGTGGCCAATATCATCTGGGAATGCCCTGCTCGAAAGATTGCAGGAACTGTTCCGTTCCGGACAGCATCAAATTTCTCTCGCCATGAGACTCAAATAAATCCCCCATATTAGCCCAGCTATACTTCCAAGTAATGCCCGGCTTTCCACCGAAGTAAGCACACTGTAGCTTAAAAGGCTCACCACCGGCCACAACCGATATCCAGCTATCATCAGTGGCCAAAACTCAAGCTTAGCCATCCGTGTCGCTTGCTCCATACTCTCGCCTTTGATGCCAGCCATAATGAGGGTAAACGCGATCGTGTTCAATGAAGCACCAACAGTCTGATCAAGGAAGAATTTCAGAATAGTAGCACGAATATCGAGCCGTGGCTCGACGACAGCACGCGTGGTTTCCTCGGACTCGAGCTCTTTCTCGCCATCGGTGGCTGCGGCGGCAATGGCGGACTGAGAGGGCTGCAGGATCTTGCTTGGAAAGACGGACTCGAGGAATTGCTGCCAGAGGAAGTTGGGAGGACATGTGAGGGCTGTGAAGAAGATGAATTGGAGGACGGGCGTCCAGGCTACGGTGTACGGCAACTGTATGCTGTTAGTTGGATGTTTTAAGCTATAGCGGAGATGATAGTAAATACATCCTTGCGGAATGCGGTGATATTTTGTGCGATCACGTTGCTTAGTGCGGTCAAACAACATGCGTTGATCGTGGCTCGTACTATGGGAGACAAAGCCATTGGTAAGGGGTCTTGAAGCTTGTTCTTTTGGATTTTCAGTAAAATAAACAACTGTAGTGCAACGTGTAATCAGATAATTCGATTGCAAAGAACAGCTTCTTTTAATAGGGATTTCAACTGGTTGATGTCGACGCCTCGATCAAAAATGGGGGGAAGGAGGTCAAAGTGATGTTTTGCTGACGGGGTTACTTTTGTAGCCGGTGCTGTGGTGGTTGTTGTCTCCACTCCTATTCGCCGACTGCTAAACGGATAAACTCCAACACCCTCAACCGTTTTCCGATATCTCAGATAGGTACATCAAAATTCCTGCTGGCTGGCTGCTATCTATCCTATAAAGTGGATGCTAACAATGACATGTGGCAGGCCTGGTGATTATCGCGAAGATTGCATTATTCATTGTTCTGTCTCTCCAGTCTCTCTCGTAACCTGCAAATATTCTATATTTTGGAATACGTAAAGTGATATATAGTGACCTAAATGCTGAAATCGTCGCTCAGTGACCAGGACCCTGACAGTTGTTGTGAATCATCGATAGCCCGCGTCACACATAGTCTCTATCGAACCGTTCAACTGCTATAATCATCCATCTATGCGACGCATCCCTCACCGTCCTTTAAAGCGCCAACTCCAAACGGGCATTTTATATCCTCACAACATTGAAGCCGCTGTCAACCCGTCAATGAAGATCTCATTTCAGCCTCTGTCATATTTACTCTTGGGGTCCTCGTAATAATGTGCCATCTCCAACCCCGCCCGCTTGAAGCCACACTTGACGTAGAACCCTTCGTTCGCTTCGCTGCAGTCCAAAATGCTCTTGTAGCAGCCGACATTGGCGGCAATGAAGTCAAGGGCTTGAATGATCTTCAACCCGAGCTTCTTCCCTTGCTGGTCCTTTGCTACGGCGATATCTTCGATGTGTCCGACAAGCCCGAGATTGTGGATGCTGGAGACGGTCAATCACTATTCTCCTGGTCTTGAGTGGGGGCATGGGCTACTTACAACTTCCTCTCAACGATCAATGCTCCGGTACCGACGATTCGCCCTTGATCCTCAATGACAAGGAGGAAATATCCATCTTTGCCTTGTGTGCTCATCCAATCATAGCGCTCGTTCCATTGTGCTTCGGACACGTCGCCGACGGTGGTGAGCACCCGTAAACAGTCAAGGAAGCCGATGGCATAGTCGCTCTTCTCTAGCGGGCGGATTGTGTATGTTGCTGGAAGGGATGCAGCGATTGCGGGAGAAATGAGTTTGGGCGAGAAGAGGCCAGCGTGTTCGGCCATGGCTGCGATGTGTGAATGTCGTCGAGGACAGCTGGAGACTTGAATTGCTGTTTGTAGGAGGGGCGTTTGAGGCGGCTCCTCCTAGCTTTGGACGCCGAGGTACGGCAGGAGAGATTTCTGAGGTTCCAATTAGTATGTTCGTCGACAATCGATCGCAAAAAACAAACAAAATCGAATCGCATACAAGGGACTCGACGCACAATGTGTAGAATGGTATTGATGCGCGTCAAGCCAAGCCAAGTCTCAAAGTCGTTGGTCTCCGACAAATATTGGCAATCCATAGACATACTTAAACCCAAGGGTTACATATCAGGTTTCTGCCGCAAGCAGCCGCCCGCGTTGGCGCAGTCACAACTATAGCAGTGGCAGTTCATTGTCAGGGCAGGGTCTGCACCTTATTTTTAGCCAGGGGAAACACGTCACGTGAACACATCCTCAGATGCCCCTTTCTTTGTTTCGGTTTGTTCCCCTTTCTTTAAAACTTTCAAAAATTATTTGTCTTTTCCTATTTTGCTCCTTTTTTTTTGTTTTTGTTTTTTCTTCTAAAAAAAACATCATTAACATATGTACCTAGCTACTTAGATAGAGGTGTGCTCGGTGGCCTTGAGGGATCTTATCGCCATGCATTATCAGGTTTCACATGCTAAGAGATCGCCACATCATCCAGGAATGCAACACGTCAGGTACACGTTCAATGTTGATCTTCAACCAATATAATTGATCTCAACAATATCGCCATACACATACGTTTTTTTGTGTTGTTAGAGATGATTCTACTTTGTATCTATTCGGTATACCTTCGACCCAGTGTACTCTACCACGATCTAGCTATTAAATGACATTATCTCCGCCTTTGCCAGTCTTTTTAAGCGTCTCCTGCCATGGGCCAAGATGAGAAGAAAACGTCGCTGTCACTTCATATGCCACAAATGGACGAAGGATCCACAGTGCTACCAAAGCCAGTAGCGAACGTTGTGTCCCTGGCTACGCGATCATCAGCCTTATATCTCCGTCTCGGAGCACTCATAGGCAGGCTCGCTATCGATGGCGCTCGAGTTACGACAGTGACAGGCCTGGAGCTCAGCCGTGCCGTCATTGAACGTATATTGCTTAAGGCTGCAGACGATGTATCAAAACGGAGCACAGGAGACCTTGGACGGCACGAAGCCGAAGGACTACTCGAACGAAGCATAGCGACATTGCATTCGACGATAACCCAGATCTCCTTTGCAGCATCGGCTGGCTTCCATATATCGTCTTCGACTCTTTCCGCAGCTTCGGACCTCTCACAGCATCTTCTGGCAACACTCGATTCAATATTCGGTTCGACTGATTCCTCCCGTGCTATTGCAAGCATCATTGCACTCGTGCGGCGAGAATTCCAGAACCCAGCGACTGGGCAATCAGGAGAAAGAGTGGGAGTTGTAGACCTGCTGATGGGATTATGTGGACTTGCTTTACTGCAGAGATGGTGCAAGGATCCGTCAGAGCAAGAAGCAGAAGATGGGCACTATGAGGATGTTGTCTGGGATGTTGTCATTCTCGATAACGGAAGACGAGCGGACGTTGCTGAGTCTGGCCATTCTGGGTCTGACGTGAAAGAAGATGAACGTATCATCACTACAATAAGTACCGATGAGCCGAAAGCTATAGATAATACCAGTGACGACGATGAGTCGCTGGAGATGGGGCTCAAGGAACATATCATGCAATCTCTGCCTCCTGATGCCACTGTATCGATCACCACCGAGACCACAACAACGAAAGTGATCACCGTGGAGATTACAGGAGCACAACCGCCAGAACTTCCAGTGCCTTCCGGAGCTGAAGTGATCGAAGAAAATGCCCATTACCACGGGCATATTCCTTTCGACGATGAAAATTCCGGTAGTCAGAATCCAGCCCTTTCATTACCTGGATACCGTGTGGTATATCGTACCACTCACAGCAAAACTCGTGGTACGGATGTCGCCGCGAAGGAGACGGACTCGAGCATTATTCGAAGTAAAGCTCTTGATCCAAAACAAGATGAATTGGACGCTACAGCATCTTCGGTCCATTCGATGGCTCCATCCCGATTTGAAGAACTTAGCGATACACCCGCGGATCCCCCTCTTCATTTGAAAAGATTAGAACCTCAAGAACACATAAAGACGCCATCAACAAACAAGCCAAACTTTAAAAAAACTAGACAATCACCAGGCTCGGCGTCTGCGTCATCAATCAGTGGCTCAGAGCGCCCATCAAGCCGCAACGCTTCGTCAATAGCCAGAATCTCCTTGACGAAAAAACCAAAAGCCGACGCACCAGCTAAGAAAACTACGGAAAAGAAAGGAGCATTGAGGAATGCATTGCGGAAAGGGCCGCAGGCCGCCCTGTCAAATATTTTAGGCAAAGATGTTGCTGAAGCTCCTCACACAGACATGATGAAAAATGCCCCGAAAGATGCCCATTCGAGGCCCATCTGGGGATTTGGTGGTTCAAACACAAAAAGACCTGATTTAAAGAAAGCGACTCAATCGAGGCCATCAGTGCCAGACAGAGTCTCTAGCATTGTCCCAGCGAGAACCGCTCAGAGAGCTCCAAAAACAAGCAACCGATATCCTTTAGAGGAATACGATTATGAGCAAAATGAATTGGCAAGGACGCCTTCTAGAACCAACTATTACGAGATCCACGAGAGAAGAAGAGATTCTATAGTCTCCCAAACAGACACATATTCTCTGCATTCTGCCGCATCTTCTCGAGCTCCGTCGCCAACACAAGTGAGAACTCATATGAGAACTCAGAGCAGTCTGATGCGAACACGATCAGAGAGGAATATCAACCTTAATGTTCCTCCGTCCGTGTCTTACCGAAATTCGAAAACTCCTGAGCCACCTTCGCCTCCACACACCCATCGAAGTGTAAAATCATATAATCCGAGCATATACACCTTAAACACAAACAACTCAGAAACATCTCTGGTTTTGGCTCGCCTCAGCAAAGGTGCCTATGATGATGAGGAGTCTGTACAGCTTCTGAGAAGAAGTGGATCGATTCCTGGGCTTTTTCCACAACACCACTTTGTCCGAAATATCTCCCGTTTCGTCCGCTTCGCATCGGCTTCATATGGTTCAAGTTTCATGAGATTGATGGGAATATCTGCTACGCCTTCCGGCGACGAAGCTATTCCTGATCCATCTTATCATTACGAGCACCACTCATTCAGTTCCCACACACAACTGCCATCTTCAACGATTCTTCTCAGCTCATTTGTGGATCCTCAGGGAGGCACAGATGCAAGCGGTCAAACAGGAACTAATGTTCCACTTGTCCACTTCATATCCTTAGATCATGATTCTCGTGCTGTCATACTCTCCTGCCGTGGCACGCTTGGCTTCGAAGATGTTCTAACGGATATGACCTGTGACTACGATGACTTGCGTCTCCGTAATAGATCTTATCGAGTTCACAAGGGCATATATGCTTCGGCTCGTCGCCTCTTGTCGGGTACTGGATCCAGAGTAATCGCTACTCTCGCCGCTGCCCTCGAAGAATTTCCCACGTACGGGCTGGTTATGTGTGGTCACAGTCTTGGCGGGGGAGTGGTTGCCCTCCTGGCAATCATGCTATCAACTCCCGGACCTGATCCAGATTCCAGCGCATTCGTGACCGCAGCTGCATCATCCTACCATGCTACTCCTCTTCTCTTAACTTCACCTTCCAACACAAGCGGCTCGGCTCCTGCGCCTATACCTCTTCTTCCAGCTGGCCGCCCAATCCATGTCTACGCATATGGGCCTCCAGCCACCCTCTCACCATCTCTTCGTCACCTAACCCGCGGTCTCATCACCACAATCGTAAATAAGAGCGATCTCGTCCCTTCACTCTCCCTCGGAACTCTCCACGATCTCCAGTCTGTAGCCTTAGCCTTCAAATCCGACTCCAGCGGCGCCTCCTCACGTGTCCGCGCTCGAGTGTGGGAGACCTTGCGTGGCAGACTCGTTCAACAGTGGTATCACGGAGATTACAGCGACGGTAGAGGCTCGAGTGAGGAAGACGATCAATGGGCGTGGGCCACGCTCAAAACGCTGCGTGCCGGCATGCAGAGCGAGAAGTTGGTTCCCCCGGGTGAGGTGTTCCAGGTGGAGACGACGAGGGTGTTACAACGCGATGCGTTTACCATGGACGGGAATGGAAGGAGGGGGCTTGGAAGACCGGCTACCAGGGCGGTGTTGAGGTATGTGAGAAAAGTGGAGGCTGTTTTTGGAGAGGTTCGGTTTGGAGGTGGGATGCTAGGGGATCATAGTCCAGGACGATATGAAAATGCATTGAAGGTGCTAGGAACGGGTGTTTTAGGGACCTCTAGATGATCCAATGTAAAATGATGGAATCAAACTGTGAAGAAGAATTTGATCTGTGTCTTGCCAATTTCCGAAGATAACGGCTGCTAAACTCCCATAGCATAGCCTGGAGGGATGACTCTCGGTATCTTCGGAATGTTGTTTGTATGCAGAGAGCTGCGAGGAAAGCGGTGTCACCAGATCAGAGGAATAATAGGTTCCAACCTCGTCGTTGATTTTCTAAAGGCTCTGCTATCTACAATAGTACAGTGGAAGTAGGAAACAGATACGGCATCACACTTAAAGCACGGACAAGTCGCCGAATTTCTCCTGTTTTGAGTTAGTACACACATTCGATGAACGCACAGCAAAGGCAGTTTTCCACATACCTTGTAACCTGGAACACCCCAGCGACCCTTGGAAACGAGTTGAGAGGTTCTCTCGTCGATATCTGGGCGAGCAGCAGCAACTTCGTCCTGTAATTGAAGATCAGCCCCTGCCAATGTTTGTATCTCCGACCAGGTCTACATACGACAGTGAGATCCTCGAATGGGCGAGCCTCCTGGATATTCTTCAATGTCTTCTCCAAGTCCTGAAGCTCCAAATCAACTCTGTCCTTGGTGGCCTCAGCGTTCTTGATGGCCTGGCTCTCGAAGGTCTCGATGGCCTTGATCTGGCGGCTGACATCGTAAGTGACTGGCTTGAAGGCCTTGAAGTGATTCTCTATCGAATCAACAACAGCCTGGTTCTTGAGGACGGTGCGGTAGTGGGCGAAGTCGACAGTCGACGGCGCCTCGGTGAGCTGTTGGAGTCTGCGACGCGCATCCTCATTGCGCTTCTTGAACGCCTGGAGGGAGGCGACGGTCTGGCCGCGGAGTCCGAGGTTGGTAGTGACTGCTTGCCAGTCAAGCTTGAGAGCTGCGCTACGCTGTAACAGATGCTGTCAGTATGTCTTCTGGAACGGAGCTCGGGATCGGGATTGAGGTTCGGCCATGCTGGAAGACGGGACCAGCTCCGGACGAGCAGGAAAGTCATCCCAACACCTCGAATGCCTTGAATTGACGGATTGCACTTACTCCGGCTGCCATTGTGACGGTGGTGACACGATTGAAGAGTGGAGGTTTCTGATCGTTGTTGGCGGAGCTGCAGAACTCATTCGGCACGATCAAGCTCGGTTATGAGTTTCACGTGACTCGAACAGCCTTACGATGACATTACACGTCCGACATGTAGCAAATCGTTCCAAATTTCTATAGTTTCAATTCATTGAAATTTTGACATTGTTTTCATAGAGACATAGATGGAAAAGGTGCTATGGAACATGGGGCGGGCATGATCAAGCATATTGAGAAGGGCACAGATTTCCAAGTCACAATTTTCCCAGTCCATGTAGATACACAATATTTAGAATCCCACACTTCAATAGTGTACAAGCATATCATGCGCGCTCGCCGAATACAGTTTTCCACGTCTTATTAAGACTTTACTGAAATATTGTAGGTACATAATGAAGAGGTGTCATGACCAGAGGTATGACCCTTCCATCCCTTATATGCTTAGAGCCATGATGGAGTTGACGATATCGTTGTCGTTCTCCTTCAATGCCTTAACAGCCTTGTTGCGAGAGACGTTGGCCTGGGTCATAACAAGCTCGATATCCTTGTCTTCCAGACCCTCAGCATCGACCTCCTCCTCATCCTCCTCCTCCTCCTCCTTCTTCTCATCTGAGGTGTCAACAGCCTTGCCGTGGTCGTGGGCATGGTCGTGGCCGGCGTGGTCGTGGCCAGCGTGATCGTGCTCAGCCTGTGCGAGCTGTTGGGCAGCAGATGCCTGTGCTTGGGAGTTAAGATCCTCAATCTTGGCCTCGCCAAAGACACTGGAGAAATTGTCAGTCATTAGCGTAGACAGATGTCTGCACTTCTATCTTACATATAGGTGTTGCTGTTTGGCGACTTGTAAACCTCTGGCTGGTTGATGACGAAGAGGATCTGCAGACGTTCCCATTAGCTTCACATTGCGAGTAGATCAACAGAGCTGCCTATTCCATTGAGCTCCCACACTACATACGTTCTTTGGGCGTCTCAGAGTAACTCTGGTGATACCTGGGACTCTGACCAAGCCAAGCTTGGCAATTGACTTTCTGGCCTTCTTCTCGTTGCGGTTGTGGATAACGGCGGTAGCACCAGATGGAATGCCAGCCTCGACCTCAGAGTCGGAGTCATCAGATCCCTCCTCCTCAACAACGACATTCTTTGGGACCTCATCGTCCGCGATTTCCTCAATGCGTGGGTTCGACATGGTGAAAGCTGTGGTGTTGCTTATTAGCTATGTTGGTCCTCTGAGCTTTTCCGGGGTTGGATTTTGAAATTCGCGATTGTGCGCCGCTTTTTAAGCTAGATTTGCGCCTCTTTGTGGCTTCACAGAAAATGGCGACACAGATCAGCACCGGAGAGCAGACTTACCTTAGGATCGTGAAGAAATAGAATCTACAGTACAGGCAATTTCTTGTATCGTCGGCGGGTGTTCTCGACAGAATCTTAGGGTTCACGGTTTATACTATCGGCTAAGCCTAAACGAGTAATCGGGCATTATTTCTTGTGCATTTCTGAATGTGATAGACAACCGTCGTATAGGACAAGCACAAAATATTGGCATTATAATGGACATGAATTTGGCACTTATATCACGTCACAGATATCGCTTTTCAAGAGGTCATGGTAAGAGCTTGCTGAAAAGCCGTGTTCTGGTTGTCTTTGATGTTCATATGCATTTGACGCCTGCCTTCTTTGACGTAGCATACAAGGCTTCCGAATAAGCAAAGGAACCCAGCAACCCGATGCATTTCATATTCACGCTCCCCGTGCCCGAAAGACCCCTTATTTCGCAGCCGCCTTGACCTTGGCCAGAGACTTCCTGACCTCGAAACGTGCCTGCTTCCTCAATCTCAAAACCTTGAAGCGCTCGAAGTCGGTGAGAGCACGTCTGCGCTCCTTCTGGGCGCGCTTCTTTGCCCATGCGCTCTCCTGCCACTTCGCCTCGATTCCAGCCTTCTCCCATGCAGCCTTGACAGCACCGGTGCGTGCTCCACGTGGAAGCTTCTCGAGAACAAGAGGTGTGAGGATGAGGCGTGCGAGGGCGATCGATTGACGTGGGACGGCGGTCTTGGTATCTGTGGATGGTCCATCGATCAGAACCTGACTGCAGTTAGTATACCAACTTCCAGGCCGACCGATCTCTATTTTGGTGAACGTACGCGCTTGTGGTCGATGATCTCGACGACGGTTGCGAGCTTGCCATCCTGGGATCCTCCATCGATCAGAACAACTCTGCCAACCTCGACTAATCTCCAGGTGGAGGCCTTGATCTCAGCGTCTCCCATTTTGTTGATTGTCGAATCGAAGCTGGGTGCTGTTTTGTTGGGTGCGGTTGTCGTGAAGTCGTTCCTCCCGCGATTGGCAATCACTCTCTCTCGATGTGGGAAAAATTCAAGCGAGCCCTAGCACCGCATTCCGGGCAAGCGTGCATGACTAAGCACAACAGGGGTATACCATCTTCATCACTTCTTTTCACGACAGCTTCCCTCAAACTTCTTTAACAATCAACTTCGACTTTCTACTCATGATTCGATGGCACTGCAGCACCACTGGCGATGAATTTGCTATGCATCCATCCATTGCTCATTACTGATGGCACAGACAGCACAATGAGTCTTGCTTTTATTCACTGTAAGTCAAACATATATTCTTATCACGCACCCCAACGAGCTTCATGTGATGATATAATTTGCGATTGACCTCGCGGTCGTGGGACCCTCGCCGGGGTTTCTATACGTCGCGGGAGGAAGATATTCTTTCTTACATATCCTGATTGTTGAAGCTCACACTTTATCTGTTTCGCCCTTGTGTATACAGGCACCCGCTAACATGTGTTAGAATTATTATAGGAAATCAGCATCTTCAATGGCCAGCTCCGACTTCTGTCGCTCGTGTACCTCTGTCATTCCAGGGTGTATATCTTGATATCCTCTGCAGTCAACACAGCCCGACAGAGCATCGTATCTATCTTCGTTGTCGATCGGTTCTCTGGCTACCTTGTCGCTAGTCTTCCAATGGTACGTGGACTTATTTTGTTCTACTTTGCTTTCACCAATATCCAATGATTAAAAAACAAGCACTGAAAATCGTGAAACTCTTCGGAGTTTATGAACATTTCTAACCAAGATCACTGAGCTGGACACATCAATATATTCTATTTTATCTCATATATGTGATAGTAGCATTTGCTAACAATGCGGTAGAACTTTGGAAGCATTTCCCGATACTCTGTTTTGCGATGCGATAGATGCGCGCCGATTATACTCGAAGTCACAGACCGTGAATCATAAAGATTAGTTAGCCATTGATTGAATACATATTATTATGACCTATTGAATCAACCACATGCAGACTCAATTATGAATGAATCAGTGTCACTGTTGGACTTTTAAAAATGCCTCTTTTTCCGATTTGCAGCATCCTATTTCATGCTCGGACCGGCGACTTTCCAGACTGCTCCACCACGTTTATTTGCGAAGATTTACGAACCCAGCCTTACATGAAAGAAATACTAGCACAGGCCTCGTTACCCTGTTGCTGCATTGAAGGTCCGTGATGCAGTCATACTACATTGTATATCCAGACTGACCTACTTAGCTTGCTCACCGTGCCATAATGAACTTCCAAGAGCAATGGCCAGTTCCGCCTCCGAATGCTCCAAGAGGTTCGCGCTCCATTGTGACCCAGTTCGGTTGGGGCTTTATTACCCCTGATGGACGACATTTTATCAGTTATCCAAACAGACCACAACATCCCGCTCAGCTGCTCCCACAATGGCCTCCGTGGCCTGGCCAGCAGCAATGGCCACCTTTTCCTGTAGGCGGCCAGGCCTTTCCAGGTATGGGTATGCCACCAGGCTTTGGTATGCCTCCACAGTTTCCCGGCGGCGCGCCAAGACCGGCCGGCGAGCGGCCTCACAAACGTCTCCGGCAGGCTCCTCAGCGCTTAAAGTCGTCGGATCTGGAGGAGGATGCAAAGGAATGCCCCATCTGTTACCGAGACTATTATACTGGTGACGCCGAAAACGAGATGGAGACTCCCGTCAAGATACAATGCGGGCACGTATATGGCAGCAAGTGTTTGGACAAATGGATACAGGAAAACGACAGTTGTCCTACTTGTCGAGCGAAACTGGATATTGTGTTTGATCAGGCGGGCGGTCGATAGGAGACATCTTCTGTTGCGATCCGATGACTAGCTGAGAGGTAGTGGAGGTACAGCAGGCTATGGATTGGTTGGCATTTTATGGCATACTTCAAGAGAGCAAGGAATGAAGAATTCATGATCTGAGTGAGCAGCTTCAGAACAACAGACATGCGAACGATGATCGTTTCTGCTGACAAAAAAATCAAGTTTTAATGTCTCCGCTAGCCCTTTCTTTATACATAGATTTTACCGAAAGTATTGGATTTCACAATGACCGTTGTCTTATTCTGCAATATATTATATTGGGTGTGCTGAATGGTGTTGTTGGATGTTCAATGCTCGGGAGTTGGCCTGTTGAAGACGAAGTGCCAAGCCGAGCGCGCGCACCGCTCGTCGCCGATGCAACAGGGGGCAGCGGGAAGGGGAAGGCGCCTCATGATCCCTGTCGCGAGACAACCACTGTCGCGAAACGGCAAATCGAAACCGCAGTGAGGCTAGGCCTCGTACAGGAATATGTCCTCCCTCAGTCGCATTGCTCTCGGATTGTGTTTGATGGTGGTGAAGGCCACGCCAGTGCTATTTCGGAGCTAAGTGTTACATTTCTTACTCGGTCTCCTGTTTCTCTCTCATCGTCTTCTACTCTGTTTCTTTCCTTCTCATCCTCTCTGAGTTGTTTGAACCGTCGCGGTGTGAGGCTGCTGGCTGCCATTTTTCTACTTCTCTTTCTATCGGTTATTTACGTTGACGACGTAGAGCGTCGACCTTTTCGAGTCGTCTTCTTTCTATTCTATTCTTGGACGCTGGTCGTCGATATTTTCAACTGCAGCCGGAAACTCGAAATCCATTCTCTACCAGCACCTTCAAGCATTTACGAGCACTGCTCATAACCTCCGCCACCATGGCCAACAAGATTCTTCTCGCTTTCCTAGTCGTCGACGGCCTCTTCCTCGTCTCAGGCGCTCTTCTCCTCGCTTTCCCCTTGATCAACAGCGTCGCCATGAAAGCACCTCCGGATATGGAATCCATCGCGCGGAATCTCCTTCTGGAGCGATGCCCCATGACAGGTTTGTCTCCTCCAGACTACTTCCTCGTCGTGGACAGAACAACAGACTGACTGAAATATTCCGCACAGCTGCGGTCGCCAATGCCATCATTGTCTTCATCACCTTCCTCACCTCTCTCCCCGCGCTCCTCATGCCCACGACTCGCGCCTGGCTCAAGGTCCACGGCTACCTCGTCGTCGTCTGCGCCATCATGTCTCTCGTCATCGGACTGGAACTCTGGTTCGACACCTTGAAGACCCGCTCGAATCTCTCCACGGTCTGGGCGCTGCAGACCCCAGCAGTTCAAAGCTTGCTGCAGCAGAAACTGCAGTGCTGCGGCTACCTGAGCAGCACCTCGCCGCCGTTCGTGACCGACAGCGTCTGCACGAATTCGCTGGTCGCGGCGCAGCTTTCTGGATGTGTTGGGCGGTTCAGTTCGTTTGCGAATAACTTTTTGGATTTGGTCTTTACGGCTGTGTTTGGGGTTGTTGGTAGGCATTTTAGTCCCCACCTCTGCTCTGTCTCGTTTGTGGATTTCAAGGCATGGATGGTTGCTGACATTTATCTGGCTTAGGCGTCGATGTAGCTTTGATTCTTTGCGTTGCGATGCTGCTGAAGGACAGGAAGGAGAAGGAGAGATATCGACATATTGATCAGAAGACCGGATTGGTGGGATTTTAGATGTCCAACAGAGCTCGGACTTCCGCCATTCCTATTAGGGGAGGAGAACTAGATAGGAGGTATACGAGAGTGCCACTCTACATACGAAAATGGCTTCGAAAGGCAACAAAGCACGGGATGCGTCACTGTATGTAATTCCAAATATACGAACGAGGGAAATATAAACAATCCAAGCAATGCGTATCCATGTGCAAGAAGTGCAGACGTGTGAGGTCGATGTATATCAATGTCCTTTTGCTAGTCACTGGCTTATAATGCAGCGGCAGACGCAGAAGAGACTCCACTTGGCGAACAGCCATTGACAATACGCCTAAATATCCTCAAGATTCAATATCCTCAAGATTCATGTATATACATCATAATACTCGCAAATGTCCTCAAAGTCATGTATATACATCATAATGCAGTCTCATAACCCAAAAATGGCAAACCCCAAACAAAACCTCCCACGCTTTACATATTCTTTAGTCCATGCGAATATCGGTAACCTGGAAGTTGGCAATCGCATCCTTCAAGGCCTTTGGACTTCTCGGGACAAAGTACACCTTGTATCTCTGTGGCATCGCCACCAAACTCGTCGGGTCACTGTTGCCGGACACCGGGTGAGGATCCACATTATCCGCCTGCTTAAGCTCAAATGAATTGAGCATTCTGATGAACACCAAGTACAGCTCGCGATTTGCGAGGAGCGAGCCGGCGCACATGCGGTATCCCATTCCGTAGGTGAACATCGGCGCGTCGGGCTGCTCGTACCAGCGCTCTGGACGGAAGACGTCCGGGTCGCTCCACACATCGGAATCCATGTTGCAAGCCCAGGCGTTGAGGAAGTAGACGGTGCCGGCGGGGATCACAACACCTTGATAGGTGACATCGCGGATCGACACACGTGGAAGGGCGAGACGGAGGACGGTGAAGTAGCGCAGGCACTCGCGGACGAGGGCCACGACGTAGCGGCACTTCTGATCATCCTGAGCGTTGCACAGTGGCTCGTCGACAGTGTAGAATTCGGCAATTTCGGCCCAAGCCTTCTTCTGGATGTCGGGGCGTTGAGCGAGAAGAGCAGCAGACCATTGCAGAAGAGTAGTAATGGTATCGAGGCCGCCCGAGAGCATAGTGAGGGAGATGGAGGTGAGTTCGGCGTCGTTGAGCTGGGCTTCTTTGTCGAGGATAACGTTGGCCTGGATGCATGGCTTGTGTGTTCCCTTCTCCATGCGGTCCTCGAGTCCCTTGTTCAGTGCCTTCAGGTAGACGTCGCGGCGATTTCTCATCTCACGAGCCCTCTTAGAGCCGAAGCTGAATGGGTTGAGTCTGAGGATAGGAATGTAATCTTGGAGATTGCCAGTGGTGCTGCGAAAGCGGCTGACCTCCTCCTCGACCGAGGTGATTTCTTTGAAGAGGACGTCGTCTTGGCTGCCCATGCGGGTTCCCCAGTTCAGGGTCAGGGCGAGACTGAGAGACAGGCGCTGGAAACATGGCATCGGGTCGATAGCAATGGTACCTTCTTTACCATAAGTAAGGAGTTCATTAACGAAGTCCTTGGATTCGAGATCCAAGTGAGGAATATAAGTTTGCACGGAAGGACGGTTGAGAGCAGAAGCAGCACCCTTGCGACGGCGCTTTAAGGATTCGCTGTATGGAGACGTTCCAATGGTGGTTCCAGCGGTGTCAGAAAGGACCTATTCGAAGCATTAGACATCGCAGATTCAGCATAGACGTAGAGCAGCATTTCTATTTACCTTGTGGAATGTGTAGAACTCAGGTCTCGAGCTCAGTGCCTGTGCATTCTGGCCGAACAAGACCTTCGCCGCCGCCGCGGAGTTGACGACAACAACTGGAATATTTCCAAGCTGGATCTGATACACGGCTCCCCATTTCTGTGCCCACTGTCTATACTTCTCGGCGGCATTGATACGAATCTGTCGGATATTTCCGATGATAGGAGCTCCTGGAGGACCCTTGAGTCCAGGAATGCGTGCTTGCGCTCGAATGAACTCGTTTATGGCAACATATGAGACGGGAACAATAAGAACGAGGAGAGCAATGGATTTGAGGGGATGTTCGAGAGCAGCCTCCACTGCGACATGAAGAACACCTCCAATGGCCATGATGTTGCTGGCGTGTGAGGCACCGTCTGCGGTATGATAAATAGGCGCTCGATCGAGGGCGAGAGATGTCGAAAGAGGTCTTCAAAATCAGAAACGCAAACTTATCGATGAACCCAGCTCCAAAAGAAAAGGTGAAGGAATAGATGCTCTTGTATAAGAAGAAAGAAAGATGGGAAAGATAGGAAATAGAAATTGCAAACCAATTATTCACAGGTCAAATCCCCGCAATCCGCGATCCCGCAAGGCATCGCGGCCCTCCCTATACCTCCCAACTTACCCCACACACAGCCTTGCCGGAAGAAATTCCGCGCTCAGCCACAACGTTTTCTTGGAGGTTTTCTTGGAAGAGCTCCATTGGAAAAGCTCCATTGGAAGAGCTCCGCGTTGATCGACGACGACCATCTCGGCAAGTGAGCTTGGGTCTCGGGAGCGACTTTGCATTTCTGGGGACCGCCGCAGTTCCGCACCGTCTATCTATCGCGATTCAGCACGTCTGTGTAGGTACAGTACATATGATGTCTTACGACTGCATATGCACATCGTGACTTCGTGACACTGTGCGTGTTCGCGTGTGAGGCTGCGGAGATGGAGAGGAGAGACTATGGAGACTGAGAAGAGGCTGAGAGACCAAGACTCGGTTTGCCAGAACTGCGGCTCCGAGTTTTTGCTCCGTCCTCCACCTCCGCCTCTCATCCTCCTCCTCTCACCCTCTCACCCCATTCTAAGTCTCAGGCCACAGCGAGCATTGTTCCTCCACCTGACGGAGTATGGGGACTTTGGACAGATAGCAGCCGTCTGACATTCCGCACAGACAATAATCTCCATATTGGAGGAATCCGACAAGCAACCTGCTCACAGGCAGTCACAGCTCTGAGCCCGCACAAGCCAACCGTCGAGGGGGGTGCGCTATGCAGAAGACATCAGAGCTTCAGATGCTGTCCGTGACAACTTGCAGATACGGAGGAGTATCAAGGCAGAGAAGGATGATCCGTTGTTAACGATGTGTAATACAACTTCTTTATAACACTTCATAACCTTAGTGAGAAGAGAAATAATAATACGGCTTACAAAAAACATGCAGTCAGAGATCCTCCTCACGCATCTCCACTCTATCCTTGACGTCCTCACCACAACTATAAGCCAGAAAATTAGGTATCAAAACGTCAAATTGCTAATTCATCTATATATACACAACCAACCCCCTTTACTTCGCCTCAGGCCTCTTGAAGTTGACCTTCAATCCCTCCCAACTCTTCTCATTATAATCGGGCTGCACCTTCTTACAGGTCTCCAACGCCCAGTCCGTCACTCCCATCATCAGAGTACTCTCAAACATGAACGCCATGCTTCCCTCACCGACCTTCGCCGGCTTCAGCTCCGCCGCACTCGCCTTCTCATGCGTCGCGCTGTCCGGGCCATGAGCACTCATGACATTGTGTAGACTGGCGCCCGCGGGCTGGAATCCTCCTCCCTCCTTGGCGTCATAGTCGCCCTGGATCAGGCCCATGAACTCGGACATGGTGTTGCGGTGGTACCACGGCGGGCGGAAAGTATTCTCCTGCACGAGCCAGCGCGGTGGGAAGATGACGAAGTCGGCGATGGCGGTGCCGACGTGGTCGGAGGGGCCGGTCAGGACGGTGAAGATGCTGGGATCGGGGTGGTCGTAGCTGATGCTGCCGATGGTGTTGAAGCGGCCCAGGTCGTACTTGAAGGGGTAGTAGGTTCCGTGCCAGGCAACGACGTCGAACGGCGTGTGCTTCTGGGTCGCCGTGAAGAGTCGGCCGTCGAACTTTGTGAAGATAGTCCAGTCGTTGGTGGTGTCTTCGTCGAAGCTAGCAACGGGAGCCTGGAAGTCGCGCGCGTTGGCAAGACCGTTGGAGCCGATCGGGCCGAGTTCAGGGAGCTGGAAATGTCCCTGGTACAGCTCAAGGATGTAGCCGCGGACGGGGCCTTCTGGCAGGGTGACGCGATAGCGGATGCCGCGAGGGATAACGGCGATCTCATTTGGTCTGACGAGGAGGTTGCCGAGCTCGGTTTGGATGTCGAGGACACCGTGTTGCAGGACGATGAGGAAGTCCCCATCGGAGGAGTAGTAGGCTTCGTTGCCCATGTCCTTGCCGGCTGCGAAGATGAGGATGCCGAGACCGGATTTCGTCGTTGGGCTGCCTGCGCCTCCGAGATATTTGAGAGAATGGACCCAGTCCTTTGTAACGTCCATGTCGAAGGGATCCCAGCGAAGCTGGTTTGGGATCTGGTGCAGTGGTGTCTTCAGATGGTCTTGGGAGGTGGGGTCGATCTCGCCGGCGTATGCGGTGAAATCGCTATGCGAAGCGGCTGGAAGGATGCGATAGAGCCATGATTGGAGGTTCTCGTTCCGTGGAGCAGTGAAGGCTGTGCCCGAAAGCTTCTCGGCGTAGAGGCCGAATGGAGGGGTCTGTGGAGAGTTGGCTGCTACTGGCAATGCCCCAGCAATGGCTTCTGTCCTGCAATTTGGTCAGCAAGATGTCCATGTCCAGTCTCTTTGTTGGATGCGTTTACTTACTCGTGGTATGATCCGAATCCATTCTGGTAGGTATATTTCTCAGCGACCTTGAAGGCTGTGACGGGCATGTTGGAGATTTGGATGGACAGACAGTGCAGGTGAAGGGTGATAATTCAGTCTCCGGGGGGATAGGAAGTAAGTAATCCTCTCAATAAAAGGAGGTATGAAATGTAGGATGATGTAGTACTTTCTTTTCTTGAAAGAAAGATCAGGAGGCGACATATTCTGGATGGATGGCATAATGATATATATTATTATTATCATCATCATTCACATTCCCCAACGACCCCGCGACTAAGCGGGCAGGGGCCCTTGCCAGCTTGACGGCAGCTCGGGAAGCGAGATGTCGCGGGGTACGCAGTAGCGCAGTAGGGGACGGAGGAGATGCGCATGGTCCAATCAGTGCCGTGCCCACGTCCCCCGCATAACCGCAGCTTCACACAACGCATCTGACGATGCGTGTCTGGCGGAAAAGTGCGGAATAGTATCGCACTCTCCACAAACAGCAGTATGTACACACAGTACTTCGTACATACACCACACATATATGTACATCACACACAGCTCTTAATTCCGCACGCGTGCTTCCATGGATGGACTGGACTTGGAGAAGTCCGTACACTGCACTTGGACATGCAAGTAGCTGCTTTCCGGATGTGTTCTTACCAGATCATGCCGGAGATGCGAATGCGAGACATACGACATACGACATACGACGTACGTACTGCGTCCTACTGGTTTCGTATCTGCTATGTATGGATGTTCATGCTCTGAAGGTTGCTGCATACAGACCGATGACAAAAAATCGAGGGCAGAATGCCTCAATCCTTTCCGCCAGACGAGCCATATCTTATAAGCCTGGCAGGCACGGGTCACGGAGATGTGGGCAGACCATTACAACGCGCAAGATGTTATTCATGACTTCATTGCATCATCGAGACATCTATCCCTCGTCCGCCGGGCTGGCCCCTCGATGATCCCTTGCCTCTCACCTCCCACTCTCCCCCCGCCAGCCTAGTCAAAGATGCTCTCGTAATACACCATCATGACGCCCTCGTGCAGCGACTTGGCCACAGCCTTCAGGCTCGCATGCGCCGCACACTCATTGTCGTAGTACACCATGTCCTCCTCGTTCTTGAAGATCGAGACGACGGCGACGGTGAAGCCCTGCGCGCGCTGGTCGACGAACGCCTTGCCGGCCTGCACGTCGAGGATGTATGGCTTGCCGTCCTGGGAAGCATGTCAGTCGAGCGCTTGAAGGCGAGGCAGGAGTGGGAAGGTGGGAGCTGGTGAGTGCGTGATAAGAGAAGAGGAAGATGGGACGAAGGGGAGGGGAGGGTGGAAATACCTTGAGCGCATCTTGCGGCATGGTGCGGTATTTCTCGAGCAACTTCTCTTGACCCTCCTCAGTTGGGATCTTGAAGAGCGTGATTCTCCTGATCGGCTTGGGTGTGGACGACATCTTGGTATATGATTGTGACTGAACTTTCCAATGCGTAGAGATTTGCGACGTTCTCGACGGGATCCTTCGTGCTATAAGAGAGAACATGCAAGAGACGTCTGCGCGGAGTCAAGTCGGGGACTTTTGATGCGAGATGGGTCCTTGCTCGGGTTTCCCGAAAAGAGGGAAGTCCGAACAAGCGGGGAATCTATGTTCATTGCCCTAAAAGGGATTAATGAGACAAGAAGTTCCCCGCATCCATGCTTGCTTTTACAGCTTTACTCCGATGTTCGTATTTCCCCAGGAAGGGAAGCTGTGAATACAGCGGTAGGTATGTATCATGAAGCCCAGTCATGGATGAGCCTTGTGTGAAAAACGGACACTGCTTCACATGATAATCAGGAGATGGTAATATGTATATAAAGAGAATGCCGCTGTTTCCTCTCTTAAATATTCTGTTGAATGCAGGCATAGACGTGCAATACCTATGAATTGGAAGGCTCATATAAACAAAGTACCCCTCCACTATCAGGCGGGCGGTTTCCGCTACACTATTTGATTTGGTGGGGCAAGCTCCCAAGTGCCAAGCTCATGGTTTTGACAGCAGACGACCGCTGTGAGGCTTTCCATGGGTTGCTATGCCTGGTATATAAGCATAATAATTCATAATCATTGAAAAATATAGTCATCTATAGATTAATGACTTCAATCATCAAGCACATTCTTATTAAAGAATCGGTGCATCTGTCTCCCCGCCTCCCGGCCCACCATCTTCTCCAACTCATTCTCACTCATATTGCTCACCTCCAGGAGACTCCCTGCTTCCAACACCAAATTCTTCAGATTCTTACTTGTGACTCCTGGCACGACCCTCAACATGTCCTGCGGCTCGCGATTGAACGCCTGATCCTCTGCGCTCATGTCATTATCCAGTCCCACCCTGACGGCCGCAATCGGATCAGGCTCCTCCTGCTGCGTTTTCAGACTCTCAAATATCTCCGCTGTTTGATATGGACTGCTTGACCAGATAATTCGCAGGCGAGGAAAGGCGAGAGTCAGGAGCACGAGTTTGGATTGCAGATCCGACGACGCATTGGAGGCTGAGACGGAAGAATGGGAGCCTGACAGATCGGCGAATGGCTCGAGTGTAAATGATTTGTTCTGATCGAATTCGATGAGTAGCATAGGCGATTTATAGTGCAGCAACATAGTCTCTGCTTGCGAATACAGACGCCCATCCTTAAAGGACGAGATGAGATCCTTGACGCTCTTCCGCTCAATGCATATGTTTGGCGAGAGGATATAATCGCCTACAGTGAGCATGCATGGCACAATGATCATATTCCGCCCATGAAGAAGGGAAGGGAGAGAAGATCGAAACTCCCGGACGTCGACGACGACTCTCGGCGGTTGAGCAGTAGCTGCCAAACGGCCACCGCCCGCAATGCGAGTGTTAATAGTGCGGAGAAAGGACTCTTGAGGGTCTTCTATGCCATGCGCATCGAGTGTCATGACAAGTGACATATTGGCCTTTTCTTTGATTAGCTTCGTGAAGGCGTCCTTTTCGCGACGAACAGCTGACAGGAAGCGTTGCTCTTCAACGGATCCACCGTAGCACATATAATATGATCGGACGTTACGATCGTTGTGAGAGCTGCGATAGACCTCTACACGGCGGATGAAGGTTGCCTCTGGTTCGTACATGATGATGTATCGAGGTTTGACTTCTTCCAATAAGTGCTCATCCATGTCGCCATCGTATGCATGGACCACAACCAATTCATTCATATCGAAAAGCTCGTAGAAATCCTCCATATTGTCCAGTGGATCGGCCACAATATCAGCTTTTTGATTCGATTCGGCTTCGGTTGGACGAATTTCTGATAACAGAGTTGCGACCTCCAAAGGTTTGTCCTCTGCCACCTGGATGGTGCCGTCGGCTGCACGGCGGGACGTAGATATGTTGGTCCCTCCTCCCCTGACCCGCCTTCTTTTGTTCACAGGTGGTCTGCCTCTGTAGCTTCCCGGGCCGCTTCTACTATCACTGCTGCCAGTGAGAGCTTTCTGATTCTCCGCGAAGAGAGAAGAGCTGATTTTTGCAAACTCTTTCTTCCATCGAAGGTAGTCTCTCAGCTTCTTGCGCATCATATAAGCTGCTGATGGGCCGGCTTCGGGGTCATCGTCGTCTTCAAGCTGCTCCGCAGTTCGTACATACATGCTCTGCAAGTATTCTCGTAACTGTCGGCATGTGGCCGTATCATTGCACATGATTAAAATCGTACCATTAGAGTCATCTCTGATCACTGGATTGAAGTATAGATCACGATCAATCTCTTCCAAAGTGTCAGCCAGCTGTGCCCATTTCGGCTGCTCCTCTAAAACAGGATGGAGAGATGCTTCCGAAGCAGCACCTGCCTTGTCACTGACTTTCCCCGTATAAACGCGTCTTTTAGCCGTGTCAAAAATCGTATTTGCAGCATCTAAGAAAAGCCAGGGGGAGGTATTTTGTCTTGTAGATCCCGGAGGTGGCGAGTAAGCTGCAAAAATGGTATCGAGATGGCGAAGAAAAGAAACAGCATCATATGTGAGCAACGCATCCATGAGACCACGAAGCACAGTCAGATCACTGACTATATTTTTCGTCTTCCAGCTAACACGATGCCAAACTGGGTCAAGCTGCCGTCTAACCATCACATCGAAAGCCTTGTGAATGGCTCGGTCAACGTTCCAGTCTTCCATTTCAAGCCCCGAATTGCCCTTTTTGAGTTCACCGACGCTGACTTCAACGCATTCCATGATGGCGTTCTGGATGTCTCGCATCGCGTCTGTCATGGGCACTTCTAGCTCAATGACCTCTGCCTTCTTCTTTCCTTGGAGAGACTTTTGGATTGTCGACTGATAGCGTGGCCAGAACGAGGCTTTTCTTAGGAAAAGATTTCTCATCATCGTCGCAAGAGGATTAAAGCCGATTGTAAAAGCCTCGGGATTATCAGAGAAAGCCTTGAGGAATCCAGGCTTGTTCTTCTGTCTGTATATTCGCAGGATGAAAGCCTCCAAAGACGTTGCAACAACACGATCGGCATGCAGTACAATAATGCCCGTAATGGTTTCCGGATCCAGGAGGCTTGTCAAAAGATCCACCACAAGAATCCGAGAGGTAATGCTGAATATTCCGCCATTTGAATACATCTTCTCTCTCGTTCCCACGCTCATGAGATCTGTGTTGACCACACTGAGTCCCCTAGCTCTTGGAGACATGCTGATGGCTGCATGCTCCGCCAAAGCTTCGCCAATCCATCCATTTTCACGCTCTTCTGCGCCGACAATGACTATGAGGTTGTTCCCAGCGGCGTCATAAGAGTGCAGGAGATTCGTGACGATTCGTAGGAGGCCGCAGCCACGCGCTAGGATAAGGAGCTCATCTTCGGTGCGGAGTTCGTTGAAAATCTCTTGCTGGTATTCCTGTATGATGGATCAGCGAACGAAGCCTTACTCGGAATAATCAGCATACCAGTGGTAGTGATAATTTCACTGGCTGTTGTTGGTCATCGCTTTCGGAGGGCATCTTCGAAGCTCATTGTGTTCTTGTGCCACCGCAGGGACAGTGTAACATTATACTACAAGGTTCGTCCTGTAAACTGATGAGGAGTCGAAAGCTAGATAAATGATGAAGTTTGCACTCAGGCAGTAGTCGCGTAGAGCGACAATTGTGGTGTACGCGTGAATGCCGGATAGACGAGTGGGGTCAATTCAGGCACTGTGGTTGATGGAGCATGCTTGAGTGCGGCACATAGCATACACGAGTCGAGCAAGTTCAGGCGTTGCTGTTGCTGAGCATTGCTTAAGATCGCAGGATAGATAAAGTAAATTCCTTTTTATGAGACTGAACGTCAGGATGGACCTGAGCAGCGTTTAAGAAACCTTGTCTTGGGGATGGAGGCCGCCTCGTTAGCGCTGATTCCAGTGCCCAGATAATGGTATTATTGTACATATGTGTACAACTTGTACTTGGTTCCAGGCACTGCAAAGGCTGGGACCCCAATGGAACATCACATCCACACGTCATCAGCCAGGACAGGATCTTACGTACATATACAAAATGGATTTCGAAAACTCGAGTTACATTATTCCTAGATAAATCTCATCTACAACTTCTCACACTCGAATCTCTAAAAAGGCCCTTCTTCACACATCACAATAGTCATCATGCCCGTCACACCATCAGAGGAAACAGAAAAGCACGCCCCAGGCGCCATCACCGACGAAATCGCCAAGCAACACTCTTCCAAGACCGAGTCCACGGCGTCCGGACATCCAGTCCACAATCAGCCGGAAAAGAAGGGAGAGCCTGTCCAGTTCCAGTATCACAAGGCGACTCCGGGTCCAGTGATTCCACAGGACTTCACTGCTCAGGAGGAGGGTACGAAGGAAGAGAGGCGGAGGAGAGGGCAGGAGCTGAACAAATAAAGTAGTTAACGAGCTATGTGATCGCAGATTGAAATGAACTCATGGGAGGATGCTAGGAAGCCGAGGGAACTATGGCGATCACTGGGATGGGAATGGCCTTTTTACAGACTTCATAGATATACTCGCACATTGTCGAGAATACAAATGGAATAATGCAAGTTATATCGAACAATTCACTTTGGAAATTTACAGGTTTACGAAAAGCATGTCATTTGTCTGTCGAGCTAAATAAGCCTACTGACCGCTGACTCTTCCGATCCCCCTCACCTCCAACCAAACCTTATTTTGACATCTCAAGTTTATTTCTTGGCACCAGCCTTGACAGCCGCCTTCGTAACCTTTCCAGCTCCAGCCTTATCAGTCTTGACGACACTCTTGATAACTCCGACAGCGACAGTCTGGCGCATATCGCGGACAGCGAAACGTCCAAGAGGTGGGTAGTCGGTGAAAGCCTCGACACACATTGGCTTGGATGGAACCATCTTGACAATGGCGGCATCACCAGACTTGATGAACTTGGGGTGGTCCTCAATGCTCTTACCGGTACGTCTGTCAATCTTCTCCAAGATCTCAGAGAACTTGCAGGCAATGTGGGCAGTGTGGCAATCCAAGACTGGAGCGTAACCAGCACCGACCTGACCAGGGTGGTTAAGGACGATGACCTGGGCGTTGAAGGACTCGGCAGCCTTTGGTGGATCGTTCTTGGAGTCACCGGCGACGTTACCACGACGGATCTCCTTGACGGAGACGTTCTTGACGTTGAAGCCGACGTTGTCACCTGGGACACCCTCGACAAGCTGCTCGTGATGCATCTCGACGGACTTGACTTCAGTGGTGACACCAGCTGGGGCAAAGGTGACGACCATGCCGGCCTTGATGATACCGGTCTCAACACGACCGACTGGCACCGTGCCAATACCGCCAATCTTGTAGACATCCTGGAGAGGAAGACGGAGTGGCTTGTCGGTTGGGCGGGAAGGTGGGTCAATGGCATCAATGGCCTCGAGAAGGGTCTTTCCAGACTTCTTTCCCTCCTTGGTCTCCTTCTCCCAACCCTTGTACCATGGGCAGTTGGGGGAGACGTCAATCATGTTGTCGCCGTTGAATCCGGAGATTGGGACGAAGGCAACAGACTTTGGGTTGTATCCAACCTTCTTGATGAAGTTGGAAGTCTCCTTGATGATCTCCTGGAAACGAGCCTCGGACCACTTGGTGGTGTCCATCTTGTTGATGGCGACGATGAGCTGCTTGACACCAAGGGTGTAGGCAAGAAGAGCGTGCTCACGGGTCTGGCCATCCTTGGAGATACCAGCCTCGAACTCACCAGTACCAGCGGCAATGATGAGAATAGCACAATCGGCCTGGGAGGTACCAGTGATCATGTTCTTGATGAAATCACGATGACCTGGGGCATCTGCAAGGATTGTTAGGAGATGGATCGAATTGCACGGGCGGACCACAACTTACCAATGACGGTGACATAGTACTTTGGAGTCTCGAACTTCCAGAGAGCGATATCGATGGTGATACCACGCTCACGCTCAGCCTTGAGCTTGTCAAGAACCCATGCGTACTTGAAAGAACCCTTGCCCAACTCGGCGGCTTCCTATTGAATTGTCAGACATTGTTTGAATAAAATGAATAAAAGTTGTGAAGAAAGATATGTGGTGTCGCATTATTGATTCCGTGTTGTCGTGCCAGCCATCGCGGGGCAGACGCTCGGGCGCAATATTTTGAAACACGAAGCGAAAGTTGTGATTGTGCGAGGGCTTACCCCACCGAGGGGCAATCGATCGCGACAACAATGCCAGATCGAGCGAAAATGAAGAAAAATATGTAAAATCTTACCTTCTCAAACTTCTCGATGGTACGCTTGTCAATACCTCCGCACTTGTAGATCAAGTGACCTGTGATATATATGAGTATGTGAAAAAGCGGTGAGGCTGCGTCGAGTTTTGCTTACCGGTGGTGGTGGACTTTCCGGAGTCGACGTGGCCGATAACGACGACGTTGATGTGAAGCTTCTCCTTACTAGATGGCAATAGAGGTCAGCATGATGTCCTTGATGATGGCGATGTCGCATCCTGCGATCTGGATGGCGAGGAGGAGGATGTGGACGTGAGACAGGACATACCCCATTTTTGCGGTTGTGTGAGATGAAAACTAAGTGTTGTCTTGAGGTTGTTAGGTTTGGAAAAGGTGAATCTGATGAGAAGAAGGATGTCAGTTCACAGATCTGGCGATGATACTGCAGAGGAGGATGGATGGAGGATTGTAACTCACTGCCAGGATGAATGCTTGATTCTGGTATGGCAGACAATTTCAAAAAGAAGAGAAGAAAAAGAGGAAAGAGGAGGAAGCCAGATTAAGAGGGGAAGCAAAAGTTGGTGGGGCATTCACTCGGTTTCGCGCCGCGCTAGCGCTCAGGTTTTTGGCGGACTAGCGTGCTGTCAGCCGAGCCAATCAAGGCGCGCGGATTCCTTTGTGGTGGGTTTTTGCTGTGGCGGTTTGTTCAGAACGTTCAGGGCGCTAGTCCCCTTGGAGCTTCTTTGGGCGCGAATGAGTCTTATCGGGCAACGAAAGTACCTTGACCTGACACGTGATCCAACAAAAATCTTTCGAGAGGCAAAAGAGAGATGGAGAGAAGGAGAGGGAGAGCATCAGAATGAGCAAGAGTCAGGCCGCATGACGCTGATAGGCAGGCTGATACGCCGCGAGGCTCACGCAATGGCCACACAATATTTTTTTTAAAAAAATATAAAAAAAACCTCTCTTTGAGCTTCTATGGTTGACCGTCTCCGCACGCCGCCTCGGATTATGAACTGATCGTCGAAGCTTGCCACGTCCTAGTGGTTCCTGATAGGACCCTCGGCGTGTTTCTTAGATCCCATCCAGCGCCCCCCTTCACACTGTGAAGGCTTACTAAGACATGATTTTTTATATTTCGATTCATACATGGAGAACACGTATCCGAAAACATAAAGCTCTTGACTCATGAATATCTCTGTGAGGCTGTAGACTGTTCCCTCCCAGATATGCTATCTTCCATCCATACTACGCTTCAGACTTCTGGCCTAGTCACACTGTTCGCCGCAGGAGTGGTCGAGGCATGTACGATTCATCTTTCCGTTCTTCTGACATTGTTGTAAGTCATGAACATGTTCATGTGTTGATTGTTTTCCCTTTCCTGTCATTACATGCATGTTCTAATGTGATCAATGTATCGTACATACTATAGTTACATATCTTACAAAGTTCCACGCAGTGCATCCCTTTCCCCTTTTCGACGCCGCTCATGCCATGTGCTCGCTCCTGATGAAACTGTACACCACGCTCCCGCAATTCTGCCCAGCATCTGCTTCCTTCTCCTATCCCCATCATCTTCCCATTCCATCTCAAACCCCCTGATCCTTTTTCCCCAAGAACCATTCGGTCTTTTCCTTCCCAGAGCTATCAACTACATTTTCCTCCTCCTCCTCCTCCTCCTCCTTTACAACATCCAACTCACTCCTTAAATCAAATCTTTTAGCGAAGTATCTGTATTGCCTTGGCGCCCGTAACTTCTTGTTCATTATGACGCGCTCCACCATCGGCACGCGTACATGTTTGATGGCCGGATCTCTCTCAAGGGGGTCCACATTCAGTCTCCTGATTTGCACGGGCGGCGGATTCTCCAGCGCCTCCACGAGTCCAAACGCCGAAGTGACAAAGTCATTAACAAGCTTCTCTGCCTGATCTCCTTTCTCGCTTTCTTCGCCTGCTTTACGCACGGGATGCAATGAAACCTCGGCTCGTTGTCCAGCTGCTTTGCCACCATTGATGCTAGTGTATCGGAGCCGCCAACCATCGAAGTTCAGGGAGATGTGGTTTCGAAACTCAAGGCCGGCGAATAGGTATGAAACGTCCTGTGTAGTCTTATTCGGAAAACTCCCGCCCACGTCCTTGCACATGAACCCTGGAATGGAGACCACAACCTCTGGCGGAGTCAGGATTTTGCCCTTAGTCAAATCCAGCTCGGTGTTCTTGAGAAAATTTGTGATTTGTGGATAGAACTCGAGGTTTTCAGGAATATAGGCAAAGGCGGTGTTCTGCCTGAAACTAAGATCAAGCGTACGATCAGGAATCATGATATCATTGGAGCTTCCCTCTGTGAAGGCCAATAGCCTGGCAAGTGCCAATTCGCCCTTCCTTGTCTTGTGGAAATGCATTTCGAGAATGGGAAATGCCTTCAGTGATTTATCGCCTTGCTCAGACCACGGCGAGGGTAGAAATCTCATGACGAAACTTGACGTCCGCTTTGTGCTGCCATTCATGTTCTCAACAAGGCGTGAAAGATTTCTGGTTGATGGAACGAACAACTTGCGGGTCTTTGCAGCATCTTGGTTGTCTAATGTAACGGATTTGGTGTGGTCCAAGGTCTCCCCGGCCAAAACCTCGTGCAGGACGTTGCCAACAATTGCAGATGTGAAAATTGTAGGATCACTGTTCCACAAACGGCGTTCGTCTAATTGATATCCCTCTTTCAATCCCATCTTAGATCCTTCAGCCTCTTCGACAGCCAAGTCTTGTTTTGTCTGTTCTTGGGGCTCATTATCCAAGATCAGAGAAGGCTCTGAGGTAGAAGAGAGCTCTTTGCCTTGCTCGTTCCCACTCTCGGTACTGGACGTATCACGTTCGGCTTTCTCGATTGGAGCTTCCCATCGACTCCAACGTCTAAGTCGATTTCGCCATGACATTCCGTAGCGCAGTGGCCATTCAACAACATAAGCAGGGCTCTCTGTTAATTTGAGCCCGTGATTTACAGTTGTACGATCCGCAGCATCCGATGAAGAGAGCAGTACACGCCGCGCAACATCAGCAAGTGTCGAGAGACCAGAACCAGGACTCCGGTCAAGGGAATGGATCTCGAGCTGTTCCTTGTTAGTTTCCCGTGTGCAGATGCTGAATTGTTGAATATCTTACCTCGTTTTCGGATGCCTTCGCCACTTCAGCATTTGTGAGTTTTGTAAGCTCAGCCAGGACAGACTCGCTGAACTCGTCTTTATCCGGACTTTTCAAGGCTAGCTTGCTTCCCGCAGCAAGACGCTTCAGAGGCATCAGCGGGATTTTAATGCGATGCATATTCTCGACAGCGCCACGGATAGCTTTGGCCATTTCTTCAGCTTGCTCCTTAGTAGCAGTGATTCGAATACTACGTCTAGAGCGAAAGGCTTCAATCCTTTCCTCATCGGTTTGAATTAAGCTGTCGCTGATGACTTTGAGCGGAGGATTATCTAGACCTGCAAGATAATCAGCGAGGGCAGATATAGAGATAGAGAGCGCCACATACGAGGGGATATAAGAAGTTCCAGATCTGCACTGTCTAACACAAGTTCGATTTCCCCAACTGAAGAGAGCAATTCCTTTGCCTCAATGTTCCAACATGACCGCATAAGATGCATGACAACCCGCTGCTTCGGTGTGAACGCCTCGGAGACATATCCGCGCAGAGCGCTTTCTTCGAAGTATTCGCCTTGGTCTGAAATGCCGGGCATCCAGGCCGATTGTTCCATTATGAAATTTTCACCTTTTTTGTGGCGCCGTTTCGTGACAGACTTGTCGTTTTCGGTGGCGCGCAGCGCAGCAGTTTCTCCCTCCTCATCTATCTCGGTCTCCATTGACAGCTTCGCCTGCTTCTTTATATTCTGCGCGGCCATCCGTTGCTTCTCGGAATCCTGAATGTAGTCCAGAAGATGTGACATCGTGAAACCTTCACTCAATAGTTTTTCCACTTCCCGAATTTCTTCCCAAGACAGTATGCGCGCCGGCGGCCGAAGGGAATCGATATTCTGATTGACTTCGTCTCGGCCAATCAAGCCCCGCTCGTCGTTGAGCTCAGCCAACATATCCATAGGGTTTGGCGGTTCCGGATATTTGACTTCCTTCCTGATTTCCTTCTGAGTCACGAATCGAATGTCATATCCGTCACGCTTATCCCGCAGGACAATGACTTCCGTTGGTCGCCCCAGGGAGTCAACAGCTACATCTTCAGTTCTTTCCCTCAGGTTGCTTCTGTTGAGTTCACGCAGTCGGAGAGGTTCGATGCCGGCTTTGGCGCCGCTCATATGCCAGCAGCGTTGAAGAAGAGGAGTGTCTCTAGTCGGGCTCCTTTTCCTAAAGGTTAATGGCCGCTCTGTATCATGCTCCTCAACTGTCTCCCATTCCGGATAATTCTCCCGTGCCACCCGTTGCGTCGCATGAAGGTGCAGTTGTCTTAATCCTCCTGGACGCGCAGTCGGCGCAGAAAGTCTCGAGACATTATGAGCAAGTTGTCCAGAAAGGCGCATCTGGCATCTTAAGCAAACTGAGGTGCTCAGCCTCGCCCGTAATATCATGTAGGCGGTTTCGCAAATTGCGATCTGGTTGTCGAATATCTCAAGTTTGCGACCATTTATTTTGTATGGATATTAGTCGGAGGCACGGCGCGAGTTTCGCCGACCATCCTGCCAAGCCAACACATCTTGTCAGGGGTTGATCATAAAACTGGCGTCGGTCTACCTATTCGAACAATTCCAGAAATACTATCCTTAGGATATGATGGAAGGGCATCAAATATTCATCGCCTATATTGAGGTTATATATTATATTGTCATATGATCATATCCTATCATATCACACGTCACGTTCACTGCATCAAAAACTCATGTATCTGAATGATGGACAACTTGATTCCGTGGGTATCAAGAACGCCTTTGCGCCCTGTACACCATGCAATGTCCTTATAATCACTTATTCCTGCCATTGAAAACCGAACTTATTCTCGACCGAATGTCTCCTCATATCGTATCATGGATCATAAACATGTCGTGTTGCGTCATAGTGAAAATCAAATAAACTGAACCTTCTGACACACCATGACCAGTATTTGATGTGAAGTTCCTCCTCATGCATGTTCCTAGCCTCTCTGGACGTCGTGTGGTAGTAAAGATCAAATAAACCGGAACCATCTGACAAACAATGACCAGAACTCGATGTGAAGTTGCTCCTCATGCATGTTCCTAGCCTCTCTGAGAAAGCTCCGAGAGCATCTTGCGCAGAATGACCTCAGGATCGCCGTTCTTGCTCTGAATGGCATTCTCAAAGATCTTGGCCTCCTCTGCCGGCATCTGCTCGAGTCTCCATTTGGCGTAGTTCTCGCGATGAAGAACGACCGCCTGACGGACTTCTGCGCGGTTGCGCATCCGATCCAGGTTCAACTTGGTCTTGCTGATGGTCTCTTTGGCGATCGTCTTCTTCAGAGTGACCTCGTCGACATGGAGATCATACCAGCCACCATGGTTGATGCATTTGACCTTCGTGCAGATACCCTTGTGGTCAGTCTTCTCCATCTCGACAGTACCAGTGACATCCTCCTCGATGATGCCAGTCTCGAAGGCTTTAACACCCTCTGGGGAATTCTTGAATGCCTCGAGCCACTGATCATCACATTGGAGACGTGGATCGTAACCACAGACGACATTGGCCGGCTTCTTTCCAGACTTGGTTGGCTTTGGGGCAGTCTGCGCAATGTTATTCTCCTTGGAATACTCCTCAACGATCTTGTCGGATCGCTTCTTAACCATGCTGAGAAGTTTCCATCTATCCTCTTGCAGCAACCACTGGGCCTCGGCGTCAGCGATCTTGGCCTTGCCCTCGCGGCGACGGGTGCGCTCCGCCTTGTTGTACCACTCGGTCTCCTTGAAGGTTGCGGCAACTTCCTGGCGATTGAGCTCGGCGGCGTCTGGGTTATCAACCGCAGCTGCAGCATCAATGAGGTTAAGACCTTGGTTGTCATTGTTGACATCCTCAGTCGTGTTGGCGTTGTTACCGACCTTCGAAGTAGAAGCATCTTGTCCCGATCCAGAGCCTTTGGACTTGGCCTTGGCATTCTTGGGAGCAGCAGCATTTTGAGCCACCTGCTTTTGACCGGAAGCCATCGCGGTAGTAGAGCCCTTTGCATTGGGAACTCCCGAAGCTGGCTTGGTTGGCGCAGGAGTGGAAGACTTTGAACCAGATGGCCCAGAAGCCGAAGAGTTGCTCGATTGGCCAATTGAAGAAGAGGCGGAGCCAAGTGGCAACGTAGGCTGCAGACCCAAGGTCCTAAATTGGCCTCTGGGAGTCTGCTTCAGAATAGCTCTCGCCTCGGCCGCCGTCAAAGGACCGCCTGGTGTCTTCGTCTTGGGCATGTTTTCGACAATTCGCTTCATGAACAGATTTCTGTGCGCAATCGAGCAGTACTTGGATGCCTTGCCAGTAGTGGGGTTGATAAGATATGGCTTATTGCAGGTAAGAAGACGGCAGATGCGCTTGTAAGTAGTGACCTTTCCTGGCTCGGTGCAATTGTGGCAAATGAACTTATCAATCAAATGCTGCTCCTCAGCAGAGATGGAGATACAGTCGCTGTGGAACCAGTCACCACAGCCTCCATCACAGCCAATCATCTTGCGTCCATCGTCATTGGATTGACAGACACAATACTTCCTAGACTGCGTGGGACCTTTGCCCTTGTTCTTTGGGGGTTGCATGGTGTGACCTGATGGGGTTGCAGCGGCGTCTTTGTTGTTATCGACGTTTGGAGCCATGATGTTGGAAGGTGTAGAGGAAGAAGGAGTGGAAGAAGAAGGTTTAGAAGAGGAAGAAGGCTGGCTTGCTGAGATCGGAGGGTTGTGGTTCGGGTGAATAACAGCAGGCGAGATTTGCTGTCCTGCACCTCGACCTACACCTACACCAGCTCCTTGGGCAGCACCAGGAGCTGCAATTGCGCCAACTGGAAGTCCTGGGTCACGAGACGTTGGCTCGGTGAGTGGGAGATAATGCTGGATTGGTCGCTGAGGTTGATTCTGCAGGGTCTTCTTATACAGCTTCTCCTCGGCACGCTCTCTGGCCTTGTGCGTGTACTTGGTGATATTTGCAGCAATATCCTTGGCACCGCCAAAGAAGCGGTAGAACTCCGAGTGGGAAGCGTTGGCAGCCTTATTCCAATCGTCTAAAGCGACGCCAACTGGTCTTGGAAACAAAGCTCTCGGCGTGGACGTCTCCCTGGCGGCAAGCTGTCTGTTGAAGTCGGCCTCGGTGTACTGGACGCCGTATGGCGAGGTGTAGTTGAAGGCGGCGAAGCTTGCAGGGGGGTTCGAGATGCCGGTAGAGGCCCAGTCTGTCTGACGTGCCTGAGAATCCTCGGCGGCAGATGCAGATGTGGGCGCCATCACGAAAGCGATCGAAGTCTCGGCGCTGCCCTGGCGAGAATGTGGTCCGTGCGTAGCGTAGCGACTGGCAGCGTCGCACTAGGCCTCGCGTAATTAGCGCCATTTCCTTATCAACAAGCGGGCTGTAGATATCATACCTTGATAGATGTGGATGCGGGGAGTCCGAGTGGATTTAGGGTCTTGATGAAAGGAGGGAAAAGGGAAAAATACAATATCACAAAGATCGATCTACAATTGTGCGCAGCCCTAAGGTACTTTTAGGATCTTAGCGCCATACGAAGCGAAGCGAAGCGAGCATGTAGGAAGTACTTCGAGAGCTATCAAAGCTAGGGATGGATACATTGTCCCTTTATAGAAAACACATTATATTAGAATATACAGTCTTGATCTCATAGTCTTGATCTCATAGTCTTTATAGTCTTTAAGCTCTTCATAGCCTTTGTGCTATAGAATAGTTATGCTTGTTACGCTACAGCCGTATGATACTTTTAGGCATGGAGAATAAGAATGAAGAAATGTCTCTATGGACTCATAGCACACCTCATCTGCTATGGAATATCTTGTTACTAACAGTAGCACCTCTATCTTATTCTCGCATATAGAGCCATTACATGCCGAGAATCTATGTCCTAGTGTCCCTAAGGTTCTTATGTGCTTTCTTTGTTCTGCCACTCATTGTCATGGTTTCCCTACTCTGTACATATCTACCTCCTTTCGGAATGCGGCCCCACTCACAAAGTAGGTGTTGCAGGCACATGGGAATCACTAAAATGCGATGTGCAATCGCCATGTCAGGTACCTGATTGACATAACGGGGTACAACCCTGCTAGAGTGCGGCTAAGCCCCTCCCTAACCTGTTCTTTTGATTAACTGCAGATTTAGGAATGGAAGTAATCAGCCTCACAAAAAAAATCCTTGGTCTGTATATATTTTCGCCTTAGGTGGGTACTTGTCATTATGCATCGTTATAATATGAGTATCTACCTTACCAACTTCATACACAGAAGTAATTAATTAAGGTAACTCTTATATTATAGACACTGCTTTACTTTAAGATCTAGTGTGTGCATGTGTACTTTCTGTCTACACGTGTTTGTTTCCCTGTATAATTATGCTGCACTGCCTGATGGTCTCTCCTTTCGCTATATTTACCTTGCATGTGTACATACATGTTTTGCATATGTCAAGTTATGCTTTCACCCTGTGGTCTCATGGTAGTTAAACTCCTGTATTAAAGTAATATTCAACCTCTAACACTTATACTCCTCTAGGATCATTACATATTAGCAGTATCCGGTCACAATCACAGGTCATTATTAGTTAGACAACATGGTGCGATTAGGCTCATCCAACAAGACCACAATACAGTGGCATACATGCAACAAGAACTTCTCATTTAAATGCCAAACGAATTCATTGGTATCCAGGCTTGCTTCAAAATCAGGAAAACGCTACCGAAAATGCTCATCTATATACATCAATATCCCACAACTTTAATTTCCTTCTGCACTCGCTCTGGCAGCTCCTCAAGCTTCACCAGTCCCAATCCCACACAATCACCCCAGAAGAACATTGCCCGCTCCTGAGCATAACCCAAATAATCAAACTCATCGTCATCCTCCACAGTGTCCTCTTCAGCTTGGGCGGTCACTGCTGACTCCGCAACACCCACATGCTTAGGAGAGTTAGAACGAGACGTCTTCCCTGGCATAGGAATCCCAGAAGAACCATCGGGGCTTGAAGAATCAGTCACAGCAGATGCAGCGTCGAATGCATCCAGTTCCGGGATATTATACTGCACAATGCCCCACGCTACCCACTGTGCAGAATTGGCAATGCGCCAAAGTCTCGTCTCAGCCATGAGCATCTCGACCTGCTTTTCCACCTCTTTTACTCTCCTTTCCTCCTCCTCCTGATAATTGCTTGCACCTGCTGGAGTTCGGGAATCAAGCATGAATGCTGAGATTCCAGCGCCGCTTGGCCCTGCGCTGGGCATAGTTTTAGGTGTGGCGCTTGCAGATGCGGTGAATTGAGGTCGGTGGTTGAGGTAGGCTCGGATGAAGGTACGTTGTTCCTCTGGAGTTGGGTATACTTTGGTGTTGCAGCCATGAGGCTTTGCTGGATCATGGTAATTGTAACACCATTCCGTGAAATGATTTGCGAATTCGAGACCACGGGTGTTTGCTGATGCATATTCGAAGTCAATGACAACGAGTTGCTTGTGGGTGTTCGCTGGAAGCAGGAGCGGAGACTCTGTTGTAGGCAGTAGACGGAGAATGTTACCATATTGGGTCTGACAAAGGCTATTAGCACACGCCTGACGGCCAAACTGAAAAGAAGTCGGCAATACGTACATCATTATGTGCGAAGAGTAGCTCTTCTCGCAGTCCTGAGACGTCTCCATACTTATCATTCAGCCATGTTCGGTATGTCTCAACCGTGCGTCTGAACACAGGCCATTCAACGCCACAAACTAATCCTCGTCGTTTCCACGACTCAGACTTGGAGGTTGCTGGTCCAGAGCCTTCGCTCGATATCTGACCATCAAGAAAGCTTATCACATGCTCGCATCTCTCAACCCATTTATCCCAGTTGCGCCATACAAAGGGTCCCTCGTCGCGCTCTCGCTCAAGGAGTTCGATCCCATCATGTAGTTCGCGCATTCTTTTTGCAATCTGCTTTGATGTTTCCAGCACACGAAGATCAGCTGCGGTGAGGGTAGTAGACGCAAAATATTCCTCGAAACGGCCATTGCGAAAAGTCCCTAGAAGACGAGGACCAATCTTTTTGCGAGCCAGACGCTGCAATATTCCCAACTCGGCCTCGCGATCGATTAGATGCTCGACTTGAGGACCGTAGATGCGAAGCAAGAGCTTTGCAGGCAGTGGCTTTGGCTTAGTGGCGCCGGAGTCCTGCGGAGCTGACATGCTTTTGGGAGGTGAGACTACGTAGACAGCGTTTGTGAGAGCACCACTAAGTCGTTCCACTTCGATGTTCGCACCATTTTCGAGAGGCACACGACGCCATCCCTTTAGGCATAATGTGTGCGCTAGACGCAATATCTCAGACTTAAACGTTATCCAGGCATTGGCTTCCTTCTCTGAACGCTTTCCAGATGCAGCAAGATTAAGATCTGACGCCGCAGCACCGCCTGTGTAGCCGAGGGTTTTTGAATTGTCGAGGACCACATCGCAGCTCGGGACTATCACATCGCCATCAAAGTACTCAGTATCGGACGAAGCATTCCGGGACAATCGCCGAGAAGATGGCCGCTTTCTTGAACTATACGAAGGTCTGCGCGGCCCCAATTTGGGACTGGCTGTAGGAGTATGTCGAGGACTCGAAATCACCATATTAGCTTCCAAGATTCGTTGAAGATCTTCCAACGAGATTGTGCTTGAAACCGAATCCTCAGAATCCCTTCGAGACATTGTAGATATTTCATTTTGGTCCTCTTCGGCCAAGCGTGCGAGGCTCTTTTGCTTCTTCGCCTTTCGAGAAGCTTTCTTTGCTTTCTGGACTTGCAACCATTCCGATACCTGGCTAAGTAATTTTTCATATTGCTGGTGAGACTTTCGTTGGGGATTATGATGCGGCTTGTGGAATGCATCTCCTGGGCGGCCCATGGCAGCTCCAGGAAGGTCGTCGAAGCTGGTCTGGCTGATGAGGGTTACCTTCGAGGAATTGTGCGACGACGGAATCGGACGGCCTGTTAGTCGTTTTCCTATTCCGGCTGAGAACTGCTTGGTAGGCTGAGCATCGAGTGGCTGTATGGTGGGAGAAATGTTTTCGGGCTCTGCTATAGATACAACTTTACGAAACGAGTATCAGTATTTGTATTTCCCTTGAAAGTGAAAGACGAAAAGTGCGGTACTATCCAGCTCGGCCATATCTTGTCTCTCGAATCCTTTCATTGCTCTATGAAATCATTCGTCTCCGACTTGCCCCATGGCAGTCTTATCTACAGACAGCCCACGTACCTTTAGAAGGACCGCTCTTGGGGCTCATCCCACCCTCAATTCTCTTTCCATCTCCGTCGCCCCTGATAGCCATCACCATCGCGGGCCTCAGGGGCTGTTGAACTTCATTGGTGGTGTCGGTTCCTCTTCTGTCTCCGACCTGCGAAGTTGACTGATCATCTGCCATCCTGCAATGCCCACCTTATTATTATATGTTCCCAAAGACACAAACGGATCACAGAATTAGAGAGACCAGAGCAATCGCAGGTGCCCCGAGTGCTGCGAGCCGTAGATCTCGTCGTGAATATGTACCTGTTATTGAATTCAGATTTGTCGGTTATCGCGTGCGCAGTTGGAGCTATCGCCGTGATTGAGATCCACTTCTTGCTTGGTCTCGTCGCCAGAGTTTACAGCCTCGTGTGTTACTGTGCTGTTTTATCTTTCCGTGTTCCTTCGTTTCGCTTTCCAAAGATTGCGCTTCGATGAGTTTCAGTTTCCTTAAAAATGACCTAAGAATCCGATGATCTTCTCTCTCCTGGAACCTGATCATAGGAAGGCAGAGCGTGTTTGAAGATGGTCGGTCGAGGGTCGAGTCCAGAAGTTGAGGTTCACATGTGGCAGTCAGTCCCATGTGGGGGGTGGGGTGGCTAGAGCGAGACACACTACACTCGCTGTACCTGGGCAGATCCCGGAAAAGATTAGGTACCTAGCTTATCGCTCGATTCATGATTGCTGCATATGCATGTACTATCGTACTACGCATATCTTAACAAACAATAAACATGGCGGACCATTGTAATGAATGGACCTACTCTATGGTCTTACCATTTCCTACATGCTGCTTCTCTTAACGTTTCGGGTCTAAAGAGTATGTTCTGCTTCAGTTGCACGGATATTCATTCCTGTGCTTGTAAAAAATCTACAGACCTGAAGCACGCACAACGCTTTATTTTTTTTCTACACCATTCCGAGACGGAAGGAACAAAATAACCGCTGTAATAACACGAGCTTGGCAAATATATGTACACAACCTATTGCTTGCGGAGAGCCACTAAAGTCATGAACCTCATCACGAACTTCTTCACGGAGCAAGCGGTTTGGCCCATTCAACAACCTCCAAAGCACACATGACGAGGGCAAGTGTGGACGGCAGGATCCTGTCGTTCTGTTAGCATAATGTTTTCCAAGGGGTTGATGATAATTTCTTGACATACCATATAACATAACTCTGGAACAAGATCTTGCTCATAACGCCCTCATAGACGCCATTGATCTGACAAATTTGAGCCAACTGCAGAGCGCTCGGTGCACCCGTGAGCAAGAAGCAAACAATAACGAAAATAGGATCGTCCACGATGCTAACCGGGACATATTTGGCCACCAAGGCTAGGAATGGGGCCATAATAAGCGTCGGAAGTAGCATGCGACTGATCAGGGAAGCAACGATAAGCTTGGTGCCGATTTTGTTCTCTTCGCTGTCCTCATCAACTGCAGCCTTGGGCAAGGTATTGCGAGCCAAATTAGCACCGAGGACGACAAGGATGAGGGGAACGGCAACTCCTCCGGATTGAGTCACGGCACGGGTGACAGAATTTGCCACAAACGAGCCTTCTTGAAAGAAGAGGCGCTGAAGAGAAGGGATAGAGGCCACAATAACAGCTATCAACATGGCCCAAAGGGGTGGATTCATAAATCCCCACAGGCCATGTAAGAAACGGGCCACGCCTCCATACATCGTCGACAAAGAGCTCCGTAATGGTGAAGGCAAAATATAAAATGCCTTATTGAAGGCTGACCTGACTCCAGATGATATAAAGGATGTGCCACGCTCAAGCTGAAGTATCGCCATGGATATCCATCCCCGGATGCCTGCAGGGATATTATGCTCCTTACGTGGCATGGGAGATCTGATAGTTGGGAAAGAAGTAAGGTTGTTGCTCAGCTGCTCGGCATGCAGGGCTGTCTCATTATCCGGGGTAGACGCAGAGAGCAGCGGCTTTCTCGTGCTGTCATCGTCTTGGTCATCATCATCGGACGAGACATAGTGTGCGTTCGTAACTGGAGTTCTACCACCTGAATCGAACGAAGTCGAAGATTGACTCTCATGCAAATTTTGATCTTTATACATGTCATTCTGCGAGTCGTGTTCTGGTTCTGGATGCAGGCCTTCGATCAAGAGGTCGTTTCCTGTACCCTCTCGGTATCTCCCTTCCTCAATCGCTTCTGCAGCCCTACGCCCAGCATCATCTGCTGGTGCCAACAAAACGTGGTAACCCCAACTCCATCTTACTAGCTGGCCAAGTTGCTGAAAGATAAGGAGATAGAGGATACCTCGTGCAGAGACCTCGTCATCGTTGTCTCCTGGGATTCTATCCCAATGCAAGCCTTTCAACGTCTGTGACAGAGAGATAACCAGAGATATCGGAAGAGAATTCGAGTTACCAAACACTCCCATCGCTGTGACGAAATTTGCCGGGCGCTTCCCAAAGCCGAATGCCTTCGACACACCGACAGAGACCAAGTATGAGACGAGAGTTTGTACGACGAATATGACCGGGATGACTGCAAGATCGGCGAGAGTGTCGGCGGTTAATTGAGAAGCAAGCTTCGTGAAAACTGGAGCATGTCAGTGCTCATCCAATATAACGTTTCGAGATCTGGTGTATGGTGACAACATACTCAAGCAGGGCGTGAATAATGCCACGTTCAAGTTCGCAACAAACTTCTGCTGTTCAGCATCGAACATGCCTTGCCGTGCGATGATATAGCCCGGTAGGCTGACGCAGACAACCTCCATAACCGCCTCAAAAACCAAGAGGATAAGATGGGCGATCGGGGGATGCGAGTCGTGGCTCATCAAGGCAGGCTGCTGAAGGTGGCCGCTGAAGGCCATGTCCGTAAAGGACCTGGCTGCGACGAGAGAGTTGCCATAGTTGCCGGATGCGAGTCGAAATGATGTTGGGATTGTGAAGATGGCCATTAAGGTCCGGAGGCTGGTTGAGCAAGACGGCTCTCAAGTTGAAAGATCTGTGCCGGTCTGCTCTGCTGGGCAATAATGGATGATGTGATGCGACAGTTAGCGAGACCTAAATTCTAGGATGAAAGGGTAGTTGAGGGAGAAGAGGACGAAGTTGAAAGACGACAACAATGGTTTATCATCACCTCATCGCCCAGTCAAGCTTAGTAGTATGGAAGAGGAGGTACATAGGTACAGGTACAGTAGTACGTGTAGTGGTGGCGGGTGGGTGGCGGCCAACGAACCAAGAGGGTCTCGCTGCAGGTGGCTCTGTCGATGCATGTGACTGGCTCTATCGCTCTGTCGCCTTTCTTGGAATCGCTATCTCGACGATAAAGGGTCTTGATAATGTCGTTACGTTCTGAAACAATAGGTGATGCATTCTGATGTTACAAAAGCGCAAGTGCTCAGTAATTCGGTATAGAGTATAGAGTACGGAGGGAGTACAGTACATACAGTGGACGATGAGTTGTTTTTCGACGAACTCGCAACGTGCCCATCCATGGCATACAGCATACAGCATACAGATACGGACATACGGCATACAGCACACGGCATACGGCAGGTACATACTGCTGTGGTACTCCTTGTGGTGGTTAGCCTCGTCGATCGCTGTACATACATACAGTTAGTACCTAAGTACCTCATCAAGGCGACCATGTGAGGCTGTGCTGACATAATTGGCTGTGAAGGTTTGGGACACTTACTTCGTAGGCTTTTGACGGATCGAGTCTCAGATAGTCAGATAGCACTTTACCACTCACTTCTTCTTGTACCAGCCAATCAAAGGAGGTACAAGGATCTGATTACCTAAGAGACACTTAATGTTTCAGGATGATGACGACACCGAGGATTTTGCGTACGAAGTACTGTACAATTGCTTCCGAGGTCCGGCACAGCCACATATGAGTCGGCCAGCCACACGAAATCACATGCAAACAGTGATACATCATCACATGATCTAAGATCTAAGCTTTCAATCACACTTCCAGCACAGAAGCCAGAACTAAAGCTCTACTGTGTAGCTTAGCACAGTACCTACCTAGAGTACCTACCTACAGTACCTACCTACAGTACCTACCTACTCTACCCTCAGTGTCTTCGCCCTGCTCTACTCTACACAGTCCTCTACCTACTCGTAATCCTCCTCTCTCCTCACGAAGAGCATTACTCTGTACTGTCGCCGAGGTAATTTGCCTCCAGCAAGCCGACTACAGGAAAGTGGAGTGGAGTGAGTGGATTCCCTGAGAAGAGTTCTGGTGTTCTGAATCCACAGGAGAGAACGAGCGTTTGCGGCTAGTATTCCGCGGGAGAGACGAGAGACCCTCCCCATCAGCCGCTTCGCCGTCGACTTCCATTACACCTCCGCCTGCGCCTCACCTGTCAAGTCGTGCTTTCGTACCCCGCGAAAAAGCCGATCAACATATTATTTCGTTGCAGTATTTTGCAACGAGTTGAAGCCATCAACCAAACCAACAATCAAACAACCATAACAGTATGTGCTGGTCCCTTGAGAAGCACAAACATTTACCTCATGCGTCTTGCCCTTGGTAGACCGATTCTCAATCCACGAACACAGCAAGACGACCGCATATACCACAGATACCAGGGATACCAGGATACCAGGATACCGCTCATGCCGATACTATAACTGTCGGAACATAGAATGGCTTTTCCAATGAACCCTTTGGTGGATGCCGAGGAGGAGGGGAAATCAGAGGAGAAGGAGGAGGTTGACTATACTGAGACATCTGAGAAGCCGACCAACAGCCAAAAGAATGCATCGAGAGCTGAAGGCACACCTCGAGTTCCCTCTATGCGGTCAATTTCGGATCCTCCTCTTGTCCCATCGATGTCTTCCTCCTCCAATCCGCTGGGAGTTCTGAGCAACGCGCGAAGACCTGCAGCTGCTTCGTCGATGTCGAGTATGATGGCTGGCGGTGGTCTGCCACAAGATATGCAGGCGAAGATGAGGGCCTTCCATCTATCGCGCCAGGGCACACCTCCAGGTGGACGACCTCAAGCCTCACAAGCCTCGCCATATGCCCCCCCAGCCGACTCGTCGGCGGAAGTAGCGGCGGCTAATGTCGCGGGGGGCTTACGATTGCCCATGAATATGCGACCTCAAGTTCCACAGGGATTTTCCTCCGCGCCAGCTGTGCCCCGATCTGCTCAGAAACCATCTTTGAGTGCCCGAAGAAATATGCCAAAGCTTGGTGCATTACCTGGGAGTCCTGGAGCTGCTCCGGGGGCTCCGTTGTTGGATCTTAATAGTGATGCGAACCCTGTCAATAACTGTGCTACTGGTTCAATATTCAACAAGTTCAGCGAGTTCGTGGACACGAAGAACGGCATTCTTCGTTTTGCGGGCAAAGCCGTCATTCATGGTCAAGGTATAGACTTCTCAAGTGGCAGCAACTTCAGCATATCTTTAGATGAGGTGGATATGCTCGATGAATTAGGGAAGGGAAATTACGGGACAGTGTATAAAGTACGACATGCTAGGCCGCGACACCGAAGGGTTGGACTGGGTCTACAGGGGATGAAAGCTCCATCTCCTCCATCTACAGTTGCCTTGCAAGACAACGATGACAGAGATGAGACGTCTCCAGCAGCCAAGGGTACCACAGGCGTCATTATGGCCATGAAAGAAATCCGCCTTGAGCTTGATGAAGCAAAATTCGCTGCTATCATTATGGAACTTGATGTCCTTCACCGTTGTGTCTCGCCGTACATTATCGACTTCTATGGAGCTTTCTTCCAAGAAGGTGCGGTTTATATCTGCATAGAGTTCATGGATGGTGGTTCAATAGACAAGCTCTATGGCGACGGAATACCTGAAAACGTGGTGCGAAAGATCGCGTATGCCACAACCAGAGGTTTAAAGGAGTTGAAAGACGTGCACAATATCATTCATCGTGATGTTAAGCCAACGAATATACTCGTCAACACTCGAGGCCAAGTCAAGATTTGCGATTTCGGTGTCTCAGGAAATCTTGTGGCGAGCATTGCGAAAACGAACATTGGCTGCCAGTCGTATATGGCTCCAGAAAGAATATCTGGAGGAGACAGCGTTGCTCAACCTGGCGCAAATCCCGGCGTAGGAACTTATTCCGTCCAATCTGATATATGGTCACTGGGACTCAGCATCATCGAATGTGCTATGGGAAGATATCCCTACCCGCCTGAGACGTATAATAATATTTTCAGTCAGTTATCGGTAAGAGATGCTCTCACTGCGTGACAAATTGAAATTAACCAGTGCATAGGCAATCGTCGATGGAGAACCACCAGATCTTCCAGAAGAAGGTTATTCAGCACAGGCTCGTGACTTCGTCCGGAGCTGTCTGCACAAAGTGCCTAAGTTGAGGCCGACTTATGCTATGCTTCTCAAGCATCCATGGCTCGCATCGCTGTCGAAACCGAAAACAATTAGTGAGGAGGATGAGGATGAGGATGAGGAGCTCGGCATTGCCAATGATCCTGATGGCAATCCACAACCATCGGGGGAAAATAGCTTCGATCAGGAAGTCGCCGACTGGGTCAAGGCCGCCATGGAGAAGAAAAAGGCTGGCCTTATGGGGACGAGTGTAAAGCCAGCACTTCACGCTGCACCATTCGACAGGATAAGTCCACCTGCAGCGCCATCAGCACATCCTCTCAGCTGAGTCAGGCTATTGCACTCAGTTATGTTTCTTGGGAACATTTCGAGAAACAAACCATGTGGTAGAATTCAGAAGGAGATCTTGCAGGGAAGATGTCTACAAACTGAGGAAGGATGTTCGGACAAGCTTATAACTTCAATCTTTTTAATCTTCTCCTTGGCCTCACAGATACCATGTTTGCGAAAACGAATAGACGGATTGATTAGGAAAATGATGAGATATTCATTGTTATACTGCAACTCTGGCGGTCCGGTGCATCGATGCACAACTGCATAAAACTTTATGTGCTACACCTAGCAAAATTCCCTTTGTTAGGTGACTGGCATACGGCCCCTTGCCGAGTGGTGTTGATATGTGGTGGAAGAAGGTTTGGAGGCTGCACAGCCCTCTGCCGTTAAAGAGCGTGAGCTGAATACCCATAGCTGGTTTATAGGATTACAAAGTAGGCAGTGTGAGTGAAGAAAGAAAGAAAGAAAATATAACTGGCATGGCTTTATGCCCCGTCTGGTCTTGGTTGGGATAAGTGATTTTTGTCTCTGTACAGTGCAAGTTCAGTACTACGTGGAAGTGCATGCGTGTTACTTGACGATCATCACTCAGGTCATTTTTCTCTAAGTCTTTATCATTCTCTGATCTGTTATAATGCTTCTAGGTCCCTTAAGCCCTACCTTTTCCCCCTTTTACCAATTTTGAGATTTGCCTTTTGACAGGGAGGAATTGCTCCCAAATCAACGGGAGCAGTGCCAATCTACATCCCTGATATCCGAAGACTGGCAATAAATCCCACTTCCTGAATCTCCCAACTGTCTTACAATATATTGGACAGGAAAGGTTCCTGTGGGAAATGCAGACGCGTCGCTACGATTTCTCACAATTTTTATGGCACACGCCTCTCCATCATCAACAACAACAATAACTGAACAATCTGGGTATGCCACCACCTCGGACACTAATATTCTATCGTAAGATCACTGATATTTATTACAGTCTCTGAACGCATTGTTGGCAACTGGGTCCTTCTTTCAGTAATCCGATCTATGCTGCTGGAGAAAGACTGGGCCGATATTTCATTTTCGACTCCAGTAACAACTAACGATGCTCTGTTGCTGAGGACTGTTACGATCACTGCTGCCGGCCATGGCCAACGATAAGATCATCATATTAGATGAGGATGAGGAGGAGGTTCAGTTTCTCGGCACAGGTAAGCTTAATCATGATCATATTTATGCTACAATTCGTCTTCGTCTCAATGCTGCCTCCATTTGCTTTAATACTTACGTTTTCAACCGATCTCGTCTAGACTTTAGCTGGATATCAGCTACTCTATTTCCTACACCTTTGTCCGTTCATTTCCAACCGAGTTCATCGAGATTTCAATGGAATACCAACTGATCTGTCATAGTGTTATCTTTAACACCAGAAGCCAAGAAGCAAACCGCATGTCAGCGTCAGTCTGGATACCATTCATCTCCGCTAAAAAGAAAGCTCGACGTCGACGATACACCATTCGCGGGACGTGGCTCGCCCTGCAGCCGTCAAGTTCACAGTCCTCAGGCCCTTAGCAACTCGCAATGGACATTTCAGCAGCGCAGGTCGACTATCATGACTATGGACAGTGTGGAGGAGGTACTTTCCCCTTGCTCTACTCCGTTGAGGGTCAGGAAGTCCAATACGCTCAGCATGGTGGATACGGAAACTGTGACTCGCTCGCCGCTTAACCTAGAGAGGCTCAGCATCGCAAGTGACACTGAGGGATTTCTCACAACAAAGCCAATGTCAGCTGCGGCTACTAAAGTCATCGATTGTGATGAGTGGGAATTTGCCCAACCTGTTCCAGCAACTTCAAAAATGTTTAGCGCTCCATCAAAGAGCCCCTCGACTCTGAGACATCAGTCCTTTATTGATCTAGCAGACGAGGACTCGCCTTTTCCATGGAGCATTAACTTGGATGACTACGATGAGGAAGAGCCATTACCGCAGGTAGTCATTGACTCCGACGAGGAGCCCGAACTTCAGATAATTGGAGGTACTCCACGGCCGAACCGAGGAGCTACGCAATCTATCTCTAGGAGATCATCATCAATCATCCCTCAAAGGAATCCACCAATTGTACCGCCTCTCGAATCAATTCATGAAGTTGTGGTAAACCGCGTCAAGCTCAAGAAAGGCATAACTGTAGAGCTAAAAGACAACGATGATTTTGTTTTGATTACCAACATTGTACGAAATGCTGAGAACGGCAGTGTGACCATTCGAGGTCATCGATTTCTAAGAGCCAGAGATCTCAATGGCCTCCTGCCAAAAACGAAGAATGAGTTATGCTGGATTGTTGACATCGATCTAGATGATCCAAGAGACGCAATGGAACAGAGTCTCTCGGAATTTCCAGTGGATCGTGTATTAAGACTGCGAGAGATGAAAGTGACGAATATGCCTTTCCCTGCTTGTACATACCGTGGCACACAACACTCGGAAGATATTGAAAACGAATGCTCAGTTGCTGCCAGATGGATGTATACGACGATATGGCCGTCAGCAAAGGCGAGACTGAAGAATGAAAACGCGTGCTGCCAGCGAACGCTCCGGCGACTAAATGGAAACGATGCTCTGATCGCCCCTTCGTTCCATGCTAGCGACGTAGATATCCGCAGAGAATACCGCGGACATACACGTCTTGGAGGATCTTATGATCCCACGAATCCGCTACGCCGCCGCGGCATTGTGCGCAATGCGTCCTCTGAGGTGAGTGATGCTGTTCCAACTCTGAACAGAGTATCATTAAAGTCACATCGCTCTTCACGCGGGATTTTTGGACGACAGAGCTTTTCAACTGCTAGTCAGGCTCGATATCGGCCAGAGGACAATGGTGAACCGCTAACTAGCAGGATTGATCTTACCGACGAGCTTCCTAGGTCTGAGAAGGACTCATCACAGACGGACTGGACTCCACAAGCCTCAAAATTTGACTTGATCGATTTAACTACCGTCGAGTTGTGTCTACCCTCGCCATCTGGCACGATCCGAACATCAAGCTCTATAAGCCCAAGGATCAAAAAACGCCAATCAGGCCAAAAGTATACATATGGTGATGCCTGTATGTTTTCCCGATGATATATGCTTCATTTCACTTGTTAATTAGTACCCTACAGTTTGTGGAGCCGGCGGTGCTACTCGCGGTGCTCAGATGGCCGGCCTCAGAGTCGTTTGGGGCTTCGACTTCAATCCTCATGCGTGCCAGACATGGCACCAGAATTTTCCAGACGCTACCTTGTACGAAATGTCTGCTTATGATGTATGCCTCCGAAGTCAGGAGGGCGATTGCTTGCGCTGTGATATTCTTCACATGTCTCCACCTTGTCAGTATTTCTCACCGGCTCACACAATAGCGGGCAAGGACGACGATATGAATTCCGCATCTCTTTTTGCCTGCGGCCAGCTCTTACAGGAAATCAAGCCTCGGATTGTCACACTAGAGCAAACCTTCGGGATCAATCACCTTGAATTCATCAGGTGGTTCAACGCATTGATCAATATGTTCACCACCAATGGCTACTCGCTCAGATGGAAAATATGTTACCTTCAAGATTGGGTGAGACACCTTTGTTCAAATCATTAGCAAGACCTTCTCTGACCGTTAACAGGGACTCCCACAACGCCGCCAGCGTCTTATCATCATTGCCTCTTGTCCTGGCGAGGTTCTTCCAGAAATTCCGGCCTACACTCATTCTAGTTGTCCGACAGCTGGCCTCAAGCCATATACCAGTGTCAGGTCGGCCATAGGTAGTATCCGTCGGGGTGCTCCGGACCATGACCTAGATTCCATGCTCGCGAAACCGTTGAACCACCCTCCTTGGGACGATGGAAGTATAGCCCCGCGGGCTATCACCACACATGGCGGTCAGAACTATCACCCGAGTGGCAAGAGAGGCCTCACAAATCGTGAGTTTGCTGCTCTGCAAGGCTTCCCAATGGAACATACGTTCTCGGAGAAGAACGTCAAGAAACAGATCGGCAACGCGGTACCACCGAGTATTGCTAAAATGATGTTTGAAGCTGTCCGAAAGGCATTGGAGGAGGCTGATGGGGTTGAGAAGGAGGTGCTTGTAATTGATTGAGTTTGGGGGAGAATTTCATGTGCTTCAGGTCTTGGATAATCACGTTGCCTAGCTGTGACATCTCAGATGTATCTAAAGGTGTTCTCTTTTTCAAGGGGGCGCTCAAGGGAAAGTCCTACATATATGGAAGTCCAAAGAGGACTGTAGAATGGAAGCTGTTGCTCAGCAGGGTGATCTATCTCTGATACTTTACACCTACAGAATCCATCCTGTGTGGATACAGTTTCTGTGTCCTCGTTAGGTCTACACCCAAAGGAATGGAGATTGTGATTCATTGTCAGAATGATTCTCGACTTTGTTTGCCATGTGTCATTGTTTGCCATGTGCCACCAACTCGTCCGGATTTGTTCCTTCTCAAGGCCATCATGAGCAGTGTATCTGAGCAATGCGATGCATGCCTTTCTACAGTATCCATGTGATAGAGATGGTTCGAAGTATAGTATGTTTTACCCCATTTTCTTAACATATGATACGAGTTATTTTTATGCCAACCTAAATTCTCATATGGGTTCCAAGGCCATTTCTTATATTTTTGAACGTTTTAACCAACGTTTTAGCCGTGGCTTTTAGGTCTATCTTGTAATGTTTAAATGTATTACATTAAAATCGCTTTTTGATACTGTTGGATAGATGGGGAGAATACTTATATTTTTGATAGACAGTAGAACGAGTGCAATAGATCGCCTGAAAAATCAAATACATGTTCACGTAAATATCCAACAAAGATGATAAATCAGATATCTAGCGGCTTTAGTATGCGCCTAAGATTTGGTTACGGGGCACTTTAATCTTTCCTTTGGAGACTAATAGGACGAGCAGTTGAAAGAAGATGTAGAAGTTTTTTTGCTATGTACTTAAATGGGTTGAGTTTGAAATAATCAGGTTTTGTTTGAAATATCTCCTGTCAATGGAGTTGGTAGAGTTGTTCCTATTAACACAGTATTAGTTAGTGCCAAGTTGACATTTATGGCCTTCTGGTTCAAATTGCCATCAAAATGGTCTTTGAAATATAACTAGTTATGTCAGAGACTAAATTGTTGATATTTGCTGTATCATTGTGGAAAATAAAATGCTAGGTACTTCGATAAGCACAACCCCTTGATATCACGTGATCAAACAAACACACCAAAACGCACGTGGTGATAAGAATAGTTTCATCAACCTTATCGCGAGACGAAAATAATCCTATGTTCCTGGATGTCGACGATCATAACACGAGCCGTCTTCCTCTCCACCTCGCCTTAAACCAGGGATCGACATGCTGACCGATTCTCACGGCCTCTGATACTTCAACTCATCTTTTCGTAAAGAACACAACTCTGCAAACGAAGCTGAACCCCTTCAACAAACACCTGCCAAACCAGGCCGAGCACAACCACACCCACCCCATCCCCTCGGCTCAAACCACAAGCATGGCGACCAGTGACTCCCAATCGACCCTCAGCTTCCCCCGCGAGACGTTCGCCAAACTCTCACCCCACTCCTACCTCCTCGCGCACCTCCAACCCTCCTCACCCTCTTCCGCCCCCCTCCGCGCCAACTCCCGCTCGCCCACCCAACCCCGCCAGCCACACATCCACACCGGCTCCCTCACCCACGCCTGCGGCAGCGCCGTTGTCCGCATCGGCGACACAACGGTCGTGTGCGGCGTGCGCGGCGAAATCCTCCTCGCCTCCGACGCAGCCGGCTACCGCTCCACCTCCACCGCAGCCTCGGTCACGCAAAGCGAGGCGCAGGCGCTCGACCTGCTCGTCCCGAACGTCGAGCTCGCAACGGGATGTGCGCCGGCGTTCCTGCCCGGCATGCCGCCCAGCAAGCGCGCGCAGGAGCTCGTGAGCAGGATATACGCACTGCTTCACGCGAGCGCGGTGGTGGATAGCGAGGAGTTGAGGATCTGGGGCCCACGCGCCGCGGATGAGGAGGAGGAGAATGAGGAGACGGTGTTGGAGGTCAAGGCATTTTGGACACTGTATATTGATATTTTGTTCATTTCGCTGGATGGGAATCCGTTTGATGTCGCCTGGGCGAGTGTCATCGGGGCATTGAAGGATGTGCAACTGCCCAAGGCGACGTGGGATGCTGATAGCGGTGCGGTGGTGTGCTCGGACAGTGTGGAGGAAGCGAAGTGGCTCAGTTTGAGAGGATTGCCGATTGCGGTCGGCTTTGCAGTATTCAAAGTGAATGAAAATATGGCGAATCAGGGCGTCAATGGGAAGCGTTGGTTGCTGATGGACCCCGATTCGTTTGAGGAGGATCTATGTGATGAAACGGTGACGGTATTATTGGATTGCGCTGAAGGCAAGACGAAGGTTCTGGGCATTGAGAAAGTGGGAGGAACGGTTGTTGGGAGGAGCGAGATGAGAGAATTGGTTACGATGGCGGAGACGAGATGGGAGCAGTGGAACAACCTGTTTAAAGGTTGAATGAAGTCGGTCCATAATTCAGTGGGGGGGAAGGCCTCGCGAGGCTTGCAGCCTCATTCGATGCGCCAATATCGCCAGGATGGCGTTTATGAAAAGACTCCAGCCGAGAAGACTCGTATTTTGATAAATATGAATGGGCTGGTGCTGACTGAGGTCTTAAAGGACCAGACAAAAAATCAGCGCCGCATAAATGGCCCATTTATGGGTGAATGGCTCTGCGGCGACAGATTGGTCTCCGAAGACTTATGGATGGGTGATAATGAAGATATTGCTCGAGTCTAGCATGGCAAACAATATTGAACTAGTCACCACAAAGTTGGAGAAGGGACGACGTGCAATTGCGAGATATCTCTCATCATAGACAGATATGTTTGTATTACGGATTAGACTGGACTTAAAAGCTTGTCAACTGCCCACTTGACGTTCAAGCTTCTGATATCCGAGTAATGTTGTCCAACACCTGTGATATAAATCAGTATACATGAGCACGAAAAGTCTGAATTGTTACATACCAATGAATAGTACTGGTGTCCCTGATGCGTGCACCATGGAAACAAGTGTACCTATCTGCAAAATATTAGCACTGTATACCTTGTGCTAAGAAAAGCAGACTCACCATATCGCCGACAGTATCACACTTGGAAATGATGAAACCATCCAACTTCCTTGCACTACCGAATGCAGCATTGAAATTCCTTGCTTGAGCAACAGAATCGGTACCCACCAAAGCCTCGCCCACCATCAGAAGCTTATCTGGCTTCGCAAACTTCGCAAACTTCTCCAACGACGACATCAAGCGCTGGTCATTGTGCCGTCTCCCAGCAGTATCGATCAGGACCACGTCAAACTTCTCATCCGCAGCAAAAGCAATAGCATCCTTCGCAACGGCTGCTGCATCCTTGCCGTATCCCTTCTGGTAGAGTTCAACCTGGCCACCTTCTCTTGCACTGAGTTCTTTTAAGTTGCGCACGTGAACGGCGAGCTGTTCCACGGCGCCGGAACGGAAGGTATCGCATGCAACGACCAGGACTTTGTACTTATTTTGTAGCAGGAAAAAGCATATTTTGGAGAGATTGGTAGACTTGCCCACACCATTGACGCCAACTATGGAGATGACGTATGGGCGAGGCTTTTGTAATGAGAGCGATGAAGGCGACGTTACGGCATCGATTTCGCGGAGAAGATCGAGCGACGTGGTAGGTGTCAGAATCTTTCTAAGTGATGCCTCCATGGCAGTACGGATTCTTGCTTCGGTGCCTGAATACAGTCAATATAGGCCTTCTCCATTTCTTAAAAGGACTCACTTTCAAAGCTCCCAGTTTTGACTCCAATAAGTTCTCTCTCGACGCCCTCGCATAGCCTAAGCGCGGCTTCGCGAGCAACGTTCTTCTTCAGAAGATGCTCTTCCATTCCCTTCATCGCCTTGTCAAGTTCCGCTTTTGTTAAGGTCTTGCCTCCCACAACATTCCTAAACAATCCGCCAATAGCGCTGAGACCTGAACCGACGATACCAGATGGCGCAGCTGATGAATCTGCCTTTTTCAAGTCTGCCGAAGACAAAATGGAATGAACCTGATCGTCCAGGTCTTTCAACACAAACTGGCCCTTCCCAGTCCTAGAGCCCCAGGATGCCTGGTCCACAGCTTCCATTGCTCCAGGAAGAACGCTGCCGCCAGTCTCTTTGTCGCTTGTAGCATCAGGTTCGTTGATGGAGTAATCCAATGGGGTATCACTATCCTCATCGGCCAGACCATCAGCATCCCACCTGCGACCTTTCTTCACACCAGAGTTCTTCGCCCCTTTGCCTTTTCTCGACTTCTCATCGCCAGAGGATGCATGTGCTGATAACGTGTTCGTTACTTTGCGTGCTCTTCTTGATACCTTTCCTCCCGGACCAGCCTTGGCTGTAAGTACATGAGTCGACGGGGTTGTAGGCCGTGAAGTATCAGGCGTTGGAATCGGTGTGGATTCATTCGACGTCAAGTAGGTATTCTTTGACTGGCCTCGAGACAGAAGTCCAGGAATAGGCGGTGGCTCATCATCTAACGAGCTTTCCGATGCTGGATCCAGATGAATCGGAGCCGTTGATATTGGCCTTTCGCTGGGTGGGGTTGGCGCACTGCCTTCTAACTCCCGAAGCTGCTGGTCGAAGTAATCGTCGAAGTTACATTGCACAAGGGTAGTGTGAGGCTTCCTAAGCTGATCGCCATAAAGATCAACAAATAAAGTCTTGATGTTGTCGACGAGTTTGTCAATCCATGAAAGATGTAGAAGAGACCTGTACACAGCCTGGTGGGGTCTAGTTAGAACACATATATGGGTATGCACAACGTGGAGAGAACGCACGACAAATATTATATTCAGCTCCTTCACAGTGGTCCATTTCAAAGTGTGTTGACCATATTTGTAAGGAGGATTCTGAGCTGCTGAGATGTCGTCTGATGCAGGTGCTCCTGGAAGTGACCTTTCCTCAATGAAGACGTTGGTGATAAGACTGTTTATGAGAGAGGGGCTGATTGGAGCATGTGATCTTGACCACAGCACGACGCCGGAAGTTGTGAGGATCTCAAAGGCATCCAACATGATGAGTTAGGTATGAAAGGGGTATGTATAATCGGCGTTGAACCCTTTCGCATGGATGCGCATGCGGAGAAATGTGTGGAGTATAGAGAGCACTCTGGTGTGGAGCAGCATCTTGCCACACATCACACATGCTCCAGACCCAATATGACGTGAAGGCGGTGGCAGAATTGCTCCTAATCAGGATAAGCTCTCCTGAACCAGCCACGAACACATTTCACCAGACAAGCCTCACAAACCTCATAAACATCACTTCCAAGGAGCCTCCGTGACCGTTTTAACAGACCTTCTTGACTGAGGGAACTCCCCCCCGACAACTTCTTCTGCTTCTTCCCCCTACATAAGTAACGATGCAGCGACCTACATATGGGCAGCCTCCGCCTCCCAACTCCCCGCCTCTGCACCATCCAGTTCCCCAGCATGTTTCGACCGTGCCACAACTGCGATCACCTCCCCCACCAGTCCCGCAACAACACTCAGGATATGGCAATCCCTACCAGCAGCAATCCGGACCTGCAGCTACAGCATCCAGTCATGCCTTCGGCGCCTATGGAGGATTTATGAATGATCAGACAGCTCAGATGGGATTTCAGGTTGGACAGACGGCGTTAAAGCATGGACAAGAATATGTAGAGCAGAATGTGAGGAAGACGCCGAGAGTCCTCTTTCATCTTGCAGGAGCTAATTCAGCGCAGTTCAATCGATACATCAATGTTTCCGCTCTCAAGCACTACTTCAATGTCTCAAATTCGTACGTTGTCAACAAACTATTTCTGGTCCTCTTCCCATGGCGGCATAAGCCATGGTTTCGAAAGCAAACTATTGGACCAAATGGTCAAGAGGGATGGTTTCTGCCTCCCAGGGAGGATCTCAATAGTCCAGACATGTATATCCCTGGTAAGATGAAACCGTAGCCAGATAAGCACATCTGCTAATATCTTCGCAGTCATGGCTTTCGTTACGTACATTCTGCTGTCTACGGTTCTTGCAGGCCTGCGGGGTGCTTTTCAGCCGGAGTTATTGGGCTACACAGCGACGACAGCCTTTGTCATTGTCATTGTCGAGATCATGTTCATTAAACTTGGATGCTACGTGCTCTCGATATCTAACGAGTCCCAAGTGCTCGATTTGTTGGCATACTCAGGATATAAGTTTGTCGGGATCATCGTCACACTTATTGTCAGCGAGATAATAAACAGAGGCCAAGGTACGGGAGGATGGGCTGGGTGGACCATATTTGGGTACACATTCTTGGCAAACGCGTTCTTTCTGGTAAGTCATCTTCGAAACACGAATTACACTTTCTGACCACAGCGTAGTTGCGCTCTCTCAAATATGTCCTCCTTCCTGAAAACTCTGCGGACAATGCTAGGAGTGCTATGCATACCGTCGCACGATCGCAGAGGAACCAACGCACACAGTTTTTGTTTTTCTACTCTTACATCGTACAGTTCGGCTGTATGTGGGCACTTAGCCGGCCTTAGCTTTGGCGGACGGTGATTTCTGTCGATATGGCATCGAGGAATTGGCATTGTTTAAGATTGGGAGAAGCCTGATGATGGAAGATATGGAATGGAAGACTTGATGCCGGTGGTTCAGGCTCCTCTTTTGTACTATAGATCGCACGATTCCGCGAAACTTGACGAAAATAATGATAGACGTTTACATATGTTGAAAGAGCAGTTGCGGCTGGACTGGGACAGCGTTTTGAGGACGATGAGGACCGTGGGGACAGTGAAATGAAGTACGGATGCTCCGGACGTATAAAGGAGATCTTTGACGGATGACGGCTGTTAAGGATGCCTGAGTGAGTTGAGCTTGGACCTTAGAAGGACTCCGTATGTACTGTACTGTAAATATCCCGAACAATGGATACTGGAAATTGCCGACGCAGAAAGCCGTGCCGTGACTCTGTTCTGCCTGCTACGACTTCATCCGCCGAAAGCCGCAAGAGGTACCTATGTATATAAGTATGTCAACACCGAATAACGTACATAAAGGTACATTTATGCTGCAATACATACTAAGATGTACCTGTATAGTACATGTCTACAATTTACGCAGATAAGCCGTTACCAATACTACTACCCCGCAGTTGCCAATGAAATCCGGGGTTGTACCTATGTACCGTACCTACACCATCTTAAACCTCGGTCTTAGCCTGCCGTTGAGGGGACGGGGCCCTTGCCTATTGCCGGGACCTTTGAATAATAGAAGAAGGCGACTCTGGCTCAGTAGACATCATTGTCATTAATTATTGTTGTCGGTGATATTCTGAATCTCTGCACGAAGCTTTGTAGAATCTGTTGCGACCCTGTTGCGAATTTATCTGCATCTATCTGTATATCGCTTCGGCGACAGCTCTCCAAATGGCTTTCGGTACGGCTTACTCGCTTCCCCACGTTTTCTCCGCATTATCCATCATCACAATTCCATTTGAGAGACATCTCCGAATCTGCAGACAGTCGCGACGCTGGACGGTGATGGGAATTGACAACAATTCGATCCTTTACTATCATCATGCCAGTGATTGTGATTGTCACGATGCTAACAGCGACTCATAGCCGCGGTCGCAGCAGCAGTGGCTGGCACCACAGCTGCCGCCATGTACATCGACGCCAGAACGGGAATCGCAACCGATGTGAAGTCGATCATAGGCCTAAAGCGTGGTGAGAAGGCGTGGGCGAAGGCCGGTATGTACATCTCCTCAATTCGCGAGTGAGAATCTATCTATATCTGACTCGATGCAGTCCGGGAGAAGAAGACAAGTTTATACTATTTGTGGGAGGACTCCGTCCTGCGAAGAGGAAACGACGAGTGCATCTGGTCTCGCGAAGGATGCTACACTTGGATCCAAGCCCACGATCGTGTTCATCAATATGCTCAGTGGTACTTGGCCCAAGGCGTTAAGCCAGGCGACCTTGTCGCATTTTATCTCCAGAACTCGCCGGACTTCATGTTCGCTTGGTTCGGCTTGTGGGCTATCGGCGCGTCGCCCGCAATGATCAACTATAATCTCGGAGGCAAAGCATTGCTGCACTGTCTCAAGATCAGCGGCGCAAAGTTGATGCTAGTAGATGCGGATCCAGAGCTCCAGGGCAGAATCGACGAGGTCCAGGCCGAGATTGATTCAGATATCGGCATGAGATGTGTGAGTTTCGGCGCAGACCTCAAACGGGAGATATTCAGCTTGCCAGCATTAAGGCCAGGCAACGAATATCGACATGGTGTAAAGGGGAGCGATCCGATGTGTTTACTTTACACGAGGTAAGTTTAAACACAGGCATGCTTACTGGGCGTCACTGACATGCTTGAGTGGTACGACCGGTATGCCCAAGGGCTGCGCTTTCAACATGGACCGGATGTACCAGATATGCATAGTGGTAAATACTTCACCATCCTTCTATATTGTTAGAAGCTAATTCCAGTGCAGCGTGCCACGGGGCTTGCCAGAACCACAGACAAGGATCGATGGTATGATTGCATGCCATTCTACCACGGCACGGGTGGCTGTTCTGCTGTCACTCAACTCACCAGTGGTGTGACGCTCTGCATCGGGAAGAAATTCAGTACTTCCAACTTCTGGACCGAATGCCGCGACTCTCGCGCAACTTGGTTCACATATGTCGGAGAAACAGCCCGATATCTCCTCGCAGCGCCCCCTTCACCACTCGATCGTGAACACAATGTGAAAGCCATGTTTGGCAACGGTCTTCGCCCAGATGTTTGGTTCAAATTCCGTGACCGTTTTGGCATCGTGGAGGTCGTGGAATTCTTCAACTCCACCGAAGGAGTCTTCAGTCTCACCAACATCTGCCGCGGCGACTACCTCGCAACATCCGTCGGTCGTCACGGAATCCTGCTTCGCAAACTCCTTAAAAATGTCTACGTTCCCGTAAAAGTTGACCCACACACAGGCTATATCTGGCGTGATCCAAAGACCGGACTTGCGCAGCGTGAACCCTATGAAGTCGGCGGCGAGATCATCGTTGCTGTTCCAGACGAGAAGGTCTTCCAAGGCTACCACAATAATCCAGATGCGACGAAGAAGAAGTTTGCCCGGGACGTCTTCAAGAAGGGTGATTTGTGGTATCGTTCTGGCGATGCGTTACGCAGAACCGAGGATGGTCGCTGGTTCTTCCTCGACAGACTTGGTGATACATTCCGCTGGAAGGGAGAAAACGTCAGTACTGCTGAGGTATCTGAGGTGATTGGCAAGTTCCCGGGTATCGTTGAGGCAAATGTCTATGGTGTCCAACTCCCAAATCATGATGGACGAGGTCAGTCGCATTTGCTGCAGTCATCACTTTAAGCTTAAACTAACTTTACCAAGCCGGATGCGCGGCAATTTTCATCGACCCTGCCGTTCGGGACAACTTCGATTATAGCGAACTCTTACAGTAAGCAGTTGGATTTTTCGCGAATACAGCGAATCGTCAAAACTAACATGTGGATAGGCACGCACGAACAAAGCTTCCGAAGTATGCAGTCCCTGTCTTCCTCCGCGTCGTCGAGAAGATGACTCCAATCCACAACAACAAGCAAAACAAGGTGCCATTGAGAGACGAGGGCGTCGATCCAGCAAAGGTTCACAAGGCCGACGAGATCGTCTGGGTGAAGCCAGGAGGAGGCGTGACCTACCATCCGTTCACCCAGGACCACTGGGAGGATTTGCAACTGGGCAAGGCGAGACTGTAAACTTTAATGACTTAGATTAGAATAGCAATACGGAGGACATAATCGTTGGTTTTCCACAAACTGTACTCGGGTACAGTTGGTCCCACCGAGCTGAACGACGTAACCGAGTTTGAACCATCCCAGAAGATAGCATTTGTACTGTGAAATATATGGTGTCGCAATCCAT